>Ga0172362_10000722_pt1 | contig 27767 bp, 31 predicted proteins | sample LakKivs1_kivu2a2_FD_114534 | JGI IMG/M metagenome (GOLD analysis project Ga0172362, IMG submission 114534) | Sediment microbial communities from Lake Kivu, Rwanda - Sediment s1_kivu2a2 | ecosystem: Environmental > Aquatic > Freshwater > Lake > Sediment | place: Rwanda: Western Province, Lake... | reverse complement strand
GACAAAAACAAAAGGGACAAATCCTCTTTTTTCTGCGGGCACCTTGTAAGCGTCCAGAACCTCCCTGAAAAGAGCGGATTCTCTGGCTATGTCAAACTTATAAACCCTTATATTGTAAATTTCTTTCATTTCTGCAAACCATTTATCCAGAGCGGCGCAAGCCGGACAACCCTTCATCCACATGTAATAAATATTGGCCGTCCCAGGCTGAGGTTCTATGTATTTCAAGTCCTCTCTCGTGTAAAACTCTTTTTCGGGCAGAGGTTCTTCCCTGGCGGGCTCTTCTATCGCCGGCTCTCTTGTTATCAACCAAATTAAACCAAGAAAAATCACTCCAATAATAACGATAATGATAATCAGCTTTTTTGACATATTAAATATGGGTGACGCCGAAAAAATAATAATAAGTGAGGTAAAAAAGGACCAATGTGCCGACCAATGCCGCGTAAGCGGCAATCTTACCGTGCCCTAACCAAACCTGCTTGGTAAAGACGGCAATAAGAAAAATTGTCAATTCAATCAAAAGGTAGAAAAACAAATACAAAAATATATAAAATATGTATCCGACCGCAGGCAGGCCTGCTCCGGCTAAAATTCCGGTAAAAACCAAAGGAATGGCTGCCGAACAGGGAAATTCAATTACCGTTACCATGGTGGCAAAAAAGATTACCGCCAGTATTAAGGCCAGTAGGCTTTTTTTGGGCGATTGAAAGGTTTTTTGTAAATATTTTGTCGCTTTTTCCATCAGCTTGCTTTCGCTTATTTGACAGACCAGCCCCACTTTTCTTAATCTTAAAAATTCTTTGAAAAAATAAAGTCCGCCAAGCAGAGCAATCGTGCCAATGATTATTCTCATATAAAAAAAATAAGGCAGAATAAAAGCGAAAATCTGATACCAGATGAATACCAGGAGCCCGTAAACCGAAGCTACTACCAGCAAAAATAAGCCGCCAAGCAAAAGAATAAGAGACCTTTTTTTAAAAACCAGAACTATGGTTAAAACCAGAATCAAAGCGCCGATTGAACAAACATTCACCCCGTCTATTGACGCCAGAACTACGGTCAGCACGGGCAGAGAAAATTGAGCCAGGTCCGTTTCACCCAAAAAAGGCAGCTCCATTGTTGTCGCTATCTCATTTCCGGTTGCCTGAACCAGAAAGGGAAAAACCAAGGCAAAAAAAGTTAAAACAATAATACGAAATGCAAACTTTACCATAATATTATGCCAATGGCTCTATTATCTAAAAATTCATAGAATTGGGACAGCCAGAGCCCAAAATTTTGATAATCATATTTTCTTAAAAATTAAAGAAACCAAGAAAAAGAAAGCAGCCATAAGAATAATCAAGGGACCGGCTGGAAATCCCATTATTTTAAAAAGAAAAATTCCCAAAAAAGAACTTATCATCCCCAATAATAGTCCAGAAAGAGAAAACTGAAATAAATTTTTACTTAAATTTCTGGCGGTGGCTGCCGGAATGGCTACCAGAGCAGCGGTTAAAAGTCCGCCGACCATTTTTACTCCCAAAGCAACGATGACGGCAATTGCTCCCAGATAGAGAAAGTTATATTTTTTGACATTAATTTTTTCTGCCCTGGCTATATCTTCAGAGATATTGATTAAGATTATTTGAGGATAGATTTTTTTAATGACAAAGAAAACCAAAAGACAAAAAATAGCAGTAATTATTACCTCCTTTAAACTAAGTTCTGTAATGTCGCCGACTAAAGCAGTTTCTGCCTGCTCAATTGGCAAAAACAAGAAGGCAATGGCTACTCCGGCAGAAAAAACAATGGCAGTTAAAGCTTCCATCGGTAATTTTGTTCTCATTTCAAATAACCAAATCAAAATAATTCCTAAAATAACGAAAGGGAAAGCTCCCAGAGAAACATCAAAACCGTAAATCAAGGCCAGGGCAATTCCCGGCAAGGTTAAATGCCCCAAAGGGCCCGCCACTAAAGCCATTCTCTTTGAAAGCATTAAAGTCCCCAGATATCCAGCCACCCCTCCAATAAGAATTCCAGCTGTTAAACTTAGTAAAAATTGCATAATCTTAATGTCTATGGTGCTCGTAGAATTTTACTTCTTCGCCATAGAGTTTACTTAAATTTTCTAAAGTTAAAACTTCTTTGGGAATGCCCTGACAGATCGGGCATTTATTCAGACAAATCACATAGTCGGAAAACTTAAAAACAACGCTTAAATCATGAGTCACTAACAAAATTGTTAAATTTCTTTCCTCTCTCAGTTTGGCTAATAAACCGTAAATGGTTTCTTCACCGCCAATATCAATCCCGGTAGTCGGCTCGTCAAAAAGTAAAACATCGGGATTTCTAATTAAGGCCCAGGCAACTAATATCCTCTGAAATTGTCCGGAAGACAGCTCTCCTATTTTTTTATTTAAAAAATTCTCTTCAAATCCTACTGAATCTAAAATTTCTTTTATTTCTTTCCCTGAAGCTTTTTTCAGCTCAAAAAATTCTCTAACGTTCATTGGTATGTCTTTTATAAACGGCAATCTTTGAGGAACATAGCCAATTTTAATTTCTGGCAGCCAATGAATTTCTCCCCGGTAGGGTAAAAGCCTTAACAAAGTTTTCAGCAAAACCGTCTTGCCTGCTCCATTCGGACCCAAAATAGTTAAAACATCGCCTTTTTTTACTTCAAAAGAAAGGCCTTTGATAATTTCTTCGTTTTCCAACTTCACATTCAAATTTTTCACTTTTAAAATAGATTCTGCCATAGCATTTAAAGTGTATCCCCATCTTCTTTTAAATAGGTCAAATCCTTTTCACCCTGATGTTTCTTGTTTAGATAAGACCTGGTAGCAGGACCGAAGTAGCCGGTTCCTTTTTTGAGACCTAAAGGTTCAAGAATTTCTGAAGCATATTTCTCCTGGTATTTGATTAGTGCTTCTTGAGTGATAGAACCAAAATATCCTGTTGCTCCAACATCTAATCTTGGCCACACCCCTTCTCTTATTAATATTTGTTGCAAATTTTTCACGTCCTCACCTCTCATTCCCAAATCTAAGTTCCGGTTAAAAATCAATTCTTCCCGCTCTAACTCATCTTGTTTTACTGATAAAGATAACCTCTTTAAATAATCTTCTGTTTTTGAACCGAAATATCCTGTCCCAGATTCCAGATTAAACGGTTTTAAAATATCCTGACCGTATTTCTCTTGAAATTTTGCTAAAGCGGTTTTAGTAATTGGTCCGAAATAACCGGTAGCTTCAACTTCCGCCTCCCAAACTCCTTCATTAATTAATACTTTTTGCAAAGCCCTTATTTCTTCCCCAGAACTTCCTAATCCTAAATCCTTATCCCAAATATAGGGATAGACCATTAAATCTCTATTTAAATTATTCAATCTGCCATAGAGAGAGGCTTTTCTTACCTTAACTTCTTCTTTAAACAAATCCGTTATTTCTTGAGAAACTTTTTCTAATTCTTCCCTGGTTAATTCTACGGGATAACCATAATTCCTAAACCAATGCTCACTGTAGTAACTGTAAGGAACATCGGGGAACTCAACCTCCTTTTTAGTAATAATAAATAGATTAATTTCTGTTTGGCTTTCCATAATCTCTGAAACTCCGCTTATTAAGATGGGGTAATAAAGAAAATCAGAATCAAAATGATAAATTAAGGGCTTTATACTTTCTTTTTCTTCTCCTCCTTCAATAACATCAAAAACAAAGTATTTTATATCCTTCTTCAGGTAATTAGCTACTCCTTCTTTGAACTCAGAAGAAATTTCTTTTTGCTGAAATCCTTTATCTTCAGTAAAATCCTTGACCCAATCTAAGAAATAGTCAATATCATTTACTTTAACCACGGTTACATCATGGGCTCCAATTCTTTTTTGAAAAGTAATTTCTATTCCGGCCGGTAATACTTCTTCCGGTCCCTCTCCTAATGCTTTCCATTGAGCTCTTATATCTTTCATTTTCGTATTCATAATTTCTACTAATTTTTCAAAAGATTCAAAGCTTCCTTCTTTAATTTCCAAAGGATCAGAAGGTAAAGGTATAATTCCTAAAGCAGTGACATCAGCAGAGCTTTCTAAGTCAACGGAAAGGATTATTATTTCTTCACTCCCATTCCAGGCAACAATCGCATTTTGGGCAGATTGATCTAAACGAACTTCAGGAGGCCAAACCACCATTCCTCTATCAGCCAAAGTTAAAATAGGAAAAAATAAAACTAAAAAACTTAACAAGAGATGAAAATATACTTTTTTCATATTTTTAATTTTTATTTAATTATTAACCTTTTATTTTATTCTGCCAAAAAACCGCCCCCACCGAAGGACGGATTGGCAGAGGCCGGTTAAAAGCTGGTAAATAATCTAAGGCTGTAAAATGTCTTCGGTTCGGCCGTCTATTGAAATGATAACGTCGTCAATTGTCGGAAACTGCTTTAAGGTGTCTATAATTTGGGCTCTGATTGCCGCCACCCGGCAGGAGCCACCGACCTGGAATTCCAGCTCTTTATCAAAATCAACTTCTGCCACTTTGTTTTCAATGGTTAATTTTTGAATTCTCACCCCAGAATTTATATTAGAAACAAAACCCTGGTTAATTTCTTCCTGACTTGCCCCTCTCAGCAGAGCTTCAATAGTTGTCCTGGCAACCGCCAGAGTTTGAGGAACTTGTCTTTCAACGGCTATAGTTCGAGAACAATCAAAATACGGTTCATTTACAAAACGGGAGTCGCTCAAAAATATTTTTACGGTCATAAACTCCTGCGAAACTTCCGGCGCCTCTTTGAAATAAACCGGGATTATTAATTCGTCTTCATATTCTGGCAATCCCGAAGGGTTATCTTTTTCCAAAACCAATCTGCCTTTTGGAGTAGAGGGAACGGCGAAAGGAAGGATGGCGTTGAACGGCACAAAATCTTCTGTCATCCAATTTCCCAGGGCCCGGGCTGGTTTTAGACCTAAAAGAAAATCATTGTCATCAAAAAGTTTAACCGGAAAGTCAGCCTCAAAATACCAGTTGCCTCTGGCCTCTCCTTTAATAAAAAGAGGGCTTTCAATGATTTGATTTGGACGAGGATTCTCTATTTTTATCAAATCTAATTTTTCTAATTCATTGCCAATATCCTCGGTAAACGTTCTGCCATCGGGCGTCTGGCATTGCCGGGGATAGCTTTCCAGTGCCGGATACCCCGCAGAAAGGCATTCCTCAAAACTACTGACAACAGGAATTGGTAATTCGCCCGACTTAAACATTATAAAGTATGCCGTGACTCCGAGAACAGCAATTATTAAAAAAATAAATATTTTTTTGCTCATATCTTAATATCCTACCAAAAAATCTCCTTTTTGGCGATTTTTTTATTGGTTCTGTCAACTAAACGTTGTTAAAATCCGTTTGATAGATTAAAGTTCTTCTTTTTGAAATTTCTCTTCCTGGGTCTTATCTAACTTTCTAATAATCTCTGTCAGTTCAGCGAAGTGTTCCTTTTCGTCATCTCTAATATGACCCAAAACCTTTTTAACTTCTTCATTATCAATTTCATCTATATGTTCTTGATATTGATTGATAGCCCCTAATTCTCCGATTAAATCTTCTCTTAAACTTTTTAAAGTTTTGTTATCCATATTTTTAAATATTACTATTATTTACTTGCGTTCGACCTTGATGTTCCTATTCTACCAAAAACCCGTTTTCTTGGCGAGGCGTATTTTTTATAAAGTTTTGAAAATAATTCTTTTTGTCTTCTGGTCATTGCCTCCCGCGAAAAGTTTTCCAAAACAAATTCCTTTGCCTTTTTTACCATCTCATCTCTTTTTTGTTGATTTCTAAGGATGTCTAAAACTGCCAATGAAAATTGTGATTCATTCTTGACCACCACCGATAAGTTTTTGGGATGAATTTCCGGTTGAATTGGCGATTCAAAAGCTACTACCGGTATTCCGGCCATCATGGCTTCTCCAATAACCAGCCCTTGCGTTTCTGTTTTTGAAGGAAAAACAAAGACATCGCTGCCCCCGTATATTTTCTGCGTCTCTTCTAAAGGAAGAGCTCCAGTAAGAATAATCCTGTCGGCTACGTTCATTTTTTGAGCCAGAGCACTGAATTTTTCAATATCCCCGGGCCCGACAATCAATAAAAATATATTACCGTCCTTATCTTTGATTTTTTTCATTATTTTTAAAAGGGACTCTATGTTTTTTTCTTTACAGACCCTGCCCGCAAAAAGTAAGATTTTTGAATTTTGAGGAAGACTGAATCTTTTGCCCAGCTCTTTTCTGGTGAAATATTTCTCAACAATGTTTATACCGGTGGGAATAACATATATTGGTTTTATCACGCCGTATTGACGCAATTTTTGTTCAATTACCTGGCTGGGAGTAATAACGGCATCCATTTTATTGGCCACCGATTTAGACCGCCGGCGCATCAAATCGGCTCCAATTTTCCCTCCGTACATTCGGCCATACTCTTCAACCAAAGTGTGATAAGTAAGCAGTTTCGGCCTATCTGATTTAAGCATGTGTATTTCAAAAGCATTGGGAGCCCAGGTTAAGGTATGAAGCCAGTAAATATCAGGCTTGAACTCTTTGGCAATTTTCTCTATATGGTAGGAAGCGGTCAGGCCGAATATTCTCTCTTCCTTGCCTATCAAGGAGCCGATAGCCCGGGCGGCGACTGAGGAAGGCACTGAACAATGTTCAGGTCTATGTTTAATGGTCTTATACCTTGGAGCCACAATAAGAACCTTATATCCCTCGGCCATAAGGCCGTCAACGGTAGCATCTATGGAAACAGTCACGCCGTTTGGTAAAGGATAGGTTAAAGAACTAATCAAAATTTTCATAAATTGGGGTTAGAACCTGGTTATAAACAATCTTGAGGGCAGGTTTCAGGCGTTTCGGCACACGGACAACCCACTGCTAAACAAACGATTTCCTGGCAAATTCCATCTCCGCATAAATCTTTGCAAAAGATATTTCCTTTTTCGCACTCACCTCTGAAAAGTTGCCACTCATCGCATTCAGAACCATCATTAAAAAGACAAAAACCCTTCTGAGAACCATCAGCTAACGTCCTTATCTCTGGCTCTCCTCCTTTTTCTTCACAATAAACGGAAGCAGGATTTGGCAATTGAACTGCTGAAGGAGTATATTCAAAGCTTTCAATAATCTCTTTGACATCTCCGACCATTACTTGAAATTCTTCTGCCTCTCTTTGATAATTTAGCTCTGTTGAATAAGGATTTTCCAGGGGCAAAATATAGACAAAAACTATATTCTCATCCTTATAAATTTCTGTTCCGTGATAACCCGGCTCTGACTGAATTTCCTGCCAATCCTGAGGCATAAAAGCCAAGATTTTAAAGATTGATTCTTGTTTTTCTATTGGCTGATAGACGTCTTTTAAATAAAGAAATTCTGTTTCTGTTTCTTTTTCAAAAATAGCGTATTTGTCTCCCCAGCGGGCTGGCATCTCCAAAGAAAACCCATAAATGGAATTCTGATAAGGCGCAGGTTTTATTTCGGGTTTTATCTGACTCGTTTGCCAAAAATAAAAACCGATTCCAGAACAAACCAGAATAAGAATTAAAACAAGGATATTTTTCTTCATATTTTTTAACACTTTTATTTCGCCGACCTTTGTTCTCTTATTCTACCAAAAAGCCACCTCTATTAAAAGGCGGCGGTTACAAGATTCAAAACTACCTTACCTAATTTGCATTTACCTGCAAATTAGCAGGGGTAGGCTCCGGGGGATAGACGACGTTCGAACCTGGTTAGCGAGATAATTTAGCTATTTTTAGAATTTTTTTAACATATTTTTCTTTCAATTTACCATATTCTTTTCTGTTTTCTTTAACTTCAGCCGCCCATTTCTGTTTTAATTTGAAAAATTCTTTAATCTCCTTTTTATTTTTTCTCAAATAATCTCTAAATAACAAAAGATCTTTATAAGGCCTTTGGTTTTTTACCACAATATGGATATGAGTTCCGCCTAATTTGGTTGGCCCGACCCTGCTTAAAAATACCCTACCCTTTTCTTCAGGGTGAATATGTTTGAAGCCTATAATTTTCAATTTTTTAACAACATTTTCCAATTCTTTCCTGTCTTTGATTGCAATCATTATATCAACTATTCCCTTACCACCCAACCCAGGAATTGATGTGCTGCCAATATGATGAATTTCAACTTCCTTTATAATTTTAGAAATTTTATCTTTTTCCTCCTTAAATATTTTTACAAATCTTGGATAATATGGATAAACTAATTTTCTCATTACTCTATTTTGTCACAAAACAGCCCGGTTGGCGATTTTATGCATCTCGGTCTCTCGATAAAAATATTGAGGGCTCCGCCGGATAGACGAAATTAGAACCAACTTATTTAACTAACTTCGTTTCGTAGTCTAATACAAATACTCTGCTTCCTCTTTCTTTTACCTTATGTCCTTCTTTTTCCAGAATCTTTCTTTGATAGGAAACTCCTCCGGGATATTTGGGATTAATCTCGCCACCAACCTTAAGCGTCCGCCAATAAGGGGTAATTTGTTTTTTTCCTGAATTTCTCATCTCTTCTGCGGCGTGGGCTGAAATACTAGCAAAAATACCAGTAGTTATAGGGCAAGAAATAGTGGCTTTATGTTTTTGAGCCAATTTGACTCTAATGTCATTAATAGTGGTTAATTTTCCCTTAGGAACATCTTTCATTAAAGCATCAACTTCTTTTGGATCTGGGATAACGCAAGTTCCTGTCCCCCACCGTTTTGATAGCTTCTTATCAATTTTAATAACTTTAGGCAAGCCGTGTTTTTTCCCCTGAGTTGCTAATTTTTCAATTGCATTTTTGATAGGCATAAATTCATTAAATTAATTTACATTTCTATTCTATCAAAAAACCACCTCTACCGAAAGGTGATTCTTTTTTGCGGCTCCAAGGGACGGATGACGTTAGAACTTGTTTGATGAATCAATCTTTATCTTTTTTGACATGAACAATCTTTTTATATTCAAGATAAGAATAAACTGTTACATAAAGCGTAAAGAAAAGTACGGGAAAAAGAACCAGAAATAAAGCCAAGTTTGGCAAAATTAATCCTCCGAAAGCAATTACGCCGGCTATTTTAAATAACTTGCCGCCGACATCGTGAGTTTTTTTCCAGACTTCTTCATTACTGAGTGTCCAGGGCGTTCTAATACCAATGAACCAGTTTCTTTTGGCGTTTTCTATCATAATTCCGCAATAAAAGAATAGGGTCCCAAAGGCAGGCGACAAAAACTGAATCATATTAAACCTTTCTCCTAAATTCCAGGCAATGGTCAAAAGATAAAGGTAAAACAAGAAAGCAAAGAAAATAACCATAAAATAATCGAAATACTTTCTGAACTTTTCAATATTTGCTTTTAAAGGGTCTATTTTGGGAATAAAAAGAAACAATAAAAATAATGCCAAAGAAATGATTGGCATCAAAAACAATCCCCAAAATTTTGACATATAGCCGTCAACTTCTCCTTGAGCGTTCCAATGAGAAGCTATCTTTTCCGGCATTTGAGGATAAAGATAAATGCCAACAGCAAAAGATATCAAAATTATCAGCAGAATAATTATTATGCTTTTTTTCATGTTTTTTAAGCTTATTTTAAATAAACCCTGTAAAAAGGCCTTATTGCCAAAACAACGACCGCCGCGCCAACCCACCAAATATTAATTTCTGCCAATCCCGGAATTAATATGACGAGCAATACCCCAAAAGCTATACAGCTCCACTTTAATAGACCCACATCTAGCCAATTCATTTTTTGAACCCTTGCATCTAAAAAAGACTTAAAACTCATATTTTAGATACTAATTAAATCCTCAACCCGACCTTTCCTTAATTTTACCACCCAAAATAAAAACGACCAAACCAACCTGATCGTTTTTAAAATGCTCCGGGGATGGTACAATATTAGAACTTGGTTTATTGATAATTGCTGTTTAAATAGCATAAACAGTCAAAATCGCTAATGTTACAAAGATTATTGCGACTGACCAGAATAAAGGATTACTACAAACTTTTGATTCTTTCTGCTTATCTCGTGTAATTATATAAGCTATATACATCCAAACGGGTCCATAAAGAGAAATAAAATCAAGCTGCACCCGGAGGAAATTCTTTGACACTATCGCTAAAGCCAAAAGACAAATTGCGGTTACTAAAGATATTTTTAAATCATTTGATAGTTTTGGCATATGTTTTAAAATTTAATTATTTTAGGGTCTTTTCTTTCCATCCTTTTGCTCCAAAAAATCCAAAAAAACCAAAAAATCCAAAGAATCCAGTGTTGAATTCTGGGACCAATCCAAGCAGCCCCACAAATCCTAAAAATCCAAGTTTCCAAAAATCTTTTGGCTCTCTTTTTCTCAATACAAGAATTACATCGTAAATAACTGATATAACAAACCCAAAACCAAATACAAGGGTTAGGGTAAAAAATACTGGTTCTTCTATCTTTAGAAACCCGAAGATTGCGTTATGTAAAATAACGGAAAGTATGGTTAACCCGAACAAAATATAGGTTATTTTAGTTTGTTTTTCCATCTTCCTCTATTTTATCAAAAACCCGCCCAAATAAATAGGCGGAAATCTTAATTCTACTTCAGGAGTCTATATCGTGAACCCGCTATTAAACCTATCCCCATCATCCAAATAGGAACAGCCCACATCTTATCCTCAAATTCTCCTTTCGCTGTTAAGAAAAATATCACCGCTATTGCTACAACTACTATTCCAATCCAAAACATTAGTTTATTTTCTTTTTTTGTCTCTTGCTCAATATTTCTCATCCTATTTCTTCCTACGTAAATTACGACTACTGTAATAATAGCTAATACGACAATAGATATTGCTATGTAGGGCATATTTTTATTTACTTAATTATCTTTTTCTTATTCTACCAAAAACCGCCTTCTTGAGAAAGCGGCTGGAACTCGGTCCCTCGATAAAAAATGTTGAGGGCTCGCTCTAGCGGACGATTCCTGCCCCGTAGTGAACCCGCAGGCTCTACTACTGGGGTTAGAACCTTGAGGTGGGAAGAGGTGTTTAAAGAGCCTGAGGTAGCGTTAAGTCAAGCAAAGGAGCTGGTTGGGCGACGCTAGAATTTATTTACCAATGACCTTTAGTACCTTAAGATAAACATTCTTAACGCCGCTGTTCTGTTCACTCTTTATGATTCTCTCAAAAACCGGCAATAACTGTTTTCTTGTCTTTGGATTATTCTTGGCAATTTCAGTTAATCCATAAGCGGCACACCATTTAATAACCGTTGTGTTGATTTTATTGTCTTCCGTGTTTTTCAAAAGATAAGGAATAGCTTTCACGACTTTTTCAGGATATTTCTTGGAAAGGTTGCCAATCGCTTCCGGCACGCCCCACTTAACTCGGAGCAATTCATAGTTTATATACTTAATAAGTGTTTCAATAAACGGTTCCAGAATTTCAGGCTTTTGTTCTGAAACATGCTTCATCACATCGGCACAAGTCCCTTTATCAATGTCTTTGGCAGATTCAAAGAATTCAATAAATTCTTTGGCAGATATCTTTTTGGAAACAACCGCCTCAACAAGTTTTAGCTGTTTTTCCTTTGGCTTAATTTTTGCTTGTAAAATATCTTCAATTTTAGACATATACATATTATATTTTTGCAAATAATATCATATAACGATGCCCGTATTTCTTCTCGCATTTTGGGCAATAGGCGTAATGGATATAGCACTCATCATTTTTCGGGACTTTTTTCCCTTCTTTTTCCAAATATACGTTCATATCTTTTACAAATTTGGGGGTCGCATTATACGGTCCCTCATAAACTCTGGCCATAAATATTCCGGGGATTTTAACATTATTCGCTCCCGGGACATCTCCGGTTACCGAAATATAAATATTTGATTTAAAGGCGCTCGAATCCTGAAATAAAACCAAAACCTCGTCTTTTTTATTATCTATCTTATTGGCGCTTGTCGCCAGAGCCATCATCTTGGTTATCTTTTTGCCAATCATGGGCGGAAAAGGCATATGAAACAACGTTGGAATTGATTCTTTGATAAATTGCCTATTATCCCAATTAAATATCTTTTTGTCCCATTTTTCCGGGTTAAATTCAGGACAGCACTCGTTATCTTTGTTATTCATATTTTTATCAATTAATAATTATATTACCAATTATAACAAAATCGTCTTAATTAATAAAACGATTTTTAGTAGCTCCCCCGAATGGACGATGTTAGAACCTGTCTTCTCAACCATTTTTATTAAGATAATAAGCTTTTTTAATCCAAGCAATAAGCTCTTTGTCTATTTCTTTTTTGTCTTTGATTTCTAAATAGTAGAGATAACGGTTTGCTGACATCTTAATCATTTTCCAAGTTTTTTTGCTTTTAATTTTAAAATCAGTTCTAAAATCAATCCTAATTCTATCTTTTAGCGGCCAGACTGCACCAAAGGTATAATTGCTGACTAAATGGATGCAACAAGGCGGAGACTCAATCTTTATTCTGCCGATATTTTTTTCTATTTCTTTTTTTAGATACAAAAATAGTTCTCTGGCTAATTTCTTGTTTCTAAAATGCTTTGCCAGCGGGAATCTAACACAAGAATGCACCTGGTTATGGTTTTTGAATTCTCTCTTACATTTTGGACACTTCCAAAGTTTTCTCATAATCGTTATATTATTCTACCAAAAAACCGCCTGGCTGGCGATTAAAACAAAAAACTGCCCGGCAATGGGCAGTTTTGTTTTTTATTTTTATCCACCATTATGACATATCGGGGTTGTAATACCACTTCAGGTTAGACTCTTGTAATTTCTCCTCTATGCCAATTAAACATTCCTCGCACCCTTGCGGCTAGGTATCGCAGCCATTTATGCAAATCGCTCAAGGATTCTCTGTCGCAATAGGCTTTGGGAATAATATCTTACCCCAGAATGTTGCGAAATAACCCCCTTCACAACTTGCAATATATCTACCAAAAGGAATCCACATCACATTATAATCGCAAATCAACTCGCCAGTGTATTTATCAATTGTTCCATCTATTTTAGCTCTTTCTTCAAATACTTTATTGTGTAAGCTTTGATTATCTAACCAAGGCGCCCATGCAAATATAACAACGACGACGGTAATTGTTGCAATTATAATGAGTTTCTTATTTCTGGTCATTGATTTTTCAACTTCGACCTAAATTTTGATTATTTTATTATCAGAATTTCTAATAACATAATTAAGCCGCCAAAAAGAAGAGAAATTAAAATTACCAGCCACCATTTAATTTTTATCTTTTTCGTAAGAAAAGACATTTCAATTTCGCCAACTTGGGCCTAAATTCCGGTTGGTTTTAAAATAGAGTCAACCCAATTTTTAATTTAATTAAGTATCCAGATTGAGTAGTTCAAATATGAGGCGAAACTCACCCAAAGGATATATAAAAAGAGTAAGTATGCCGCTGGTTTTGAAATTCTGTAAAAGACAATAATTGTCCAGACAATCGCAAGCCAAAGCGCAATAATGTCGACTAAAGCCCAAAACGGACTATGCAAACCAAAAAAGATGATTGACCAAATGACATTCAAAAAAAGCTGCAGACCGAATACGCCAAGCGCCACCTTGATTTCCTTTTTCTCCCATCCCCTCTTCCACACCAGAAATACTGCAATACCCATTAGCGCATAAAGTATTGTCCATACGGGTCCAAATACCCAGCTCGGGGGATTCAACGCGGGCTTTGCCAGCCCGGCATACCAAGTTGGAATTGATGGGACGGTAAAAACCGAACCAATAATGCCAGCGAGCTCCGAAACAACGACAGCAATTAACAATTTAAAGAAATTATTAAACTTCATAAATTTATTTTACTAATTCTTCTTTAAATGCTCTGTCTAAAATTGTTTGGTTAAATTTTAGTTATGGATTAGTTAATTTTTCAAGCTTTAGCCCGTTGATAAACTCAATGGGCTTATCTTTTACCCATTCTTTAACTCCTTCAGTAAAACTACCGGTAGTGACAAAAAATCCTTTCTCTATTTTTCCTTTACTTACTTGATCCTGGATGGAACCCCAAAATGCGCGAACATCGTCTGGTATAACTTTCTCCATTTGTTTACATTGAATAGGAAACTGCTTTTTGTCTTTCCAGGCAATAATATCAATTCCTCCATTTCTTTTTATTTTAGTTCTATATCCCAACTTCTCAAAAATAGCAGCAACGATTTCTTCAAATTCTTTGCCGCTTAACTTCTTCCACTCTTCTAAGATTTTATGTTCTTCAAGCCATTTTTTAGTTCTTCTTTTTTCTAGCCAATTTCTTAGATACTTAAATCCTATTTCAAGCAATTCAATACCTAATAAAATAGCGAAAATCCACAAAAATATTTTAATAATTGGCCAGAATTCTTTAAATTTTAAATATAAATCAAACATTATTATAAATAAATTTCCTTCAACTTCGGCCTAAATTTTGATTGTTTTATTCTACCAAAAAATCGCTCTTTTGGCGATCGTTGTATCTTTAACGGTTAAACATTTTGCGCAGTTCGATTTTTGCTTTTTCAAGGATTTTCTTCTGTTTCGGGGATAAGTTTTTGCCGGCGCGGTTGATGTAAAAATTAGGCATGGACATGGCCGACTGAAATGGCGTTCCTTTCCGCCGGAAACTCTGTTCCGCCGATTGCTTTAATGATTTAGCAATCCGTTTCGGGTCTTTCCACGTAAACACTCCTTCTTCCAAATCCAGAGCAAAACTGTGCTTTGTCACGTAATCGGACCAATATTTTTTGTTTTTCAGTTTCATATTTCTATCCTAACTTCTGTTTGTTTGGGGCGCCCAATAACGAAAATAAAGCAATTTAACAATCTCGCTCACCGCAAAGTAGGCAAAAATCAAACCCAAAACAATAGAAAGAGCGGAAATTGGCGGAGAAACAAAATGGAAAAATTCCTTACCAAAATCAGTGAAAGGCAGGAGAATCGTAGCAAAAAAAGTTAATAAAGAAACAATTATTAAAGGGGAACTTGCCCTTTTGGCTTTGAGGAAAAATTGAAAAGTTCTTATGGAAAAAATAAGGGCAATTTCCGTCAAAATACTCTCTATATACCAAAGAGTTTGGAGGAACGAAGGTTGAATTTTATGGAAAATTCCAAAAAATATGAAATCGAAAACCGTGCTAACAAAACCAAGCAAGAAAATAAGCAGGATGAATTTATTCAGTTCGTACAATTTGGGTTTTTTTAATTCCCTGGCATCAACGCTGTCCGTCGCAACCACGACCAGCGGCAAGTCAGACATTAAATTAACCAGCAGTATCTGAACCGGCAACATGGGTAAAAAAGGAATTAGCAAAGAAATGAGGGCTATTGAATAAAAGTTGCCGAAATTGCTGGCCAGCGTGCATTTTATGTATTTATTGATGTTAGAAAAGATGTTTCTTCCCTGTCTTATTCCTTCAATAATCACCTTGAGGTCTTTTTGCAGTAAAAGTATGTCGGCTGCTTCCTGTGAGACATCGGCAGCATTAGGTACAACAATTGCCAAATTGGCCGCCTTCAGAGCCGGAGCATCATTGACTCCTTCTCCCAGAAAGCCGACTTCGTATTTTTTACTCAAAGTTTCGACAATTCTGTATTTTATTTTCGGTGAAATTCTGGCAAAAACCGAGAAATCTTGGCAGGCCTTTTCAAATTGCTCCGTCGGCAAAGAGTCCAAAACTTCTCCCACAATAACTTCCTGAACATTCTCAATCAAACCTATCTCTTTTGCTATATAACCTGCCACTTCTTTGCTGTCGCCGGTTACTATTTTTACCTCAACCCCCAGTTTTTTTGCCAATTGGACAGATTGTTTGGCCGTTTTTTTCAAAGGGTCTGAAAAACAAAAATAACCCAAAAAAGTTAAATTTTGTTCATTGATTTCCGAATTAATTTCTCCATTAACTTCTTTGAAAGCGACCGCCAAAACCCTTTTTCCCGTTTCTCCTTCTTTTTTTATCCCTTTTTTTATCTCTTTGGCTGTTTCCAAAGAAAGTTTTAAAATTATTTCCGGCGCGCCCCTGACAATCAAAAAATTTTTTCCCTTCTCATCTTCCAAAATAGCGCTATTTCTTAATTTAAAAGGGTCAAAAGGACTTTCTGCAATTACTCTGAATTTTTTGAGTTGTTGGCGGATGTTCTCTGGCGTTTTTTCAAAAATGGCAGAGCCAAAAGGGTTCAAACTTGATTCAATCTCCTCCTCAAAATAAGAAGAGGTTAAAAGACCATAAAGCAGACATTTTTCTTTGTCAGCAGCATTGACACTTTCCAGTTTAAGTTTGTTCTCAGTCAGGGTGCCGGTTTTGTCGCTGCAGAGAATTTCAATGTTGCCCAAATCCTCAACCGCCGACAGTCTTTTGACAACAACCTTTCTCTTGGCTAATTTCAAAGCGCCATTAGATAGAGAGAAAGTAACCACAAGAGGCAAGGCTTCAGGCAGGATTGCCACAACCAGGGCAATACAGAAAAGCGAAAAATCAAAAAGATTAGTTGTTCCTCTAATGATTAAATTAGTCAAAAAAATAACGACAATCGTAATCACCACTATCCTTAAAATCAAGCGGGAGAATCTCAGCAATTTTTTTTCGTAAACACTTTCCTTCCTGATGACGGAAACCAGCTTGCTCAGTTCTCCCAGAACTGTATCTTTGCCTGTACTGATTACTATTCCCATTGCCTCCCCCGAAACCACCGTCGTGCCGGCAAAGACAATATTTTTTGCCTCAAAAATTTCCTTTGCTGTCTTTTGAAGAGATTGATAAATCTTCGCCACGGGAACCGATTCACCGGTCAGAATTGTTTCATCAACCAGAAAGTTTTCCGTTTTTAAAATTCTTAAATCTGCCGGGGCAGTACTCCCCTGTTCAAGCAGGACGATGTCGCCAGGCACCAAAAATATTTTATCAATAACTTTTTCAACCCTCTGCCTGATGACTTTTGTTTTTTGCGGAAAATATTTCCTTAAAAGCAACACTGCCCGATGGGCGCGGCTTTCCTGCAAAAATCCCAGAGTAACGTTGATAAAGACAAAGCTTAAAATCACTATGCCGTCAATTCCCTCGCTGATTAAAAAAGCAACGATGGCGGCAATGAAAAGAAGATAAACAAAAGGAGTTTTGAACTGCCTTAAAAAAATATCCCAAAGCCCGGTTTCTTTTACCTTTATCTCGTTGAAACCATATGTTTCAAGCCGTTTTCTCGCCTCTTTTTCAGAAATCCCCTTTGGGGAACTTTGAAAAAGATTAAGAATCTCCTCATTACTTTTTGCGGTGTATTCCGAAAAATTCATAAATATTAATTTATTCTATCAAAAAATCACCGATAAAAAAACCGCCCTTTGGGGCGGTCTCACCAAAACTTTGCTCCGGTGGTCCGACTCGAACGGACAACCCACTCCTTACACTTAACCCTTAATTTTCACTAAGGCGTGGACTATATCTTCACCCTGTGGTGGGTGCGAGGCATTTCGCCATATTTGGCTACTCTCTTTCGAGATAGTCTCTGAACCTTCCTATTCTTAGGCTTGGCTGCGGATTGCCATGGCTTTCAGCTTTAGGGTTCCCGCAATTAACCTCGTTTTTCAACCTCGATTGCTCGAGGAAGCTGCACAAGTCCAGCATGAATTTCCCTATGGCAGTTTGCGCAAAGTAATACACATTTATCCGCTTCCTTTTTTAATCGCTCCCATGAGCGAGTCAATCCGCGCGTAGACATACTGAATGATTTTTTGGAATTATCAACATGATGAATATCCATCGCCCACGGTGTTTTTTTATATCCGCAAATAATACACTTACCGCCTTTATACTCAACAAGCATTGACTTTAACTTTCTCCGTCGTTTAGCGACAGCCATAATCATATATTCTCGACGATCAGCGTATGTACGTTTTTCTTTCTGGTGTTTCGGCATACACGTTTAAGTATACCATAGAGCCGCCGGATTTTAAAGTACAGGGAGTCGCTCTACCATTGAGCTACACCGGAATGTCTTTTAATTATACAACATTTTTAGTATCCTTTCAATTTTTTAAGAAAGTTATGTTCTCTGATTCTTTCCAGGGCCTTGGCTTCAATCTGACGGATTCGCTCGCGGGTGACGCCAAATTCCTTACCCACCTCTTCAAGAGTATGGGTAATGCCATCTTCTAAACCAAACCTCATAGCTAAAATCTTTTGCTCCCGGGGAGTTAAATCAACCAAAATTTCTTTTAACCTTTCTTTAAGCAAAGTTCTGGCTGCTTCCAAAGAAGGTGAAATGGATTTTTCATCCTCAATAAATTCAGCTAAAATGGAATCTTTCTCATCTTCGCCCACCGGCATGTCAAGCGAAACAGTACTTTGAGAGATTTTTTGAATATGGCGAACTTTATCTATTTCAATACCCATTTCGGCCGCAATTTCTTCGGGCAGGGGTTCTCGGCCCAGGTCCTGCAATAATCTGCGTCTCACCTGGGTATATTTTGAAATGGTTTCTACCATATGAACGGGAATTCTAATGGTTCTGGCTTGGTCAGCCAAAGCGCGGGTAATTGCCTGCCTTATCCACCAGGTGGCGTAAGTTGAAAACTTATAACCTTTTCTCCAGTCAAACTTTTCTACCGCTCGAAAAAGGCCCAGGTTTCCTTCCTGGATTAAATCAAGCAAGGTTAAATTAGGAGATCGGCCAATATACCTTTTAGCGATAGAAACAACTAATCTCAGATTGGCTCTGGCCAATGTTTTCTTTGCCTCCCGGTCACCTTTTTCAATTCTTTTTGACAATTCTTTTTCCTGGGCAGCCGTAACAAAAGGAATCTTGCCAATTTCTTTTAGATACATCTGGATAGGATCAATTCTAGCTTCGGCTTCTTTTCTTTTTTCCACTTTCTCCTCAAGAGAGATTAATCCCTTGGCTTCTTTAACTTCAACTCCTTCTTTTTCTAAATTCTCATAAAGTTTTTCCAGCTCTTTAATGTCTTTTTCTATATCTTTGAAGTAATAAAGAATTTCAGAATAGGTGACAAAACCCCGTTCCTTCCCTTTGATAATCAATCTCTGAAATTTTTCCGGAGTAAAAACTTTCTCACGACGAGCAAGTTTTTTTACCTGTCTTTTTTTTCTGCCTGTCTTTCTTTTCGCCCGCCTGAATCTTTTAATTTTTGGCGGCTTTCCTTTTTTCTTTCCGGCCGGCCTGACCTTTTTTTTCGGTCCAATCTTTTTTGCTTTCTTTTTGGCGCTGGTCTTTCTGCTTTTTATTTTTTTATGCTTGCCCGGACGGAAACTTTTTTTCCGGCGGGCTTTTTTCAGTTTTGGCATTTTAGGTGGTCTCCAAATCAAAAAGTGATTTGGAACAAAAATTAAACTCTTTTGTTAACTCTTCAACCTTTTTCCGATTTTGCTCTTCTTCAGCTTTTTTTATTTCTTGAGAAATCTGGTTTAATTTATTTTTGGTTTCTATGAGCAGAATTTCTCTTAAACAGGATTGGATTTCGGAGGCAATTTCTTTTTCTTCTTCGACCTCCCGAGCAACAGCCAAGGGGGGAGAAGAAGATTTATCTTCTTCGACCTCCCGAGCGGAGCGAGGGGGAAGAAGAGACGAAGTCTCTTCGCCCTCTTCTATCTCTGCTTTCAGGGCAAGGTAGTCAAAAAAATCGGAATCAATTTTGGCTCCTTTCTTTAATTTCATCAAAATTTCTCTGACCGGCTCTGAAAACATTTTCCAATCCTCTTTTTTAATAATTTTTATGTTTGACGGCGATTTTAAAATCGAAATAATCAATTTTTCTTCCAGCAGTTCCTTTCTTGATTTTGGCGGTAAATTTTTAATCTCTCCCGGTCCCGGCTCTAAAACTTCAGGATATTCTTCCCATTTAATTTTTTTTAATTCTTCCCCAATATCTTCTTCTTGAGTGCCCAATCTTCTGGCCAGTTCATTTATCCAATGAGCTTGAACTATTCTGTTGGGAATTCTTTTAATGGCGGGCAAAAGCACTCTGGCTATTTCTCTTTTACCGTCCGGCGTTTCCTTATCAAATTTAGCAAAAGCTGATTCAAAATAAAAATCCATAATTGATTTTGCTTCTTTTATTCTTTTTTCCCATTCCTTCGGATTTTTAAAAATTAAATCTGCCGGATCCAGGCCGGGGGGCAGGGTAACAACTTTAACATTAAAATCGTGAAGCTGAGCCAGGCCGATTCCTCTTTTGGTGGCTGCGTCGCCAGCCACATCCATATCAAAGGCGATGAACAAATTAGCCGAATAACGCTTCAAGATTTTTAATTGAAAAGAGGTAAGAGCGGTTCCCGAAGAAGCTACCACGTTTTCAAATCCCGATTGAGATACCATTATTAAATCAATATAGCCCTCAACTAAAATACAAAAATCTTTCTTTCTGATTTCTACTTTTGCCTTGTCCAGGCCGTATAAAATGCGACCTTTGTCATAAAGCATGGTCTGGGGAGTATTAACGTATTTGGCGATTTCAGCATCATCTTGAGTTTTAAAAACCCTGCCGCCAAAACCCGTCACCTGCGAGTTTAAATCAAAAACCGGAAAAATAATTCTGCCCCTGAACCTGTCATAAAAAGAACCTTTTTCAGAAGACAGCCCCAGTCCGGCTTTTTTAATTTCCTCTGGCTGATAACCTCTGGAGAATAAAAAATCGGCCAGTCCCTGCCAGACATCAGGGGCATAACCTATCCTCCATTTTTTAATGCTTTCTTCTTTAATTCTTCTGGCGATAAGATATTTTTTGGCTTCTTTCCCGATTTTACTTTCTTCCAGTTGCTTTTCAAAAAATCTGGCGGCCAGTTCGCAAATTTCATAAAGCCGCTGTCTTTCTGTCTGCCATTTTTTGTATTCCGGCGTTTGTCTTTTAAGCTCAACTCCGGCTTTCTGGGCTAAAATTCTTAAAGCATCGCCAAACTCAACCCCTTCAATTTTCATCACAAATTTAAACATGTCACCTCCTTCGGAACATCCTCCAAAACAATGCCAGATTTGGCGCGAGGGCGAGACAAAAAAAGAGGGCTTTTTTTCTGAATGAAAAGGGCAAAGGGCCCGATAGTTCACCCCTGATTTTTGAAGCTTAATGTAACCTCCAACAACCTCGACTATATCCAGCCGATTTTTAATTTCGTCAATGGGAGAGTTAATCATTTTGTAAGAATAATCAAATCTGCTATAATTATACTACGTTCTCCTAAATTTTCAAAGGAAAATTTTACGAGGGCGAAGAAGATAAATCTTCTTCTTTCCCCACCGAGCTTTCGCCACGCGAAAGTGAAGGTAGAAAAGAGGCTTGATTCTTTGACTTCGCTATTGCTCGGGAGGCTAAATTTATGCGTATTGCTCAAGTCGCTCCACCCTGGATTCCTGTGCCTCCCTCTACTTATGGGGGCACAGAATTAGTTATTTCCTGGCTTTGTGATGAATTAGTCAGAAGGGGTCATGAGGTTACCCTTTTTGCCACCGAAGATTCAAAAACTTCGGCTAAATTGGTTCCAATTTGGCCAAAATCTCTCTGGAGTGCAAAACTAAAAACCCCCCATGTTGTTTTTTCTTTGCTTTACGATAAGTTAATTTCATTACAAAACGAATTTGACATCATCCACGACCATTGCGAATGGTACACTGTTCCTTTTAGTAAATTTTTAAAACCTCCCATCATTACAACTTTACACCATCCTCTTACTGAAGAAGCTATCGTTCTTTATAAAAAATTCCCTAATATAAATTATGTTGCCGTCTCAAAAAATCAAAAAAAGCAAGGGCCCGGAATTAATCTTATTAAAACTATTTATCATGGTTTACCTATTGAAAAATATGAATTTAATCCCAAACCGGAAGAATACCTTTTGTGGCTTTCAAAAATTATTCCTCAAAAAGGAGTGGCTGAAGCAATTGAAATCGCTAAAATTGCCGGGCAAAAGCTGATAATTTCTGGCATTATTCCTTCCGAATACGGTGACTATTTTGAATATCGATTGAAACCTTTGATTCACGGAAAGCAAATCCAATTCGTCGGAGCAGCTGATTTTCGGAAAAAAGTCGAGTTGTTTAAAAACGCCAAAGCCTTTCTTTTTCCGGTTAAAAGACCGGAACCTTTTGGCTTAGTGGTCATAGAATCAATGGCTTGCGGTACTCCGGTTATTGCTTTTAAAGAAGGTTCTATGCCGGAATTGATTGAGGACCAGAAAAATGGTTTTTTGGTCAATTCAATTGAAGAAGCTTATCAGGCCTTAAAAAAAATTGATCAAATCTCCAGAGAATATTGCCGAGATTATGTCAAAAAGAATTTCAATTTAAAAAGAATGGTTAATAGATATGAAAAACTTTACAAAAAGATTTTATCAAAAAAGAATGAAAAAAAATAAATTAAAAATTGCTCAAATTGCTCCTTGCTGGTATCCAATCCCGCCCGAAAAATATGGCGGAATTGAAAGAATTGTTTTTTTATTGTCTAAGGAATTAAAAAAATTAGGACATCAAGTGACTTTATTTGCCCCGGGAGGTTCAAAAGTCTCAACAAAATTGGTTAAAGTTTTTCCAAAGAGTCTGACCAAAATGGGATTTCCCTGGACTGAAAATGTTTTAAATTTAGAAAGTTTGCTTTTAGCTATAAAAAAAGAGGGGCGGTTTGATATTTTGCATTCTCATTTAGATTACTTAACTTTATTTTTCCAAGATTTAACTAAAACTCCAATTTTGCAAACATTTCACAATCCAATGGAAGAAAAAAGACTCTCCAGCAAATCCTTCTTATATAAACTTCACCAAAAAAATGTTCTGGGCACCTTCATTTCTAAAAATCAAAAAAAGAACTGTCCTTTCAAATTTAAAAAAAGCTGGGTGGTTTATAATGGAATAGACATTCCAAAATTTAATTTTAACTCAAAACCCGAAGATTATTTTTTATGGGTGGGAAGACTTGATCCATACAAAGGAGTTGAAAATGCTATAAAGGTAGCAAGAATCTTGGGAATAAAACTTTTTTTGGCTGGCAAAATTGATCCCAGAAGAAAGGATTATTTTAAAAGCAAAATACGGCCCTATCTTTCAAAAAAAATACAATATTTAGGAGAGTTGCCTCAAAAAGAGCTAAACGAAGTTTATCAAAACGCAAAGGCTTGCTTTTATCCAATAGAATGGGAAGAACCCTTTGGATTAATTATGGTTGAATCAATGGCTTGTGGAGCTCCGGTCATTGCTTTTAAAAAAGGTTCTGTTCCGGAAATTGTTGAAGATGGCAAAACAGGTTATGTTGTGCCATTTTTTGATGAAAGAAGGGAAAAAAATATCAAAGGACTGATTGAAGCAGTAAAGAAAATTGAAATGATAAAAAGGGAAAATTGTCGGAAAAGAGTGGAAAAATTCTTTACTGGTCAAATTATGGCTAAAAATTACGAAAAAATTTATTTTGAAATATTAAAAAAATGAAATACTTATTTGTTGCCAGAGGGCCCGGGGAAACCGGTCAGGCAAGGGCCTTAGCGAAATATACTAGCAAAAAAGAAGAGGAAATCCTTTTTGCTTTACATCAAGAAAAAAATCTTCATTTTCTTTCAACTGATAAAGAATTTAAAGTTTTTCTGACAGAAACTCCGGAAAAATTAAAAAAAATTATTGAAGAAAAAAAACCAGAAGTTCTTTTACTTTTTAACTCAAAAATGTGGGGAAATTACCCAGAATTTTACGAAAATACTTTTCCTAAACCTCCCTTAGCTATAGGGATAGATTCAAATTGGCTTTTCAATAACAAAAGGTATTCCAAGTATAAATTTATAGAATGGTTAGATAAATATTTGGTTTTATTCCCAGAAAAAATTTTTAATTTAGGATTAAAAGAAAATGGAGGAGATTTTTTTGTCCCTAAAAAAATTTTGAGAAAAATAATTCCGGTGGGTTTTATTCCGTCTTATCAAAAACCTTCAAGAAAAACAGCTCCGGAAATAAAAGAAAAATATAAAATAAAAAGGGAGGAGAAATTTATTTTTTCTTATTTTGGCGGACTTGGAGCAGGACACAGAGTTTTTGCTTTTAATAATTTAATTTCAGCCGTAGATGGGTTGGTAAAAAAGGAAAGAAAAATTAAGGTTTTATATATCGGACCTACTGATAATTTAGATCCCAAAAAATTAAAAAAGGGTTGGCTTTTAAAAAAAGATTCTCTTCCAGCAGATGAATATTTTTTAACTCTTGCCCAAGCAGACCTTGTTTTTCAGCACCAGGGAATGGTCACTTTAGCTCAGGCAATTTCGGGTCGGGTTCCGGTAATTTGCAACGTCCATATTTTAGAAGACGAACCCTTGAGAAAACTTCATTTTTGGGAAGTTTTGCCTTTTAAAAGAGCCGGGGTTTGCGAAATGTTTTCAAAATCGACTAAAATTTCAAAAATAGCTAAAACTATCGATGAGCTTTTGTTTAATACCAAAAAAAGAAAAGAGATGCAGAAAAAACAAAAATTGCTCTGGGAAAACGGCGAAGAAAAGGCATTTAAAATAATAAAAAAATTATTAAAGGAAAATCGAAGAGATAAATCTCTTCTTCCTCTTCGCTCCGCTGTCGCGGAGCTCGATAAATGATGAAAAAATTAAGAATCGGGCAAATTTCACCATTAAATTTACCGATTCCGCCCAAAAAATACGGCGGAACAGAAAGAATTATTCATCTTTTATCTCAAGAGCTAACTAAAAGGGGGCACGAGGTTTTTTTGTTTGCTTCAGGAAATTCAAAGATAGATTACCACCTTCTACCCGTTACAAAAAAGGGATTATGGGAAATAAAGCCAAAAGATTATTCCCCTTATTATGCTTTTCAAATGGCTTTTGTGGCTAAAAAATGCAGAGAGCTGAAATTAGATATTTTACATGACCATTTAGGTCCCTGGGCCTTGACTCTTTATGGTCAGACAGAAGTACCAATAATTCATACCCTTCATGTTCCGTTTAAAAACAAAGATAGAATTTGGGCTTATAAAAAATTGAAAGCGAAACTGGTTTCAATTTCCTTTGCTCAGAGGAAACCGGCAAAAGATTTAAAATATGTAGCAAATATTTACAATGGAATTGATGTTAATTCCTTTCCCTTCAATCTAAAACCTAAAAATTATTTTTGTTGGGTAGGAGAATTGTCACCAAGAAAAGGAATTTATGAGGTAATTCAAATAGCAAAGACAACAAAAATAAATTTGGTTTTGGCAGGAAGAATTCCCCCACCCCGACAAAAAAAAGATTATTTCTTTTTCAAAAAGCATATTGAAAAGAAATTAAATCAAGGAAATATAAAATATGTTGGGGAGGTTAACGAAAATAAGTTGAAAAATATTTATAAAAATGCGATTGCTTTTTTGTATCCTTTGCAATGGGAAGAACCATTTGGGTTAACGATAATTGAATCAATGGCTTGCGGAACGCCGGTCGTTGCCTTTAAAAGAGGTTCTATAGGAGAAGTAATTAAAAATAAAAAAACTGGATTTGTAATTCCTCCATTTACCGAAGCTTCAGCTGAGGTGGAGAAGAAGGAATCTTCTTCGACTAAGGCAAAAAGGGTAAATTATGAAGAATTTATTGAGGCAATAAAAAAGGTTAATAAGATTTCAAGGGAAGATTGTAGAAAGTGGGTTGAAGAAAGATTTGACAAAGAAAGAATGGTTTCAGATTATGAAAAATTATATTACAGAATTTTAGAAAAACAATGAAAATAGCTATTTTATCTGACAGCCATGATAATATAAAAAATTTAGAAAAATTCTTAACTTTTTCCAAAAAGGAAAAAATAAAAAAAATAATTCATTGCGGAGACGTCACAAAAGTTGAAACTTTGAATTTCATTAGGGATAATTTTAAAGGAGAAATCTTTCTCTCTCTCGGAAATGCTGATCTAAAAGACGAAATTTTATCTCTAAAAGAAAATTTAGAAGGAGTTTCTATTTTTGAGAATTTGGGGGAAATTGAAATTAATAACTTAAAAATTGGCTTTTGCCATTCTCCAAACAACCTAAATGAATTGATTCAAAAAAAAGAATATGATTTTTTCTTTTTTGGACATACTCATAAACCTTCTTTGAAAAAGAATAAAAAGTGCTATTTGGTAAATCCCGGAAATTCGGCTAATGTGTATTTTCAACCTACTTTTGCCACTTTGGAAACGGAATCCAAAAAGCTTAACTTGGTTTTAATTAACAAAATCTAGTCGAAGAGATAAATCTCTTCTCCACCCTTCATTATCATTCGGGTAATTAATTAGAAAGGAAATTGAAAAGAGCTCCGGAAGCCCAGGCCTGAGGATAACAAGGAGTTTTTTCCGTTGCCAAAGTAATTTTTCCATTCACCACTCCGTAAAACTCTGGCAAATAACCAATTTGATTATAGGCTGCTAAAATAGCTTTTTTTATTTTCTGGTATTCTTTTTGATAACCTAATTTTTTCAAACCTTGAGCAATAAGCCAGTTATCATGGGGCCAGATTGAACCTAAATGATAGCTCAAAGGATTAAAATCTGATTCTAAAGCCGAATGAGTCCGCAGACCAAAAGAAGTCCATAAATCTTCTTCAAAAAGACGCCTGACTACCAAATCAATTTTTTCTTCATTGACAATTCCGGTAAAGAGCAAATGGCCCGGATTTGAAGTAATGGCTTTCCTTTGTTCTTTTTTGCCATCCAGGGCCAGAGCAAAATATTGTTTCTCTTCCATCCAAAATTTTTTATTAAATTCTTCTTTTAAATTCTCTGCTCTCTTTCTGAGTTTATTTACCAAGTCCGAATCTTTCTTCATTTCGGCAAGATTAGAAATTTCTTTTAGAGCCAGGTATTGGTATCCTTGAACTTCAACAATAGCTACCGGCGGCTCAATTTTAAGATGATCTTCAAAACTATCTTTCCAGCCCTGATGAAAAACGCCTTGGGGATTTTTTCTTTCGTATTCCAAAAACAAATCTTTGTCTTTATCCCCATATTCTTCCATCAAATTTAAAGCCATTAGAATATTTTTCCAGTGGCTGTCTAAAAATTTTTTATCTCTTGTTTTTTTGAAATAAAAAGAAAAAATAATCAGAAATAAAGGGGTGGAATCAACCGAACCATAATAAGGAAAAGGAAATCCGGCCTCGGGGTGCCGGCTTTTTTTAAAATCAGTTTCATGGATTATTTTCCCCGGCTCCTCTTCCTTCTCCTTATTAATCGCTTCGCCTTGAGTTTGAGAAAGAATTTCTAAAGTTGCTTTACAAATACCGGGGGCTTTATCTAACAATTGCCAGGCGGAAATTAAAGAATCCCGGCCAAAAAGCCGGTCAAATCTCGGAGAACCGGCTTTTAAAAATCCCCTCTTGTCTTTCAATTGTTTAATTTCCCGCCAAGTCGCCCAGAGAGTTATCTTTTTTTTCAACTCTTTCAAAAACATTTTATTTTTCTTTTTTAGAGACCAACTTTATTTGACTATTTGGGAAAGAATGAACAAGCCCTGCCTCATCCCTGATAATTGTCCTTCTCAGGGTAATTTCTTTTATTTCTCCTTCAACGCCGGAAATTTTGACTCTGTCGCCCACATAATACTGCCCCTCCAAAAGAATAAAGAGGCCGGATATAAAATCGGATATTATGTCCCGGGCAGCCATACCTACTGCCAAACCTATTAATCCCAGACCGGCTAAAATAGGGGCAATGTTTACTCCAAATTCAGGCAGAATCATTAAAATAGCCGTAATCCAAATCACGAAATTAAGCGTGCCGCCAAAAACG
>Ga0172362_10000721_pt1 | contig 27774 bp, 19 predicted proteins | sample LakKivs1_kivu2a2_FD_114534 | JGI IMG/M metagenome (GOLD analysis project Ga0172362, IMG submission 114534) | Sediment microbial communities from Lake Kivu, Rwanda - Sediment s1_kivu2a2 | ecosystem: Environmental > Aquatic > Freshwater > Lake > Sediment | place: Rwanda: Western Province, Lake... | reverse complement strand
TCGGGCGACGCGCTGCCGAGGACCAGGAAACGTGCCGGCCGGCGAGGCCGGTCGGCGAGCACGCGCAGTGCGGGAAAGAGGTCCGGCCGCCGCTGGATCTCGTCGATGACGACGAGTCCCCGGAGCGGCTCGAGGGTGAGCAGCGGATCGGCCAGACGGGCGACGTCACGCTCGTCCTCGAGGTCGAAGCGGGTGGCCCGCGCCCCGGCGGCGAGCTCCCGGGCAAGGGTCGTCTTGCCGACCTGGCGTGGCCCGATCAGCGCGACGACGGGGAACGACCGGAGCAGTCGCCGCAGCGTGCGCAGATGTTCTTCGCGACGGAGCATGAGACGGCCCATGATCCATGAAAATTCTGTCTCGTACAAGGAAATTTCATGGAGACGAAAGCTGCGGGCGAGCCGATTCTCTGGCGCCGCCGCACATGTCGTACTTCATCATGTCGAGGTCGTCGCCGGGCTTGAGCGAGATGCCGCCGGTGTCGAACGTGAGGCCCTTGCCGACGAGCACGATCGGCTTCCGCTTCGCGTCACCTCCGCGGTAGTGCATGACGATGAACTTGCACGGCTCGTGGGAGGCGCGCCCGACCGACAGCGCCGACCCCATGCCGAGCTTCTCCATGTCGGAGCGCTCGAGCACCTCGACCTGGAAGCCGAGCTCCTTCCCGAGCGCGAGCGCCGTCTCGGCGAGGTAGGTCGGCGTGCAGACGTTGCCACCGAGATTGCCGAGGTCCTTGGTGAGCGCCATCCCCTCGGCGATCGCGAGGCCGCGTCGTGCGGCCTGCTCGACGTCGGGTCCGACGGCGTCGGCCGTCGTCAGGGTGATCCTGCGCGCGCCCTTCTTCGCGGGGGCGCCGTTCTTCTTCGTGACGCTGGGGAAGTCGAAGCGATAGGCACCGTCGGCGAGAATGCGGCTGGCCTGCTCCACGCGCCAGGCGAGCGAGCGGCCGGGGAGATCGAGGTCGGCGAGCGCGACCGCGGCGTCCTCGGCCGCGCCGGACGCGAGCGCCTTCGCCGCGCCGGTGAGCGCGTCGCGGAACGCCTGGTCGGTGAGCTCGCCGCTCTTGCCCAGGCTGACCAGCAGCACGCGCGTCGCGGCGACACCCGCCACGTCGGGCACCAGCAGCGTGGAGCCCGCCTTCGCGTCGAGGTCGCCCCGCTTGACGATCGCGGAGAGCCTGCCCTGCGCGGCCTTGTCGAGGAGGCGCGCTCGCGCGTCGTCCGCGCCGTCAACAGCGAGATGGTGCTCTCGAACTGGCACATCGGGCGCGAGATCGTCGAGTACGTGCAACGCGGCGAGGCGCGCGCCGAGTACGGCAAGGAGGTCATCGAGGACCTGTCGCGGCAGCTCCGCACGCGCGTCGGCCGCGGCTACTCGACGAGGAACCTCTGGCACTTTCGCGATTTCTACCTGACGTATCGGGACCGTTCGCCATCGATCCGAGCCGAGGGATTCCGCACGAGCCTCGTGCAGAGTTCAACGACGGTCGACGCGGCCCAGATTCTGCACGAGGCTGGTGCAGAATTCGCGGAGGGCTTCTCCAGCCGCTTGTCGTGGACGCACTACCGTGCGCTCCTCTCGGTGAGCGATCCGGCGGCGCGCGCCTTCTACGAGATCGAGGCCGAGCGCGAGAACTGGTCGACGCCTCACCTCGAGCGCCAGATCTTCACGGCACTGCACCTGCGGTTGCTCAAGAGCCGGAACAAGGCTGGCGTGATGGAGCTGGCTCGAAAGGGTCAGACCATCGAACGCCCGAGCGACTTGATCAAGTCGCCGCTCATTCTCGACTTCCTCGGACTGTCGGACCGTGACGAGTACCGCGAAAGCGACCTCGAAACCGCCATCATCGGGAAGCTCTCGCAGTTCCTCCTGGAGCTGGGCAAGGGCTTCGCGTTCGTGGCGCGCCAGAAGCGCATCACCTTCGACGACGATCACCTGTTCATCGACCTCGTTTTCTACAACATCCTGCTCAAGTGCTACCTCCTGATCGATCTCAAGATCGGCAGGCTCACGCACCAGGACGTGGGGCAAATGGACAGCTACGTCCGCGTCTTCGACGCACATGAGCGCGCGCCGGGTGACGGGCCTACGATCGGCCTCCTCCTCTGCGCGCAGGAGAACCACACCATCGCGCGCTACTCGGTGCTTGCGGAGCACAAGCAACTCTTCGCCGCGAAGTACCTGACGTACCTGCCCAGCGAAGAAGAGCTGCAGCTTGAGCTCGAACGAGAGCGCCTTATCGCTGAAGCCAGCGTGGGGGCACCACGCAAAGAGAAGCCCGCGAAGCCGAAACGCATGACGAAGAAGAGCAAGAAATGACTCTGATCCACGATCTGCTCGACCTCCCGGAGGCCGTTCGCAAGGGCGACTTCGTCCAGGACCTCACCGGCGGCATCGCGAGCCCCGAGCGCACCGTCCGTGACTACGCCATCACGCCGAAGATCGTGCAAACCTTCGAGCACGCGCTGTCGATCATCGGCAGCGCGCTGCGCGACGGGCGCAGCCAGGCGGCGTACCTGCACGGCTCGTTCGGCGCCGGCAAGAGCCACTTCATGGCGGTGCTCGATCTGATGCTCGACGACCACCCGGCGCCGTGGTCGCGCGGCGAGCTGCACGCGCTGCGCAGCAAGAACGAGTGGATCGGCAAGAAGAGGCTTCTGCAGCTCCCGATCCACATGCTCGGCGCGCAGGACATGGAGTCGAAGATCCTCGGCTCGTACGTCGCCTGGGTGGCGAAGAGCCACCCCGACGCGGCGACGCCCGCCATCTACGCCGACCAGGGGCTTTTCGACGACGCGCGTGGCCTGCGCCGCCGCCTGGGCGACGACAGGTTCTTCGACGAGCTGAACGGCGGCGTCAAGCAAGCGGCGAGCGGCTGGGGCAAGCTCGCCGAAGCCCGCAAGTGGGACGCCGCCACATTCGAGGCCGCCGCCGGAGCTGCCTACGTCGGCGAGGTCGATCGCGACTCGCAGAGCCCGCGCGCCAAGCTGTTCAGCGACCTGGTGCGGACCTTCTTCAAGTCCTGGACGGCGCAGCAGGGGCGCTTCGTCGACCTCGACACGGGGCTTGGCGTCATGAGCCGCCATGCCAGGTCGCTCGGCTTCGACGCCATCGTGCTCTACCTCGACGAGCTGGTGCTCTGGCTCGCGGGCAACGCGGGCGTGCCGGGCTTCGTCGGCCGCGAGACCCAGAAGATGGTGAAGCTGAAGGAGGCGCAGGACGCCGACCGCGCCATCCCGATCGTCAGCTTCATGGCGCGGCAGCGCGACATCAGCCAGTTCCTCGGCGAGCACGCATCGGGCTCGCTGCGTGCCGAGACGTAACGGAACATGTCGCACCACGAGGGGCGCTTCGAGGTCGTCGAGCTGGCGGACTCGAACCTCCCGGCCATCGTCGCCCACCGCGTCGTGCGTCCGAAGGACGAGTCCTGCGCGCAGAAGCTCGTCGACGACTTCGCCAGGACCTGGCGTGCGGCGGGCCAGGCGCAGAGCGTGCTCATCGGCAGCGAGGGCGACGAGGCCGACTTCAGGAAGGTCTACCCGTTCTCGCCCGCGCTCATCGAGGCGCTCGTCGCGCTCTCCGAGTGCCTGCAGCGCGAGCGCACCGCGATCCGCATCCTGATGGAGCTGCTCGTCACGCACCTGCCGGACCTCGAGACCGGTCGCGTGGTGCCCGTGGGCGACGCGTTTGACGCGCTGGCCGAGAGCGAGGACCCGATCGACGATCCGGTGATGAAGACGCGCTTCGACCGCGCGCGCGACCTCTACCGCGAGAGCTTCCTGCCCATCATCCGGCGGCAGCACGACACCGACACCCCCGCGAAGTGCCAGCGCCTGCGTGAGGACCACGACCGGCGCCTCGGCTGCAGCGGCTGCCACGAGAAGATGTGCCGCAACGACAACCGCCTCGCGAAGACGCTCTTGATGGCGGCGCTGGTGCCCGAGGCCAAGCCGTTCAAGGGCCTCACGGTGAAGCGGCTCGCGCACCTGAACCACGGCACCATCGCCTCGCCCATCCCCGGCGCCGAGATGCAGGTGGTGGCGCAGCGGCTTCGCGACTGGGCGAGCCAGGTCGGCGCGCTCCGCCTCGGGGAGCAGGCCGATCCCGAGGTGAACATCCACCTCGCGGGTGTCGATCTCCAGCCGATCCTCGCGCAGGCCGCCGAGGCCGACACGCCTGGCGCGCGCAAGAACGCGATGCGACGCCTGTTGTTCGAGGCTCTGGAGATCGACAGCGACGGCACGGTGGCCGAGGCGGAGCTGTCCTTCCACGGCACGCGCCGCAAGGGGCGCATCCGCTACGGCAACGTGCGCGAGATGGACGACACCACGCTCACGTGCCCGCGCGAGCTGGAGTGGCAGCTCATCGTCGACTACCCGTTCGACGAGCGCGGTCACGCGCCGGACGAAGACCTGCGGACGGTGGAGCGCCATCGCGACACGCGCCCCGCCGACGCGCCGCCGAACCCCACCGTGGTGTGGCTGCCGACGTTCTTCTCGCACCTGCTCGAACGTGAGCTGGGCGAGCTGGTCGTCCTCGAGCACATCCTCGACGGCGACGCGCGCAAGTACCTCGGGCACCTGCGCGTGGAGGACCAGTCGACGGCGCGCGCCGATCTCACGAGCCTGCGCGCCCAGAAGGAGGCACTGGTCAAGCGCACGCTGGCGCAGGCCTACGGCCTCGCGATGGCGAACGACAGTCCGTTCCTCGACCAGTCGCGCACGGTCGACGAGCACTTCATCCCGCTGCTCGGCGACCTCGACATCCGCGCGGTGCTCGCCGGCACGATGAGAGATGGCTTCCGGCAGGTCATCGACACGATGCTGTCGAAGAAGTACCCGCACCATCCGCGCTTCGACGGTACGGTGTCGGCGACACGCATGGAGCGGATCGGCGCGCTGGTCGAGAAGCTCCTCGACCAGCGCGATCGCCGCATGAACGTCGAGCGGGGCGAGCGCAACGACCTGCGCGCCTACGCCGATCCGCTCGGCATCACCGAGACGGGCGACGTCGCGGTGCTCCTGAACGAGCGGCCCTTCAAGGAGATCGAGCAGCAACGCCAGCAGGCGGGCATCGATACGCCGACCGTCGGCAACGTGCGCGGCTGGCTCGATCCGCAGCGCACACGCGGCCTGCCCGCAGAAGTGCAGGACGTGCTCGTCTCGCTCTACGCATCGTGGAGCGGGCGCACGTTCCGCCGCGACGGCAAGAGCTACACGCTGCCGCGCCCCGGCCAGCTCCTCGACGACGTCGAGCTGCTGCGTCCCGAGCTGCCGACGGAGACCGAGTGGACCGAAGCGCTCAACCGCGCCGGCGAGCTGTTCGGCGTGGCCATCGGCGGGCGCTCGCTCGGCGCGCGTAACCTCTCGCTGTTCACGGACACGCTGAAGGCCAAGCTGAAGGACGTAGCCGACGCCGCCGAGCTGCCCGCTGCCCTCGAGCCAAAGGTCCGCGACTGGGCCGATCCCGAGCACGCGCCGCGACTCGCGACGGCGCGCGCCTCGGCGGCGCTGCTCCAGCAGCTCTCTCGCGGCGACGGCGCGTCCATCGTGCGCGATCTGGCCGGCTTCACGCCCGAGACCTCCCTCACGGCGATGGGCCGCAACTTCACGACAGCGGCCGCCAGCAAGCGCCTCCTGGTCGAGGACGCGAGATGGATCGTGCTTCGGCAAGTAGCGACGCTGCTTGGCGACGCCGAGCGGGGCGAGCGCGCGAAGCTGCTCCTCGCCGATCTCGCGTCGCTGCTCAGCGCCGACGAGATCAACAGGATGCTCGCCGATGGCCTTGGCGAGCTGACCCGCCGCGCCGACGAGTTGCTGCGCGTGACCATCAAGCCGCCGCCGCCGAAGCCGCCCGCTGGTGAAGAGGTGGTCCTCGAAGCGTCGAACGATCTCGTCGACGCCAAGGCCGCTGCAAAGGCTCTGCGTGAGCTGGCCGCCCGCCTCGAAGCCGAGGGCAAGGAGGCCTCGCGCATCAGCATCCGCATCACGGCGTGGAAGCGGAAGCCAGAGTGAGCGGAGCGAACGCCAGCTACGGCGCGACCGAGACGCCGCTGCTCTCTGACGCCGAAGTGCGCTTGGAGGTGGAGCGCCTGTTCCGGCGCGCCCATCGCTCCAAGCTGGTCGCGCTCTTCGGTAGAGGACAGCCCGGGCGCTTCGAGCTCGACGGTCTGCAGTGGGAGATCATCCCGACGGCGTGCGAGCTGGAGCTGCGCTCGAAGCTGCCCGCTCCCGGTGAGCCGCCGGCGACGGGCAGCGTGTATCTGGTCGACTGGGCCGAGGACGCGCTGCCGCTCGACGTCGCGTGCCGCCTCGCGGGCGCGCGCATCTACCACGTCGCGCGTGACGCTCGCCTCGCCGCGCTCTTCGGCGCGCGAGACGTGGACCAGGGGCTCGCGTCGACCGCGCTCGCGCGCCTGGTGCTGTCGGGCGGCGTCACCGGCCTGCGCAAGATCACCGGGCTTCGCCTCACGAGGAACGACCTGTGGAAGCGCGTTCTCGAAGCCCGCTTCGGGATCCCCGAAGGCGCGCTCGAGTCCGAGTCGGCGTGGCTCCGCTGGGCGCGCGGTTCCGACGCTGGCCCGGCGTTCGCGCGCGCGAGCGAGGGCGACAACCTCTTGCGAGAGGTGCGGCACGAGCTGCTGGCGTGGCTCGAAGAGCGGCTTGGCCCGGTCGGTGTGCTCGGCTTCCGTGCGTGGGAGCTGCGGCTCGTCGACCGCGCGCTGCAGGCGCTGCTGCTCCTCGTGGCCGTCGAGCAGAGCGAGGACGCGTACCTACGCGGTCTCGTGAACGGACAGATCGCGAGCATCGCGCCCGACCTCGCCAACGAGGTGCGCGGCGCCCACGCGACCGGTACCGCGCGGACGCTGCTCGAAGCGGTGCTCTCGGTGGAGGACGAAGCCGACCGAAGGCTTCTCGAAGGCGCGCAGCAGCACGCCCTGAGCGGTGGGGCCGCGGCCCTCGCCGCGGCCAGCGACTGGCTCCCTGCGGGCCACGCGGCGCGGGAGATCGCGGTCGCGGCTTCGCTGATCGAGCTCGTCGAGGCGCCCAGCCCCGAGGCGCTGGAAGCGCTGCTGAAGGCGTTCGACCATCTGAGCGCGCATCGTCTCGATGGTCCGCTGCGCGGCGAGGAGCATCTCGCGAGCCGCAAGATGGCCGCACGTCTCTCGGCCTGGCTGCTCGCGCGTCGGGTACGCCCCCAGCTCGCCGAGCACGGCACGCAGTGGCAAGCCGCCGTCGACCTCGCACGGCGCTACACCGAGGAAGGTGGCTTCCTCGACTGGGCGCGCCAGGCCCTGCGCGGCATGCGCGGCGCGGGCGACGCGCTCATGGCTTCGGTGCGCAAGCTCTGCGAGGCGGTCGACGCCGCGGCGCGCGCCGACGACCAGCGCTTCGCGAACGGCTACGTGGCGTGGATCGATGCCGGCAAGCCGTCGAACGAGGTGCTGCCCATCGAGCACGTCACCAAGCGCGTCGTCGCGCAGTTCCTCGAGGGCGGCGAGCGCCGGCGGCTCCTCCTCGTGGTGATGGACGGCATGAGCTACGCGGCTGCCGTGCAGGTGCTCCAGCGCCTGCGAGACCAGCGGCGGTGGGGCCCCATCGCGTGGCGTACGCCTAGCTGGAACGGGCAGCTCCCGATCCCGCCCGTGCTGGCCGCCGCGCCGACGCTGACCGAGGTGAGCCGCGCCGCGCTCTTCGCGGGCGTGGCCGATCCGCGCTTCGGCGATCAGGGAACGGACAAGGACGACGCGCGCTGGGCGTGCGAACCCGCACCTCCGCGAGCTGGTCGGCGAGGAGCCGCTCGAGGTTTTCTTCAGGCGCGACGTCCACGCCGGGCACGAGCTGATCGACGAGGTGAAGCAGGCCGTGGCGGGCGACGAGCGCGTGGTCGCGGTCGTCGTGAACGCCATCGACGAGCAGCTCAAGGGCAGCCTGCAAGTGGCCGTCGACTACAGCAAGACCCCCATCCTCCCGCTCGAAGCGCTGCTCTCGGCCGCCGACGGTGCGGAGCGCGCGGTGCTGCTGGTTGCCGATCACGGGCACGTCGCGGGCGATGCGATGCGCGTCGCGGGCGGGCGCATCCCGGTGGGACGCGGGGGCGGCGCTCGCTGGCGCGCACTCGCCGAGGGAGAGCAGCCGCAGGACGGCGAGGTGCTCCTGCCGCGAACGTCCTGGAAGCCGCGTGGCGCGGCCGGCATCGCGGCGCTCTGGGACACCGCGCTCGCGAACCGCGCGCCTCGCTACGGCGAGCACGGTGGGCTCTCGCTCGCGGAAGCCGTCGCGCCCGCGTTCCTCATCGGTCCCGAGTGGCTCGATCGCGTCGCGGGCGACGATGCCGAGCTGTCGTGCCGTGTGCTGCCCGAGCCGGACTGGTGGGCGCTCAAGATCGCGCGCCCGGCCGCCGCGCCCGTCGTCCCGGTGAAACAGCCGACCACGGCGCCTGCGCAGGCTGCGTTGCCGGGCCTCCAGGTAGGGGCGAAGACGCCGACCGCGTCGCCGCCTGCGCCGACCGAGGCGATGCTCGTCGCGAAGCTGCGCGCGTCCAAGCTGTTCACGCAGCAGGTCTCCGGCCTGCCGAAGCCCGACGTCGAGCGCGTGCTGACGTGGCTCGGCGTGCTCGCCTCCGCGGGGGACGCGCTGACGGCCGCCGACTTCGCGCGGCTCTGCGGCGTGCGCGCCCACCAGGTCGGCGGCGTCGTCGCGCGCATGGGCGTTCTGAACGCCGACGGCTTCGCCATCGTCGAGCACGACGTCGCGGGTCGTCGAGTGGTTCTGCACCGGGCGAGGCTGGTCGCGCAGTTTGGAGTCGGCGAATGAGCGAGGCGATTGGACCCAGCGTCCTTCTCCGCAAGGACGTCATCGCGGCGCTGCGCCGAGGAACGGTGCCGCGCCGCGGTCTCGATCTGTTCGCGGTCGGCACCGATCGTTTCGGGGTGTCGCTGAAGGAGGAGCTGGAGCGCTGCGCGACGGGCGGCGCGGTGTTCAAGGCGCTGCGCGGCGACTTCGGTTGCGGCAAGAGCTTCACCGCACGCTGGTACCAGCAGGAGGCACTCCAGCGTGGGTTCGCGGTCGCCGAGGTGCAGATCTCGGAGAACGATACGCCGCTGCACCGGCTCGAGACCATCTACCGCCGCGCGACCGAAGGGCTGCGCACGGCCGAATGGGACACGGGCGCCTTCCGGGCGATCATCTCGCAGTGGTTGATGGGCCTAGAGGAGGAGGTCTCGGCGACGCTGCGCGATCCCGATGACATGAAGGCGCTCGCCGAAGGCGTCGGCAACCTGCTCGAGGCGCGCCTCAAGGACGTGAGCGCGGTGCAGCCGCAGTACGCGGCCGTCTTGCGCGCGTACCACGCCGCGGAGGTCGCCGAGGACCACGCACTCGCGGAAGGACTGATCGCGTGGCTGATGGGCCAGCCCAACGTCAGCGCCGACATCAAGAAGCACGCCGGTATCAAGGGCGAGATCGACCACACTGGCGCGCTCGGCTTCTTGCGGGGGCTGCTCGAGGTGCTGCAGCAGTGCGGGCGCCCCGGCCTCTTGCTCGTGCTCGACGAGGTCGAGACCATCCAGCGCGTTCGCTCCGACAGCCGCGACAAGAGTCTCGAGGCGATCCGCAAGCTGATCGACGACCTGTACGGCGGGCGCTTCGCGGGGCTCTACGTCCTCATCACCGGCACGCCCGCATTCTTCGACGGACCGAACGGCGTGAAGCGTCTGCCGCCGCTCGCGCAGCGCCTTCACGTCGACTTCTCGGGCGACGCGAGGTGGGACAATCCCCGGGACGTCCAGGTGCGCTTGTTCCCCTTCGACCAGCAGCGGCTGATCGAGGTCGGCCGCCGCGTGCGTGACCTGTACCCGACCGAACATTCCGAACGCATGAAGGAGCGCGTCACCGACGCGGTGCTGACGGGGCTCGCGAACGAGGTCGCGGGCAAGCTCGGCGGCAAGGTCGGCGTCGCGCCGCGCATCTTCCTGCGCAAGCTCGTGGCGACCATCCTCGATCGCGTCGACCTGTTCCCCGACTTCGACCCGGCGAAGGATCTCGACATCCGCATCGACGCCGAGGAGCTCACGCTCGAGGAGCAGGCGGCGGCCGCCGGCAAGAAGCCCGACGACATCGAGATCGACCTTTGGCGAGCCGACCGGATGCCATCGACCGCCTGAGCCCCGCCGTTCGGTACCAGATCGCGAATGGGCTCGACTGGAGCGGTCTGCGTCCGGTGCAGACGCTCTCGACCGAGGCCATCCTCGACGGCGCCAACTGCGTGGTCCTCGCGCCCACGGCGGGCGGCAAGACCGAGGCGGCGTTCCTGCCGCTGCTGTCGATGATGGACGTCGAGGACTGGCGCGGTGTCTCGGTGCTCTACATCGCACCCATCCGCGCGCTCCTCAACAACCAGGAGGCGCGGCTCGCGCGGCTCACGGGCCTCATCGGGCGGCGCGCCGGCAAGTGGCACGGTGACGTGAAGGAGCCTGCGCGCAAGCGAATGATCGGCGAGCCGCCCGACGTCCTTGCCATCACGCCCGAGTCGCTCGAAGCGATGCTGCTCTCGACGCGCACGCCCGCGCGTCGCTTCCGCGCGAACGTCCGCGCCGTCGTCATCGACGAGGTCCACGCCTTCGCGGGCGACGATCGCGGGGCGCACCTCGTCTCGCTCCTCGAACGCATCACGCGCTTCGCCGAGAGCGACATCCAGCGCATCGGCCTCTCGGCAACGGTCGGCGATCCCGAGGTCATCGTCGGCTGGCTCTCCGGCAGCAGCCTGCGGCCGCAGCGCGTCGTCGACCCCGGCGGCGCCCGCATGCCGCCCGAGCTGCACCTCGACTTCGTCGGTACGCTCGACAACGCGGCGATTGTCATCGACAAGCTCTATCCCGGCACGCGACGCCTCGTGTTCGTCGACAGCCGGAGGCGCGTCGAGGAGCTGGGACACCGTCTCTCGCAGCGCGGTGTCGACGTCTACCTCTCGCACTCCTCGCTGGCGCTGTCCGAACGGGCTGCCGCCGAGAAGGCGTTCGAGGAGGGCACCAACTGCGTCATCGTTGCGACCAGCGCCCTGGAGCTCGGTATCGACGTCGGCGACCTCGACCACGTCATCCAGATCGACGCGCCGGGTAGCGTCTCGTCCTTCCTCCAGCGCATGGGCCGCACGGGCCGACGCGCCGGCTCGACCGCCAACTGTACCTTCCTCGCGACAGACGACGACGCGCTCCTGCGGGCGGCGGCCATCATCGACCTGTTCAGGAGCGGTTACGTCGAGCCAGCCGCGCCTTCGACGTGGACGCCGCACGTCCTCGCACACCAGGCCATTGCGCTCTCGATGCAGGAGCAGGGCTCGGCCTCGCACGGTTGGTGGTCCTGGCTGGAAGGCTGCGCCGCCTACCGCGATCTCTCGGCAGCCGAGCGCGAGAGCATCGTGCGCCACATGATCGACAACGACATCCTCGTCGAGGCCGACGCCCGGCTCGCGCTCGGCGCGCGCGGTGAGCGGCTCTACGGCGCGCGGAACTTCCTCGAGCTCTATGCGGTGTTCTCGACGCCCCGCGTGCTGCGCGTGATGCACGGTCAGTCGGAGGTCGGCGTCGTCGACGCCTCGTTCTTGCAGGACATGGAGCAGAAGGTCCCGAACTTCGTCCTTGCGGGCCGCCCCTGGCACATCGTCGGCGTCGACTGGAAGGGCGGCACGTGCTCCGTCGAGCCTGCTGAGGCGGGTAGTTATCCGCGCTGGTTCGGCCTGCCCGTGAGCCACGACCGCTCGCTTTGCCAGGCCATGCGCCGCGTGCTGACGAGCACGGACACCGACCCCTCGTGGTCCAAGCGCGCCGTCACCCAGCTCGAGCTGCAACGCGAGGCCCACGCCTTCCTCGTCGACGGCGCGCTGCCTCTCGAAGAAGGTCCCGACGGCCGCTGCCGCTGGTGGAACTTCGGCGGCGGCGCCGGCAACCGCGTCCTCGCGCGCCTCCTCGAGCTGGAGCTCGGCGAGCGCGTCTCACCCGGGAACACCTTCATCACGTTCTCGAACGGCGCCGCCGCGAGTGCCGTGGGCATCCGGCGGGCGATCGATGCGCTCGCCACGCGCAAGATCACGTGGAACGAAGCCGCGTGCCTCGTCGACTCCGATCAGCGCTCGCGCGTCTCGAAGTTCCAGCCGTGCCTCCCACTCGACATCGAGCACGGCCTCATCGCTCGCGAGACGATGAGCGTCGAGGATGCGAGCGCGACGCTTGCGCAGTGGACGTTCGGCGCGCGGCAGGAGGTCGAGTCATGAGACTGCGCCGGCAGTGCGGCGCGCTGAAGAAGTCGTGAGCACCGAGTTGCCGGCGTTCCTGCGCCGGTCGTCGAGCATCCCGGTCGGACCCGCGGCGTGCCCCCCTGGTCAGCGCGGCTGCGCCGCGGCGTGCAGAACCACAGCGACGGCCGCCGTGATCTTCTGACCCGTCGGCAGGTGGAGGAACTCGTTCGGGCCGTGAGCGTTGCTCTGCGGGCCGAGGACGCCGGTGACCAGGAACTGCGTGCCGGGGAAGCGCTGGCCGAGCATGGCCATGAACGGGATGGTGCCACCCTCGCCGAACTGCAGGGCCGGGGCCGCGAAGAAGCGTCCGGAGGCAGCCTGCACGGCGGCTTCCAGCCAGGGCGCGGTAGGTGGTGCCGCCCACCCCCATGCTCCGCTCTGGTCGCTGAAGGTGACCTGCGCCCCGTGCGGCGGATCGGTGGTGAGAGCCCGTTCCAGTGCCGCGAGCACCACATCGGGATCGACGTGCGGAGGGATGCGCAGCGACAGCCGCAGCGTGGTCTCGGGCCGCAGAACGTTGCCGGCGCGAGCGGTGGGCGGCAGGCCATCCTGGCCGACGATGGTGAGCTGCGGACGCCAGGTCGTGGCGAGCAGTGCCTCGAGAGCGTCGTCGCCGGTGACCGGATCGACGCCGGGGGTGAGGGGCGCCTCGGCCACACGTCCCGCCCCGGCCTTCTCGGCAGCCCGTGCGAGGGCCGCGTGGGTCTCGGCCGGCACCTCCACCCAGGCCTCGGGCAGGAGCACCCGCCCGTCCTTGCTGTCCTCGAGCCGTTCGAGCAGCCGACGCAGGATGCGGAAGCCGTCGGGAACGAAGCCGCCGTAGCCGCCGGAGTGCAGTCCCTCCTCGACGACGCGGACCGTGAGATTGCCGGCGGCCATGCCGCGCAGCGACGTTGTGATCCACAGGTGCTCGTAGTCGGCGGCACCGGAGTCGAGGCACACGATCAGCTGCGGTTTCCCGATCACGCCGGCGAGCGACTCGACGTACGCCGGCAGGTCGGGGCTACCGGACTCTTCGCTTGCCTCGATGAGCACGACGCAACGTGGGTGCGTGCCCCCGGCGGCCTGCACCGCCTCGATGGCACCGAGCGCGGCAAAAGCCGAGTAGCCGTCGTCGGCGCCGCCGCGACCGTACAGCCGGTCGCCTTCGAGCACCGGCTTCCACGGACCCAGGTCGGCACGCCAGCCTTCCATCTCCGGCTGCTTGTCGAGGTGACCGTAGAGCAGGATCGGCGCGACGTTCTCGGCACCGGCGGAGGCCGGGATCTCGCACACCAACACCGGGGTCCGGCCCTCGAGTCGGTGCACGGACACCGTCATCCCCGGGATGTGGCGAGCGCGGCACCACGGCTCGATCAGGTCGACGGCGCGGTCCAGGTGCCCGTTCGCAGCCCAGTCGCTGTCGAAGCCGGGCGCCAACGCCGGGATGGCGATGTAGTCGGAGAGCACCGGCACCAGACCACTCCACAGCTGGCGGGTCTGGGCGTCGACGATGGCAAGGTCGAGCGCACTCATGCACGCATCGATCGATCGCTGGTCACTTTCAAGAATGGCATGATCGCAAGGTAGCGTGCGCTGGCCCGAGCGTCGACTGGCCTGCGGGTCAGAAGCTGCCGACCACGGAGCCGAGGGTGATCACGGCCACCAGCGCCAGCACCGGGCCGACGATGGCGACCACGGCGACGTCGGCGTAGCTCCGCCGGTGCGTCGACCCGCAGACGGCGATCAGGGACACCACGCCGCCGTTGTGCGGCAGGCTGTCGAGCGTCCCCGCGGCCATCACGGCGACGCGGTGGAGCAGCTCGGCGCCGACGTCGTACGTGGCACCCAGCGCGAGGAAGTCGTCGGCGAGCGCTTCGAGAACGATCGTCAGGCCTCCGGACGCCGAGCCGGTCAGCGCCGCGAGCAGCGTGGAGGACGCGGCGAGCGACACGAGCGGCCCGCCGGAGGTCGACAGGATCCACTCCTCGAGAACGCCGAACGCAGGCATCGCCGTCACGACGGCCCCGTAGCCGACGAGCCCGGCGACGCTGACGATCGGCAGCGCCGACGCGTTGGCCCCGGCGTCGACGGTGGCGCGGAGCGACGGCAGGCGGCGGTGGTTGAGCGCCGCGGTCGTGACCACGCCGGCCGCCAGCGCGACGATCAACGCCCACGCGCCGCTCGCCGGCGCGTGGGACCGCACGCCCTCGTCGGCGTAGAAGCCCGCGCCGGGTTGCGCCGGCGTCGCAGACGACAGCAGGACGTTGACGACGATCACGACGAGGAGCGGCAGGACAGCCGCGGGCGAGCCCGGCAGCTCCGCGCTTCGCTGGCTACGGTGGATCTCGGCCGGATCGAAGGCGTCGGCGACGGTGGCGCGCTCGCGCACCAGCAGGTCGTCGGCGGCGAGCTCCGCGGCGACGTGCGAATCGCCGTACCCCTCGCCGTCGGTGCGCGCCGCGGCGCTGGCACGCCGGAGCCACCACAGGCCGAAGGCCAGCGTGATGGCAGCGCCGACCAGGCCGAGCCCCGGCGCCGCGAGCAGATTGGTGCCGAAGAAGGCCGTCGGGACGGCGTTGCGCACCGCCGGCGACCCGGGCAGCGCCGACTGCGTGAACGTGGAGGTGCCGAGCGCGATCGCCGCGGGGATGAGGCGGTGCGGCACGCCCGCCGTGCGAAACAGGGTCTGTGCCATCGGCGCGAGCACGAAGAACGCGGCGAAGGCGCCGAGCCCGCCGTAGGTCAGCAGCGCCCCGGCCAGCACCGCACGCCGCGCCCCCAGGGCCTCGCTCGCGACGCGCGCGATGGCCGTGGCCGAGCCGCTGTCGTCGAGCAGCTTCCCGAACACCGCACCGAGAAGGAAGATCGGGAAGAACTGCGCGACGAAGCGGCCGGCCGCGCCCATGAAGGTGGCGGTCCAGTGGTGCAGCAGCGGCTCTCCGGCCGCGCCGGCGGCGAGGAGTGCCGCGATCGGCGCCAGCACGAGCACCGTCCAGCCGCGGTAGGACAGCCAGACGAGGAGGACGAATCCGAACAGGATGCCGAGCATGCGCGTGAACCCGTCGAGCCCCGGCGATCCCGTCACGGATCAGCTTGACGCCGAGGCCGAGCGACAGTACGGCCACGATCACGTCGTTGTTCCGGATCAGCGCTGCGGCGAACGCGCATCAGGCCCTCCTGCGCGCACGACGCGACGAGCTGCCCGTCGCGGGTGAAGAACGTGCCGCGGCAGAAGCCGCGCGAATGCGCGCTCACCGGGCTGTCCATGACGTAGAGCAGCCAGTCGTCGACGCGGAACGGACGGTGGAACCACATCGCGTGGTCGAGCGACGCCGACTGGAAGCTCGACGACGTGACCGCGATCGGGTGCGCGTTCACGGCGTTGGACAGCAGCGTCATGTCGGACGCATAGGCGAGCACGCACTGGTGCAGCGCGGGGTCGTCGGGCAGACGTCCCTTGGCGCGCACCCAGCTGCTGGTGTGCGGCGCGCGCTCCGCCGGGTCGAACATGCGCAGCCCGCCCGGGGTGCGGATCTCGACCGGCGGGTCGAACAGCATGTCGCCCTCGGGCGGCGCGAAGCCGAGCGCCTCGACGCCGCTGCGCATCTCGTCCTCGTAGAGGACGCCGCCCGGCTCGCTGGGCTCCGCCGGCTTGTCGATCTGGTGCGCGAGCCCGTCGGTCTCGACCTGGAACGAGACCGACATGTTCAGGATCGCCTCGCCGTGCTGGATCGCCTTCACGAGCCGCGTCGTGAAGGTGCCGCCGTCGCGCACCCGGTCGACCTCGAAGATGGTCGGTACGCGCGAGTCGCCGGGGCGCAGGAAGTACGCGTGCAGCGAGTGCGCGAGCCGCCCCTCGACGGTGCGCAGCGCCGCGACCAGCCCCTGCGCGAGGACCTGCCCGCCGAACAGCCGGCGCCGCAGGTCGGCGGGATTCTGCCCGCGGAAGAGGTTGACCTCGAGGCGCTCGAGGTCGAGGACGTCGACGAGCCGCTGCAGGGAGTCGCTCACGGCACCCGGCTCAGTCGATCTCGACGCGGTTCTCGACGTGCTCGAGGATGATCGTCGAGTCGAAGAACACCTGCTCGGTCTTGGGCGTAGGGCGACAGCGGGTGCTCGAAGAGCGTCAGCATGCAGGGGCCATACTACGGCCGGCGTGCCCCGACCACGCGCCCTGCCGTCGTCGCGGCCGCCGCCCCGAAATCCAGACTTGAAAGTGGCGCCCGCGTGAGGCACACGAGGCCGGGCGAGTTGCCCGCGTAGCGACCCGCCTCACGATGCTGGCGTGCGCGCCTCGAGACTCGAAGCTCGGCAACGCGGAAGGGGTGTCGACATGACTGCAGCGGAGGAGGCGTCCAGGGGAGGAATGTAGAAGATCCTAGACGTGGTCGAGCGGGTGGGCAACCGGGTCCCGCACCCCGTCGTCATCTTCCTGATCCTCATCGGGGGCGTCATCGCCCTGTCGCACGTGTTCTATCTGCTGGGCGTGGCGATCACCTACCAGGTGATCAATCCCGAGGCGCACGAGCTGGACACCGTGACCACCGCCGCGCGGAGCCTGCTCACGGCCGACGGCATCCGCCTGATGTTCACCGGCGTGGTGTCCAACTTCATGAGCTTTCAGGCGGTCGGCGTGATCATCGTCGCGATGGTCGGCGTCGGCGTGGCCGAGGAATCCGGCCTGGTGAAGGCCCTGATCCGCAAGCTGGTGATCGTCTCGCCGCCGTGGGCGCTGGCCTAGATCCTCTGCTTCGTCGGCATCATCTCGAGCATCGCGGCGGACGCCGGCTACCTCGTGCTGATCCCGCTCGCCGGCGCGGCCTTCATCAGCGTCGGGCGCCATCCGCTGGCGGGCCTCGCGCTGGCGTTCGCGTCCGTGGCCAGCGTGTTTCTCGCCAACATCATGGTCGTCCCGGTCGACGGCATCCTGGTCGGCATCACCAACGACGCGATCCACCTGCTCGACCCGAACCAGTCGATCGACCTGCTCGCGAACCTGTGGTTCTCGATCGCGTCGGTGGCGGCCATGACCGTGGTCGCGGTGACGGTGAACAACCGCATCGTCGAGCCGCGGCTCGGCAAGTACACCGGCGACTACGAGGTTGCCGGGGAGAACGTCCTGACGGCCGACGAGTACCAGGGCCTCAAGCTTGCCGGCATCGGACTGCTGCTGGCGGTCGCCTTCGTCGGCCTGCTGACGCTGCCGCCCGGGGCGCCGCTGCGCAATCCGGAGACCGGCTCGATCATCGGCGACTCGCCCTTCATGAACAGCCTGATCGTGACGATCGCGCTGATCTTCCTGGCCGCGGGCGTCGGCTACGGGATCGGCGCGAAGACGATCAAGAGCTCGGTCGACGTCATCAACGCGGCCCAGAAGGCGATCGGGAGCCTCAGCAGCCTGATCTTCCTGCTGCTGATCATCAGCCAGTTCCTCGCGTACTTCAATTACACCAACATGGCGCCGCTGGCGGCGATCTCGCTGGCCAACATCCTGCGGTCGGCCAACCTCGACGCGGTGTGGCTGATGATCGGCTTCGTCATCGTCGTCCTGGTGCTCGACCTGATCATCACCGGTGCGATCCCGAAGTGGGCGATCTTCGCGCCGATCTTCGTGCCGCTGCTGATGAAGCTCGGTGTCGAGCCGGACGCCGTGCTGGCGGCCTATCGCGTCGGCGATTCGCCCATGAACTCGGTCACGCCGCTCAACGCGTACTTCGCGATGATCGTCGTGTTCTGCCAGCGATACGTGAAGGACGCCGGCGTCGGCACCGTGATCGCGCTGATGCTGCCCTACGTGCTGTTCATCTTCGTGGTGTGGCTGGCGCTGCTGGTCGCCTGGCAGCTGCTCGGGCTACCCTGGGGCCTCTGAGCCGATGTCCGCGCCGGCGGCCCGAGCGGTCGCGAGGGCGCAAGCCGGCACACGCAATCAGCTCGTACAGGTGAAGCCTTGAGCGACGTCACCGTTCTCTTCCTGATCATCGGCGCGGTCATCGTGCTGTTCATCACCGAGAAGGTGCCGGTGGTGATCGTCGCGCTGGGCACGGCGCTGGCGCTCTACTTCACCGGCATCCTCGACTTCCGCCAGGCGCTGGGCGGACTGGGCGATCCGACGACGATCTTCATCGCGTCGCTGTTCGTGGTCAGCGCGGGGCTGGAGATCACCGGCGTCACCGCCTGGGCCGGCCAGTTCCTGATCAACAAGGCCGGCGAGAGCCGCGTGCGTCAGCTCACGCTCATCATGCTGGCGGCCGCGCTGCTCACCGCGCTGATCAGCCTGAACGGCGCGATCGCCGCGCTGCTGCCGGTCGTGGTCGTGATGGCGGTACGGCTCGCGCAGCCGCCGTCGCATCTGCTGATGCCGATGGTGTTCGCCTCGCACGCAGGCTCGATGCTCGCGCTGACCGGCTCGCCGGTGAACGTGCTGGTGTCGGAGAAGTCCTCGGAGCTCGGCCTCGGCGGCTTCGGCTTCTTCGAGTTCGCGATCGCCGGCGTGCCGCTGCTGATCGGGACGATGGCGATCCTCGTGCTGCTCGGCCGGAAGCTGCTGCCCAGCGCGCGCGGCGCCGCGATGCCCAGCGACCTGTCGAGGCACGCGCGCACCCTGATCGAGCACTACCGTCTCGAGGGCAACGCGTTCCAGCTGCGGGTGCGGCCGGGCTCGCCGCTGATCGGGTCGTCGCCGTCCGCGCTCGACGTCGCCGCCGACGGCCTGCACGTGATCGGATCGCAGGCGGGCGACACGCGCCGCCCGCTGGCGCGTGCCTACGCCGAGGGCGACTTCCTGCTGGTGCGCGGCGACGCCGACGCCGCGGCGCGCTTCGCCGCCGATCGCCACCTCGCCTTCGGCGACAGCGAAGCCGAGCGCGACGTGGCCGACACGCTCTTCAACCGCTCCTCGGGACTGGCCGAGGTGGTCATCCCGCCGCGCTCGGCGATGATCGGGCGCGAGGTCTTTCCCGGCATGGTCACCGAGAGCGGCGATCTGCTGATCCTCGCGATCCAGCGCCGCGACGAGGACCTCGGCCCCGGCAAGGCCACCCTCGAAGTCGGCGACACGATGCTGCTGCAGGGCACGTGGCAGGCGCTCGACACAAGGCTGGCCGATCCGGAGGTGCTGGTGGTCGACTCGCCGGACATCGTGCGCCGGCAGGCGATCCCGATGGGCGTGGGCGCCCGGTCGGCCATCGCGGTCCTGGCCGCGATGGTGGTCGCGCTGGCGCTCAACGTGGTGCCTTCGGCGGTGGCCGGGCTGGTCGCGGCCGTGGCGATGGTGCTGATCGGCGTGCTGTCGGTCGAGCAGGCGTACCGTGCGGTCAACTGGACCACGGTGATCCTGGTCGGCGCGATGACGCCGCTCTCGGCGGCGATGTCCGGAACCGGTGCGGCGCAGCTGCTGGCCGACAGGCTCGTCGGCGCGGTCGGCGAGGCCGGCCCCTACGCCCTGCTGGCCGGGCTGTTCGTTCTCACGGCGGTGCTGGGGCAGCTGATCAGCAACACCGCGACGTCCCTGATCATCATCCCGATCGGCGCCGCCGCGGCGCTGGAGCTCGGGGTCTCGCCGCAGCCCGTGCTGATCTGCATCTGCATCGCCGCCGCGGCGTCGTTCCTGACCCCGGTGGCCACGCCGGTGAACCTGATGATCATGGCACCCGGCGGCTACAAGTTCAGCGACTACTGGAAGCTCGGCATCGTCTGCATGGCGTGGTTCTTCGTGATCGCCGTGTTCTTCGTGCCGCTGGTCTGGAGCTTCTAGCGCGCGCGCAGGAACTGCCGCAGCGGCTGGTCGCGCCAGCTCCCCGCGGTGAACTTGTCGTGGAACGGCGCGTAGCGCGGCGGCGCCGCGGGCTCGGGACGGTCGCCCATCACGGTCACGCGCTGGATCACGCGCTCGCCGTCGAAGTCGTTCAGGACGTGGTGCTGGGTGCACCGGTTGTCCCACATCGCGATCGTGCCCTCGGTCCAGCGGTAGCGGACGGTGAAGCGGTCGCGGGTCGCGTGGCGCGTCAGGTACGCGAGCAGCGCCTCGCTCTCCTCGTGGCTGAGCTCGACGATGCGGCGCGTGAAGTGCTCGTTGACGAACAGCGACTTGCGTCCGGTGACCGGGTGCACGCGCACGACGGGGTGGATCGCCTTGCGCTCGGGCGCGTAGTGCGGGCTCGCGTCGTGCAGCGCGGTGAGGCCTTCGCAGAAGTCCTTCATCGGCTGCGAGAGCTCGTCGTAGGCCTTGTACATGTTGGCCCACAGGGTGTCGCCGCCGACCGGCGGGCACTTCCGCATGTGCAGGATCGCGTACACCGACGGCTCGGCCTGGCACGTCAGGTCGCTGTGCCACTCGTCGGCGACGGCGCCGGCGCCGCTCTCGGCGCGCAGCTCGAAGAACTCGGGCCGCTCCTTGTCGAGCGCGAGGTTGGGGTGCCCCTCGAGCTTGCCGAACAGACGGCCGAACGCGATGTGCTCGTCGGGCGTCGGGTGCTGACCCGGGAAGAACAGCACCAGGTGCTCGGCGATCTGCTTCAGGATCGCGTCGGCGTCGGACGGTCCGGCCTTCGTGAGGTCGATGCCGCGGATCTCCGCGCCCAGCGAGCCGGAGAGCGGTGTCACCTCGAACGTGCTGCCCATGTCGAACCCTCCGCGGCCGGACTATCGCACGCACCCGCGTCTGCCAAGCGCGTTCCTGCGACAGCACGTTCTGTCCGCCGCGTTGGAGCGGTCGTTAAGCACGGTGCGCGCGCAGGCCGGACCGCGACTTCTCGACGACCGGCGCTTCGGCTAGAACCGGCCGCCATGCTGCACGCGACCCCGCCCCGACGCCGTCCGCTCCGGAACCTGCGCGCCCTCGCGTGCGTGCTTACGGCGACGCTCGCGGCCGCGAGCACGACGGGCTGCGGCGACGCGTCGTCGGGCGGTGGCGCCGCGGCCGGCCCCGACGCAGCCGGTCCGTACCCGCCCGCCAGCACGACCATCGTTCTGACGGACGCGGCGCGCGGCCGCTCGCTGACGGTCGAGGTCTGGTACCCGGCGGTCGCCGGTGCGCGCGCCGCCGCGGAGCGGGGCGCGCCGGTCGAGAGCTTCCTCGCGTCGGCGGACGACCGCGCGCGCTACGCGGATCTGCTCGCCGCGTCGCCCGATCCGGGTCCGAGCCGGCGCACGGGCGCCGCGCGCGACGCCACGCCCGCGGGCGCGCGCGACGGCTACCCGCTGCTGGTGTTCTCGCACTGCTTCCAGTGCTTCCGCTTCTCGAGCTTCTCGATCGCCGAGCGTCTCGCGAGCCACGGCTTCGTCGTCGCCGCCCCGGACCACGCCGGCGACACGCTGTTCGACGCGACCCTGCCGCTCACGACCGACGTGCTGCAGATCCGCGCCGCCGACGTCCGCTTCGTCGCGTCCGCGTTGCTCGCCGGTATGGACGGCGCCGAGCGGCTGCCCGCGTCGCTGCGCGGGGCGCTCGACGCGAGGCGCGTCGGCGTCTTCGGCCACAGCTTCGGGTCGGTCACGACCGGCCTCGTGCTGCAGGACGACGCGCGCTTCGTCGCCGGGCTCGGCATCGCGGCGCCGTTCGAGAACCCGCTGCTCACGGGTGTCGCGATGAGCCGCATCACGAAGCCGGCGCTGTTCCTCGTCGCGCGCGAGGACAACAGCATCGGCGAGATCGGCAACCAGTTCATCCGCCTCAACTTCGACCAGGCGCCCGGCCCGATCCGCAAGGTCGAGGTCACCGACGCCGGCCACTGGTCGTTCTCGGACATCTGCCACCTCGGCGACAACTTCGAGGCGGGCTGCGGCGCTGGCGTGCGGCAGACCGTTCCCGGCGAGCCGTTCTCCTATCTTCCGATCGACCGGGGGATCGCGATCGGCCAGGCGTACGTCACGGCATTCTTCCTCGCGGAGCTGCAGGGCGACGAGGCGGCACGCGACTACTCGACGACGGCGCAGCCGGCCGACGTGGTCTCGGTCGCGGCGCGGAACTGATGCAGAAGCCGTCGCCGCCGCCGGCGCGAACGCGGGCGTGGCCGTGGCGCTGAACGCGACCGTCTACGGCTTCGAGATCGAGCTCAGCGACGTCGATCGCGGCGTGTACGCGACGTTCGCGCTGCGTGCGGCGCGCCACCCGTCGGAGACCACGGAGTACCTGCTGACGCGCGTCCTCGCGTACTGCCTCGAGTACGCCGAGGGACTCGAGATGTCGCGCGGCCTCGCCGAGCCCGACGAGCCGGCCCTCGTGCTGCGCGACCTCACCGGCGCGCTGCAGGCGTGGATCGAGGTCGGCGCGCCCGATGCGGCAAGGCTGCACAAGGCGAGCAAGGCGGCGCCGCGCGTCGCCGTCTACACGCACAAGGACCCCGGCCTGCTGGTGCGCCAGATCGCCGGCGAGCGCATCCACCGCGTCGAAGAGCTGGAGATTCACTCGGTCGACCGCGCGCTGCTCGCGGAGCTCGCGGCGCGTCTCGAGCGGCGCATGAAGCTCGGCGTGACGGTCACCGACCGCAACCTCTACGTGACGATCGGCGACGCGACGCTGAGCGGCACGGTGGAGCGCCACCCGGTCGGCTAGGAGCCTGTCCGAGTAAGGCCGCGGAGCTGCGCGCTGCCGAGGATCCGCTCGGCGAACGCGTCGCGCGCCTCCTCGGCGACGTCCGACGGCCAGCGCGCGTCACTGCGCTGCCAGCGCTCGCGCCAGTCGGCGCCGAAGAGGTCGCGTCCGCGCCGCGCGGCGTGCGCGAGCGCCGCCGGCGTCATCGCGAGAGTGGTCTCCGCCTTCGGACCTGTCGGCGCGCCGCGCGCGATCGCGAAGCCCGCCGCGACGAGGGCGGCGCGAATCGCCGTCGACGTCGAGTAGGTGAACAGCTCGGTGTCGCGCTCGCCGCACGCAGCGAACACGCGCTCGAAGCAGTCGAGGGTCCAGAGCGGCGTGTCGGTCTTCGGCGAGAAGGGATCCCAGAAGATCAGGTCGGGCGCCGGCGCGTCGGCGAGGCGCTCGAGGAAGTCGCCCTCGAGGAGCGTCCACACGAGCGGCACGCTCTCCGAGCGCCACTCGCCGAAGCGCAGCAGCTTGCCGGGCGCCGGACCGCGCAGGTGCGGGAAGCGCGGTCCGTTGCGCAGCGCGAGCCGCAGCGACGCGACGTCGTTCTCGAAGCTCACCAGGTGCACCGCACGCTGCGCGGTGCCGCGGCTCGCGTCGCCGCCGCTCGCCTCGTCGCCGTGCACCTGGTCGGCCCCGCTCGCCTCGACGCAGGCGATCGCCGCCATCGCGTTGTGCGCGGCGCCGAGGCCGACGTCCCAGATCACGAGCGGTGCGGACGCCGTCTCGCGCAGCCGCTCCGCGAGGCGCGACTGCTCGACGTAGAGCGCGCGCGCCTCGGTCTGCGGGTCGAGCCCCGCGTGCATGATCTCGCCCGACGTGCGGTCGACGATGCTCGCGTGGCCTTCGTCGGCGATCCGGATGTCGAAGCGCGCCAGCACGTCCTCGCCGCGGCGGCGCCGGCGCGGCACCGGAACGATCGACGGATGCTCGTCGTCGATGCGCTCGAGCAGCGGACGGCGCTCGTCGCGAAAGGCCGCGAACGCCCCGTCGAGGATCGCGGTCCGCATCGCGGACATCAGGTCGTGGTAGAAGCGCAGGTTGTGGCGCGTGAGCAGCGTCCACGCGAGCGGCTCGCCGGCCTTGATCAGGTGGTGCAGGTACGCGCGCGAGTACTGCGCGCAGGTGGAGCACGGGCACTGCGCGTCGACCGGGACGTCGGCGAGCTTGTAGACGCCGCGCGACAGCGCGAAGCGTCCCGTGGACGTGTAGACCACGCCCTGCTTCGCGAGCGACGACGGGATCGTGCAGTCGAACATGTCGATGCCGCGATCGACCGCCTCGAGCAGGTCGATCGGCGTGCCGACGCCCATGAGATAGCGCGGCCGGTCCTGCGGCAGCAGTGCGGTCACCAGCGCGGTGCAGCGCTCGCGCTCGTGCTTCGTCTCGCCGACCGCGAGACCGCCGACCGCAAAGCCGTCGAACGGCATTTCCCTCAGCACGTCCGCGCTCTCACGGCGCAGGTCGTCGAAGCACGCGCCCTGTACGATGCCGAACAGCGCCTGCGGCGCGTCGCCGCGCGCGTCGAGACTACGCGCGGCCCAGCGGTGCGTGCGCGACATCGCCGCGGCGGCGATGTCGTGATCGGAGGTGGACGGCACGCAGACGTCCATCGCCATCAGCATGTCGCTGCCGATCGCGAGCTGCGTCGCGATGCTGTGCTCGGGGCTGAGCACGATCGTCCGGCCGTCGACGTAGCTCTTGAAGACCGCGCCGTCCTCGGTGATCACGCGCTCGTTGGGCAGCGAGAAGACCTGGAAGCCGCCGGAGTCGGTGAGGATCGGGCGCTGCCAGCTCATGAAGCGGTGGATGCCGCCGACCTGCCGGAAGACCTCGGGGCCGGGTCGCAGCAGCAGGTGGTACGCGTTCGCGAGCAGCACCTGCGCGCCGGACGCGTGCAGGTCCTCGACCGGCAGGCCCTTGACGGTCGCCTGCGTGCCCACCGGCATGAAGACGGGAGTGAGCACCTCGCCGTGCAGCGTGTGCAGGCGTCCGGCGCGCGCCGACGACCCGGTCGCGGTGGCCTCGAGCTCGAAGCGCAGGCGGTGCATCGACGGGCGTGTCTAGCCGTCCGCGCCCCGGGCCGCGACCGCGCACCGTGGCGTCCGGCGCGGGCGGACATGCACGCGGGACGCTAACGTCCGCGTATCGCATGCCTCCGAGGATCGACAAGCAGGCGGTGATCGCGGCGCTGCACGCGCGGCTCGCCGCGCGCCACGAGGCGCTGGTCGCGTCGCAGAAGTCCGCACAGGCGGGCGCCACGCACGGCGAGTCGAAGCAGGAGCACGCGAAGGACATGCGCTCGGTCGAGCAGCAGTACCTCGCACGCGGCCTCGCCGAGCGCGCCGAGACGCTGCGCGATGCGGTGGCGATGCTGGCGGCGCTGGAGGCGCGCGACTTCGACGAGGACGAGCCGGTGCGCGCGGGCGCGCTGGTCGGGCTGGTCGACGAGGACGACCGCGAGCTGGTCTACCTGCTGGCGCCCGCGGGCGGCGGCGAGACCGTCGATGCCGGCGGCGTGACCGTCAGCGTCGTCACGCCGCAGTCGCCGCTCGGCGCGTCGCTGCTCGGTGCGCACGTCGGCGACGAGCTCGGGATCGAGATCGGTGCGAAGCGCCGCAGCGTCACCGTCGAGTGGCTGCGGTGAGGCCGGCGCGTCGTCGAAGCAGAGCGGCCAGGCGCGAGAGAGCGTGATGCATGTCGCAATCGGATCCTGACGTCGCCTGCTTCGACGAGCGGAAGCCTTCAGGGTCGCGGCAGCGCTTTGGGTTCGGGCATGGTCCGGCCGAGAAAGGCGAGCATCCGCGTTTCCAGGCTGCTGCGCGTCATGTCCGCACCCAGCGTTACCGATCCCATCGGATAGAAATGCCCGAACCCCGGCACCCAGGCCGGCTCGATCGGCACTCCAGCGCGGGTCAGTGCGCCGATCAATGCTCGATTGCCCAGCTGAACACCTGCCAGGTCGTTCTGGCCCATCAGGATCAATGCTGGCGGCATTCCTGCTCGTGCGGTCTTGGAAAGGTCGTAACCTCCGACTCCTCCTGAGAGCGATACCACCGCGCGAACCGGCACCCCCATTCCGTAGGCAACATTGGCAGCGGTCACCGCGCCAGCAGAAAAGCCGCCGATCGCGATCCGGTCGGGATCAATGCCCAGCTCGGCGGCATGAGCGCGCGCGTAGCCCACTGCCGCGGTCATGTCTTCGGCCGCGGCAAAGACCGTGTTGGAGAACTGGGCGCGACTCTTGTCGTCGAGCGGGGGTAGGCCCATCCGAGCACGGACGACTTCGATGCGCCCCATTGCCACCGGGTCGGTGAGCATCTCGCTGGAGAAGATGAGTGCCGGGTCTGGGGCCTTCGTCACGCCCGGGTCCTCGGTGGCCAATCGATACTCCATGGCCAGGCAGACGTAACCGGATCGGGCCAGCACCGAACAGTAGTCGGCCATCGAGCTGTCGTTGGCGCCATCTTCCTCGAAATGCGCAGGTCCCTTCGAGCCGCGCAGGAACGCGCCACCAAAGGCCAGGATCACGGCGGGGCGCCCGGCCATCGCCTTGCCCCCTTCGAGCGGTTGGTAGACGTCGAGCAACAGATCGCGCGAGCGGGGCTCGGCGGACGATGCATCGACCACGCCCGCGCCGTAGGCGACATCGCTGCGCACCGCGATCGCTCGTCCGTTCTTGACCAGGTCCTCGGCCTTGCCCGGTGCGGTCGAGAGCACCAGGCTCATCGCGACGATCGCCAGGCGCCGTGGCCAACGAAGCGCCTTGCCTTTGGTTGCAGCCGTCCTTGCCATCAGTGCTACCTCTCGGATTGGCTCCAGCGCTGCTGGGCTTAGAAGTGCCGCGCGGTCACGGTGCGCTCGCGTGCCGATCGCCATCGTCGTCGAATAGGCCGCCCCGGCCGGCCGGGTCAACGCGGAAGCGGCCGCGAAACCGGCCGCGGATGCGGGGCACGGACCACGATCCGGCTTGCACTGGACCCCGGGACGCGCCTTCTGTGCGGCGATGGGAACGATGCGCGCGATGACGACGCTCCGGCGCGTGGCGCCGACGATGCTGCTCGCGACCTTCGTGCTCAGCTGCTCCAACGCCGACACGGGCAAGCAGCCGCCGCCCAACGTGGTGGTGTTCCTCACCGACGACCAGGGCTACGCCGACGTCGCGGCGTTCGGCGGGTCCGGCGTCGCCACGCCGTCCTTCGATCGCCTCGCCGCCGAGGGCATGCGCCTGACGAGCTTCTACAGTGCACCGAGCTGCACGCCGTCGCGCGCGATGCTCATGACCGGAGCGTACGGCCAGCGCGTGAGCGTTCCGGGCGCGTACTTCCCTGCCGCGCGCGAAGGGCTCGCGCCCGACGAGGTGACGATCGCCGAGCTGCTGCGCGTGCGCGGCTACGCCACCGGACTCGTCGGCAAGTGGCACCTCGGCAGCCAGCCGCCGTTCCTGCCGACGCGGCAGGGCTTCGACGAGTACTTCGGCATCCCGTACTCGAACGACATGGGCCGGGTGAACCCGCTCGGCCAGCCCATCTATCCGGATCTGCCGCTGCTCGATGGCGAGACGGTGGTCGAAACGGAGCCCGACCAGGCACAGCTCGTGCGGCGCTACACCGAGCGTGCGACCGACTTCATCGCGCGTCACGCCGACCGCCCGTTCTTCCTCGCGGTCGCGCACGCGATGCCGCACTGGCCGCTCGCCGCGTCCGAGCGCTTCCGCGGCACGTCGCCGCGCGGCCTCTACGGCGACGTGATCGCGGAGATCGACTGGTCGATGGGCGAGATCCTCGCCGCGCTCGCGGCGCACGGCATCGACGACCGCACGCTGGTGCTGTTCGCCTCCGACAACGGCCCGTGGCTGGTGTTCGGCAACCACGCAGGCTCGGCCGGACCGCTGCGCGAGGGCAAGGGCACGAGCTTCGAGG
>Ga0172362_10000720_pt1 | contig 27780 bp, 29 predicted proteins | sample LakKivs1_kivu2a2_FD_114534 | JGI IMG/M metagenome (GOLD analysis project Ga0172362, IMG submission 114534) | Sediment microbial communities from Lake Kivu, Rwanda - Sediment s1_kivu2a2 | ecosystem: Environmental > Aquatic > Freshwater > Lake > Sediment | place: Rwanda: Western Province, Lake... | reverse complement strand
TGAGCTGGGACGCCCAAAGAAAGTTTATCGGTTTGAATCTGACATATGATTTTTAGGAAGGCTCGGGCGTCAGTTAATAAGCCATAAAGGAAGAAGCGATGAACAGGAAAGACGGGCTGGCCGTTCTTCTGGCAATTTTGTTGCTGATGAACTTTTCTTTTCTGATACCTCAAGAGAAGGGAGTCCGGGCTGGTGAGTCTGCCCCGCAGGAGAATCAGTCTTCGGCCCGGGATTATTTTATAAGAGAATACATAATCGGGCCGCGGGATCTACTTGAGATTAAGGTCTTTGAACTCCCTGAATTTGACCATACGGTCAGGGTTTCGGAAGATGGCTCGATAACTTTACCTCTTCTGGGGAATGTTAAAGTTGGTGGTTTGTCCAAAGATAAAGCTGAGAAAAGATTGGCCGAGCTCCTTGATAAATATGTAAAGAATGCTCAGGTGTCTGTTTTCATCAAAGAATATCAGAGCAACCGGGTGGCCATCATTGGCGCTGTCGAGAAGCCCGGCATGTATGAACTGGTTGGCCGGCAGACGCTTCTGCAGATGATTTCCCAGGCTGGCGGTTTTAAAGAAAATGCCGGCAATGAGATTTATGTCCTGCGGGAAGGTCAGGGGGGTAACACCGCCTCAATCAGCATTGACCTGGAAGATTTACTCCTTAATGGCAACCAGAAGCTGAACATTCCCATTCAGCCCAATGATATCATAAACATTCCGATTGACAGATTGGTTACCATCTACGTCTTTGGGGAAGTCAGGAATCCTGGAGCCATCCAGGTCAAGATATCCAAAAAAATTACTCTGCTCCAGGCCATTGCCCAGGCTGGTGGCCTGAGCGAGAATGCTTCTAAAAGAGGAGTGATTGTAAAGAGAAAAGACAAAGATGGGAAAGAGACCAGAATGCAGATTAACTTGAACGACATAATCAAGGGCAAGAAACAAGATATTCCGCTCAAAGAAGGCGATGTAATTATTGTTAAAGAAAGTATTTTCTAATTGAAAGTAAAATAGATGCGAGATTGTAAATGAACGACAAATACGCTGAGCCCCAAATCGTTGAAACCGGAGAAATTGATCTAAAGAAATACGTGGATATACTCTTCCGGAGACGCTGGACAATAATCTCTGTCACTCTTATCGCTGTGGTCCTCACTCTGGTGGTTTCTCTAACCATGAGACCTTTCTACACGGCCAGGGGAATGGTGATGATCGAGAAGGAGCCCAACATCTTGAGTTTTGAAGACATTTTCCAGATTGAGACCTTTCGCGATGATTACTTCCAGACTCAGTACAAACTTTTGCAGAGCCGCAGTCTAGCTGAAAGAACTATCGAAAAACTGAAACTCTGGGAAAAAGAAGAATTTGCCGGGAAGCGGCAGGTCAAACCTGAAGACTTGAAGGACCCGGTTTTCAGGCGGAAGATGGTGGAACGGTTTCTGGACCGGCTCGAGGTCAAACCCGTCAGAATGACCAGACTGGTTGAGGTCTCACTTAAAGCCCATGAGCCGGCCCTGGCCAGAGACTGTGTCAATGCTGTTTTTGATTCTTTTGTTGATATGAATATTGAGACCAAGTATGAAGCCACAGAACAGGCCACCGAATTTCTCAGTCAGCAGATTGCTGACTTGAAAAAGGAAATCGGTCAGAAAGAACAGGAGTTACAGAATTACGGCCAGGAAAAAAACATAGTCATCCTGAGTGATAAGGAAACGACTATTCTGGACAGATTAAGCGAGTTGAATAAGGCCCTGACCGAAGCTCAAATTGACCGCGTAAGAAAAGAAGCTTATTACAATGAGATCAAGAATGCTTCCCCCGATTACATCCCGGAAGCGCTGAGTAATCCTTTGATTCAGCGACTGAGGGAAGATTATATCAGGCTGAGCCGGGAATATTCCAAGATGGAGGAGAAATTCCAGCCCGAATACCCGGAAATGCAGCGCTTAAAAGCTGAACTGGACAGTGCCCGGGAATTACTGAGGAATGAGACCGAAAATCTGGTTAAGGCCGCTTATTCAGAATATCAAGCTTCCCTGAAAAAAGAAAAATCTCTGCAGGAAGTTTTCGACCATCAGAAAGAAGAAGCTTTCCGCCTGAACTCTAATGCCATACTTTACAACAGCCTTAAGATTGAGATTGAGAACAAGAAAAACCTTTTAGAATCGCTTCTTAAGAGACAGAGTGAAACCGGTGTCTCAGCCCGGCTGAGGGGTCTGCGGACTTCAAACATCCGGATAGTTGACCGGGCGGATATACCTATTTCTCCTTCCAGTCCAAAAAAATTGAGAAACATCTTGCTGGCTTTATTCCTGGGCCTCTTCGGGGGAGTTGGCCTGGCACTGCTAATGGAATATCTGGATAATTCGGTCAAATCAGTAGAGGATGTCGAGCGTTACTCAGGTTTGCCCACTCTGGGGGTTGTTCCGCCTTTTGGTGAAAACTCTAAAGCCTATGGATATTATTATGCCTATATATCTGAAGAATATGGTCATAAAAAGAGATCAGGAAAGAAGACTGAGGAAAAAACTGAAGAAAAACCGCAGAGCATAGAGCTGATTACCCATTTTGCCCCGGAATCTGCCTTTGCCGAAAGCTACCGGTCGCTCCGGACAGCTCTTCTGCTTTCCGGTCCTCAGAATAATTTGAAGGCGATCATCGTCACCAGTCCGCTCCCCAGTGAAGGCAAATCAGCCACGGTTTCAAACCTGGCCGTGAGCCTGGCACAGATGGGGAAAAAGGTGCTTCTGGTAGATGCCGATTTGCGTCGGCCCAAACAGCACAGGATTTTCAACTTGAAAAATCATGATGGCCTGACCAATTATCTGGCCCTGGATTTAGAACCTGAGAAGCTCGTAAAGACCACCGTAGTTCCTTCTCTGTATCTGATAAATTCCGGGCCAATCCCTCCCAACCCGGCCGAGCTTTTAAGTTCAGATAAGATGGCCAGATTGATGGAAAAATTGAGACAGGGCTTTGATTTTATCCTCATTGATACCCCTCCGATTCTGACTGTCACCGATGCTCAGATCCTGGGGAAAATATCCGATGGCCTGGTGCTGGTAGTTCAGGCCGAAAGAACGCCTCGAGAGGCCCTGAGTCAGACCAGGGAAATTCTGGACATGCTGACGCTTAAAAGCGTGGGCGTGGTCATAAATTACCTGAGTCTGGACACTCGGAGCTATTATGCCCGTCATTATTACCGTCGTTATTATAAAGAATACCGGGGCTAAGAATATGATTGACCTTCACTGCCACCTCCTGCCCGACTGGGATGATGGACCAGAGAACTGGGAAGAAACTGAGAAAATGGTGGAGCTGGCCAGCGCTGATGGCATCGAGAAAATGTGTTTTACTCCGCATTTTTTCCGTTTTTCTCGTTATAACGATGATCCTGAAATTCTGGAAGCTCGAATCCGCGAGTTTTTTGAGAGATATGGTAAAGACAGCAGGGTTGAATTTTACCGCGGGGCCGAAGTTTTTATTCATCCTGACCTGGTCGCTCAGATAAAAGAGAATAATCTTAGCATCAACCAGGGAGAATATGTCTTTGTGGAATTTCCCTCGGACCAGGTTCCTTCAGGGACGAAAGAACTTTTCTATCAATTGATGCTGGCGGGTTATACTCCTATCATCAGTCATCCGGAAAGAAACAGTATTTTTGGAAGTCAGCCCCAGGTTCTTTATGATCTGGCAAATCGTGGGGCTCTGGCTCAGGTGACGGCCATGAGTTTGACCGGCGGATTCGGCTCAGAGGTTCAGAAAAGGGCTGAGCTTGCCCTCAAGAACAACCTGGTTCACCTGATTGCTTCTGACGCCCATGATGCTCAAAAAAGAAAACCTGTTTTAAGTCAGGCGGTGGAGCTGGCAGCCAGAATTATTGGCCGGGATAAAGCTGAGGCCATGGCTCAGGAGATTCCGCGGGCGATATTGAGCAACGAATTAATCCCGGACTGGGGCAGCCCGATAAATCCTGAAGCAGGCAAGAAGTTTTTCGGTTTTTTTAAAAAACAAAAATGAACTTGCATTTAGGTCTTAAAATGATTATATTTACCTAGAAGGGAGGCGAAAATGTTACGTAAAGAAGTTTTTCGTTCACCTGCTTTAATGGGATTGACCATTGCTTCATTTCTGCTGATCATGCTTCCACTTGAAAGTCTGGCCCGTCCAGCTGTTCAAAACGGAGCCCTTATCGGCTTCATTTACAGCAGCGATATGAAGACGCCGGTGGAAAAGGCTGTGGTCAAGATTCGTAACGTAGAGGATGGCATGGAATATGCCAGCAGTCCTTCCGATAATACTGGTGCCTACAAGATCGGTCAAGTGAAAGAGGGGAAATACATCCTGGGTGTGACTGCCCCTGACGGTGATTACAATTTCCAGTACATTCTGGTAGTTAAGGGCGGTGAAGTTGGCAAGCTCTCCTTGGCTCTAAAAGCCGGTGATGTTACCACGCTTGGACAGGAGGAGCCAAAAGCTCCTGAAAAAGAGAGGGTTTCCTTCTTCAGAACGCCTGTGGGAGTGGCGGTTTTGATGGTTGCCACAACCCTGGCCCTTTATGGAACCTTCAAGCTTCTGGAGGGCAAGGAAGAAGCTTCTCCGTCAAAAAAGTAGAGCAGACCAAACTCTCGATCTTTTACTCTCAGTCCCAAAGATAAGGTAGAAGTACAGAAAAAAGCAGGAGTTCATAACTCCTGCTTTTTTTTATATAAAGAATCATTAAAATAGAGGCAATGGAAAAAACTCTATTTGTCTTGCTCTGTCTCCTTATCTGGCTTTTGCCCCTTCCCTTTGGAGGAAATATTGAATGGGCGGTTTTCGGCTTTGAAGTCTCGGTTTTTGTTCTTTTTTTGATTTTTATGTTCAGTCAGATCAAAAGAAAAGAGTACCAGAAGGTGAGCTCAGTATCAGGAGGGACACTATTCTCACTTTTCCTTGTCCTCATCAGCATATTTTTTATTGTTTGCCTGACCCAGATTGTTCCTCTTCCCTCTTCTGCCGTAAGAATTCTATCTCCAGCAGCCTGGCAGTGGAGACAGGCACTGGTTTCAACCGGGCTGTTTGAAAACGAAACCTTTAATACCCAGACTGTTTCTCTGTCACCCTGGTCCAGCGCTTATGAGGTTGTCAAATACCTGGCATTTGCAGCCTTCGTCTTCTTGCTGTCAAAATCCGTTAGCACTGTGAAGAGGGCCCGGGCTTTAGCGCTTGTGCTCGTCAGCGCCGGAGTCTTTCAATCTCTGTATGGCCTTTCAGAATATTTCAGCGGGACCAACCGGATATTCACCTGGGTTAATCGTTATTACTCTGGGAGTGCTTTTGGCACTTTTGTTAACCGCGACCATTATTCAGCCTTTCTGGAGATGATTTTTCCCCTGAGCCTTGGATATTTTCTGGTCAGGGCAGATTATTTTGCTCTGAAGCCGGGATTGAGTCTGAGACAGAAGATCGCCAGTTTTGGCCAGGAAAAAGTCCAGAAATCGATTATCTTTATCCTGCCCCCGGTCATCATCGGCATAGGTCTTCTATTTTCGCGCTGTCGCTCAGGAATAATCATTCTTGTGGTTACCTTTTTCCTTACTCTGTTGCTGCTTTCTCTCACTGGTGTTACGGGAACGAGAAAGACAGAAAAAAGACTGGTTAAAATGGTGATTTTTTTGGTTATCCTGAGCGTTTTATTGATCGGCATGGAACCGATTCTCGAGCGCTTTACTTATGGCGGATTTTTTGACCACAACCGGATCCTCTTTTATAACTATACCACAGGCTTGATGACTGACTATCCCTTAACGGGTGCTGGACTTGGAACCTATGTTCAGGCCATCAATCCTTATGTTCAGAAAGACCTTTATATCATACTTAGCCACGCTCATAATGACTATCTGGAAATGCTGGCCGAAACCGGTTTTATAGGGGGCGGGAGTCTGATTCTGGCTGGTTTTCTGGGACTGGGCCTGGCCTGGAAAAGATGGCTAAAAGCTTCCGACCCCCTGGCCAGAGGTATCGGGCTTGGGGCAATGATGGGCGTTTTTTCTCTCTTTTTTCACAGTCTGACGGATTTTAGCCTCAGGATGCCAGGAAACGCGATAATGTGGCTGAGTCTTTTTGTTCTCTGCCTGAAGGTCCCTCTTCTGTCCCGGAAAGACCTGGAAGCCGGGCTTGAATCGGGGTTCAGATGAGAAAGATAGGAACTAAAGTCATTTATGTGCTGGCCGTCGTTGTCTGCCTGGCAGCTCTAGTTGGAGCCATATCTTTTTTTCTTGGTTATAGTTCTTATTATCAATATCAAATGGCCAGGCAGGAGATCAAAAGCCTGGAAAAGGATTTTCCTGATCTGGAAAGAAAGCTGAAGCAAGGAGTGCATTTTTATCCACTGCCGCTTTTCTATGAGCAGCTCGGTCGACTCCGGCTGGAAAGAGCCCTGGCTGAAATTGAATTTGGTATTCCGGAAAAAAGTGATGGGTATCTTGACGAGGCCAGGGAGGCGTTGATAACAGCCATCAAAGGCAATCCTGTTGATTATCCTTCCTTCTGGGAGCTGGCCAAGGTTTATTTTCTCTATAACTACCCGCTTCCAACTTATGCGCAGAAAGGCAGGGATTTTTGCCGGGAAGCAATCAGAAGATATCCTTGTAATGAATTTCTTAACCTGAATGTTCTTTTTGTCTTTTTTAGTCAATGGTCGCTTCTCGAAGAAAATGAGAGGGATTGGCTCAGGGAAAGAATTCAAAACCTTTCTGCTTCTAATCCCCGATTTCTGGACAAATTAAAAAACAAATGGCGGGAGAATCATAAAGAGGCTGCAGACCTGGAAATAAGGCTGAAAAACCTCGGATTATAAGAGGGAAACGCACTTTATTGATAATCTGATAAAAGGCAATCAGGGCTGAGTTAAGGAGAGATGGAATTCTTGTTCTCAGGAGAGGCAGAGGCTCTTAAGGCTGGAGTCGTCCAGATAGACATGATAAAGATTTATGATGATTAAAGGACGATTGGATTTTAAATTTTATGTTGAGAAAAGGAGTTCAAAAGTGACAAACAAAATCAATAAAGTTCTGACCTCTCTTGCCTTAATCTTAGGTTTGATTCTTCCCTTAATGGCTGCGGAAAAGAAGACAGATGAGCAAGCCGCTGGTTCAGAAAGATATTCCAGGTTTTTAAAGGGAATAAACCTGCCTTCATGGTTCTGGTTGAATAAAGGAAAGGTGGGACCGCTGGAAAAACGGTTTTCTGAAAAGGACCTGCGCCTGATCAAAGAACTCGGTTTCACGTTCGTCAGGCTCCCGGTGGATATGGCTAATATCTATGCTCCAGAAAGAGAGGACCTTTTAAAGCCTGAGGCCATGGCCCTGCTGATGGCCGGGATAAGGAAGATACTCGATTTTGGGCTGGCAGTTAATTTTGACCTTCACAGCGTTGCCCAAAAAAAGGGCGGGTCAGATTATTCAGGCCCTCTGGGAAAAGACGAACAGTTCACTCGAAATTTCTTTCGTTTCTGGGAAAAACTGGCTGAAAAGCTCGCGACCTTTGACCCGGAAAGGCTGGTCATTGAACCCATGAACGAGCCCGTCTTTCAGGGTGAGGAGAGTAGATGGCCACCTATTCAGAAAGAGCTGGTGGCGGCTATCCGGGAGAAGGTTCCGCATCACACAATTCTGGCCACAGGTGCCTTCTGGTCCAACCTGTCAACACTCATAAATCTCCAGCCGCTCGATGATCCAGATCTCTGGTACGTTTTCCATTTTTATGAGCCCCATATTTTCACCCATCAGGGAGCTTACTGGAGTTCAGAATGGGTCAAACCCCTCCGGCAGGTGCCGTACCCCTCCTCACCTGAAGCAGTGCTGAAAGCCATTTCTCTGGTAGGCCGTGAAGACATTAAAAAGTATCTTCGATTCTATGGTGAAGAACGCTGGGATGCTCAGAAAATAGAAAGAGGAATATTAAAAGCTGTTCAGTGGGCAGAAAAGAACGGCGTGAGATTGTTCTGCAATGAATTCGGAGCTTATCGGAAATACTGTCTGCCGGCTTACAGGATAGCCTGGACGAAGGATGTTCGAAACGCCCTGGAGAAATATGGCATCGGCTGGGCGATGTGGGAATTTGACGGAAGCTTTGGCCTGGTTTTTCGGGAAGAAAGTCGGGCCGTGGTGGACCGGAATATTGCCTCTGCCCTGGGATTAAGAATTGATTGAATGATATAATCTAATTCTTTCCCCTTTTTTATCCTCTGACCGCATTTTTAAAAGCAGATTGAATCCGGTTGAATTGTTCCTTAAGTCCCTCAGGCAGGCTTGAGTCAGCAATTCTGGTGGTCAGTTTGAAGCGGGAAATTTCTTTGAGGTAGTGCTCTACCTGATCTGTTCGCTTGAGGTTATAAGCTGAGACCGTCAGATAGACAAAGGCTTCGCCCAGCAAATCCGGTTCGTCGAGAAAACCAAAGGCAGCAAGCTTAAAATCCTGGAAGGCTTCGTCAAATTCTCCCCTGTTGAAAACCTGTTTAGCTTCTTCAAAAAGGTTAAGATAGAAGGGGTCAACTCTGGAGGTCGGCGGTTGAGATTGTTGGGGCTGAAGGCTCATGCCTGGAAGGATAAAAAGGAAAAGAAAAGCCAGGATGCTTGGGCAGAAGTCTAATCTATGTTTTACTCGTGAAACCATGGTCATCTTCAGCCCTCCCTGAAGCAAATCGAATTTTAAGCTTTTCTACTGGATAAAGCAACAGGCCGGAGCAGCTCAAGATTTTATTGCTCTGAAGTTATGCGGTATAATTAGAAAAAAATAGAAGAAAGGGAGCAGCCTGGCTTTGAGACCTCTTAAAGGTGTTGACTTCAGAAAGATGGCCGCAGTCTCGTCTCTGGCTCTTATACTTCCTTCTTCCATTGTTGTTGGACTCATAATTGGCTATTTTCTTGATCGATGGCTGAAAACCGCACCATGGATGTTGCTCGTCTGGACTATCCTGGGTGTGATTTCAGGAATCACCAGTCTTTTCAGGGGGATCAAACGATATCTCCTTGAAAATCAGGAAGAGACTGATAAGGCTGGTAACCGCTCTGGTTCAGATGTATCTTAAAAGATGGAGAGCATATAGAGAAGAAGGAGCATAATGAAAGAAGATAGCCTTGAGACTTCTTTAAACAGAGTGCCTCTTGAGACAGTCATCCTGGGCACAGTTGCCGGCATTATCGGCGGCCTGGTTTTTGAACCCGTAGCTGGAATCCTGGTTTTTGTTGGATCCCTGGTAGCTACCATCAGCTTTGTTTCACTTAAATCCTTTATAGACAGATACTTAGGCAAGCAAAAATCCTTGGTCCTGAGAAAGGCGATACTGATGTACATTCTCCGCCTTGTGTTGATTTGTCTGGTATTTTTAATTATAATTTTTTTGTTTAAAGGCAGGGTTATTGCCTTTATAGCGGGTTTTTCTCTCATCGTGATTTCTGTGCTGGTCGAAGCTCTCAGAAGTTTGGTTTGTGTAAAGCAATGGAAGGCTTAGAACACGGTCTGCTGATTGTTCAAATTTTTAACCGTATTTTTGGCGTTCCGCTGGCTGCCCTTCTCCGGATTTTTGGACTGGAGGTAAAGGATCCATACCACCTGATACCTGATTATCTGGTTATGGTTATAATTGTCGTGGTTGTGCTGTCGATCGTTTTGAGCCTGGCCAGCCGAAGTCTCCAGCTGGTGCCGGGTAAGAATCAGGTACTTGCTGAAAGCATCATTGATTTCTTTGAAGATTTGATTCTTGATACCATCGGCGAGCAGGGGAAAAAGTATCTGCCCGTCGTAGCCACAGTTGGGTTGTTCATTCTGACTTCGAACCTTCTCGGGCTGATTCCGGGATTTATGTCGCCCACAAGTAAGCTTAACGTCACCGTGGGCTGTGCTCTTGTAGTCTGGTTCTATTATCACTGGCAGGGAATCAAATCCCGGGGCTTGCTGGGATATTTGAAACATTTTACCGGGTCGAACCCCTTTTTAGCGCCGTTGCTTTTGCCCATTGAAATCATCAGTCATTTTTCCCGGCCGGTTTCGCTCTCGATGCGTCTTTTTGGTAACATATTTTCCGAGGAGCTGTTGATTTTGATCATTGCCTCCATTCTGCCCTATTTTCTGCCTTTGCCTTTTATGGCTATTTCGATTTTTACAGCCGTCATCCAGGCCTATGTTTTTGTTCTGCTGACCTGCATTTATCTGGCAGGGGCAGTGACTCATGAAGAGGAACATTAATGAAAAGGAGAATGTCTATGCTTCAAAAAAGAAAAATTATTGGCCAGCTAATCTTCTTCTTTGCTCTGGGCTTTACTCCGCTGGCGGCTCAAACCATTGACCCGGCCCGAGCATCTCTTTTCAGACTCTCGATCATCGTTGGAGCGGTGGTCATCACTCTGGCCGTGATTGCTGGAGCTTTCGGTCAAGCCAAAGCTATAAGCGCCGCCTGTGAAGGGATTTCGCGCAACCCGGCAGGCGGCCAATACATTCGTGGCATCTTAATCTTCGGCCTGGTGCTGATTGAAACCCTGGTCATTTATGCTCTTCTGATAACCATTATCATCCTTATGGTCAAGTGGGGCGCCTATTCATAAGGCCTTCCGGGCCTTCATCGGATAGATGGCCGTAAATATTATCCGGATATTATTAACCTCTTTTAAGAGGTTCAATGACGACCGCTGCTGGACAGCGGCCATCGTCATCTCTTATTTCGCATTGCTCTGCGTCATCCCGCTGATTGCGCTTGTTGCTTTTCTTGGTGCGAAAATCATGGGCAGTTCAGAGCTCGTTTTCCGCAGCCTGAACATCTTCACCGAAGAATTTTTTGCCAGGATGGACCCGGCTTTCTTCAAAAGACTCCAGACGCTGGGTAATAATATCTCCAACCTGGGCTGGTTTGGACTGTTCGGATCCCTTGTTGCTGCTTCTTTCCTTTTTTCCAACCTGATTTCGTCTCTGAATCAGATCTTCAGGGCCAGGTATAACCGGTCTTTTTTTTACAACCGGCTGATAGAGTACATGGTGATGGTCATAATCGGAGTTATCATGTTGTTGTCGCTGTCGATTACTGCTGTCTGGACAGCCTTACAGCGGTCAGTAAAGGAAAGCCCGGTGGTTTCAGAATTTATTAATCCCAGGTTCATTAATTTTCTTAACAACTTCTTTTTTCAGTATCTCCTGCCTTACGGCCTTACTTTTTTGATGCTTTTTTTCCTTTATAAATTCATTCCAGAGGTTAAGGTCCATACGCGCAGTGCCCTGATTGGCGCCGCGATTGCGTCTCTTTTCTGGGAGCTGTTTAAAAGAGGCTTTGCCTTCTATGTTATTCATTTCTCCGCTGTCGGGGTTGTGCTTTCCAAGGTTCTGGCCGGGACTTTGACCTCAGTGATTTTCTTTCTGCTCTGGATTTCTTCTTCGCTTTTGATTCTTCTCTGGGGTGCAGAGCTGGCTGCAGTCTTTAATGAACACCTGGAAGCGGTAGCAGCTGAAAAGCAAGCAGATTAAACTTGCTTGACTTCAGGACAAATTGAGATGTGTTGAGAGAAAGTCAAGCAGCCTTTTTTTGGGCAGGGCTCCGACAGTTGAGTCAACGGGCAGTCCATTTTTAAAAATGATAAGGGTCGGGATGCTAAGGATCTGGTAGCTGGCCGAGAGGCGCGGATTTTCATCCACATTGACCTTGACTACTTTCAGCTTTGCCTGATATGTTCCGGCAATCTTTTCTATCACGGGTGCTATCATCAGGCAGGGAGCACACCAGGGCGCCCAGAAATCCACCAGGACAGGCAGGTCTGATTTAAGAACTTCCTCCTCGAAAGAGTTATCTGTGGCTTGAGAAACATTTTTGTTCACCTTATCCTCCGGCTCTGACGTCCATGGCTTTCTGGTAAAGGATCTGGTATTTTTTTATGAGTCTCGACCAGGAATTGTCTTGATGGAAACAATTTAACCTTAGATTACTCCAGCGTTCGGGTTGAGAATAAACGGCAAGAGATTCTTTGACGGTCTTCAGGAAAGCTTCAGCCGAATATTCAGAGAAAGCGAATCCGGTACCGTGCAGATTACCGGAAGAATAGGGCTGTACTGATTCCTGAAGACCACCGGTAGCCCTGACCACCGGAACAGTGCCATAGCGCAGAGCATGCAACAGAGTAAGACCGCAAGGTTCTTCGAGGGAGGGCATCAGCAACAGGTCGGCCCCGGCTATCACCTGATGATAGAGAGAAGAATTGAAGTCGAGCTTGGCTCCGAGTTTTCCCTGGTATGCACCCTGAAGTTTTCTAAATGCCTGTTCATAAATCTCTTCTCCCTTGCCGACAACCAGCAGTCCACAACCAGAAGTCATCAGAGGAGCCAGGATTTTCAGGATGAGGTCAATACCTTTAAGCCTGGTAAGATAACCGACCACAGCCAGCAGAGGTATGTTTTCGTCTATATTCAGCTGGAACTCTTTAATCAGTTGTCTTTTACAGACTTTTTTTCCCTCAAGGTTGTGCGCAGAAAAATTAGCTGGCAGCAGAGGGTCTGTAGCCGGATTCCACTCCTCGTCATCGATGCCATTTCTTATACTGTAAAGCGGCTTATTTCTGCGTGAGAAAAAAGAACAGATATCCTGGTGATTGTGCAAAACTTCATTCCTGTAAGTGTGACTTACCGTGTTGACCGCATCAGTGAAAAGAATTCCGGCTTTGAGAAAATTGAATTTGCCGCGGAAAGCCAGTTGATAAGAATTCAAATAGTTCCAGTCGAGGCCGGTTAAACTCAGGGATTCAGCCGGAAATTCTCCCTGATAGGAAAAATTATGGATGGTCAGAACACAGGCTGTTTTTTTAAAGGGGGCTTTCTTCTGATAAGTTGATTTCAGGAAAAGCGGCGTCAGACTGGCTGGCCAGTTGTGACAGTGGATTAGGTCAACTTTAATCCGAAAGTTTGAGAGAAATTCGCAGACCGCCCGGTTAAAAAAGATGAAGCGCTCATCGTTATCTGGATAATCGCCCTTTGGGGACCCGTAAATATACTCGCGATGAAAATATTTAGGCTGGTCTACGAGATAAAGAACGTATTTTCCGAGGTCTGCCCTGTAAATAGAAGCTTTTAGTTTTTTCTTACCTACCGGGACGAGAAGCTCCTGGGTCACCAATTCCTTAGGCAGAGATTCTATTTCTGGCCAGCGATAATGGGGCAAAAAAGTGATGAGCTCCGTACCTGACCTGGCCAGATACTTGGCCAGCCCGGCTGTGGCTTCTGATAATTCGCCCGACCGAGCATATGGGGCGAGTTCTGGAGTGATAAGGGCCAGCCGGAGTTTCTTTTTCATAAGAAAAAATAATAGCTGGACAGAGCGAAAAAATCAATCATAGCAGGCAACTGGATGGATAAGCAGAATGCGTTCTTGAAGGTCTTTTATTTAGTTTAGTTATTATTCAGCCCAACCCAGCTTCTCTTTGACCAGCTCGTAGTAGCTCCGCCAGGGCGAGGCGACAAGGAGAAGCACCTTTTTTGATTTTCTGACCTCGATCGTTTCGTTTTTTCCCATGGTCTGTCCTCTCTGGCCGTCAATGGTCAGATAAACTTTTTCCTCAGGGGTCAACAATTTGATTTTTATTATTGAACTGGCCGGGATGAGTAAGGGCCGGAAGGAGAGCGTATGAGGACAGATGGGCGTGAGAATTATGGTCTCCACCCGGGGATGGACAATCGGCCCGCCAGCAGAAAGAGAGTAAGCGGTTGAGCCTGTTGGGCTGGAAAGAATAAGTCCATCTCCTTTCAGTCTGGTTACTTCTTTTCCGTCAACAAAAATGAGCATTTCAATCATCCGGGCCAGGGCTGATTTATTCAGGACGACATCGTTGAGACAGATATCAGTTCCGTCCTTGTATTTAATCTCCAGAAGGCTTCTCCGGCTGATGAAATCATTTTTGTCCTTGATAAAAGCTGTCAGCACTGGTAAAGCTTCAGCCACTGGAATCTCGGTCAGGAAACCAAGCCGGCCCAAATTGATTCCGATGACCGGAGTCGCGGCCCTGGCGGCAAAGGGAGCGATACTTAGTAAAGTTCCATCTCCGCCAAGCACGATCACAGCTTGACTCATCTCAGGAAGTCTATCGCGGGGATAACCTGTCCTGATTTTCAGCTTTTCAGCCGCAATCGTTTCCAGCAGGCATTCGATTTTCTGCTTCTGAAGAAAATTGACTATTTCCTGAAGAAGTTTTTCAATGCCGGGAGCATGAGGCTTGATGATGATGCCTATTTTTTTAATTTTCTTCTTTTCCTTCATTAACAAGAATCTCCTGGATTAAGTTTTTTAATTTGTCTTCAGTCAGAGCTCCTGTGCCGGGTTTAAGCCAGGCCAGAAATTCCTGATTCCCTTTCTGGCCGAGAACAGAACAGGCGAGAAGCCCCTTGACTCCGAAGCCCGAAGTTTGAGCCTGGCTTAGCACTTTTTCAAGAACCTGCTGATGAACTTTTCTATCTTTGATTATACCCTTTTTGCCGACCTGTTTTCGACCGGCTTCAAATTGGGGTTTTATGAGCACGAGAAGGTCGCCTGAAGGCATGGTCTTTTTTATGGCAGGAAGGATTTTCAGAACAGATATAAAGGAGACATCTACGGTCGCAATTTCAGGAACTTCAGGCAAGTCTTCAGGTTCAAGAAATCGGGCATTCTTTCTAATTGCCACAACACGCGGATCCCGTCTTAGCTTCCAGTCCAGTTGCTTGATGTTGACGTCTACACAATAAACTTTCCTGGCGCCGAACTGCAGCAAACAATCAGTAAAGCCGCCGGTTGAAGCGCCAATGTCCAGAGCAATTTTTCCGGAAGAATCAACCTGAAAAGCCTTCAGGCCCTGTTCCAGCTTGGCACCGCCCCGACCGACATAAGCAAAACTCTCGACAAGTGTTATTTCTGATTCTTGATTGACTGGCTGTCCGGCTTTGAGAACCGGCTGACCGTTGACGAGAACTCTTCCGGCAAGAATCAAAGCCTGAGCTCTTTGGCGACTCGAAACGAGCTCGCGGTCAACCAGCATAACGTCGAGCCTGATTTTTCTCATCCAACATCTCTTCTTAAGTGATTTTTTCTTTTTGGTAAAAATCACTGATGAGTTCTACCAGGCTTTCCGGGTCGAGCCGGAGAAGTCTTCTTACTTCTTCGGGTTTGCCCAGGGGGTAAACTTCCGAAGGAAGGCCAAAGCTCTTGAACCTGGGATGATAAATTCCTTTGCGGTCAAGAAGTTCTCTGACTGCACTTCCAAACCCTCCCTCCAGAACGCCCTCCTCAAGAGTGAAGATAACATTTGCTTTTTTAGCCAGGCTGACAATTAAATTTTCATCCAGTGGCCGGGCAAAGCGGGCATTGACCGCAGCCAGAGAGATGCCTTTTTCTTCGAGTTTTCCAGCCACCCTTAGGGCAGGATAAACCATATTTCCATAACCTAATATCAGGTCTCGACCCGGTTTCAGAAGCTCAGCCTCACCGACAGGGATAAACCTGAATTCCTTTTCAACTTCCACGCCGAGACCCTTGCCTTTGGGAAAACGGATGGCTGTCGGGTGCCCGTAATAAAAAGCAGAGAAAACCATATGCCGGAGCTCGTTTTCATCTTTGGGGGCCATAAGGATGATATTGGGCAAATGTCTGAGATAAGCTATATCGTTAGTTCCCTGGTGAGTCGGGCCATCATCGCCGACAATCCCGGCCCGGTCAAGAGCGAAGACCACAGGCAGGTCCATCAGACAGACTTCGTGAAAGACCTGGTCATAGGCCCTCTGTAAAAAAGTTGAGTAAACGGCCACTATGGGTTTAAGCCCGGAAATAGCCAGGCCAGCAGCAAAATTGACCGCATGCTGCTCAGCTATGCCCACGTCAAAGAAACGGTCCGGGTACTCATCAGCGAACTGGTTGAGACCTGTCCCGTCAGGCATGGCAGCCGTAATGGCCATTAAGCTTTCATCCTTCTTTCCGAGCTCGGTCACGGCCTCGCCAAAAATCCTGGAATAGGTTGGTGCGTTTTCCGCGTTTACAGGCTGTCCGCTCGAAATGACGAAAGGTGAGACACTGTGGAATTTTTCCGGGTCCAGCTGAGCCGGCCGGTAACCTTTGCCTTTCTGTGTTACACAGTGAACCAGAATCGGTCCCGGATGCCTTCTGGCTGTTTCCAGAGCTTCAATCAGTGTGTAAAGGTTATGGCCATGAATCGGTCCAAGATAACGGATGCCGAGTTCTTCGAAGAAGATTCCAGGAAAAAAAGTCTTTTTCAACAGGTCTTCCAGAGCGCGAGCAGCTTTGATCAAAGGCCACCCGATCTTGGGAATTGACCTTAAGACTGATTTCGCCTGTTCTTTCATCCGGAGATAAGGTTGACCGGAAACCAGATATGAAAGATATCTGGACAGAGCTCCGACATTGGGTGAAATGGACATTTCATTAAAGTTAAGCACGATTATCAATTTCTGGCGGAGATGTCCGATTTGATTCAGAGCTTCATACGCCACACCTCCGGTCAGGCTGCCGTCGCCGACAACCGCTATGACATTATAATCTTCTTTTCTTTTATCTCTGGCCACAGCCAGGCCCAGGGCTGCGGAAAGTGCCGTGCAAGCGTGGCCGGTGTTGTAAACATCATGTTCGCTTTCTTCCAGGGAGGGGAAGCCCAGAAGACCCCCGAATTGTCTTAAGCGAGAAAATTCTTTCTGCCTGCCCGTCACCAGTTTATGAGTATAACATTGGTGGCCCACGTCCCAGATGATCTTGTCGCTGGGAGAATTGAAGACGTAATGAAGAGCCAGAGTCAGCTCAACCACTCCAAGGTTAGAGGCCAGGTGACCTCCGGTTTTGGCCACGGTTTCGATTATTTTGATTCTTATTTCGTTAGCCAGCTCATTGAGTTCGTCCAGGCTGAGGTTTTTAAGGTCCTGCGGTGAATTGATTTTTGGGAGTAGCCTGGCCGGGCTCATGTTTCCACCTCAGAACGGAGTTTTAATTGCCGGACAAAGTGGGCAAAAATTTCCGACTTTATATTAGCTTTTTTTAAAGAAGATACAGCTCTTGAAAGGAATTCATTGAGCAGCTTGGTTGCCCTTTCCTGACCAAGGAATCTGGCCAAATTTGGCCGTAAAGTCTGGCCATTTTTTAATTCCTGTCCGAGGTCATCAAGGTCATCCCGGAGCTGGAAAGCCAGGCCAAGATAGGTTCCGTATTCTTTCACGGCTTCGACCACGGTTTCGGAGACTCCAGCCAGCCTGGCTCCGCTTACCGCTGAAACTTCTATCAGGCCCGCGGTTTTTTTCAAGGCGGTTTCCTGGTAGTCAGCGATTTCTTTATTTTCAGGCATGAAACTGATATCCAGCCATTGGCCGGCGACCATCCCTTTGGGACCTACAGACCGGGCAATATCACTTAGCACCTGCTCTTTAAGTTTATAGCTATTGGGGGGATAAGGAGCTACAGCCAGAACTTCGAAGGCAAAGGACAGCAGGCCATCTCCAGCCAGAAGGGCCATTCCCTGTCCGAACTTCTTGTGGCAGGAAGGTTTGCCACGGCGAAAATCATCGTTATCCATAATCGGCAGATCGTCGTGGATCAGAGAATAGTTGTGGATAAATTCAATGGCACAAGCATAAGGCATCAGCAGCTCTTCAGTGGCTCCGAAATATTCTCCCGACGATAGAAGCAGAAGCGGTCTGAACCGCTTTCCGCCATTGAGAACAGCATAGCGCATAGCTTCAAAAACAGGAGAGTCTTCCCGCCGCAGGTAGGCTTCAAGGGCCAGGTCGACTTTCTTTTTCTTCAACAGAAGATAATCTCTGGTTTCCATTGATTGGTTCATATAAAGATCAGGTTTTATTCATCCTTTTCTTTGTCAGTTTCCTCCTCGGCTTCTAAATTGCCGATTTTTTCGAGGTCAAAATCCCTGGCCTTTAGCTCTCCTTTCTCGTCTCTCAACAGGATTTCAACTTTTTTTTCTGCTTTGTCCAGCTCTGACCTCAAGAACCTGGCCAGCTTGACACCCTTTTCAAAAAGGGCGAGAGATTCGTTCAGCGCCAGGCCGCCTTTTTCTAACCTGGTGACAATCTGTTCCAGTTCGCTCATAGCTTTTTCAAAATTCATCTCTTTGCTTTTAGTGTTCATTTGGTCTCCTTGATGAATCTTGATTCTATTTTAACTTTTGGGTCAACGTGTTTTACCTGGCAGTTAAGCTCACCGCGATAGAAAGAGACGATGACTTGTTCGTTAGGGTCGACCTCGGTTGCCTTCTGAACAGGCATCAAACCACCCTCTTTCCAGCAAATTGCATATCCCTTTTTTATGATGTTCAAAGGAGAGAGATTATCAAGGGAAGAACTAAGGTTTTCCCAGCGAGCAGCCAGGTTGTTCAGCCTGATTCGCATCTGATGTATGATGCCCTGCAGCAGATGCCTTGTCCGGCTTTTATATTCAGCGACGGCGTCTTTCCTTCCTATGATGACTTTCCAGGCCCGGTTATCCAGCTCGTCTGTGCGCTGGAACAGAGTCATCAACCGGAACCTGAAATTTTGGACTATTCTGTCTTCGGCCAGAACCGTGACTCTGTTCTTTTTCTCTTCAATAATATATTTTTCCGCCTGGAACAGACGCACGAGCAGATTATCTATCTTATCCCTGAACTCTTCTTCTTTGGCCACGACCATTTCAGCAGCTGCTGAGGGAGTTGAGGCCCTGATATCAGCGACAAAATCAGCAATGGTGAAATCTATTTCATGACCGACGGCAGAAATAACGGGCTTGGTTTTCATACAGTTGAAAATGGCCCGGGCCACAATTTCCTCGTTAAAAGCCCAGAGGTCTTCGATTGACCCTCCGCCCCGGCCAACGATGACGACATCGATATCATCACGCCGGTTGAAATAATCAAGCCCCTCTGCTATCTGCTGAGCCGCGCCTTCGCCCTGGACCAGAGATGGATAAATGATAATCTGAAGACGGTTGAAACGCCTTTCAATGATTCTGAGGATATCCTGTATTGCTGCTCCAGTAGGAGAAGTGACGATGCCGATTTTTTTCGGCAGCAAAGGCAGCTTTTTTTTATATTTTTGATCGAAAAGCCCCTCACCTTTTAGTTTTTCCTTGAGTTGCTCAAAGGCTAACTGCAGGGCTCCTTTGCCTCTGGGCTCAAGTTTTTCCACTACCAGCTGGTACTCTCCGTTTTTTTCGTAAACCGTTATCCGGCCTCCGCAAATGACTTTTATCCCATCTTTCAGCTCAAACTTAGGGAGAAGAGAATTCTTTTTGAATTCCGATTGTATCCGGTTGGCGTCTGACCTGAACATCACGGCTCTGAGCTGGGCGAATTCATCCTTGAGAGTGAAATAGTAATGACCCGAGGAAGGCTGTCTGAGGTTAGAGATTTCACCCTCTACCCAGACAAAAAGAAAAGCGTTCTCCAGTTCCAGTCTGATTAACCTGGTCAGCTCGCTGACTGTATAAACTTTTTCCTGGGCAATCAGGTCTTCATTCTTCACTTTTTTCCTCAGTTAAAAGTTCACGTTTTATGGATAGAGCTTTTCCTGATGCCGGGTCGATGGAAATGGCAACCGAACTGAGAACCAGGCCATCTGTAGCCGGTTCAAACCTCTGCGGTCGAGAACTCAGGAATCGCTGGAGTGCTTGTTCTGGTTTCATCCCGATGACTGAATTCAGACCGCCGGCCATGCCAACATCAGTGATATAAGCTGTGCCCCGGGGCAGTACTCTTTCGTCCGCAGTAGGAGTATGGGTGTGGGTGCCAATCAAGGCTGAGGCCCGACCATCCAGATACCAGCCAAGTCCTTGTTTTTCTGAAGTGGCTTCAGCATGGAAGTCGATGACGATGATTGGAGTTGTCTTGCTGAGAGCTTCAATTTCAATGTCCGCCTGGCGAAAGGGACAATCAATGGGTTCCATGAAGACCCGGCCCTGGAGGTTTAGAACGGCTGCTTTGATTCCCTTTTCATTCTGAAAAATATAGTGCCCCCTGCCCGGATTTCCGGCCGGATAATTTGCCGGCCTGAGGAGTCTTGGCTCTTTGTCCAAATAATTTAATACTTCTTTCTTATCCCAGATATGGTTGCCCGAGGTCAGGACATCTACCTGGAAGAAAAGCTCTTTTCCTATCTCTTCAGTCAGGCCGTTTCCGCCAGCGGCATTTTCAGCATTGGCAATAATCAGGTCGGGCTCGTATTTTTTTTTGAGTTCAGGTAAGAACCGGGCCAGGGCGCGGCGTCCGGGTCGACCGATCAGGTCACCGATGAATAAAACTTCGAACTTATCTGGCATATTCTACAGCCCTCATCTCTCTTATGACAGTGACCTTTATTTGACCGGGGTAATCGAGTTCATCCTTTATTTTTTGAGCAATATCTCTGGCAATCAGAGCGGCCCGGTCATCTGAGATTTTTTGTGCATCAACGATAATCCTTATTTCCCGACCGGCCTGAAGAGCAAAAGCCTTGGCCACTCCTTCAAAAGAGGTGGCAATCTGCTCGAGTTTTTCCAGCCGCTGGATGTAGGTTTCAAGCAGCTCGCGTCGAGCTCCGGGTCTGGCGGCAGAGAGAGTATCAGCTGCCTGCAACAGGACAGCTTCAACTGAAGGAAAGTCAATGTCTCGATGGTGAGAAGCAATGGCCTGAACCACAGCCTCAGACTCTCCGTATTTTTTCGTTAGCTCCACCGACAGTTCAGTATGGGTGCCTTCATAATCTTTATCAACCGCTTTGCCGATGTCATGCAGCAGTCCAGCTCTCAGGGCGACGTTGACATCAACTCCGATCTCCTTGGCCATCAAAGCTGACAGCATGGCTACTTCCTTTGCATGCTGAAGAACATTCTGTCCGTAACTGGTGCGGTATTTTAATTTTCCCAGATATTTGATTAGCTCAGGGTGCATGTTCTGGATACCCAGCTCAAGGAGAGTATTCTCACCTTCCTGTTTGATTTTTTCTTCGAGTTCAACCTTGACCTGTTCGACAATATCTTCAATCCTGGCTGGATGAATCCGGCCATCAGCAACCAATTTCTCTATAGCGATTCGTGCCAGCTCCCTTCGCAAGGGGTCAAAGCTCGAAAGGATAACTGCCTCAGGGGTGTCGTCAACTATGATGTCCACGCCCGTAGCCATCTCCAGTGCCCGGATATTCCGTCCTTCTCTGCCGATAATCCTGCCTTTCATATCGTCAGAGGGTAAGTCCACAACCGAAACCGTGGTTTCTACTACGTGCTCTGCGGCCGAACGCTGGATGGCGTTGGAGATTATTTCCCTGGCCAGAGCTTTACCTTTTTCCCTGGTTTCTTCTTCGATTTTTCTGACTGCCTGGATGGCCTGGAGCTTGGCTTCGTCTTCGATTTTATGTATCAGCATGCTCCTGGCTTCTTCCTGGCTAATCCCAGCGATCCTCTCAAGTTCTTCGATTTGCTTCTGCAGGGTCTCATTGATCTTCTGCTCAATAAGCTCCAGCTCTTTTTCTTTGGTAAAGAGGCGCCGTTCTTTAAGAGACAGGTCTCTTTCTTTGCGCTCTAAACTTTGATATCGCCTTTCTAAGGCTTCTTCCTTGTGCAGAAGACGGCGCTCGAGCTCTGTTAGCTTGCGCCTTTTTTCTCTGGTCTGGGCTTCAAAATCCGCCTGACGGGACACATCTTTTTCACGGGCTTCAGCTTCAGCCTGTTTCTTGATTCTTTCCGCTTCTTCTGACGCCCTGGCCAGAATTTCTTTCGCCTGTTGTTCAGGCCGTATAATCTTTTTCAGCCCGCCTGTTTTTTTGAGAAGCAGGAAAATTAAGATCAAAAAAATTACAGATAAAACGGGTATTCCCGCCGTCAATATGGCCTTCATCGTCAAAACCTCCTACCGGACTTCCGGCTCAAAGGAGTCGAAGGGAGGTCAGGCCATTACTCTGGAAGGATATTCAGACCCCGCATCTTAATCTGGCTTAAAGACAAGAAAACTTTCTTCCCCGCGTTTATTTTTTTATCAGACTGATAATACGATTTATCAAAAGAATTTAGACCAACTTCTTCTACCTTAGGGGGTGTGTTTTTCCAGAGTTTCAAAGTTAACCTCATTTTCTCGTACCTGATCCTCAAGCTGAGCCAGCTCCGCCTCGAGACGGTCGAGAGCTTCCCTTAATTGATCAATCTTAAGCTCGGAAACAAACAATTCGTCAGTTATGTTCAAAGCGGTCAGCACGGCGATCTTCGCCAGGTCTGACGATCTTGATTTTAGAGCTACTTCTTGCATTTTCTGATCAACGTAGGAAGTCAGCTGACTGATATATTTTTCGTCTTCTTCTCCTTTGACGCAAATCCTGTATTTATTTCCAAAAATTTCGATCTCAATTATTTTCTCGCTCATATCCCCAGTTTTTCTATCTGAGCAATCAGGAGTTCAATCTTTCCTTTTACTGCATCCTTTTCTTCTCGAAGCTGCTTCACCTCTTCTTCCAGGATATTCAGCTTTTTTGCCTTCTCTTCCATTTCTTTTTTCTCAGATTTAATCTGCTTGAGGTCTTCTTTCAGCCGGGCATTTTCTGCTGTCAGACGGGAAAAGTGTTCAATTATCTGAGAAATCTTGCCCTCAAGTATTTTAATCCGCTCAAGCTCGGTTGTCAATTTTGCCTCCTTATCTCAGCTGAATTTTAAGAGAGGTTTTAAGCTGAGATAGAATATCCAGCATGGCCCGGTCAACCTCTTCGGTCTGAAGTGTGCGGGCCTGGTGCCGGAAGAAGAATCTCACTGCAAAACTAACCCGGCCCGGCGGGATCGATTCCCCCTGAAACCGGTCATAGACTTCAAATCTTTCGAGATAGGGAACGTTGAGCTTCTGAAGCTGCCGGTGTATCTCCTGGTAGGGGACGCTTTCATCCAGCAGAAAAGACAGGTCACGGCTTGTCCCGGGAAACTTCGGGATCTGGACAAAAGTAAAGGGTTTGAGCTGTCGTTCCAGCAATTCCGATAGGTCAAGCTCAGCCCCATAGGCAGGGCTTTCCAGCTCGTAGTTCCGGGCTATGGCTTTCTTGATTACTCCGAGATAACCCAGAGGTTCATTTTTTAGAAACATCTGCAAACTCTGGCCATCTTCAAAGAAAGGATGACCTTCAGACTTAAAATCGAGAGAGTTGAGGCCGAGCAGGGAAACGAGAGATTCCACCGCGCCTTTTAGAACGAAGAAGTCGGTTTCTTTTTTTGGCTCCTTCCAGGTCTGGCCTTCTCTTATCCCTGTGCTCAGAATCCCCAGACGCAGTTTTTCTTTATGGACTTCTTTATCTTCCCAGAAATAGATATTCCCGACTTCAAAGATATGAACACCTTCTGCTTCACGGTTAAAATTCCAGACCGCATTTTCTACAAGACCTGGCAGAAGGGAGGTTCTCAGCATAGAAGACCTTGAAGAGATTGGATTCTTCAGCTTGATTGGATTCAGACCGGTCTGCCAGATTTTTTCTTTCTCCGGGTCTGCGAAGCTGAAATTGATGACTTCATCGAAACCCTGATGAAAAAGGATTTCTTTTAAACGCCAGAGCCTTTCCCTTTTCCTGTCAGCCGGCAGCTCAAAAGACTTAGCTGGCGTGACCTCAGATGGGATGCGGTCATAGTCATAGAACCTGGCTACCTCTTCTATCAGGTCAGCCTCTCTTTCGAGGTCAACCCGGAAGCTCGGGACTTCAACCGACCAGACGTTTTTGCCCTCTTCTTTAAGTTTTAAACCCAGTCCGGTCAGGGTCTTGATGACAAAATCCGATGGAATCTCGACACCGAGAAGCTCGGCTATTCTTTTCAGACGAAGGGTGACGGTTTTGAGCTTCCCTGGAGCCGGATAAACATCAAGCAAGCCTCTGGAAGCCATGGCACCAAAGCTGCACAGAAGTGAGGCGGCCATGGTAGCTGCCACTGGAGCACAATTGACGTCCGCGCCTCTTTCAAAACGATAAGAAGCATCGGTCGTGAGGCCAAGCTTTTTGGCTGTCAAGCGGACAGAGATAGGATTAAAATTAGCGCTTTCAATGAATACGTCTCTGGTCTTCTCGGTGATGCCTGATTCTTCCCCACCGATAACTCCGGCTATGGCCACAGGTCTGGATTCATCAGCAATGACCATCATCTCCGGGCTGAGGTCGACCAGCATCCCCTCCAGGGTCCGGATGGTCTCGCCCTTTCTGGCTTTTCTGATTATGATCTTGGCTCCGCCGATTTTATTCAAATCAAAGGTGTGTATTGGCTGTCCAAGAGAAAAGCAAACGTAATTACTGATGTCAACCACATTATTAATCGGCCGCAAGCCTATGGCTTCGACTCTTTTTCTCAGCCATTCGGGGGAAGGACAGACCTTTACTCCTTTAACTACCAGTCCGCAATAACGCGGGCACAGCTTGCTGTCCATAATCTGGATGTCAATAAGGTCTGAAGTTGGTTGCTCGAGTTCAACCAGAGGCCAGGTCTTACTCTTAAGGCTCAAATCAAGCAGAGTAGCTATCTCCCGGGCCACTCCAAGATGTCCGAGTGTGTCGGGCCGGTTGGCGTAAGTTTCGATCTCATAGACAGCATCGCCCTCTATTTTTTCCGTTGTTTCTACCATCAGGCCGACCTGGTTAAACAAGGAAGTCAGCTCTTCAGGCGATATATTGAGGTCAACAAATTCTTTCAGCCACTCGTAAGATATTTTCATTTTCGGTTAAACTGCCTTAAGAATCTTAAATCATTTTCATAAAAATAACGCATTTCAGGTATTTGAAAGGCGAACATGGCTGTGCGGTCTATGCCCAGACCAAAAGCCCAGCCCGAGTATTTCTCCGGGTCAATGTTGACGTTCTTAAAAACCTGCGGGTCAACCATTCCAGCACCGAGAATTTCTTTCCAGCCACTGCCGCCACAGACCCGGCAATTTGGATCCTGGCCGTTGCAGACAATACATTCTATGTCCACCTCAGCCGAGGGTTCAGTGAAGGGGAAAAAGCTGGGCCGGAAGCGCAGCTTGATCTTTTCACCAAACAGAGCCTTTATGAAGTATTGGAGCGTGCCTTTGAGGTGAGCAAAAGTAACTCCTTCATCCACCACCAGCCCTTCCACCTGGTAAAACATCGGCAGGTGAGTCGGGTCAGGTGTTTCTCTTCTGAAGACTTTGCCCGGGATGATGATTCTGATGGGCGGTTTTTTCTTTTCCATCACCCTGACCTGAACAGGAGAAGTGTGGGTTCGAAGGAGAAGCTTGTTGTTGATATAAAGAGTATCCCAGCTGTCACGCGCTGGATGATGGGGCGGAAAGTTAAGAGCTTCAAAATTATAGTAGTCTGTTTCAATCTCGGGGCCTTCTTCCACAGAGAAGCCCATGGACATAAAAATCTTTTCTATTTCTCGCTGAAAAAGGGTGATCGGATGGGGAGAGCCCCAGTAAAGCTTTTTCCCGGGAAGGGTTAAATCTTCAACCAGCCTGACCGGTTTTTCTGTCCGGAATTTTTCTTCAAGCTCGGTCAGAAGTTTTTGTATTTCTTCCTTAAAGTCGTTCAGGGCTTTCCCTGCTCGTTTTCTTTCCTGTGGCGAAAGATGCTTGAGTTCATCGAAAAGAAGAGTCAGGTGCCCCTTTTTCCGGCCGAAAAACTGCTGGCGCAGTTCTTCTGCTTCCTTAGCTCCTTTTACCCTGGAGGCTAAGTCTTGAAAAATCTGCCGATATTCTTTTATCTTTTCTTGCAGGCTGCTCATGTCCCTGATCAGCCCTGGGCCTGCTTGACTTTTTCCGCCAGAAAAGCAAATGTTCCCGGGGCGGAAACAGCGATGTCAGCCAGGATTTTCCGGTCAAGTTCAATATTCAGAGCCTTCAGCCCCTGGATGAACCGGCTATAAGAAAGGCCGTTGGCTTCGGCTGCAGCTTTAATCCTGACGATCCACAGGCGGCGAAAGTCTCTTTTTCTGGCCCGGCGGTCCCGGTAGGCATATTGAAGAGCTTTTTCTACTGCTTCCTTAGCTGTCCGGTAATTGCTTTTCTTGGTTCCCCAGTAGCCCTTAGCTAATTTTAAAATCTTTCTTCTTCTTGCTCTCTTTTTATAGCTTCTCTTCACTCTTGGCATGTTTTTTCTCCTTTCGGATCGGTCCTGTCAGCAGTCTGAAGGGAGCTTGCGCTTAAAAATCATAGGGCAGCATTTTTTTGACCGCCCTTCGGTCGGCCCGGCTCAGTTCAGCTGTCTTGCCCAGCTGTCTTATCCTTTTGGCAGATTTCTTGGTCAGAATATGGCTCTTGTTAGCTTTTTTGTGGAATACCTTTTTGCTGGCTGTTATTTTGAACCTCTTTCTGGCTGCTTTGTTGGTTTTTAGCTTTGGCATCCTTACCTCCTGTTTTTATCGGGACGATCAACACCGTGTTGGCCCAATCCTGCAGTTTTATTTCTCCGTCCTGCCGGGCGATATCAGAGACATCGGACAGAATTTTACCCATTATTTGCTGGGCCATCTCGGGATGGGACCTTTCTCTGCCTCTCAGCAGAATGGTTATCTTAACCTTATTGCCTTCTTCTATGAAGCGGCGCACGTGTTTGAGCTTGAAACTGTAATCGTGGATGCTGATTTTGGGTCTGAATTTTATTTCTTTGATCTGAATCTGCTTCTGATGTTTCTTCGCTTCATGTTCCTTTTTGTGCAGTTCATAGAGGAACTTGCCGTAATCCATGATCCGGCAAACCGGCGGCTCAGCCTGAGGAGCGATTTCCACCAGGTCAAGTCCTTTTTCCCGAGCGATGGACAGGGCTTGAGAAGCTGGCATTATCCCCAACTGATTCTTATCTTCGTCGACGACTCTTATTTCCCTGGCTTGAATCATTTCGTTAATCCTGTGCGGTTTTTCTTTGGCTCTTGCGGGCCGATATGGCTCTCGATGAAAAATAGTTAACCTCCTCAAAGATTGATTTTTAGAGATTTATCATCGATTAAAGTTTTAATTTTGTCAATCAGGTCATTGATGGCCATCTGGCCGCGGTCTCCCTGGCCGTGGATTCTCAGAGAAATCTTTCTGTCCGCCACTTCCTTATCTCCCACGACGGCCATCAGAGGGATTTTCTGAAGTTCAGCTTCACGGATTTTCTTGTTGACTTTCTCGCGGGAATCATCCACCTGGACTCTGAAGCCCTGTGCTCTGAAAATAGACTGGATTTCTCTGGCATAAGCTTCGTGTCTCTCAGAAATGGGGAGAATAATCATTTGAACAGGTGCCAGCCACAGAGGGAAATTGCCCTTGTAATGCTCTATCAGGACGCCAAAAAAGCGCTCCAGGGAGCCGAGGAGAGCCCGATGAATCAAGAATGGTCGGTGAAAATTACCATCTTCTGCGACATAAGCCAGGTTGAATCTTTCAGACAGGTTGAAATCCAGCTGAATGGTTGTGCACTGCCAGAGTCTTCCAATGGCATCTTTAATCTTGATGTCGATTTTTGGACCGTAAAACACGCCCTCGCCCCTGTCTATCTGATAAGGCAAGCCCGAGCTCTTTAGAGCTTCTTCCAGAGCTCTTTCAGCTTTGTCCCAGTTTTCTATCCGGCCAACATATTTATCCGGTCTGGTCGCTAAATAAACTCCATAATCTTCGAATCCGAAAGCGCTGAGCAATTTTATGGCCAGTCTGATAACTCTCTTAATCTCGTCTTCTAACTGGTCTTCGCGGCAGAAGATGTGGGCATCATCCTGAGTGAAACCACGAACCCGGCACAGCCCGTGCAAAACCCCGCTTCGTTCATAGCGGTAGACTGTTCCGAGCTCGGCCCAGCGAAGGGGTAATTCGCGATAAGACCTCTG
>Ga0172362_10000719_pt1 | contig 27787 bp, 22 predicted proteins | sample LakKivs1_kivu2a2_FD_114534 | JGI IMG/M metagenome (GOLD analysis project Ga0172362, IMG submission 114534) | Sediment microbial communities from Lake Kivu, Rwanda - Sediment s1_kivu2a2 | ecosystem: Environmental > Aquatic > Freshwater > Lake > Sediment | place: Rwanda: Western Province, Lake... | reverse complement strand
TTATCCGTATCTATTCGGAAAATCCCAATCCCAGGCACATAAGGAAAGTTATTGATGTGCTGGAAGCCGGTGGTATTATTATCTACCCCACCGATACGGTTTATGCCATGGGATGTGATATCACTGCAAATAAATCAATAGAGAAAATAGCCCGTTTCAAAGGACTTGATCCCAGGAATCCTGATCTTTCCCTTATCTTTCATGATATGAGCCAGCTCTCGAAATACACAGTAATAAGGGACAACAATATTTTTAAGCTTCTGAAGCGCAATCTGCCGGGTCCTTTCACTTTCATAGTCAGGGCAAATAACAAGATTCCTAAAATGTTCAAGAACAGGAAAAAGACTGTCGGTATAAGGATACCGGGAAATGACATAATCCTGGAGATTGTCAGGGAGCTGGGGAGGCCGGTTATAACAACATCAATACATGACCAGGATGAGATACTGGAATATTCAACAGATCCAGAGCTCATTCATGAGAAATACAGCGATTTTGCAGATATTGTCATCGACGGGGGGTACGGTAAAAATGAGGCATCGACCATTGTCGACTGTACGGATAATGAGCCCAGGATAATCAGGCAGGGGCTTGGTGTGGTTGAATGGTGACGGATTCAGCGTTTGTAAAAACTGGGTGAGAAAAGTATCAGCACCGAGAATAATTCAAGTCTTCCTGCCAGCATAAGAAAAGAGAAAAACCATTTACCTGCTTCAGGCAGACCACTGTAATTGGAAAATGGTCCGAATGAACCAATGGCGGGTCCGATATTCCCGAGCATCGCCGCGGAAGTACTGAATGAAGTTACAAGATCGTAACCCATTAATGATATCACCAGTGAGCTGATACATATCAGCAGGAGAAATAAAGTGATAAAAACCAGCAGTTTATAAACAAGACCCTGGGGGATTGTTTCTTTATCGAGTTTTACCGGTATGACAGCATTGGGATGGATCATCCTCCTTATTTCGTGGCGGGCATTTTTCGTAGCCAGCAGTAGCCTGACGATTTTCAGGCTGCCGCTCGGCGATCCCGAAGTGCCGCCCGTGAACATCAGAATGAAAACTATCAGCATCATGAAGTTACCCCAGGTATCCCATCCGGAATTGTAATAGCCTGTCGTGGTAATAACTGAAACCGTGTGAAATGCTCCTTCAATTATCGCTTTTCCTGCAGGGAAAATATGCTTTGCCCAGAGAGCAGAAGATCCGACCAGTATGAAAATGATGCAAATTATTGAATAATAAATGAATTCGTTATTACTCCTGATCTTTTCAAAATTACGCTTGAGTCCGAAATACACAATGTTAATATTCATCCCTGCGACAAACATGAAGAGTGTCAGTACTACCAGAATGAATGGTGAATCAAAGGCTGCAAGATTGTTATTCCTTGTAGAGAAACCGCCGGTCGACATTGTCGATAAGGAATGGCAGACAGAATCAAACAGAGGCATTCCTCCAATCGTTAAAAGAACCGACTCGGCGAGTGTAAGTATTACATAAATATAGATAAGACGTTTTGCTGCTTCTTTAGCCCGGGGATGTATCTTGTCGGCTGCCTGCCCTGTGAAATCAGAAATTGTGAGCTGAACGTTAATTGTCCTTACTACCGGCAAAATTGAAAGGGAGATGAGTATAAATCCAACTCCGCCGATCCATTGGGTAAAACTTCTCCAGATCAGAATGCCTTTGGATTGCGATTCAATATCTGTCAGAATGGTTGCACCTGTTGTTGTAAAACCCGACATGGATTCGAAGAAGGCATTGCTGAAATTCACTACGGAACCTGTAAGCAGAAAGGGCAAAGTCCCGAATAGGCTTAAAAGTATCCAGATACCGGTGAGGATTATATACCCTTCCTTGTATCCCGACAGCTTTTCCTCATTGCGCAAGGGTGTGAATACGATTATTCCTGTAACAACGGTAATTATAGCGGAGAGCAGGAGCCTTGGTGCAGTATCTTCCCTGAAATAGAAGGAGACTCCCGAGGAGAGCAGCATAAAAAGCCCCTCAATAACAAGAACCAGACTGAAGATCCTGGCTATTACTCTGACATTAATCATTACCTATCAGGTGAAGAATTTTGTAAGGCGGTCATAGGCTGTTGGCAGCGTGAATACGATAACAGTATCCCCCGCCTGAATGATTGTATCACCGGTAGCAATGAAGGGAATTCCATCCCTGGTGCCGCCCCCCACAATTGCGTCCTTCGGAAAATCAAGGCTCCTGAGTGTTCCTCGGGTGATCCGGGCATTCTCAGGAACATTGAATTCAAGGATCTCTGCCTCTGTACCTGCCATATATTTTACCTGTGTAACATTCAGGTTGGTCGTATGCCTGAAGATCCTGCTTGCTGCAGATATCTTTTTATTGATTATTGTATCAATTCCTGAATTTTCTGCCAGACTTATATATTCTATATTCTCAACCTCGGCAATTGTTTTTTTGACGCCGAGATTTTTTGCCAGCAGACAGGAGAGAATGTTTGTTTCAGAGTTACCTGTAACTGCAATAAAAGCATCCATTTTACCAATACCTTCCTGATTCAGGAGATCAATATTTCTGCAATCCCCATTGATAATGAGTGTATTATCCAGGATCTCTGCAAGAGATTCACATCTTTCCGGATCTGAATCAATCAGCTTTACTTCACATCTCTTCTGCATATGGTAAGCAACATGCTTGCCAATCCTGCTTCCCCCGAGTATCATAATACTCTTTGCCTCAAAGCTTTCTATTCCTGATGTTTTCATCATTTCATCAATGCCTTCACGCGTTGAGATCACGAACACCAGGTCGTCTTTCTGAAACTGCTCCTTGCCCCTGGGAATGATGGTTTTATCGTTGCGCTTGATAGCTACCGCGCGGTATTTGTCAGTTTTATTGGTTACCGATATTTCTTCCAGGCTTTTGTTAATTATCGGGGCATTTTCATCCAGTCTCTGAACAAACATCGACAGCTTACCCTCCGAAAATTCCATATACTCAGTTGCCCCTGTCTCCTGAAGGTGTCCGAGAACCTCCCTGGCGGCAATAAGCTCCGGGTATATAAGCGAATCAATTCCCAGGGTCCTGAAAAACTGGATGTTCGGAGTATCAAGATAATCGAGGTTATCAATACGGGCAATTGTCTTTAATGCCCCGAACCGCTTTGCAAGAATCGATGAAGTTATATTTGTATCTTCTGAATGGGTGACTGCTATGAACAGATCGGTCTTTTTCTGAAGAATTTCCTGAAGTATTTTGATGGATGTTGCTGAACCATGATAAGTCAGCAAATCCATAGTGGCCTCAATAGGTTTCAGTCTCAGGTCTTCAGGATCGATAAGAATTATTTCGTGGTTTTCATTCGACATCATCTTGGCAAGATGTGTCCCAACTTCACCTGCTCCGGCAATTATTATTCTCATATTACCTTTTGTGAAAAACAACACAAAAATAATAGATAAATAGCTATAATCATGTTTTTCACCCATTTATTTGCTTTGCTTGTTTAAACTACAGACGAAAGCGCCATCCTTTCTTACATCGTGAAGTGTATCAGCTGCTGATGAAAAATCACTGATCGCCATCAGGGGATTTTGCCTTATTTCGGAAGAGAAGACCAGCGCTTTCAGATGATGCTGCGACAACAGGATATTCCTGTCGATACGCGGTTTCTCTCCAAGGATAATCACATAGTCAGGTGAGACCTGCTCTAAAAGCTGTTTATCCAGGTTACTGGTCGAAAGAATTATTTTACCTCCGGCATTAACCGCAAAGAAATTCCTGTCGGCCTTCACGATCCTCTTCTTCAGATTAAGGGCAGACATATGTCTGACAACCTCCTTCTCCTTGGCTGATGAATCGGAAAATAAATTAAGGATCAATCCTGACCTGATGCCGATGGCAGCACTTCCTGAAGTGTTATATACGATAAGTTCGGAGCTTCTGCTTAAAGAGATTTCTTTAAATGATACTGAAACAATAAAGCACATTAGTGCGATCAGCGGAAAGATGACAGATATTGTCTCCTTCTTTAAGATGAAATAAGTGAACATAAAGATGGTGATTGTCAGCAATATACATTCAATGGTTGTTGCGCCGGTATTTTCTATCGTGGCAAAAGGCAATTCAGAGGCTGTCCGGGTGAGTTGCTCGGTCAGCCCGGTGAGAAAATTCAGGATAGCTGCAAAGAACTTTGACAGGAACATTACAGGAAAAGTCAGAGGCACAAGACATCCTGTTATCACAACAAGAGATGATAACGGGACTATCACTACATTCGAAAGAATAAACCATGTCGGGAACCTGTTAAATAACGATATCGTAAGAGGCAATGTTCCGATTTGCGCAATTATCGTGACTGCAGCTGATTGCCATATAAGATCGGGCAGGCGGTGTTTAAAGGCTACTTTCAGATAAAGGTCGCGGTAAAAACAGATAATATATATTACAGCAGAATAAGAAAGCAGGAATCCGGCATTGAAGATCACAGACGGTTTTATCAGGATCAGGACAAACGCTGAGGCGAGAACCGAATTTAATCCGTTGACTGGCCTTTTCAGCATTCTTCCCGCGTGCAGGAAAGTAAACATCAGCGTTGCCCGCACAACAGAAGAAGTCAAACCGGTAATAAAAGCAAACGACCACAGGATCAGAATTGTGATTAACGCTCTTATATTATTCAATCTGCCTTTCAGAAAGAACAATACATTGAAGACAAAAAGGCTGAGTATTGCTGCATGAAGGCCGCTTACAGCCATTATATGCATAACGCCGGCTTTCATGAAGTACTCTTTTTGTTCAGGATCCAGCATGTCTTTCCGGCCAAGAGTGATAGCTGCCACCAGGGCAAGCCTTTCATCCTTAATCCCTCTTTCCCTGTACATCCCTATGATCCTTTCCCTTATTATGAGCGCCCTGTGAATCATATTCCTTGTACCCGGTATATGGTATGCTATGATATCGCCGGTGTCGGTGAATGCATAGTACCTGATACCCTGGTTTTCCATATAGAACCGATAGTCAAATTCACGGGGATTGCCCCTGCCGGTTATGGGAACAGGAGTGCACCTGATAACCATCTGATCACCCGGCATATATGAAAGCACGCCAGGTGTCTTCCTGTGATACAGTAATATTGATCCATTGACAGGGCGATACCCTGCATTCCCGTACTCTGAATGAGCCTTGAAAATGATGCTGTACGTTTTCTCCTTTTCCTCAGGGAAATCCGAAATAACGCCGGACAAGATCACCGGCCGGGATTCAAAGACTGAAATCCTCTGCTTCTCCCGTGTATACAGGAACAGGCCCAGAATGAAGAAAGCTGAAGTCAGAGCTATACCATAAAAAATATGCATGGCTCCTTTATCAATGAAAACCGCTCCAGCAAAAAGAAGCAGAACAGCTAAAACAGTTATAATAAAAAGGATCTCAGGAGGTCTTGTAAAAAGACCTGTTACAATACCGGCACACAGCGGAATGCCGATCCGTAAAAAAGGAATCTCCCTGTGAAGCACAATTCTGCAGCTTGGACTATACGAAGATATGAAAAAGTTTTGAGTGAGCTAAAGTTTGAAGTGCCTAAAGTTATTACTTTAAGTACTCTAGTTACTTTAGGCACTCTGGGCACTTTTTATCTTCTGACCGGGAAGAATTGTTTTATAATCAGCTTCGAATTTTCCTCTGCTTATTGCTGCAAGTTTGCTTTTAAGAAGTCTTTTTCTCAGAGGATTGACCTTGTCGGTAAAGAGGATGCCGTCGAGATGGTCATATTCATGCTGGATTATCCTGGCCTTGTAACCGTCATAAACCTCATCGTGAAAAACCCAGCTATCATCATAGTATTGGATCCGGATATGTGATTCTCTGTTTACTTCTTCGCGGATATTTGGTATACTGAGACATCCTTCATTCATGGGTTTCAGTTCGCCGCATTTTTCCGTGATGTGGGCATTGATGAAGACTTTTTTAAAATCCGCCAGTGAAGGTTCGTCCTCGGCCACCGGTGCCCCGTCAATTACAAAAAGCCTTATGGACTTGCCTATCTGTGGTGCGGCAAGTCCCAGACCTTCTGAATTATACATAGTTTCAAAAAGATCTGCTATGATCTGCTGCAGACCAGGATGATCCTTGTCCACATCTTCAGCCACTTTCCTGAGTACAGGATGACCATATATTACTACAGGATACGTCATTTCAGTTTTCCGGCACTCCTTTCATTTGACTTTTTATCGAGAAACGACTGTAATATTATCGCGGCGCTTATCTTATCTGCAGAGGTCTTCTTCTGCCTCTCTTTTTTCTTCATGCCTCCGTCAATCATTGCTCTGAGAGCCATCTGCGATGTGAATCTCTCGTCAATGGTATTTACCGGTTTCCCGGGAAATCTCTTCTTAAGCTTTCTTATGAAAGGTTCAACATATATAACAGATTCACTCGGTTTATTGTTCAGCTGAACCGGATATCCGATCACAAATTCATCGATGGAGACTGTTTTAAGATAATCATCAATAAATCTGTCAAACTGATCTGCATTTACCGTTTCCAGCGGAGATGCAAAGACTCCCAAAGGATCAGTTATTGCAAGCCCGATACGTTTTCTGCCACAATCTATGCCAAGTATACGTCCCATTTTATAACGAGACAAAAATACAAATAATAATGAAAAAGTAAATAGGCGCAGCAATGGTAAGATAAGATATGCCGGCGCCGATTTGCAATCGGTGCCAGAAAGTAAAAGGCACGGATTACGTTTCGCTAAATCCGCGCCAGCGACAGTATTAGACAGCAATAAAAAAGACGCAAGGCTCTGTTTCAAACCTTGCGTCCTGTAATGTTATCTTACCTTACATTTTATTTGGTTTCAACCGCGGCATTATTATACTCCATGGCTGCAAGCCTCTGGTATGACTTGTACCTCCATTTTGAATTTTCTTCTGCAGCTTTGAAGAGTATCTCGGCTTCACCAGGGAATGTTTTCATAAGGGAAGTATATCTGACCTCCGACTTCAGGAAATCCTGGAACTTACTCCAGTCAGGCTCTTTTGAATCCAGTGTAAATGGATTTTTACCTTCTGCCTCAAGCAGAGGATTATACCTGTACAGATGCCAGTACCCTGCCTTCACAGCTGCTTCCTCCTGTGCCTGTGATTTACCCATTCCTTCCCTCAGACCATGGTTAATACATGGAGCATAAGCTATGATAAGCGATGGCCCGGGATATGCTTCAGCTTCTTTTATAGCTTTGAGGTACTGAGCGTTACTGGCTCCCATGGCCACCTGGGCTACATAAACATAACCATAGCTCATTGCCATCTGGCCAAGATCCTTCTTCCGGATCTTCTTGCCTGATGCTGCAAATTTGGCCACTGCTCCCGCAGGAGTTGCCTTTGAAGCCTGGCCTCCTGTATTGGAATAAACTTCTGTATCCAGTACAAGGATATTAACATCCTCTCCAGTAGCAATAACATGATCGAGTCCGCCATAACCTATATCATACGCCCAGCCGTCGCCACCGATTATCCAGTGAGATTTCTTAACAAGATACTGCTTAAGGCTAAGGATCTCTTTTGCCACCTCAGACTTGTCTTTTTCACATGCCGCAATTACTTTCGAGGATGCTGCTTTCGATGCTTCGGCATTTTTCATGCCTGCAAGCCATTCATCAAACGCAGCTTTTGTTTCTGCATTTACAGAAGCGGCTGAGTCTCTCATCCTGAGGGCAATCCTTTCTCTCATTTTATTGGAACCAGTTGCCATGCCGAGACCATATTCGGCGTTATCCTCAAACAGGGAGTTTGCCCACGCGACACCATTACCTGATTTATTGTTAAATGTATATGGAGTGGAAGGTGCTGAGCCTCCGTAAATTGATGAACATCCTGTGGCGTTTGCAACAGTCATTCTTTCGCCGAAAAGTTGTGTAATAGCTTTAATGTATGGCGTTTCGCCGCAGCCTGCACAGGCTCCCGAGAATTCAAACAAAGGCTGGGAGAACTGGCTGTTCTTGACATTGACGAATTTGTCAACCACGGTGTCTTTATATCCGACCTTCTCATGCATATATTTCCAGCGCTCAGCTTCGGCAAGCTGTGTTTGAAGAGGTTTCATGATCAAAGCTTTGTTCTTCGACGGACAAACATCTGCGCAGTTACCGCACCCTGTACAATCGTAAACACTTAACTGTATCTTGAACCTGTATTGCTTAAGCACACCAGGAATACCCTGAATGGTCTTTGTACCTGCAGGCGCATTCTTTGCTTCTTCTTCTGTAAGGAGGAATGGACGGATAGCTGCATGAGGACATACATATGAACACTGGTTGCACTGTATGCATTCATCAGGCTGCCATTCAGGTACGTTTACTGCTATGCCACGCTTTTCAAAAGCCGTTGTTCCTGCAGGGAAAGTACCGTCTTCCCTTCCCACGAAAGCGCTAACAGGAAGATCATCGCCTTTCATGTGGTTGACAGGTTCCATTACTTTCCTGATGAATTCAGGAATATCGCGTGTGTCTTTATGCTTATCAACCTTTACAGCTGCCCACTCTGCAGGTACTTCAACCTTTTCAACCTGGCTTCCCTTATCAATGGCAGCATAGTTCATATTTACAACTTCCTCACCTTTCCTGCCATAGGTTTTGTAAACGGCTTTTTTCATTTCTTTTTCAGCCTGGGCATACGGAATTACATTTGCTACCTTGAAGAATGCAGCCTGCATTATAGTGTTGGTTCTTGTTCCAAGACCAAGCTCTTCGGCTATTACAGTGGCATTAATGATATAGAAGTTTATCTTGTTTTCAGCAAGGTATTTCTTCATGTGATCGGGGAGACGTTTCTTTGTCTCTTCAGCATCCCAGATAGAGTTGAACAGGAATGTCCCGCCTTTTTTCAATCCTTTAAGCATGTCATATTTCTCAAGATATGACGGCACATGGCATGCAACGAAATCAGGTGTGTTAACAAGGTAGGGCGACCTGATGGGATTATCGCCAAACCTCAGATGGGAAGTCGTGAGTCCTCCCGATTTCTTTGAATCATATGCAAAGTATGCCTGGCAGTATTTATCAGTCGTATCTCCCACGATCTTTATAGAGTTCTTGTTAGCCCCGACTGTTCCGTCACCTCCAAGTCCGAAGAATTTTGCAGAGTAGGTCCCCGGAAGGTCAACATGAATTTCAGGAGGTATAGGAAGTGACCTGAATGTGACGTCATCAACAATTCCTGCTGTGAACTGGTTCTTGGGTTCTTTAAGTTTCATGTTCTCAAATACTGAAAGAACATGGCTCGGAGTGGTATCCTTTGAGCTGAGGCCGTAGCGACCTCCCACGATCAGAGGTTTTTCTGGCCTGTCATAGAACATATCTTTTATGTCGAGATAAAGAGGTTCGCCGGGAGCACCTGGTTCTTTGGTCCGGTCAAGCACCGATATTCTCTTAACAGATTTTGGAAAAACATTCAAGAAGTATTTAGGCGAGAATGGTCTGTAGAGATGAACGCTTATGAGGCCGACCTTCTCTCCCTTGCTTCTCAGATAATCAATTACTTCCTTTGTTGTATCGGTTATGGAACCCATTGCTACGATAATGTTCTCAGCGTCAGGTGCACCGTAATAGGTAAATGGCTTGTATTCCCTCCCTGTAAGTTTTGAAATCTCCGCCATGTAGGAATTGACAATATCAGGAACAGGTTCATAGAACTTATTAACGGCTTCCTTTGCCTGGAAGAATATATCAGGATTCTGTGCTGTTCCCCTCGTAACCGGATGTTCGGGGTTCAACGCGCTGTCGCGGAATTTCTTAAGTGCCTCAAAGTCCAGAAGCTTCTTCATGTCTTCCATGTCGATGACTTCAATTTTCTGCACTTCGGCTGATGATCTGAACCCATCGAAGAAATGCAGGAACGGGATTCTTGATTTTATTGCCGAAAGGTGTGCTACCCCTGAAATATCCATTATTTCCTGGACGCTCCCGCTAGCAAGCAGGGCAAAACCTGTTTGCCGTGTTGCATAGATATCGCTGTGGTCTCCGAATATAGACAGTGCATGAGCAGCTACGGTACGGGCACTGACGTGAAAAACTCCCGGAAGCAGCTCGGCTGCTATTTTATACATATTCGGTATCATGAGCAATAATCCCTGCGAAGCGGTAAAAGTCGTGCAGAGAGTTCCTGCCTGAAGCGCTCCGTGGACAGCTCCAGAAGCTCCGGCTTCAGATTGCATTTCAACTACTTTTACCTGCTCCCCGAATATGTTTTTCAATCCGTTAGCTGACCATTCATCAACAAGTTCTGCCATTGTTGACGACGGTGTGATAGGATATATGGCAGCTACCTCGCTGAACATATATGCAATGTGCGATGCGGCAGAGTTACCGTCGTATGGTATGAATGTTTTTGTTCCCATTTTTGATTGGTTATTTATTGTTATTTTATTAACAGCTAGCATATTTAGTAAAATTATCGGCCTGTCAGCTCCCGTTCATAGAAATAAGGAATTCCTCATTCGATTTGGCCTGCATGAGCCTGTCGCGCAGGAATTCCATTGCTTCCACGGAGTTCATATCGGCGAGGTAATTGCGTAATACCCAGATTTTCTGCATTATGCTCTTATTCAGGAGAAGGTCTTCCCGGCGTGTGCTGGAAGCCGGGATGTCTATTGACGGGTATATCCTCCTGTTTGAAAGCTTGCGGTCAAGCTGAAGCTCCATATTGCCTGTTCCCTTGAATTCCTCGAAGATAACGTCATCCATTTTTGATCCCGTGTCTGTCAGTGCAGTAGCCAGAATTGTCAGCGAGCCTCCGTTTTCAATGTTACGAGCCGCGCCGAAAAATCTCTTTGGCTTGTGGAGGGCGTTTGAATCCACTCCTCCCGAGAGTACCTTTCCGGAAGCCGGTGCAGTGGTGTTGAATGCTCTTGCCAGGCGGGTGATTGAGTCAAGGAGGATTACGACATCATGTCCGCACTCAACAAGCCTTTTTGCCTTTTCAAGAACTATATTTGCAACCCTGCAGTGCCTTTCTGCAGGCTCATCGAAAGTTGATGCAATCACTTCAGCGTTGACGTTTCTTGCCATATCTGTTACCTCTTCAGGCCTTTCATCGATGAGAAGAATCATCAGGTAAACATCCGGGTGATGCTTTGCTATAGCATTGGCGACTTCCTGAAGAAGGATAGTCTTACCTGTCTTGGGTTGTGCGACTATCAGTCCGCGCTGTCCTTTGCCTATCGGAGTGAACATATCTATGATTCTCACAGAAAGACTCCCTTCTCCGGGCTGGCACAGAGTAAACTTTTCATTGGGGAACAGCGGTGTGAGAAAATCAAAGGGAACCCTGTCCCTTATGAAATCCGGGCTTCTGCCGTTGATTTCATCGACCTTGATGAGAGGAAAATATTTTTCTCCCTCCTTGGGAGGCCTGATAGTACCCCTTATGGTATCCCCGGTTTTGAGACCAAACAGTTTTATCTGGGATTGTGAAACATAAATATCGTCGGGCGAATTGAGATAATTGTAATCGGCCGATCTCAGAAATCCATATCCGTCGGGCATTATCTCAAGTACTCCTGTATTATAAATAATTCCTTCAAACTCATATGGTTTTTCTTTCTTTTCATTGGTTTGTGCTGAAATCTCCGGGACTTCCTCTTTAACGGGAGTTTCGACGATTATATCGTTATAATATGGTTCTGATGATGGTTTAATTTCATCAAAAGGAATGTCATCATTGTTTGCAGGGGTGGAGATGTCCTGAACGAATTCAGGAACTGTCTCAGGTTCACTTGTTAAAGTTTTCTCTTCTTCGGGTTTTTCAGACCTGAAAGGCTTTTCCCTTTTCTCTTCCGTTCTGAAATCGCTCCCCGGAAAAGGGATACTCCTTTCCTCAGGATTCGGTTCAGGAATTATTGGCATATCTGGTTTCTCCTCAGGTTTTTCCGTGTATCGCGAAGGTTCATATCTTTCTTCCGGTCTTTTAAGGTCGTCCGGTGAGACAGAAATTACCGATTCCACTGGGCGGTTCAGGACAGGTCTGTTAGTCCTCGGTCTTTTTCCCCTCCTTAATCCCGGTTCACGTTCCTGGAAGGATTTTCCGGCTTCTGTCAAAGGAACATTGTTTTCCATGTTTTGAGCTGCCTTGTTTTCTGTTGCTTCAATTGCCTGCTGGTCAAGTATTTTATAGACCAGGTCCTGCTTTTTCAGTGATTCAGCTCTTTTGATTTTAAGTTCTTTTGCAATTTCCCTTAATTCAGGAAGCAGTTTTTTGCTTAACTCAAGGATGTCGTACATACTTTATTTAAATAATGAAATGGTATTTGGCAGATCTATGATTTCTTGTTTCTGGAAATCCGGGTCAAGATTTGATTATTAGCCCGATGGATTTACTACAGCTATTTCACACATGCTGAAAACCGGTGCAATATTAAAAAAAATTGATTTAATAACTCCTGTTAAATGCTATAAAATGCAACGGTATTCTGTCAGATCAAATCAATAATTTGATATACAGTGTGATAACCTTGCAAGATACTAATAAAAAACGAATAATCAAAAAAAATGAATATAATATGTCGGGAGAGTATAATTTTTTATTAAAATTGTGTCATTACCGGGATATATTTAGACTAACCAGAGCCCTGTAAATGCGTCAGTTAAAGATCACAAAGCAGGTTACTAACCGTGATACGCCATCCCTTGACAAATACTTGCAGGAGATAGGAAGAGTTGATCTTATTTCGCCTGAAGATGAGGTTGTCCTCGCAAGAAGAATAAAATCGGGTGATGCCGAAGCATTGAGGAAGCTGGTAAATGCAAATCTTCGTTTCGTGGTATCGGTTGCAAAACAATACCAGAACCAGGGCATGAGCCTTCCTGATCTGATCAATGAGGGAAATCTCGGGCTAATGAAGGCTGCTCAGCGGTTTGATGAAACACGAGGATTCAAGTTTATTTCATATGCCGTCTGGTGGATCCGTCAGTCAATACTCCAGTCGCTCGCCGAACAGGCCAGGATCGTCAGGCTTCCGGTAAATAAAATAGGATCTATAAACCGTATCAACAGGGCTTTTGCAAGACTTGAACAGGAATTTGAGCGTGAACCTTCATCACAGGAAATCGCTGACATGCTGGAAATGATGCAGGAAGATGTCAAGGAAGCTCTCAAAACAAATGGACGGACAGTCAGTATGGATGCTCCCATAAGCTCTGAGGAAGACAATACCATGTACGATGTCCTGCAAAGCGGAGATGCTCCTAGCCCTGATAAGAACCTTATTAACGAATCGCTCGCTTTTGAAATTGAAAGGGCATTAAGCACTCTCTCCACACGGGAATCCAAGGTGCTGAAACTGTTTTTCGGCCTTGGAATGAAGCACCCTTTCACCCTCGAAGAAATAGGCGAGGAACTTAACCTCACACGCGAACGTGTAAGACAGATAAAGGAAAAAGCCATTAAAAGAATCCAGTTCACCACGAGGTGCAGAATACTTAAATCATATCTTGGTTAACTTACATGTAAATCCAATCTAACCTAATGACCCATCTTGTTTCTCCATCGATCCTGGCTGCTGATTTCGGAAATCTTGAAAGGGATATCAGGCTTATAAACAACAGTGACGCGGACTGGATCCATTGTGATATAATGGACGGCATGTTCGTACCGAATATCTCGTTCGGATTTCCTGTAATTGAACATGTGAAACAAGTTGCCGGAAAGCCCCTTGACGTCCATCTTATGATCGTGGACCCCGACCGTTACCTGGTTCGTTTCCGTGATGCAGGTGCAGATATCCTGACTGTGCAATACGAAGCATGCATCCATCTGCACAGAACGGTTTCTGAAATACATAATCTCGGGATGAAAGCAGGTGTGGCCGTTAATCCTCACACGCCTGTTTCATTGCTTAAAAATTCCCTTAATTTCATAGATATGGTGCTGATAATGACAGTCAATCCGGGTTTCGGCGCGCAGTCATTCATTATGGAGAGCTATGACAAGATCGCGGAAATGAGAAAGATGATTGACGAAAAGGACTGTAATGTGCTTATCCAGGTCGACGGGGGAGTTGATACAGAAAATGCGAGTAAACTGGTTGAAACCGGTGTGGACGTGCTCGTTGCCGGAAATACCATTTTCAGATCAAAAGACCCGGTGGAAACAATCAGGAAACTTAAGAGTTTATTATAGATGCAAAAATGAAAATCCCCTCCCGGGAGACTACCCTTTATACACATCTTTCCAGAATTAGAGAAAGCGGCGGGAGATTGACCGGTTTCACGGAATGAGAGGGTACTTTAATACTCAGGAATTGTTAACAGTGCAGGAGATCCCTCGTCCCGAGTGCTCGGGACTCGGGATGACAAGGCAGACCGGGAAGAATTGGGGGAAGGAGCGGCGATTCGCGAACTAATTTTTCAATTACTTGAATTGGCAACACGAATCGCCGCTCCTTCCCCACATCCTCCCTAAAAAAAGGTGTCATCCCGAACGAAATGAGGGATCTCCTGAAGATCAACACAAAAATATTTGTGTATAAAGAGTAGCTCCGAGGAGGGGATCTCTTTTATATGATCCTTAAGTTAAGAAATAATGTTTGTGATATATTCTATTATTTCATTTTTCTTATCCGCCGGAAACCATCTGATCTCATTATCCTTAGCCCACCATGTCATCTGACGTTTGGCATAACGTCTGGTATTTCTCTTAATGAGCTCGATTGCTTTTTCCCTGGAGATCTTCCCTTCAAAAAAATCAAAGAACTCTTTGTAACCCACGCTGTTCAGTGCATTCAGATACCTTAGCTCATAGAGTTCCATTGCTTCAGTTTCAAGGCCGTTCCTTATCATCTCATCAGCCCGTCTGTTTATCCTTTCGTATAGTTCCGCCCTCGGTCTTTCGAGACCTGTTTTTATAACCCTGAAGTCCCTCTGCTGCATTTGTTTCAGAAGGAAAGACGAGTATGGCCTTCCTGTCGATTCACATATTTCCAGAGCTCTGATCAGTCTTTTAGGATTCCGCAGATCCACTTTCTCATAGTGAACCGGATCGAGGACCTTGAGAGCTATCCGCAAACCTTCAATGCCTTCATTCCTGAATTTGTTCAGGTATTTTTCGCGGACAGCCGGATCTGTGTCAGGTATATCGTCAATTCCTTTACAGACAGCATCAATATATAATCCCGATCCGCCTGTCATAATTGCTATGTCTTTTTTACTGAAAATATCAGAAAGGACTCTGAGGGCATCTCTTTCAAACATGCTGGCGCTATAATAATCCCTGACAGAAAGGAATCTTATGAAATGATGCCTGGCAAGGGCAAGCTGTTCGTCTGAAGGCACTGCTGTGCCGATCTTCATCTCCCTGTAGAATTGCCGTGAATCTGCAGAAATAATTTCACATCCAAGATGTACGGCCAGGTCTGTTGAAATGGCTGTCTTCCCGACACAGGTCGGGCCGAGGAGAACTATAAGCACTTTATTCATCGGGGTATTTCCCGGAAAGACTATTCTTCCTCTTCGTTCAGGTTTTCTTCATTTTCGAAACCGCCCAGTGTTTCTTCATCATCACCATTAAGGAACAGATCATCAACTTCACCTTCATCTTCGTCTTCCTCATCGTCGGAGACAACAATGCTGTTGTAAAGTTTTCTGGAACTGCTTCCGAAAACAACCTGTTTTGGCGGGACGCCTTTGGAGTTTGTGCAGGAGGGATACTCCCTGCCGGCTACTTCTTTTGTTTCGCCTGTATATTCAACGAACAGAGCCCTGTCGTTAAAGAAGTCAAATACATATAACAGTTTCTGGTTCTTGCGGAAAATGATGTCTTCAAGAACAGCTACTTCCATTGTTGAGGATCCGGTACCCATATCGAACAGGGTGAATTCTTCCTCCTTCTCCCAGTTATCAGTTGCCATGTAAAATGAGGCCATCTGAGACTTGTCAAACTCCAGCTCATCCTGAATTAAATTATGAAAATCCATTAAAGTATGCGAGTCAAGGAATTCAAATTCTCTCACAAACGACTCATCCTCATCTGATAGCACAACAAATTTGTAAACCATAACTGTTATTCTTCGAAGGTTGCAATATAGTATTTTTTATTTTACAATATTCCGGCACTATTTTTTTTTAGAAGAAAATCTATCGTGTCAATTTTATCCGCATAATCCCACAGGGCAGGCAACTGAGATTTACCGAACGGAACATATTTCCTGCCGACAATGCACTGTATTTTATCTTTATTGCTTTCCAGTGCTGCATTAACCTGTTCGCCGGATTTATGATTCTCAAAATGCAGGACTGCAACAGGCGACGGAATGCTTTTACTCTCCCTGATTAGCAGGAATCCTGTATCTGTAAATTTCTCCCTGTTTACCATAAATACTGCTTTATGGTAATCATAATTGTTCCCGTATTTATTATGATCCGCCAGTTTTGAAAATCTGCTCCAGCTTTCTGTCATCATCCTGAAATCGTAATCAAGGGGGATAAAGATCTTGGAAACATTCCTGCATCCGAGACCGAAATAGGAAAATATATCTGTTCCCAATGAAGCTAGTTCATCCTCAGTTTCATTTCCTTCTATTATGGCAACACTGTTCCTGTTTTTTCTGATTATGCCGGGATATTTTCCGAAATAATATTCAAAATAGCGGGAGCTGTTATCGCTTCCGGTTGCAATCACACAATCATAACCGGATACAATTCCTTCTGTCAGGTCTATCCTGCTTCTGAATTCCGGATTCATGTCACAGAGAATGCTGCAGATGAAAGGTATAAGGTCAGGATCTTTTGAGCTGGTTTTTGCTAATATGCTGTTGCCGCTTAAAAGCACGCATAGCAGATCGTGAAAGCCGGCCAGCGGGATGTTTCCTGCCATGATTACAGCAACCCTTAAAGGCTTAAAAGCCTGCGACAGTTCCGGGTACGCATTTGTCCATTTAACCAGATTGCCGTATGTCAGTTCACAGGCAATTGATCTGACGGCCATCCTTATATTTTCCGGCGTGAACCAGGCATTTTTAAACTGCTGATTGTCAATAAGATTATTTAATTGAGCGGTGTATACTGATGATCTGCCATCAAGTGAATTCCTGAGTATGTCACCCAGTCCGGCAAATAGTTTTATACGTTCCTGTAGACCCATCTTCCGTCTGTTTGGCTGCAAATTTAGAAAAACAGCAACAAATCAAAGACAGATCCTTATTTATTATATCAGGGTAAATGTGATAGGCACCGAATACCATACAGGCACTGGTTTGCCTCCCTGCATGGCGGGTCTGAATCCTGACAGTGTTGAAACTACACGGACAGCTTCTGCATCCAGGTCAGGATCCACGCTTTTTATGACACTTACAAGGTCAACATCGCCTGTTTCGGTTACACAGAATCTTACAATCACACGGCCTTCCTTACCTGATATTTTAGCCTCACCGGGATATATTGAGTTTCTTGAAATATATTTTAGAAGAGCGGCATCGCCGCCCGGATATACGGGCATCTGTTCAGCAAGCAGGGAAGGAGTAAATTCCATACTGGTTTGGCCGGGATCCTGTCCTGTAATAACCGATTCTCCAGGCAGGTTTGTTATTCCTGTAACAGGCGGCGGAGGAGGAGCCGGAGATGGATGCGAGGCTTCATTTATTATCTGTGTAAAAGTTACAGGGACCATATACGAGACAGATTCCTCTGTTCCTCCCGGATAACCGGTTTTTAATTCAGCCATGGATGACACGATTCTGAGGGCTTCAGCATCCATATCTTCAGTGATAACATAACGTTCTTTTTGTAATTCAGATGAAACTGGTGCCGTTACAGTTACAGTATTGGATTTAATATGTGTGTCATCCGTAACGGGGGGAGGAAGAAGTGACTGATATGTTTCATGAAGAAAGGGAGGAGAAGCATAGTCTGCCAGCATTTCAACCGACGAAGCTGTAGAAAATGAAAGAAGAAGGAATATTATTACAGGCAGCGTCAGAAGCATTTTAAGGTTAGCCAGCACTCCTGAACGCTTTCTTGTCATCATGATTATTCGTTTCTTTATTATTGTCGGATTTGAAAAGCCGTCAGATACGCTGAATATGTTTGTCCTGAACACCTGGTTCAGCAGGAGCCCCTGGTAGCGCCTTATAGTGATTCCGGAATTAAGGCATTCTTCATCTGCCTGGAATTCATGAACTTCACGCAGAGATTTGTCAATCAGGTATACGAAGGGATTAAACCATTGCACTGCTTTTATGAACTCTATCAGGAGGATATCCAGGAAATGGAGATTCTTCAGATGTTTCTGTTCATGATTGATTATATGCCGGGCAATGTCGGGACTTAACCTGCCATCTATGAAAATATATCCGAAAGCTGAAAATCCCGCGTTCCTGTGGTTCCGTAACCTTATAATATTATCTTCCCTGTTCTTCTGACGCAGGATAAGGCAGATCAGGCTGAATAATTCAGCAAATATCCTGATAATGAAAAATATCAATCCTGTAAAATATATATTAAGGAGAAGGCTGTAAATCCTTTCCGGGGACCTGGTTTCAGCCGGATTGACCAGCATATCCGGATTATTTTCAACCGTAAAACCGGTCAGGTCTTTGCCGAAAAACTGGATATCGAAAGGTTGTCGTGTTTCAATAACTATCAGGGGGAAGATCAGGGAGGCAAAAACCGAAAAAAGAATAAAAAACCTGTTACGTTCATAGAGTGTATCTCTTCCAAGAAAGAGCAGATATACAATATAAAGCCCTGCGAGTGATAATGCAGCCTTTATTATGTATAAGAGGAATGGATTCATTTTCCCGATTTTTGCCTGTTCATTTCAGATTCCATGATCTTCATTATCTCTTCCATCTCCTTGATCGATATTCCTTTTTCTTTAGCAAAAAAGCTCACCATCTTACCAAAGGAGTTTGAAAAATAATCATTGACAAAAGCCGAGAGATGAGTCTTGGAATAGTCATCTTTTGATACCAGCGGGAAATACTCGTGCGTGCGGCCATACGCTTTATGGTCGACAAAACCTTTGTCCTGAAGGATCCTGACTATAGTACTTACTGTATTGTAAGCAGGTTTCGGATCATCAAAGTGTTCCAGGATATCTTTTACGAATCCTTTTTTCAGTTTCCAGAGTACCTGCATTACCTGTTCTTCTGCCCTTGTTAATTCTCTCATTTCATTGCGGTTTTCGTCTAATTCACATAGTGTTGTCTTTCTTATGTTTCATCAGGAAGCGCGATTTTCAGCCCCTCTGCATCATCTTTTTCTGAAGATTTAACGTCTCCATAATTACAAATATACAACGAAAATGTTAGTTATGCAACTATATAGTCATTAATTTATCAAAAAATATATCAGTATTAATGTCTCATCGTTTCCTGTCAGGTAATACAATAACACCAACAATTATCGTACCTTATTTTATGCAAAACAGAAAAAAATTGTACTTTTATTTTTTTTAATGAAGTCAGTAATATTCCGGTGAGACACAATCTTAGATTCGGCATCTTCAGGGAGAACCTCAGGATATCTGCCAGGGCTATCAGGTCTAACAAGGTCAGGGCAGTGCTTACAATTTGCATAATTGCATTCGGGATCATGGCACTTGTCGGAATACTGACAGCCATTGATGCGATAAAAACATCCCTGACTAATCAGTTCACAATGATGGGTGCAAATTCATTCACCATCACATCAAGGGGAATGACAATCCAGATTGGTAATGAAAGGTACAGGGCAAGGAATTATTCACGCATTTCTTACAGGCAGGCTATGGAATTCAAGGAGATGTTCAGAGAGCCTGCATGGGTTTCTGTTTCTTTCAATGCTTCGAGCCTCACGACCGTAAAATACGGATCTGAAGAAACAAATCCCAATATTTTTCTTTCGGGTGTGGATGATAATTATCTTGCAGTATCAGGATATGAAATTGAGAATGGCAGGAATTTCAGTGCCGATGAAATTGAGCTTAACAGAAGACTTATCCTGATTGGGGCTGAGATAGCGAGGGATCTATTTCCGGCCGGTCTTGATCCGGTCGGAAGGGAAGTTTCGGTTGCAGGGTTAAAACTGGAAGTCATTGGCGTTCTGAAGAGCAAAGGGGCCAGCGCCGTTAATACAGATAATATATGCTTTATGCCTATTACAACAGCCCGGCAGTATTTTTCAAGACCAAACATGAATTTCAGCATAACTGTTATGCCGATAAATCCTCTGAACCTTGATCTTCTGACAGGCGAAGCCGAGGCGATATTCAGGATTGTAAGGAATCTTGATCCGCGGGATGAATCTGATTTCAATGTATCAAAAAGCGACAATATTGTCGCGCTTCTTCTCAAGAATCTGAAGTACGTGACCCTGGCCGCCACACTGATCGGAATTGTGACACTCTTTGGAGCTGCAGTGGGGTTAATGAATATAATGCTGGTTTCGGTCTCTGAGCGCACCAGGGAGATCGGCATCAGAAAGGCCATCGGGGCCAAACCCAGGACCATTAAGTACCAGTTTCTCTTCGAATCCGTTATGATCGGTCAGCTCGGCGGAGTTTTTGGCATTATTCTTGGTATCCTTATCGGAAATGCTGTATCTTCGATGCTGAAATCAAGCTTCGTCATTCCCTGGGTATGGGTTACCATGGGAATTATTGTATGTTTCATTGTAGGTGTTGTGTCCGGATATGCTCCGGCACTTAAAGCAGCCAACATTGATCCGATAGAAGCATTAAGATATGAATAAATAAATAATGAATATGGAAAAATTTGTAATTCAGGAAGCCCTTAAGAATTGTCCGGGTATTATCTATTACCCTGATACAAATAAACTGGAGATCGCCGGCAGGTCAATACCTGAGAATCCGGAGCTTATCTTCAGACGTCTTGATGACTGGATAACAGGTCATTTTGAAAAAAACAAAGAGCTGGATGTCAATATACAGCTTGAATATATTAACAGCGGATCTTCAAAATACCTGTATGAAATTCTGAAGAGACTTACGGGCTTTGGCCGCTCAGGAAATAATGTCACAATGAAATGGCTTTACGAGGAGGATGATGAAGCGATGCTTGAGCTTGGGGAACACTACCGTGATACTGCCGGTATACCTCTGAAAATTGAAATGATAATTTAAAACCTCTCACCTTAAGGATTTGGGTTTTCGGATTGTCGATTTCGGATTTATTCATGATTCCATTCCGCAATCCGCAATCCCCACTCCGGAATTAATAAAACAGGGGATCTCTATCGAGTCCCCTGTTTTATTATTATTATGGTATAGCAGTCTGCTATTTCACAGTGGTCATATGAGCAATGAAGTCTAGAAGCTTGCATGAGTAAGCCCATTCATTGTCGTACCATGCTACCACTTTTACAAAATTATCATTAAGCGAGATCCCTGCTCCGGCATCGAATATGGAAGTGCGCGGATCGCCGTTAAAATCGCTCGAAACCACAGCATCTTCAGTATAGCCAAGAATTCCTTTGAGAGCACCTTCAGAAGCAGCTTTCATGGCTTTTTTGATATCTTCATATTTTGCAGGTTTTTCGAGACGGCAGGTAAGGTCAACGACCGAGACATTAAGTGTGGGCACTCTGAAAGCCATGCCGGTAAGTTTACCCTTCAGCTCAGGTATGACTTTAGTTACAGCTTTTGCTGCACCTGTTGAAGAAGGAATTATGTTCCCGGCTGCTGCCCTACCGCCTCTCCAGTCTTTCTTTGAAGGGCCGTCAACTGTTTTCTGTGTAGCTGTTGTTGAATGAACCGTAGTCATCAGTCCTTCAACAATGCCGAAATTGTCATGAAGGACTTTAGCAACGGGAGCAAGGCAATTCGTCGTACATGATGCGCATGACACGAACTGCATGTCAGATTTGAATTTATTATGATTTACTCCCATAACAAACATCGGTGTGTCATCTTTTGAAGGAGCAGACATTACGACATGTTTTGCACCTGCGGTGATATGACCAATTGCAGTTTCCTTCGTGAGAAAAAGACCTGTTGACTCGATTACATATTCAGCTCCCACTTCGTTCCATTTAAGATTTGCCGGATCCTTTTCACAGGTCACACGTATACTTTGTCCGTTTACCACAAGTTTTCCGTCTTTGACTTCAACTTTACCATCGAATTTACCGTGCATGGTGTCATAACGGAGCATATAAGCAATATAATCCACATCGAGAAGATCATTGATCCCGACGATTTCCATATCGTTCCTTTTTAAGGCAGATCTGAAGGCCAGCCGGCCGATCCTGCCAAAACCATTGATACCTACTTTTATTTTTGCCATACTTGTTTAAAATATTATTGGTTAATAAATTGACCAGCAAAAGTAATATTTTCCGGATAACTTGCAAATGCAGCAGTCTGTCATTCGCTTACATTTTTCTTTTTGAAGAGGTTTTGCAGCCGCGTTTCCTCAGGGTGCATCGGATCGACTATAACACCGAACCTGTAGCTTACAAATAATGAGAAAAATATTGCTTTGTTTTCAGTGCTTGCCATTATAGGGATCTTCTTTGGAAATGCATTTATCTGAGCCCCTATTTCTATGGCATGGCTGACTTTATCTTCCTTGTTGTACTCAAAATTAAATCCCCAGTTGCCATACAGTCCGGGAAGAGCTTTTATCTCGTCGAGTCCTTTTGTAAACGAAGCTTTGCTGTAAATATCCCAGGGCACTGCAATGGATACATTAAATTTTTCTTCCTTTATTTCATACAGCTGCGGATTGACTGTGGAATAGAGAACCTTGTAATATATTGGTTTATAGATTGCCAGTGCAGGTCCTCCGGAAAAGAAGTACCTGATGGCAACACCCCCGAGGTCTGCTTTTTTGTATATTTCATGCTGATGCCCTATACCCCCCCTGAGATAAAAAGCCGAGTTCATTTTACCGAAGATAAAAGAACTGGCGGTTTGTGAATACTCATTAGGACTCCTGTATTCCTTGGGATGCTTCAGTGTTCCGGCATCAATTTGCAGGAGTCTTTTATTCAGGTAATTAATTCTCTTTGCTTCACGGTAACTTAAGCCAATCCCATCAGAATTAAGCATAACAGCGTACGACCTCTCGTTTCTGAGAACAAGCAACTGGTCCTCGTCAATTTCGCCCTGTGGAAAAAGTGAAACTGAGCAATACAATAAGAAAACCGCTATTATAAGCAGCTTTTTCATTTCGCGCTAACTTATAAATTCAGGTGATGATCTGAGAATGCCGGTATCAGCCAACCTGATGAGCCTGTTCAGTGTCGGCATTGCTGTAGGCCGGACATGCTTCTTTATTGCATGAGCTGATAACCAGCGCAGTAATGAAAGCAACAACAAGTATAACAGCAACTTTTTTCATACTGAGATTTTATTAGATTACAAAAATAAACTTTTCATTCTAAAAACAATCTTATATCGTGAATAAATTCTGATCTTTTTTCAACTAATTTGATCACATTATATTATTTAAACAATTTAACGTGAATCCGGTTCGGAAATTATAAACAATTTTCCCATAATATTGTTTCTGATAATGAACATAGTATTGTCTTATGAAGAAGAGTTTACATATATTGCTGACTATCATAATTATATCCTCAATGAGTAACGATTTATCATCCCAGGGAACGTTGCCTTACAACGACCTTTCCAAAGCAGAGGCAGTGATCATAAACAACAAGGGAACGGAAAGACCTTTCACAGGTAAATATACAGATCACAAGGAAAAAGGGACATATATCTGCAAAAAATGCGGAGCAGCACTATATCATTCATCGGATAAGTTTGAATCCGCCTGCGGATGGCCAAGCTTTGACGATGAAATTGAAGGAGCTGTGAACAGGTTCCCTGATCCTGACGGCATCAGGACTGAAATTACCTGTGCCACGTGCGGCGCTCATCTCGGACATGTATTTGAAGGGGAGAGACTTACACCAAAGAACCTTCGTCATTGTGTGAATTCAGTATCTCTCGACTTTGTTCCTGCAATCCTGGAGAATGGAAGATTCGGCACGGCAATCTTCGCCGGCGGATGCTTCTGGGGCGTCGAGTATTTTATGCAAAAGGCACCCGGCGTTATGTCGGTTACATCAGGTTATACCGGAGGATATGTCAGGAATCCGTCATATAAAGAAGTTTGCACGGGGAACACCGGGCACGCGGAAGCCGTAAAAGTGGTTTATGATCCCGCCAAAACTTCCTATGAGGCCCTGCTTAAACTTTTCCTCGAGATCCATGATCCGACACAGACAGGAGGCCAGGGACCGGATATCGGCGACCAGTACCGTTCGGAAATATTCTATATGAACGAGGAACAGAGAAAGACAGCGGAAAAGAATATTAGTGTCCTGAAAGCTAAAGGTTACAAAGTCGTTACAGCCGTTACTAAAGCATCAGAATTCTATGATGCGGAAAAATACCACCAGGATTACTATTTTATCAACGGCAAGATTCCTTACTGCCATACCTATACTAAACGTTTCTGATCTCTTATTAAAATAATTCTAAATAAAGCCGGAATTTGCTCGGGAAGTCGTACAAAAAATTATCTTTAGCAAGTTTTAATTGAATTTGTTCCGGTTTTAATGAATTATAATAATTATCGCGGCGGGAAATACTTGCACCGCAGGACAAAGTTCCGGCTCATCATATCAGGGATAATAATCAGCATTATTGTCCTTGCTGCCGGGAATAAAGCAATTCACAGTACTTCAACAGACAGTTACTGTATGTCATGTCATATACATCCTTCAGCTGACCACACCTGGAAACTGTCAACACATTACAACAATAAGTCAGGCACTATTGTACATTGCGTGGAATGCCATCTTCCTCCGGAGGGACATGGTTATCTTTTTGCAAAGGCAAAACACGGGATTAAAGATGCTTATGGATATTTCTTCAGGGACAGTGCAAAGATTGACTGGGAAACGAAAAAACTCCTGGAAAACGCTAGGGGTTTTGTATATGAGAAATCTTGCCTGGAATGCCATGAGAACCTGTTCCCCGTTACATTGTCTGTCAATGGAGGGAATGCTCATCTGTTGTATACAATGAGCAAGGACCCCCTGAACTGTATTAATTGTCACATTACAGTGGGGCATTATGATAAAAATGCAGTGATGCATGCTCACGACACGAATTTCGGTGTTTCCGTCACTTCAAAGGAACCGCCCTTCACTGAACCTGCAGCTGTCAATGAATTCAGAGACTTTACAGAGATGATCCCCGGCACTCACGTTTCGTTCGGGATGGTTGCTATTCCGGGAGGAGAGTTCTATATGGGGAGTCCTGAAGATGAACCTCTAAGGGATACTGATGAGGGACCCGTCAGGAAAGTTGCCGTTTCCCCTTTCTGGATCGGCAGGGCAGAGGTCTCCTGGAATGAATATATGGCATTCTTCAGGGAAACAGGTTCACCACCTGGTACTAAAGTGACACAGCTTATAAATCTGAAGAATGTTGATGCAATAAGCGGACCGACACCACCGTGGGGTGCGCCAGACCAGGGCTGGGGCAAGGGATCAAGGCCGGCAATTACCATGACATGGTATGCCGCTAATGTTTACTGCGAATGGCTGTCAAGGGTGACGGGTAAAAAATACCGGCTGCCAACAGAAGCTGAATGGGAATACGCGTGCAGGGGAGGAACAGAGACACCGTATTTCTTCGGGGGTGATCCGAAAAAATTCACTGCTGACGGTTTTCTCAGAAAAATTATTGGACCTGATACTTCAGGAATTGCATCATTTGCAGTATACACAAGGAACAGCTCAGCCAGGACCACGGAGCCTGTTTCAGTAAAGGAAAATCCTTTCGGACTTAAGAACATGGCAGGCAACGTGGCTGAATTCTGTTCTGATTTCTACCAGGAAGATTTTTACAGACTGGATTCGGTGCAAATCAATCCGCAGGGTCCGGCGAAAGGTCAGGAACATGTCATCCGCGGAGGCTCATTTAAAAGCGATGCCAGGGATCTTCGCAGTGCATCACGCGATTTCACCAGGACAAAGGCATGGCTCGTGACCGATCCGCAAATGCCTAAAAGCATCTGGTGGTATTCAGATTGCATCGATGTGGGATTCAGGGTGGTATGTGAGTTCGATAGTTCGATGGTTCGATAGTTCGATGGTTCGATAGTTTACGATCGAACGATCATACTTTCAAACGATCGAACAGTGAAAATAAACTTAAGTATTTATTCAAATATGAAGGAAATTAACAGAAGAAATTTCATTGGGAAGACTGCTCTGGCAGGTATCGGGATTGCAGGAGCCGGAGCTTTCGTTTCAGCATGCAAAAGGAAGCCTGACAGCCAGGTTCTTGGATTACCTCCAATACTCAGGGGGGCTCCTAAAGGTAAAAAACTGAGGGCAGGTCTGGTTGGTGCAGGCGCCAGAGGCACAGGGGCAGCAATCAACTTTATCAGTTCCGGACCCGACCTGGAGATCGCTGCACTGGCAGACATATTCCAGGATAAAATTGATTCATGCCGTGAAAGATTTGCTTCTTTCAACCTGCCGATCCCTGCAGAAAACTGCTTTGCCGGATTTGACGGATATAAGAAACTCATGGCCCTACCCGATATTGATGTTGTGATCCTTGCAACACCTCCCCGGTTCCGTCCCGACCATTTTCTTGAAGCGGTGACGACCAACAAGCATGTCTTCATGGAAAAGCCTGTAGCTGTTGATCCTGTCGGGATCCGGTCAGTGATCACATCAGCAAAAAAAGCTGAGGCTATAGGTCTTAATGTGGTTACAGGCACACAGCGACGTCATCAGGAAGACTATATCGAAACTTATAAACAGGTTAAAAACGGTGCCATCGGTACAATAACTTCAGCCAGGGCATTCTGGAACCAGGACCATGTATGGTTCAGGGAAAGAGAACCAGGGTGGAACGATATGGAATACATGATCCGCAACTGGAACAATTTCTGCTGGCTCTGCGGCGACCATATACTTGATACACACGTCCACAACATTGATGTGATCAACTGGTTCCTGGGCAGATATCCTGAAAAAGCGATCGGCTATGGCGGTAGGGCAAGGAGAGTTACAGGTGATCAGTATGATTTTTTCAGTATTGATTTTGATTATGGTAACGGTATATTTTCTCACAGCATGTGCCGGCAGATAGACAGCTGCGCAAACGGAACAGGTGAATTCATTATGGGAACTGAAGGTTATACAAATTGCCAGAACACAATATGGGACCTTAAGGGAAATGTGGTATGGCAATTCGAATATCCGAAGGATGAAAATGGAAATTCAATGAACCAGACCGTGATACCTCCTTATGTGCAGGAGCATATGCACCTTGTCTATGCGATCAGGACAGGCAACTATGTAAATGAAGCTGAACGGACAGCCTGTTCAACACTTACTGCCATAATGGGCAGAACAGCTGCATATACAGGCAGATCTGTAACCTGGGATGAAATATTCAAATCGGATATGGCCCTGGGCCCTTCAAAAATTGAATTTGGCCCCGTTAAAATGCGATTTGAAACTCCGGTTCCCGGAACACCTGTATTAACGACAGTTATTAATCCTCCTAAAGACCTTATAATCTGAGATATATGTCAAGAAAAACTTCAAGAAGAGATTTTCTCCGGCGATCTGCAGCCGCAGCAGCCGGAGTATTTGTCATTCCGGAGATTATTCCTTCATCTGTCCTCGGCATGAATGGTACATTACCCCCCAGCGATCGTCTCGTGATGGGAGCTATAGGAACAGGATCACAGGGGATGTCCACTCTGAGAGATTTCCTTCGTCTTAAGGATGCTGTACGGTTTGTTGCCCTGTGCGACGTTGA
>Ga0172362_10000717_pt1 | contig 27791 bp, 28 predicted proteins | sample LakKivs1_kivu2a2_FD_114534 | JGI IMG/M metagenome (GOLD analysis project Ga0172362, IMG submission 114534) | Sediment microbial communities from Lake Kivu, Rwanda - Sediment s1_kivu2a2 | ecosystem: Environmental > Aquatic > Freshwater > Lake > Sediment | place: Rwanda: Western Province, Lake... | reverse complement strand
TTTAATATCTAAATAGCTTGTTCTAATATAATTAGGATGTATAGATTTATCACTTCTAATGTCAGGAAGACCTATTTGTTTTTGGCAGTGATTTTTGCTCTGATTATATTAATTGGTTATTTTTTAAGCTGGTATTTTAGCGATTTTTCTTTATTAATCGGTGCCTTAATTTTTGCCTTGTTTTATAATCTTTTAGCTTATTTTTGGGGGGATCAAGTAGTTTTAATTGCTAATGGAGCCAAAGAAATCAACAAAAAAGATTTGCCAGAACTATATAATCTGATAGAGAACATGTCGATTCAGTTAGGTCTACCAACACCTAAAATTTATGTGATGAATGAAGAAATGCCCAATGCTTTTGCTTGCGGTCGCGATCCCAATCATTCTTCCATCGCCGTTACCAAAGGATTACTGGATTTGATGGAGAGAAAGGAACTTGAAGGTGTTTTGGCTCATGAATTTTCTCATATCAAAAATTATGATATTCGACTTGCTACTATTGTTGCGGTTTTGGTTGGCGCAGTGGTGATTTTAGTTAATTATATGGGGAGATTTTTTTGGTTTTCTGATGAGGATAATAATCGAGGGATAATTGGATTGATTATTTTAATCATTACTTTAATCCTAGCTCCTATAGCAGTTCAAATGATTCAATTGGCTATTTCAAGGAGACGAGAATTCCTAGCTGATGCCTCATCTGTAGAAATTACAAGATTCCCTCAAGGCTTAATTTCAGCCTTACAAAAAATCGAAAAATCACCTAGAGGCATTGCCAAAGCTCCTCCGGCAACAGCTCATTTATATTTTGCTTCGCCATTTAAAGCTTCAAAAAAGCAATCTAGTCCCTTTGCCAATTTATTTTCTACTCATCCGCCAATAAACGAACGCATTAAAGCATTAAAGAAGATGGGATTTTAACTCTTCATCTTTTCTTTTTAAGAAAATTGGACTAAAATTAAGAACAATAATCTATTTTTATGTCTGGAAAAAAGAAAAAACGGACTTTAGAAGAGGCGAGAGAGCGAGTGAAAAAACTGCGAGCCCTAATTGAGAAAGCACGTTATAGTTATCACGTCCTAGACAAACCAATAATGGAGGACGAAGTTTCAGATTCTTTAAAACACGAACTCTATGAATTAGAACAGCAATATCCCGAATTAATCACACCCGATTCTCCCACTCAAAGAATAGGTGGTAAACCTTTAGATAAATTCAAAAAAATCCATCATGATATTCCCATGCTTTCACTTGAAGATTGTTTTTCTTTGGATGAGCTGAAATCTTGGAATGAAAAAAATGAGCGTTATTTAAAACATTCTCTGGCAACTGATTATTACGTAGAACTAAAAATTGATGGTTTGGCTGTTAGTTTAGTATATGAGAAAGGAAAATTTGCTTTTGGTGCTACTAGAGGTGATGGAAGAGTCGGAGAAGATGTAACGCAGAACTTGAAAACTATTGAAGCCATTCCTTTGCAGTTGCGCAAAAAATCTAAGTTTTATGATCGAGCAAGCAAAGGACGTTTTGAAGTGCGGGGTGAAGTTTTTATGCCCTCTAAATCTTTTGAAAAATTAAACAAAGAGCAAAAAGAGAAAGGTTCAGCTTTATTTGCTAATCCGCGTAATGCAGCAGCCGGCTCAGTTCGTCAACTTAATTCTAAAATTACTAGTGATCGAGATTTAGATTTTGTGGCTTATGATATTGTGACAGATATTGGTCAAACAAAACATGAGGAAGAACATGAAATAGCTCATGATTTAGGTTTTAAAATATTAGCTCAAAATAAGCTTTGTAAAAATTTGGAAGAAATAGAGAGATTTAAAAAACATTCAGAAAAAAATCGAAAAAAACTTTATTTTTGGATCGATGGCATTGTCGTAGTAATTAATGACAATAAGACTTTTGAAAAATTAGGCTCAATTGGCAAAACCCCACGAGGGATGATCGCTTATAAATTTTCTCCCCAAGAAGCAACTACAGTTTTAAAAAAAATAATTTTAAGTGTTGGCCGCACGGGTACGGTTAATCCAGTGGCTGTGCTTGACCCAGTAGAGGTGGCTGGCACCACTGTTTCTAGAGCCACTTTACATAATGAAGATCAAATAAAAAAGAAAGATATTCGTATTGGTGATACAGTGGTTATTTATAAGGCTGGTGATATTATTCCTGAAGTTTTGAGATCAATTAAAGATTTAAGACCAAGGAATGCCAAAGAATTTAGAATGTCAAAGAAATGTCCTCAATGTGGTGGTAAATTGATCAAAAAAGGAGCTTTTTGGTTTTGTCCTAAACCTCATTGTTTTGCTATCAAACGTCGTCAAATCCAACATTTTGTCTCCAAAAATGCCTTTGATATCGAAGGTTTGGGGCCACAGATTTTGCATCAATTAATGGAGCAGGGTTTAATTAAAACCCCAGCTGATTTATTCAGATTAACCGAATCTGATCTTGAGCCCTTAGAAAGATTTGCTGAAAAATCAGCCAAGAATTTAGTAGAAAGTATTCAGGCGAAAAGAAAGGTTGATTTAGGTCGTTTTCTCTATGCTTTAGGAATTCGTCATGTGGGCGAACAGACAGCCTATGATTTAGCCAATCATTTTAAAACTATACAAAGACTGAAGGAAGCTAAATTAGAAGAAATAAGGAAAGTACCAAACATAGGAGACGTAGTGGCTCAAAGTGTTTATGAATTTTTTCAAGGAAAAGAAAATCTAGATTTGGTATCTAATTTGCAGAGAAAAATAAGAGTGATAGAATTGTCTCCCATCAAAGGCAAATTAAAAGGAAAAACTTTTTGTTTTACTGGTACCTTGGAATCGATGAGCCGAGAAGAAGCTAAAGAGAAAGTGAGGAGTTTGGGCGGAGAGCCACATTCTGATATTTTTGAAGAACTAGATTATTTAGTGGTTGGTACAGAGCCGGGAAGTAAATTAGATCGAGCTAAAAAAATGAAAATTAAAACTATCTCTGAAGAGACCTTTTTAAAGATGATTCACCCGGTTAAATAATCCAGCCGTAAAACTTACAGCTGGATTGTCCAAAGGGCATTTAACCGGGTAAAAACTAATTTAAATATGAAAGATAAAATAACTTCAAAAGAAATTGAGCATCTAGCGCAACTTTCCCGTTTGGATTTATCAGAAAAAGAAAAAGCAAAAATGACTAAAGATTTAAGTGATATTTTAGATTTTGTTTCAGAGCTTAAAGAAATGAAGGTGGAAAAAGAGAAACCTTTTTTGTTTGAAGATCAAATTAATATTTCTCGCGAAGGCGAAAAGCTAATCGATTATGATTCAGAGGGATATTTAAAGCAAGCACCGAAAAGGGAAAGACAATTTTTTAAAGTGCCTCGAATTTTAAATCAATAATTATGAAAGATTTAACCCTCTTAAATATTAGAGAGTTGCAGAATGGTTACCTCAAAGGGAATTTTTCACCTCTCGAGGTAATAAGAGCCTATTTAGAGAGAATTCAGAAAATCGATCCCAAAATTAAAGCTTATTTATCTTTGAATGATCAGGTTTTAGGAGAAGCTAAGAGCCTAGATCCAAAAAAAATCAAGCGCCAACCTTTATGGGGTATTCCTTTTGCTGCCAAAGATTTATATTTAACTAAAAATCTAAAAACAACAGCTGCTTCCAAAATTTTAGAAAATTTCATTGCTCCTTATGAATCAACTGTCACCAAAAGAATGAAAGAGGCTGGGGCTTTGCTTTTAGGCAAAACCAATTTAGACGAATTTGCCATGGGTTCCTCAACTGAACGTTCTGCTTATCAGGTTACTCATAATCCTTGGGACCTCACCAGAGTGCCAGGTGGTTCCAGCGGAGGCTCAGCTGCCGCAGTAGCAGCTAGATTGGCTTTGGTAAGTTTAGGCACAGATACTGGTGGTTCGATTCGTCAACCTGCTTCTTTTTGCGGCATTTTTGGCTTAAAACCAACCTATGGTCGAGTCTCACGTTATGGCATTATTGCTATGGCTTCGTCGCTCGATCAAGCTGGACCAATGTCTAGATCAGTTGAAGATTCAGCTCGAGTTTTAGAGGTAATTTCTGGTTTTGATGCCAATGATGCCACATCTTCAAAAAAAGAAGTGCCCCAGTATTCTGAATTTTTAAACAAATCCCCCAAAGGCTTAAAAATAGGGTTAATTAAAGAATTTTTTACTGAAGGATTGGATCAAGAAGTGAAAAAAGCCATACAAATCGCAATCGAAGTTTTGAAAAAAGAAGGGGTGGAATTTTCTGAAGTTTCTATTCCCGAGGTAAAATTTGGTCTTTCAATTTATTATATTCTAATGCCTGCTGAAGTCAGCTCTAACTTAGCTCGCTATGATGGCATGCGTTATGGCTTAAATGAATATTATGATTCATTGCTAAAAACATATCAGTTATCTCGGGGTAAAGGATTTGGTGATGAAGCAAAAAGGAGAATCATGCTCGGCAGTTTTGTTTTATCTGCTGGCTATATTGAGGCTTATTATATTTTAGCCCAGAGAGCGCGCACAGCTTTAAAGAAAAAATTCGAAGAAGTTTTCAAAAATTTTGATCTATTGCTGGGACCGACTTCTCCTACTCCCCCATTCAAAATAGGGGAGAAGATGGAGGATCCACTTAAAATGTATCTGTCAGATGTTTATACTGTACCAGTTAACCCAGCGGGTTTACCTGCTGCCTCAGTGCCTTGCGGATTTGTAAATAATTTACCAGTTTCATTTCAATTGATTGCACCGCATTTCAAAGAAGAAAAAATTTTCCAAGTAGCATCTGCCTTTGAAAAACTAAATCCCAATGCAACAAAAGAACCTAATATTTAAGCTATGTTACATAAATTCGAAATTCTAAATCCGAAATCCGAAATAATATCTAAATTTCAAATGTTCAAAATCACAAAACCAAAAAATCAAAAACTTATTTTTTGCAGGGCTCAAAATTCTAAATCCGAAATCCGAATTTAATTTTATGTTTATGTGGCTTTTTAATATAAAAAAGAAAACTCGAACTCAACCAATACCACAAAATGTGGATTTTAAAATCAAGTGGCAAGAAGTTGAGGAATTAGTGAAATTAAAAAAAGATTCAACTCTTAAGCAAGCCTTAATTGAAGCTGATAAATTGCTTGATTTAGGCTTAAGAACCAAAAGAATTAAAGGCGAGACTATGGGAGAGAGATTAAAATCCAGTCGTAATTTATTTGATAAGAATTTATATAATGAAATTTGGCAAGCGCATAAATTAAGAAACCGCTTAGTTCATGAACATGATGAAATTTTATCTTTCCAAATTGAAAAAGCAATTTCTACCTTTAAAAAAGTGCTAAATTATTTAAATTTAATATGAAAGATTTTGAAACAGTCGTTGGTTTAGAAATACATTTAGAGCTTGATACAAAAACTAAAATGTTTTGCCAGTGCAGAAATGAAGATACAAAGGAACCTAATAAAAATGTTTGCCATATCTGCTTGGGTTATCCCGGAGTTTTGCCTTCACCAAATAAAAAAGCGATTTTCTACACAATAAAGCTAGGTCTAGCGATGAGCTGTCAAATTCCTGAAGAGTCAAAATTTGACCGCAAGCATTATTTCTATCCTGACTTACCTAAAAATTATCAAATCTCTCAATATGACATGCCGTTCGCGACCAATGGGTCGCTCAAAATCAAAAATCAAAAATCAAAAATCAAAAATATCAGGATCACTAGGGTACACTTGGAAGAGGATGCGGGGAAACTGATCCATCCTGAAGGAGCCAATTATTCTTTAGTTGATTTCAATCGTTCTGGCATCCCTTTGCTTGAGATTGTGACTGAACCAGATATTGATTCTCCTCAATTAGCCAAAAAGTTCCTTCAGGAAATCCAATTAATTGCTCGTAATTTAGGTGTTTCTAGAGCTGATATGGAAAAAGGCCATTTGCGTTGCGATGCCAACATCTCAGTACGTAAAGGTAACGCCTCGACCCCAGTTTTTGAAATTAAAAATATGAATTCTTTTCGATCCGTAGAAAGAGCTTTGTCATATGAGGAGAATCGATTGCGAGAGGATTTCGACAAACTCAAGAATCAAAAGGGAAAGCGAACGATGAGCTGGCTTGAGACTCAAGGCAAAACGCAGGAAATGCGCACTAAAGAAGAAGCTTCTGACTATCGTTATTTTCCAGAACCAGATATTCCTCCATTTTGCCTTCATAAAATGTTTGATCTCAAGGCTTTAAAGACTGCTTTGCCAAAGATGCCTAATCAGCAAAGACAGGATTTAAAGGAAGAATTAAATCTGGCAGATAAAGAAGTTGAAGTTTTAATTTCTAATAAATCTTTTTATGAATATTTCTCAAAAATTGCTGATTCAAAAAATGCTAGAAAAATTGCTGATTGGATGATTAATGAAAACTTAGGAACAAAAATAAATCCAGCTGATTTATTAGAATTAATTAAAGTAATAGAAGAAGGTAAAGTCACAAGAGCTTATGCTAAACAAAAAATAATTCCGGAGCTTTTAGGGGGCAAAAAAATAAAACAAGTTTTATCAACAATTCCCACGAAGAAAATTGATTTTGATCAAGCGATCAAAGATGCAATTTCCGAAAATCAGGATGCAGTCAAGAATTATCAAAATGGTAAAGAATCAGCTCTGCAATTTCTTGTGGGACAAGTAATGCAAAAAACTCAAGGCCAAGCCAATCCCCAAGATATCTTGCAAGAAATTAAAGAAATGCTAAAATAGTTTCTACCATGCCTAGAGTAAAGAAAAAATATATTCATCTTCGAGCTAAAAAGTATTTACCCATTGTTATTGCCTCACTTTTATCCGGAATCTTAGGTGGGGTGCTGGTTGTATTATTAGTCTTTATTCCTAGCTCTCCTCTATATAAATATATCACTCGAAACAATACTGGCCCCTTAGTTCAAGAGAATAGAAAAATAAAGATTGAAGAAGATTCAGCAGTGCAAGAGGCTTATAAAAAAATTGCTCCCTCTGTCGTCAGTATTGTTTCCTTGCAGAAAGTAGTCAATTTTTTTGGTCAGGAAGCAGTCTCTAAAGGCGGTGGTTCTGGCTTTATTGTTTCAGCTGATGGATTAATTTTAACTAATAAGCATGTGGTTTCTGATGTTAATGCTCAATACACAGTTTTTCTTTCCAATGGCAAATACTACTCCGCTCAAATAAAAAGTGTAGATTCTTACAATGATTTAGCGGTCATTAAAATTAATGCTTCAGGACTGAAAGCAGCTGATTTAGCAGATTCTGCTGATTTAGAAATTGGTCAGCGAGTAATTGCTGTTGGTTATGCTTTAGCCGAATTTGAAAACACTGTCACTTTAGGCATTATCTCTGGAAAAGACCGAACTGTAGAAGCTTCGGGTTATTCAGGCAGTGAGGTTTTGGAAGGATTATTGCAGACTGACGCAGCTATTAATCCGGGAAATTCTGGCGGTCCTTTAGTTAATATGGGTGGTCAGGTGATTGGTATCAATACGGCTATGGCGACCCAAGCAGAAAATATCGGTTTCGCTATTCCAATAAATGTCGCTAAAAAAGACATTGAAAGTGTTAAAAAATATGGCTATATTCGTCAGCCAATGTTGGGTATTCGTTATATCAATCTCAACCCGCAATTGGCTAAAGCCAATAAGCTACCTGTTGACTATGGTGCTTTAATTTATAGCAATGATCCTAATTATTTTGCTGTTGTCCCTGATTCACCTGCAGACAAAGCTGGTTTAAAAGAAAATGATATTATTACTGCCTTGAACAATGATAAAATTGATGCCGACCATTCTCTAGTGAATTTGTTACAAAAATATGATCCTGATCAGGAAATAGAAATTACATATCTTAGAGATAAAAAAGAATATAAAACAAAATTGATTTTAGGCGAGATGAAGCCTTAAATAGAGTTCTAATAAAGGTTAAGAGGTCTCTTCAGCTTTCGCAGGCTTCAGAGACCTCTTTTGGTTTGTCCTGGGGTTCATCACTTTCCCTTCCCCCGGCTGTTGTCAGGGGCGGGAACGGCAGAAGTGATCCGGCCGTTCTCCACCGTGAAGACATAGCCGCAGGGAGGAGAATGGCAGGTAGCAGTGTAGGAGTGGGGGGCGGTGTGGTTCCCGAGGGTGACCCCGGGCTTCCAACAGCGAGGACAGCAGCAGGGGAGGGTGAAAAGGGTCTTGCCGACGAGATCAACCCCAGTGGGAAGCGGTTGGTGAGACATGGTTCTCACCTCCTTTCTGGAAGGATCAAATACCTAAACCCAATATACTAACATATTTCTATTTTAGCAATTCTTTAGAGTTTTTTACTATCATACTAACTAGTATGATAGTAGCAGATTGGAGTTATATTTTAAGAATTTTGGTTTTACCTTTGTAAATCTCATAAATTATTAATCCATTTGGCCTTAAATAATTTGGTGCTTGTTTGAGAAATTTTTTAATTTGTCCCTGATCTTTTAAAGCAATTTTTGGCTCATACATTAATTCGTTTTTGATTTCTTTTTGAGGAACATAAGGCAGATTAGCTAAAATTAAATCAAATTTTCCTTTGATATTTTTAAACAAATCACTTTTTATGAATACAATGGATTTGGTATTTAATTTTCTTTTATTCTGTTTGGCTACACTTAGAGCTTTGCCGGAAATATCATTTGCTATGATTTGATATGCAATTTTTCTTTTTTCTAGTTCTTTGGCTAGAGTAATAGCAATGCAGCCTGATCCAGTGCCCAAATCTAAGATAGTCCAATTCTTCTTTTTATTTTTAGCAATAAAATTTAGAGCTAATTTAACAATTTTTTCTGTTTCTGGTCTTGGGGTTAAAACTGACTTGGAAACAATAAATTCATAACCAAAAAATTCTTTTCTCCCCAAAATATAGGCTAAAGGATAATGATTACTTCTTAATTTCGCTAACGCGAAAAATTGTTTTTTTTGCTTTTCAGTCAATTCTTTTTCTTTATGCGCTAAAATATATTCTTTTGGTTTTTTTAAAACAAAATCTAGAATTAATAAGGAATCTAAGGCAGCAGTTTTTATTTTAGCTTTTTGTAGTTTCTTTTCTGAAAGATCAAGACAGGTTTTTATATTCATAAGATTAATATTAATAAATTTAGATGTATTTTCAATATTTTTTGTTTAAGTTATTGATAAATTTATGCTTGAGTTTATAATATTTTTAAGTGAGCTTTGGCTCCTCGTAGACCAACCCGGCTTCCTAAGGGGGACGAAAGATGCACAAAGGCTGCGGACACTGCCAGAAGGGAGGACCAATCCACGGTGCGAGAAAGCACCGTGGAAACGGCAAGTCAAGAGGCCCGGCAAGAATGAAAGACAAGAAGTTTACAGGAAAGACTCTTCATCGGACTACTCCTGGTACAGCTTGGGCAATGGTGCGTGATGGCAAGAGGCCTCGAGGCTATTCTCTAGCTGAGATTGAGGAAATCCGCAAAAGACAAATTTTGGCTGCAGCGCGGCGTGAGGCTTTCGAGAAACGACCAGTGACCTATCGTGAATCAGAGTGGTACCGACGATACTGGTAAATGTCTAGCTCACTGATTTCAAAACCAAAACCGTCCCCAAATGGGGCGGCTTATTGTTCTATTTAATTGAGATTATATTTTGAAACTTTCAATTTTTTGTTTGATTTCTTCATCCTTTAGTTTTTGGATGATTTCATCTAAATCACCATCCAGAACTTGGGCTAAATTATGAACTGTTAAATTAATACGATGATCAGTAATTCTTGATTGGGGAAAATTATAGGTTCTGATTTTATCACTCCTGTCTAGACTTTTAACCATTGATTTTCTCTTGACTGATTCTGATTCTTGATCTTGTTCTAATTTTTGAGCCAGGAGTCGAGAACGCAGAATTTTTAGAGCTTTTTCTTTGTTTTTATGCTGACTTTTTTCATCTTGACAAGAAACGACAATGGAAGAAGGCAAATGGGTGATTCTTACTGCTGAATCAGTAGTATTAACTGATTGACCACCCGGTCCAGAGGAACGAAAAACATCAATTTTGATTTCGTCATCTTTAATTTTTAAATCTGTCGCTTCAGCTTCAGGCAAGACAATCACGCCAGCAGCAGAGGTATGAATGCGCCCCTTTTTTTCAGTTGAAGGAATTCTTTGGATTCGATGGACCCCACCTTCATATTTCAGATTGCCATAAGCACCCTCGCCCTTAACTAAGATTTTTGCTTCTTTAATGCCTGAGAGAGGAGTTTTTACCATATCTAAGATTTCAGCTCTGAATCCTTCACGCTCGGCATAACGTAAATACATTCTCAAAAGATCAGAAGCAAAAATTTCTGCCTCGTCTCCACCAGTTCCCGCATGAATTTCTACAATAGCATTTTTTAAATCTAGAGCTTCTTCAAAAAGTTTAGAAAAAAGTTTAGTTTTGGTTTCTTTGGTTTTTCTTTCTAAATCCACCAATTCTTTTTCTGCCATTTCTTTCAGTTCAGAATCAGTGAGGGCTTTGGTTTCTTCTATTTTTTTTTGAAGTAAAAGATAATCCTTCAAGAGAGATTGCTTTTCTTTTAACAAACTTAATTCTTTGACTTGAGAAATAGGATCACCAATTTGTGAACTTAAATTTTTTTCTAATTCTTCAATTTTAAGATTAAGCTTTTGTCCCAAGCTTTCAAAATTCATAATAAATCCTCTCTTATTTTTCTTTTTTTTCGAGATTTAATCTGGGCAGATTTTTCCAATCGAGCTTTAAATTTTTCTACTTGGCCTGTGGTATCAACTAATTTTTGATTGCCACTATATAATGGATGGCAGTGAGAACAAATTTCCACTTTTAAATCTTTATCTCTAATAGATAAAGTTTGAAAAACATTACCACAAGAACAGTGGATTTTTATAGGATGCAATTTTGGCTTTTCTCTTTTCTCTTTTTTCATAGTTTTTCAGGCTTGCACTTTACGATTCTATATGTTAAACTTGCCTCTGTCAATCCTTTATTTTAGTCATAAATTCTTGAAATTAATTTTTTAGATGCCAAAAATGCCAACAGTTAAAGAACTAGAAACTATGGGTGCTAATTTAGGTCATCTCAGAAGCTTACTTCATCCCACGTTTAGACCATTTGTTAAATCGATCGAGAGCAGGATGGTTTTTATTGATCTTAAAAAAACCATAGAACAGTTAAAAAAAGTAGAGAATTATCTTGCCAAAGAAAAAGATTCTCTAGTTCTCTGGGTAGGAACTAAAATAGTGGTTAAAGATTTGGTTAAAACTATCGGTGAAAAATTAGGCCATCCTTATGTGGCTGAAAAGTGGTTAGGTGGAATGTTGACTAATTTTGAGACTTTAAAAAAGAGCTTAAAAAGATTTGAAGATTTGAAAGAACAAGAACAAACCAGGGCTTTTCGAGAAATGACCAAAAAAGAAAAAAGAATTATTCAGCAAAATCGGGAACGTTTAGAGAAGGTTTTAATTGGTTTAAAAGAGCTAAAAGATTTACCGAAAATTATGATCGTAGTTGATCCCGTTTATGAGAAATCAGCTGTTAAAGAAGCCCGACGCAAAGGAATCAAAATTATTGGACTTTGTGATGTTACCTCAGATATAAATAAAATTGATTTAGCCATTCCCATTAATGATGAGTCACGTTTAAGTCTAGAGAAAATTTTAGAAAATCTAGCTCGAGTTTTTGATAAAAAATTTTCTTTCAAAGAAAAAACTAAAAAATAATTCTACTATGCCCAAAATGAATGATCTCGTAGCCTTGCGTAAAGAAACACAAACACCATTAATTGACTGTCGTAATGCTCTCGAGGAGGCTAAGGGTAATTTAAGAAAAGCAAAAGAGATTTTAAAAAGGAAAGGATTAACCACGTTAGAGAAGAAAAAAGAGCGGGAAGCGAAAAATGGCGTTATCGAAGCTTATGTCCATAACCAAAAAATAGGTGTAATTTTGGAACTGAATTGTGAAACAGACTTTGTGGCCAGGAATTCTGATTTTAAAGAATTTGCTCATCAACTAGCGATGCAAATTGCTTCAATGAACCCTAAAAATAACAAAGAGTTACTAGAGCAGAATTGGATTTTTGATGAGAAAATTAAAGTTAAAGAGAAACTCCATGAAGTCGTTCTTAAGATTAAAGAGAATGTGCAAATTAAGCGATTTGTCCGTTTTGAATTAGGTGAAATATGCTAGAATAAAGATTATATGGGACAAGTAGATAACGAAATTTCTTCTCTGAGAAAAAAAATGGAAAAAACCTTAGACTATTTTAAAAATGAACTAAATTCTTTTCATAGTGGTCGAGCGTCGACTAGTTTGGTGGAAAATTTGAAAATTCCTTATTATGGACAATCAGTGCCTTTAAATTCTTTGGCTAATATTGTGGTAATAGATGTCTTAAATTTATCAATTGAGCCTTATGATCAGAACAGTAAAACAGATATTATTCAAGGCTTAAATCAAAGTAATTTAGGTTGTTCTGTCATTGAAGAAGGTCAAAGAATTAGATTGAACTTTCTTCCTTTATCCGAAGAACGCAAACAGGAAATAGTAAAACTACTTCATCAAAAAAAGGAAGAAGCAAAGGTTGTCTTGCGTCAGGAACGGGAAGCTGTCTGGGCTAAGATTCAGGCTCAAGAATTGAAGAAATCAATTAGTGAAGACGATAAGTATAGAGCAGAAGAACTGCTTAACAAACTAATTACTGATTTTAATCAAAAAGTAGAAGATTTGGCCAGTGCTAAAGAAGGAGAGATCAAGAAATAATCAATGCTTACTCCTATAGTCTTTATTTTATTAATTGCCTTGTTCGTCATTGTTCATGAAACCGGTCATTTTCTAGCTGCTAAAAGGAATGGCATAGGGATTGAAGAATTTGCTTTTGGTTTTCCTCCTAGACTTTGGTCAAAAAAACTCAAGGAGACAATTTATTCTCTGAATCTTATCCCCCTAGGCGGCTATGTCAAACTTCATGGTGAAGATAAAGCTCGAGATAGCAAAAGTTATGCAGCTAAGTCAGTTTGGTCGCGTTTTAAAGTAGTGACAGCCGGTGTGTTAATGAATTTATTTCTAGGTTATATTCTTTTAGTAGTTTATTTTTCCTTAGGTGGATCTCCTTTGGTTGCCGATGCTTCTAAATATTCTTCATGGTTAAAATATTCTGAAAAATACCCGTTAGTGATAAATGTCACTGATAATTCCTTAGGTTCAAAGCTAGGCATTAAGAGTGGAGATGTTATTTTAGAAATTAATGGTCAGAAGATAAGTAGTGCTCAAGAATTCTCTGCCTTTACAGCTAGAAATCCCAATAAGGAATTTGTGATGAAAATAAAACGCGAGAATGAAGAAATAGGATTTCAGGGGCTTATTCCTGAAGTTGATGGCCGAGGAATGATCGGATTAGAGATTACTGATTTTTATTCAAAAATTAAATTACATTTTTGGGCAGTTCCCCTAATGGCAGCAGTTGATTTTTACAGCATTTTGGTTTTGATTTTTTACTTTTTCGGTAATTTAATTCTTTCCCTTTTTCATAAAGCTAAGCCTCTAGGAGGTGTAGTGGGTCCAGTTGGTGTTTATGTGGTGACTAAAGAAGCCATAAGCTTAGGTTTTCTTTATGTATTACGTTTAGCCATTCTTTTGACCATTAATTTAGCTATTATTAACTTTATTCCTTTCCCTGCTTTAGACGGCGGCAAAGCTTTATTTTTAGCTGTGGAGAAAATCAGGAGGAAACCGACTACGCCAGAAATTGAAAACCTCATTCATTTAATTGGCTTTTTCATCTTAATTCTTTTAATTGTTGCACTAACAGTCAAAGATGTCTTAAAATTAATATAATATGCTAGCTTCAAAGATTTTAAAAACTTCAAAGACCCAAGGCAAGACTTCAACTATTCACGAAAAATTATTAGTTAAAGGTGGATTTGTACAAAAATTATCAGCTGGTATTTATCAGTTTTTACCATTGGGATTTTTAGTTTATAAAAAGATTTACAAAATTATTGAAGAAGAATTAGAAAAAATCGGATTTTTGCCATTTTTAGGTCCCATGGTGCAGCCAGGCGATTTATGGAAGAAAACGGGGCGATTCAAATCTTTTGGCTCAGAGCTTTTAAAATTTAAAAATAGAGCTGGTGAAGATTATGTTTTAGCCCCTACTCATGAAGAAAACACTGCTTTAATTGCTAAAATCACTCTTCGATCTTTTAGAGATTTACCTTTAGCCCTTAATCAGATTCAGCCAAAATTTAGAGATGAGCCAAGATCAAGAGGCGGTTTGATTCGTTTGAAAGAATTCACCATGCAAGATGGTTATAGCTTTCATCGTGATCTAAAAGATTTGGATCTGTTTTACCAAATCGTTAAATCTGCTTATTTAAAGATTTTTGAACGTGCAGGCTTAGAGGCAAAAGTAGTCCAGTCTTCAAGTGGCGCTATGGGTGGAAATAAAGCAGAAGAATTTATGGTTAAATCAGAAGCTGGTGAAGATAGAATTGCTACCTGTTTAAAATGTGATTATGCTGCCAATCTAGAAGTAGCTAGATTTAAAGATCGAATCATTAAAGAAAAAGAAAAAAATACAGAAGAAATTAAAACTCCCAATGCATCAACTATTGAAGCTTTGGCAAAATTTTTGAAACTTGACGCTCATCGTTTAGCAAAAATTGTATTTTTTGTTAATGAAAAGGATGAACTGATTGTTGCTTCGGTTTTAGGTGATAGAGAAGTTAATGAAAGGAAATTAGCTCAGGCTTCAAACTCTGCAGAACTCATTCCTGCTCCTGAGGAAAAAATAAAGAAGATGGGATTCGAACCAGGATTCGCTAAACCTCAAGGTGGAGGGAAAAATGTTAAAGTCATTTTTGATCATGAAGTATGGGAGAGTAATAATTTGGTTACTGGTGCTAATAAAAAGGATGTTCATTTATTGAATTTCAATCCCAAAAGAGAATCAGGATTAAAATCTTTGATTGCTGATATTGCTGAAGTTAAAGATGGAGATCCTTGTTCTCAATGTTCAGGAAAACTCAAAGTAGAAAAAGCAATTGAAGTAGGTAATATTTTTCAATTGGGTGATAAATATTCTAAAGATTTTAAAATTTCCATTACTAATGAAAAAGGCAAAAAAATTAGTCCTTTTGAAGGTTGTTATGGTATTGGTCTAGAAAGATTAATAGCCACTGTAGTTGAGACTCATAATGATGAAAAAGGTATTATTTGGCCTCGAGAGTTAGCACCATATGAGTATTATTTAATTTATTTAGGCGAGGAAGCTAAAAAAGAAGCGGAAAAAGTATATGAGAAATTAGAAAAATCTGGTAAATCGGTTTTATTTGATGATCGCGAAAATTCTCCGGGAGAAAAATTCGCAGACGCAGATTTAATTGGTTGTTCCAAAAGAATTATTATCAGTGAAAAAACGCTATCTAAAAATCAAGTGGAAATAAAAGATCGATCTAGTGGGAAGTTAGAATTAGTTGATTTTCGCTCTTTGGAGGATTATTTTAGTCTTTGATGATTACTCTTAAGAAATTATCAGCAAATTTAAATAAGATTCCTGAATCTCCGGGGATTTATATTTTTCGGACTAAAAATAAAATCCCAATCTATATTGGCAAGGCAGTTAATTTAAGAAAAAGATTAGTCTCTCACTTTTTGAAGAAAGGGAAAAGTTATAATGTTTTGGAAGGTTCATATTTTTTAGATTTAAAACCAACGGAATCAGAAATTGAAGCTTTACTTTTAGAAGCAGATTTAATCAAACATTTTAGACCAAAGTATAACGTCCGCGAAAAAGATGATAAAAGCTTTTTATATCTGGTGATTAGGAATGGTGATTTTCCTTATATCGAATTTTCTCGGGAAAGAAGTTTAAATTTAAAAGCTAAAGATCTTTCTTTTGGTCCTTTCACTGAAGGAAAAACTTTACGCGAAGCCATTAGGATTTTACGAGGGATTTTTTCTTATCGCGACTGTAAACCAATGCTTTTTTTAAAAGCCAAAAAAGATCAGCATCCTTGTTTATATTTTTCTTTAGGCAAATGTTCGGCGCCTTGTTTAGAATCTACGATTGACAAAGCAGATTATCAAAAATTGATTAAAGAAATGATTTTATTTTTAAAAAACAAAAAAGACAAATTAATAAAAAACTGGCAGAAAGAGATGAAAAAACTATCATCTAACAAAAAATATGAAGAAGCTGCGGCAGTTCGCGATCGCTTAAAATCAATTGAGCGGATTAAAAAATTCCATTTTATTGAAGATTCTGTTCCCCAATCAAAGAGAAAAATTAAAATAGAAGTTTATGATGTGGCTCAGATTTTTGGCGAAGCCCGTTCAGGTGGAATGGTTGTATTCTTAGGAAAACTTTCAGAAGGAAATGTGATTCTCGGTAAATTCTCAAAAGATGATTTTAGAAAATTCAAATTGGAGAAAGGCAAAGGTGATTTAGCGCTTTTAAAAGAAATGCTTGAGAGGCGGTTTAAACATTCCGAATGGTTATATCCTGATTTAATCTTAATTGATGGTGGATTGAATCAATTGCGCATAGCTCAGAGTGTTTTTAAAAAATATAGTTTAGATATTCCTGTAGTAGGTATTACTAAAGGCAAAAAGCATAAGGCAGAAAAACCCACTTTGCCCTTTGATCGCTTTAAATGGCCTTATTTAGTAGATTTAGTCAAAAAGAATTGGCTTTTATTTGTTTCTTTAGATGAAAAAGCCCATAAATTTGTTCAAAGTTATCACCAGCTTCTGCATCAAAAAAAATTCAAGATTTGAAGATAATAGTTTAGTGTTAAAATAATGGTATGTCTAAAGTAAGGTGGCTTGTAGCTTTATGGATTGCTAAGTTAATTCGAAGAATAATCAAAATTTTTAATTTTAGTGGGGGCACTGCTTTACCAGGATTGATTGCTTTAAAGATTGACGCTAATTTTGTTATTCAGGCTGCAAAGAAATTGGATTATTCAATTATTATTACTGGTACCAATGGTAAAACCACCACTTCAAGAATGATTTCAGAGATTTTATCAAAGGATTCTATAAAAGTTTTGCATAATCGCGCCGGTTCTAATTTAAAAAGAGGTATTGCCTCGACTATTACAGAAAAAGCTGGATTTTTTGGCAAATTACCTCAGGCTGTGGGGCTTTGGGAAGTTGATGAAGCAGTCATGCCAGAGTTAGTTTTGGAAATTCAACCTAAAATTTTAATAGTTTTAAATCTTTTTAGAGATCAGCTAGATCGTTATGGCGAAGTGGAAACGATTAGGAAAAAATGGCAAAAAGGTGTAGAAAATTTATCTCAAGACTCCACTTTAGTACTTAATGCTTTGGATCCTTCGGTGGCATCTTTAGAAAAAAATGCCAAGGCAAAAGTTATATCTTTTGGTCTTAGTGATCTTAATCAACTCCAAACCCAAGTTGCTCGCGCCGCAGATCAAATTTTTTGTCCTATGTGTTTGCAAAAATTGGATTATGAAAAAGTTTATTTATCTCATGCCGGCATTTATCAGTGCATAAAATGTGGTTTTAAAACTCCAGTTCTTGACTTTTGGGCAGAAAATATCAGCTTTTCTGCAATGAGTTCTCATTTTACAATTAAGCGTCAAAGCCTAGAAAAAAACATAAATTTACAGATCGGAGGATTGTATAACATTTTAAATGCTGTAGCTGCTTTTAGTGTTGGGAAAATTTTAAATATTGACTCAGATAAAATCAAGGAGGCACTTAATGGTTTTGAAGCTGCCTTTGGCCGCATGGAAAAGATTAAAGTCGGGAACAATTTCATTTATTTTTATTTAATAAAAAATCCAACCGGTGCTAATGAGGTGATTCGTACTCTTTTTAAAGATCCAGAATCAAAAAATGTTTTGCTAGCTTTGAATGATAAAATTGCTGATGGCACAGATGTCTCGTGGATCTGGGATGTAGAATTTGAGAAACTTGTTGGTAAAACCGAAAAATTAATTATTACGGGAATCCGAGCCTATGATTTAGCTTTGCGTTTAAAATATGCTGGCTTAGATAAACCAAATTTAATTACAACTGATTTCAAAAAAGCAATCAAAGAAACCTTCGTTTTGAAAAAGGATTTTTATTATTTGCCTACTTATACTGCTATGCTTGATTTACGATCGAAATTAACCAAAACATTAGGTAAAAAACAATTTTGGGAGGAATGATATGGAATTGAGGATTGTGCATCTTTATTACAATTTGATGAATACCTATGGTGATGATGGCAATGTGATCTGTCTTAAAAAGCGCGCTTTGTGGCGAGGAATTGAACCAAAAATTAAAGGAGTAACCTTAGGTGATCAGATTGATCCTGATTGGGCAGATATTTATTTTTTTGGCGGCGGGCAAGATAAGCAACAAATTGCTGTTTCTAAAGATTTAGTTAAGGTTAATAGTAAGTTACTAAAAGAAACCGCAAGAGGAGGAGCTGTAATTTTTTCAATTTGCGGAGGTTATCAATTATTAGGTCATTATTATAAGCCGCATCAAGGCCCGGAACTCAAAGGTGTAGGTTTAATTGATGTCACAACTTTAGCAGGATCTAGGCGGATGATTCAAAACGTAGTCTTAGCAATAAATCCTCTTTTAGAAATTGCTGGCAAACACAAAACTCTTGTTGGTTTTGAAAATCATTCAGGTAAAACTTTCCTCGGTAGGGATGCCACACCATTAGGAGAAGTAATTTTGGGTGGTGGCAATAATGGAGAAGATAAAACTGAAGGCGCATTTCAGGGAAATGTATTTGGCTGCTATTTGCATGGCTCTTGCTTGCCTAAAAACCCTCATTTTGCAGATTTCTTAATCCAAAAAGCGCTAAAAAGAAGATATGGCATAATAGAACTTAAAAATTTGGATGATGATCTAGAATGGCAAGCGCATGAAGCCATATTGGAAAAATTTGCACCTAATTATTTAAGAGAATAGTTGATCTCAATTAAATTTTTAAAATTGAAAGATATGGATTTAAAAGAATATCTTAAAGCCTGGTTTAAATGGCTTGCTTATGAACCTCAAGAAATGCCAAAAATTGGACCTAAAATTGTAGCAATTGGCGGTGGAACGGGATTGGCGCGACTTTTGGAAGGTTTGAAAAATCATACTTATAATTTATCAGCTATTGTCACAGTTTATGATTCTGGTGGTTCGACAGGTCGATTGCGCAAAGAATTTAATGTGCCTGCTTTGGGTGATATCAGAAATTGTTTAGTGGCTTTGGCAGAAAAAGAAGAGGCTATGCGGCATATTTTTGATTATCGTTTTGGAAAAGGAAAAGGTCTAATCGGTCATTCTTTAGGAAACTTGCTTTTAACGGCTATTTTTAAAATGTCTAGGAATTTGCAGGAAGCAACTGAAGCAGCGTCATCCATTCTCAAAATAAAAGGAAAAGTGATTCCTGCCTCATTGGGCAATGCTCATCTTTGGGCAGAATTAGAAAATAATAAAAAAATCGAAGGAGAAGCTAACATCCCCGAAAAGGTAGTTAAATTAAGAAGTAATATCAATAAAATTTGGCTTGAGCCAAAACAATCTGCTTCACCCTTAGCTTTACGTCAAATAAAAAAAGCAGACCTAATACTTATTGGGCCAGGTAGTTTGTTTACCAGTGTTTTACCTAATTTTTTAGTTTCTGGCATTAAAGAAGCAGTTAACATAACTCAAGCCAAAGTTATTTATATTGCTAACATCTCTCAAGAAAGAGGTGAAACCATGGATTTTTCAATCGAAGATCACATTGATAAATTATTAGATTCAGGGGTAATGATTGATATTTGTTTGGTTAATAATCAGATTTTAAAGAAGACAAAACGAATTGCCGATCTAGGAGAGATTGAAAATATTACTACAGCCAAGCGTGAATATCGAGGAGTGAAGATTAAAAAAGCTAATTTAATTGATGTGAAATCCCCACTTTATCATAATCCAGAAAAGCTTGCTTCAGCCATTTTAAAATTGGATGGAATAGAAAAAAAATAATTTTAAAAGTATAATAGATCTATGCGACCAATTATCGTTGCCAATTGGAAAATGAATCCCGATTCTTTGCGTCAAGCAAAGTTAGTCGTTAAAAGAGTCAGAGATTCTTTGATCCCGATAGTGGGTTTCGAGGTTTATATTTGTCCGCCATATCCGTATTTAGAATCGCTTTATCCTCTTATAAGGTTGACCTCAATTAAACTGGGAGCGCAGAACATTCATACTGATGAACGAGGAGCATGTACCGGTGGAATATCATTGCCAATGATTAACGAATGGATAAGATTGTCAATTGTAGGTCATTCTGAAAGGCGAGCTTTGGGTGAAACTGATAAACAAATAAATAAAAAACTTAGATTAATATTTGAATATGGTTTGAAAGCGATCCTTTGCATAGGTGAAAGTCTAGAAGATTTCAAAAAGAAAAAAAATGAAATTATTTTAGATCAATTACGTGAGGCTTTAAAAAATATTTCTCCTAAAAAAATAGCTGATGATTTAATTATTGCCTATGAACCAATCTGGGCTATTGGTACCGGTATTCCGGCTGATCCTGATTATGTGGAAAAAAATATTTTTTTAATTCGTCAATTTGTATCTAGTTTATATAATAAAGAGATTGTGACTAACTTACCTGTTCTTTATGGCGGCAGTGTTAAGGCAGATAATATTTCAGAATTTATTAAAAAGGATGGAATTAATGGATTTTTAGTAGGTGGAGCAAGTGTGGATCCAAGAGAATTTGTGGCAATTTGTAAACAAACTAAAGAAATTTCAAAATAAATCGCAATGAACAGATTTTAGAAACTAAATTTATAATTATGAAATTTGCTATTAATGGATTTGGTAGGATTGGTAGAACTTTTTTCCGTTCTGCCTATAAATTAGGTTTATTGCCAGAAGCAATCAATGATTTAGTGCCGGTTGACAATTTAGTTTATCTACTAACTTATGATTCTACTTATGGCAAATTTGAAGGGAAGATCGAAATTAAAAATGGAAATCTAGTTGTTGATAATAAAGTGATAAAGGTTTTTGCTGAACCAGAACCAGAGAAATTACCTTGGTCAAAAGAAAATATTGATTTAGTGATTGAATCAACCGGCAGATTTGTAGAATATGATTTAGCCGAGAGACATATCAAGGCGGGTGCCAAAATGGTTCTCATTTCTGCTCCCTATAAAGGTGAAAAAGAAATGAAAACCATTGTTTATGGCATTAATGAAAAAGATCTCTCCAAAGAAGATAAAGTTTTTTCTATGGCTTCTTGTACTACTAATTGTCTGATCCCAGTGGCTAAAATTTTAGAAGATGAAATTGGTTTAGAAAAAGCAGTTATGAATACTATCCATTCATTTACTATGGATCAAATGTTGCAAGACGCACCTCATAAAGATTTTCGTCGAGGGAGATCAGCTTTACAATCAATTATTCCTACATCAAGTGGTGCCACAGTTGCAACTTCACGAATCATTCCCACACTTAAAGACAAAATGGATGGTTATTCATTTAGAGTGCCTACACCAACAGTTTCGGTTTTGGATTTTGTAGCAGTAACAAAAAAGAGAACCTCAAAGGAAGAATTACAAGAAATATTTAGAAAATATGCCAAAGATAATACTTTAGAAGGGGCACTAGAAGTAATTTCAGAACCTTTAGTTTCTTCTGACTTTCGAGGTAATGAAGCAGCAGCGATTGTTGATTTGGAATTGATTCAAGTAATTGATGGAAATTTAATAAGAATAGTAGCTTATTATGATAATGAAATGGGCTATTCAGCTCGTTTAGCACTTTTGGTTAAGTACATAGCGGGAAAAATTTTCGCTTAATATGGAATCACTGAGAAAATTAGATCCTAGAAATAAAAAAATTCTAGTCCGTTTAGATTTCGATGTGCCAATCAAAGGAGGAACAGTTGTCGATACTTTTCGTTTGGATGCAGTATTTGAAACTTTAAAATATCTTGAGCCAGCTAAGAAATTATATTTGGTTGGTCATGCTGGTCGACCAGAAGGAAAAGTTATAGAAGATTTACGTTTGAGACGCCAGGCAGAATATTTAGCTCAAAAATTAGGTTTAAATTTTAGCGATCGGTCTTGTAAAATTTACGAACATAGATACTTACTAGGTGATAAAATTGAAATTCTAGAAAATTTACGATTTTTTAAAGGCGAAGAAGAAAACAATGAAAAATTTGCTAAAAAATATACTCGCCTATCAGAAATTTTTGTTTTTGAAGCTTTTGCTGTTTCCCATCGCAAACATGCTTCCATTTTTTGGTTACCTAAACTTTTGCCCAGTTTTTTAGGTCTTAGGACAGAAAAAGAAATTATAGTTTTATCTGAATTAAGAAATGAAGCAGATCAAAGTATAGCTCTAGTGGGGGGAGCAAAGGCTTCTGACAAAGCGGATTTAATTTTAAAATTTAAAGCTCTGAAAATCCTTTTGGGTGGGAAAACTGCTTCAGAATTATGGCTAAAAAAAGGAGAGGCAAAGAAAGGGAATATCATTTTTCCTGTTGATGGCATTTTAGAAAATGGTTCCACAAAGCTATATTCAGAAATGGATAAAGCCGAAATAATGCAAGTAAGAGATATTGGTGAAAAAACGATTATTGATTACAGCAAAATTTTTAATAAAGAAGGAAAAAATATTATTTTTTCAGGTCCAATGGGGCAATTTGAAAAAGAAAAGTTTTCTCAAGGCACCAAAAAATTATACCAAACAGCTATTAAGTCAGGTAAAAACACAATACTTCTAGGCGGCGATTCAGCTTATGCTGCAGAAAAATTTAAATTACGTGATAAATTTTCTTATGTCTCTGTTGGCGGAGGAGCTAGTTTAAACTTTCTTGCAGGTGGCAAAATATTTTTGCCATTATCATAATTTATTTTTCTACAAGCGATTTATCTCTAAATTCGAAATTCTAAGCACTAAATCCGAAATCCTAAATAATATCAAAATATAAAAATTTTAATGCTCAAAACTTATTTCAATTTTTTGAATTTTAATATTTGAATTTGTTTAGAGTTTAGAACTTAGAATTTAGAGTTTTGTGTTATAATTATCCATGTGTTTATCCATAATTCACGCCAATTAGTTTTACCTGCTTATAAAGCAAAAAAAGCAATTGGTGCTTTTAATGCTCATAATTTGATTGTTTTTGAAGCGATTCTCAGAGCAGCAAAAAAGACTAAATCTCCAGTTATTATTCAAGTTACTCCCCTAACTTTAAAATATATCCCTCTTCCTTATTTTCGTTATCTAGCAGAGGCAGCTAGCAAAATTTATAAGGAAATTCCTTTTTCCTTGCATTTAGATCATGGTAATTCTCCTCAATTGGTGATTGACTGTTTGGAAAATGGCTTTGGTTCAGTAATGATTGACAGTTGTCATTTGCCATTGGAAGAAAATATCCGCATCACTAAAAAAATCGTTAGAGTTGCTAAAAGATTTAGAGCCGCAGTTGAGGCAGAAATTGGTCAATTAACTCATTCTGGAGAAAAAATAAAAAAGAAAGATTTGACCAGTCCGGAAGAAGCAAAGGAATTTGTTGAAAGAACAAAAATAGATTTTTTAGCAGTTTCTGTGGGTACTCAACATGGTATGAAAAAACAAAGTGGTGAAGAACACATAGTATTTGATCAGCTAGAGAAAATTTATACCAAAGTGAAGATTCCCTTAGTTTTACATGGCGCCTCTGGCGTAGGTAAAGATGAATTAATTAAGGCAAAACATTATGGTATTGCCAAAGTTAATTTCGATACGGCGATTAGAAAAATTTTCACTCATGCCTTAAAGAAATTTTTAACTGCTTATCCTTCTGAAGATGATTTACGTTTATATTTAGCAGAAGCAGGTAAGGGTGTAGAAAGTCTAGTTGTAGAGAAGATAAAAGTTTTATCTTCATAAATGCAAAAATTAAAAATCAAAATGCAAAATGAAAAAGAAAAATTTAAAAAGGATTTTATTAAGAGAATGATTAATTTTTCAATTAAAGTGGTAGCTTTGTCAGAGAATATCGGAAGAAAAAGAATAAATTGGCCGATAGCCCAACAACTGATAAGATCAGCAACATCAATAGGGGCAAACGTTGTAGAAGCGCAGGCATCAAGTTCCAAAAGAGATTTTATTAAATTTTTTGAAATTGCTCTAAAATCCGCTAACGAGACTAAATATTGGTTGATTATAGTCAAGGAGATAATGCCTGGATTAAAAAATCAGGCAAGAAATCTTTTAGGAGAGGTAAACGAAATAGCGAAAGTGATTGGCTCAAGTATATTAACACTAAAGGGCAAAAAATGAGTTTTTACATTTTAAATTACATTTTGATTTTTGATATTTGATTTTTAATTTAAACCAACCGTGGAAAAAATTTTTATTTTTGGCAAAGCTTTATGGGATGTAATTTTAAGAACAGATGTTAAATTAGAAAAAGATCGTTTTTCTTTGCCCTTTAGAGAGAAAACTATTATTAAAGATTTCTTACAGGAGCCAGGCGGTGGTGTAATCAATGTGGCAATGTCTTTAAAAAATTTAGGCTTTGACGTTCTACCACAAGCTTTGATAGGCAAGGATCACGCGGGAGAGGGAATTAGAGAAGTATTGCAGGAAAGAAAGATCTATACTCATTTAATAGGTTCTACTAAATATCAAACTGGTACGTCAATAGTTATCTTGGGTGAGAATGGTTTACATACAGCTTTAATTTATTCTGGAGCGAATAGTTATGTCAGAGCATCAGATTTTGATTTTAGAGAATTAAAAGAGGCACGTTGGTGGTTTATTCTTTCTTGGGGCAATACTGATGAAAAAATTATTGAAAAAATTATTGTCAACAAAGAAAAATTAGGTAAACACTTAGCTTTTAACCCAGGGAAAATTCAACTAGAATCAGTTGAGAAAATTAAACCCTTGCTTAGGGTCGCAGATATTTTGTTTGTTAATGAAAAAGAGCTATCGCTTTTACTTGGTAAAAAAATAAAAACTAAAGAGTTAAAAGAAGCTTTAGTGGAAGCTGTTGGTTTAGGTCCAAAAATAGTGGTTGTCACTTTGGGTATTAGGGGATCAGTCGTTTATGATGGCGGTCATTATTTTAGTACCCCAATCCTGAAAGCAAAAGTAGTTGACTCGCTCGGTTGTGGTGATGCCTATTCCAGTGCGTTTTTAGCTTATTTTTTGAAAACTGGCAAAATAGAAAAAGCCATTTTGGCTGGCACTATCAATTCTTCTTCAGTTGTGTCAGCCAAAGGAGCTATAGCTGGTTTATTAGATGAGAAAAAAATTGATAAGAAATTTGAAAAAGTAAGAATAAAAATTAAAAAAGAGAATATTTAGTAGTTTGAAAGTACGATCTCCAAAACTTTATCATTAGATTTTATTTAGTCTTCCATAGGTTATTTTTCCATCTATTAATTTTGCTATTTCTCCTTGACAAAATTTATTATGAAATGTTATGAATAAAATGTATCGTTATGAAAAATTATGAAATATAATTTATATGCCAAGAATTTATAAAAGAATCACCTTGTCTTTAGACAAAGAAGTGCTCAAGACTTTAGAAAATTTTGCTTTAGAAAAACATGCCAGTTCACTTTCTCGAGCAGCAGAAAATATTTTAAAGAAAGGACTAGGTATTAATCGTGTAAGGCAAGCAGTGATCATGGCCGGTGGTAAAGGTGAAAGACTACGTCCTTTTACTTATGAATTACCAAAGCCTTTAATGCCAATAAAGGGTAAACCAATTATTGAACATATTCTGGATCTTTTAAAAAAATATCATATCGAAGAAGTCATTATCTCCGTCGGTTATCTAGGTGATAAAATTAAAGCAGCTTTAGGTGATGGTTCTCATTTCGGATTAAATTTAATTTATGTTGAGGAAAAGAAACCTTTAGGTACTGCTGGATCATTAATTTTAGCTAAAAAATATATTTCTGGACCATTTTTTCTTCTTTGGGCAGACACCCTAGTTGAAATTGATTTAGATGAGATGATTGTTTTCCATAGACAAGTCAAGCCACTGGCTTCAGTGGCATTAGTTAATGTTGAAAATATAAAAGGATATGGTGCAGTGGAACTTTCTGGCCATTGGATCAAAAGATTTTTAGAAAAAGTTGATTCTAAAGAGACTTCTTCTCATTTAGTGAACGCGGGAATCGCTATTTTAGAGCCTACAATTTTTAGATATTTACCTAAACGTCTAAGAGAAATATCAATTGAAAAAGAAATTTATCCAAAATTAGCAAGAGCGAAAAAATTAGCTGGTTATCCTTTTTCCGGAGTTTTATTTGATATCGGCACTTTAGAGAAATATGAATTAGCTTTAAAGAAGTGGAAGAAGTAGTAACATAGACAGTCCCGGATTTACTTCGGGGCGTAGCTTGACAACTTGAAATCAGCTCCGCCAGCTGGCGGAGGGCTGAAGGAGGAATGAAGCATGGGACACCGGACTGTAGTTGCCAGCGCACCAGGACGAATCGATCTTGTTGGTTGGGCCGATGGGGTTTACCCTGGTCTAGGTAAAGTGTGTAATCTCGCTATCAATCTTCGATCAGAGGTCAGAGTTCGCTTCTGCCCTAAAGAAGGAGTGGGGGTGATGCGAAGAGGTGTATTATCTGGACATCAGATCCTTTTCCCAGGGATGGCTTATGGCAATCCTTGGGACCTTTACCAAGCAGCTGTTAATCGTTATCAGTTGGATGGGTTGAATATCGAGGCTTCATCTAGAATTCCTTGGGGTTCAGGCTTGGGTGGCTCAGGTGCCACTGGAGTAGCTCTGGTGGCAGCGTTGAGCCAGTTGGAAAACCCGCCCCAAAAGCTAGCTGGTCTTGATCTTTCCTCTGCTGAAACTTACGCATTCATTGCTCAAGAAGCCCGGGCACTGGAAACAGAAGAAATGGGAGCTTCCAGTGGCTGGCAGGATCAATATGCAGCTGCTTTTGGCGGTATTAACTTGTGGGTAGCAGTGGATGATCCCCAGATACCTCACAGGATGCCCTGGCAGCCTAATCCACATCAGGTATCCGCAATCGAAAGTCACCTACTTCTTATCAAGACACCTGAAGGTGAACCAAGGAATTCCAGTGATATCCAAAAAGGGGAAGTTGACCTAAGTGTTTTGCCAAGCATGACAAAGAATGCAGAACTGGCTTTTTCCTATCTTCAGGATGGCAGATTTGATCTTCTCGGAACAATACTTTCAGATACTTGGGAGTATAGTCGTCAATTGACATACAACCGAGTCCACACCAGTGAGCTGGGTGCCTTAATGGGTCTTCTCTATTTCAGAGATGCCTATGGCTGGAAAGCCTGTGGCTCAGGCGGTTTTGGCTCATGCATGGTAGCGAGTGTAGATCCTAATATCAAGGCTCAGATTGAGAACGAACTATTAGTTGATCGTCCCAATTGGGATGGATACAGCATTCTTCGATTCCGTCTTGACTTTGAGGGAGTCAAGGTACATTCTTTTGGTCTCTCAGAACATTATCACTAAGGGCAAGTTAAGGCTTGCCCTGTTTTGTTTGAATTTCTGAAGATTTATCCCACTATATATTTTTGAAATTGTAGTGGCTTGCCCGGTAGAACTTTTTCATGATTCTACTGGGCTTGCCCTATTTTGTTTTTTATGCTAGATTGGAGCGTATGTCTAACAAACCTTTGGTCCAGATTCAAGCAGAAAAAGAAGACCTACCCAAAAATAGTATCAAATTAAAAATTACTGTACCTGCTTCAGAATGGAGCAGATTTGAAATGCAAACTGTTTCCCAACTTGCACCCACAGTTAATTTACCTGGTTTTAGAAAGGGTAAAGTGCCCGTAGATTT
>Ga0172362_10000716_pt1 | contig 27844 bp, 20 predicted proteins | sample LakKivs1_kivu2a2_FD_114534 | JGI IMG/M metagenome (GOLD analysis project Ga0172362, IMG submission 114534) | Sediment microbial communities from Lake Kivu, Rwanda - Sediment s1_kivu2a2 | ecosystem: Environmental > Aquatic > Freshwater > Lake > Sediment | place: Rwanda: Western Province, Lake... | reverse complement strand
TTGAGGGTTATAATCTTTAATTTTTTCCGCCAATTCTTCTGGTTTTAATTTCTCAATCTCATTATCAATGATTTTGACATCATGTCCTTTCTCTTTTAAAACAGCAGCAATATAAAGAAGTCCCACCGGTGGGATTTTTAATTTAAGTAGTTTATCCAGAGTAGACACATCCTCATAATATTCTGGATATATTAGGGCTATTCTCATTTTATTTCCTTGCGTATAGCCGCCACCTGGTCGGCCAAAAGACCAAAGAAGAATATTAAAAGACTGGCGATAAATAAAAGCATGGTAGCGTCGCTTATATTAAAGGGCGCCAAAACAATATCAAATATTAGCGAGATTATAGATCCCATGAACAAGAGAAAACTTATTGGCAAAAAAACCCTTAAAGGAGACGATAACAGGATACTTCTTAGGATGACAATAAGAACGTCAATGGCGTGTTTTGGTTTGACCGTACTTTTCCCATCCCTTTTACTAATTGTTATTGGCACATATTTAATAGGTAATCCTTCGGAGGTAAATAAAATCGTGGTGGTAGTTGAGAAAGAAAACCCATCGCAAAGAAGGTGAATAAATTTTAAAATTTTATCTTTTTTAACGATTCTGAATCCACAGTTAAGATCAGGTATTTTTTGCTGGATAAGATAATTGGCTAACCAATGTAATAATTTTTTGCCAGGTTGTCGAATTAGAGGTCCTCTGTATCCCAAGCGCGATCCAGCGACCATATCAAAATTATCAATATATTTTATCATTTCGGGAATATAGTCGACAATATGTTGTCCATCGGCATCAAAAAATAATAAACTGTTAAATTTCGCCTTTTCTATGCCGGTTTTTAGACTGGCGCCATAACCTCTATTATATGCATGATGGACAATCTGAATTCCGGAGATTTTTTCTAAAATCTCTTTTGTTTTATCTGTCGAGGCGTCATTTACCGCTATGATTTCATAGTCTAAGTTAAGGGCGCCCAATTGTTTTTTAAGCTTTTCGATTGTTTGGGTAATTGCCCGCTCTTCGTTATAAGTCGGAACTATTACCGATAATTGTTTGTTCATAGAGTTAATTTTTAATTTTTAATTTATTACTATCTCCCACCTCCTTTTAAAATAATGTTAATTGTTTTTAAGATAATGCTTAAATCCAGGATAAAAGAACGATTTTTAACATAATATAAGTCGTGTTGAACTTTCTCAAAATTGTCTTCTACCGAAGAGCTGTAGCCGTGTTTGATTTGGGCCCAACCGGAAAGTCCGGGTTTTATTAAGTATCTTTCTTGATAAAATGGTATCTTTGATTTTAATTCTTGATGGAATTCCGGCCTTTCTGCCCTTGGTCCCACAAAACTCATTTCACCTTTGACAACGCCCCAAAGTTGAGGGAGTTCATCTAATCTGGTTTTTCTAAGAAATCTGCCAAATTTAGTTACCCGAGGGTCGTTCTCTTCCGCCATTTTTGGCCCAGTATGTTTCTCGCATCCTCCGTTTTGATCGTTGGCATACATTGAGCGAAACTTAATGACTTTGAATGTCTTTCCGCCTCGTCCAATTCTCGTCTGTTTATAAAATATTGGTCCCGGCGATTCAAATTTTATAATCAAGGCAATCATTAACCAAAAAGGCAAAGATACGATTAAAAGAATAACGCCGAAAACGAAATCAAAAATTCTTTTAAAGATTTCATAGGTAGCCCGTTTTCTTTGAGAGATATTCTCCAGAAACCAGATTTGATTAATGGCAGTAAGGGGTACTTTCTGAGTTATATTTTCATAGAATTCCGAAAGATTGATGAAATCAATTTTGTAACGGATGCACTCAAAGAGACTTTGAATTAAATCAGGAGAATGATATATTTCCGGAACAACAACGGCCAGAGCAACTTTTTCTTGAGCTAGAGTTTCTCTAAGATTTTTTAGACCTTCGATTATTTTAACTTCGGGTAATTCGGTTTTGTCTATTTCTTCATGATTTTTGATGATTATTTTTAACTTGTAACCCAGTTGAGGGTTTTTAATTATTTCTTTGGATAATTCTATGGCTTGAGGATTATAACCGACGATTGCCATGTTTATTTTTATTTTCAGAGAGCCAGCTAAAAAGTTAAAGAGATATCTCCATCCGTAAAACAGGACTACGAAGACCAAAACATTTAAGAAGAGATTGGTTTTCGGGGTAATGGCCCCGAAAGCAAAATTAGGAACCAGATAAAAGAATACTATCGATATTAATCCGCTGACTATTAAAGCCCTGATTAAAGCTGAAGAAAATTCAAGATTATTTTTAGCAATATCCAGGTCATAAAGATTATGGATATAAAATAAAATCAGCCAGATTAGATAAATTATGGAAAAAGGCAAAAGATGACTTTTAAAGAGAGTTAAATCAAAGCCCTGGTAGCGAATACTCAAGGCAATAACCAAAGACGAATATAAAATCAATACATCTCCTATCAGAAGAATAAACTTTTTGATTTTCATAGAATATTTTAATTTTATCTTAATTTTTCCTTGTTGACAATAGTATTCTGCTTAAAGTATACTGTAATTAATATATGAATATTTCAGAAACTTACGTCAAAATACTCCGTTGGGGAATTTTTATTTCTCTGTTTTTACCCTTGGTTATTTTTTCCCAGTACTTATCGCCATTTCATTTTGGGAAAATGATTGTTTTCCGAATTTTGGTAGAAATAATGGCGGTTTTTTACGTTCTCTTGATTTTAATTAGCCCGGAATATCGTCCCAAATGGACGACCCTTGTGATAAGCTTTTCCATTTTTACTGGTCTATATTTTTTAACCGGTATTTTCGGGGCAAATTTCTTTAGCAGTTTTTGGGGGACACTGGAAAGAATGGGTGGTATTTTTAGCTTTTTACATTTTTGGGTTTATTTTATTATTTTAATCAGTATCACCAGAACTAAAGAGGATTGGCACAAGATTTTGAAAATATCCATTTTAGTAGGTCTCTTCTCAATTTTATTTGCCTATGGTCAACGTTTGAGGTTAGGCAATTTCTTCGTTGGTTGGCAACATGGAGAAAGAGTAATCGGTACAATTGGCAATCCGGCTCTTTTTGCCGGTTATCTCTTGTTTATTTTTTATTTAGCCCTTTTATTTTTATTAAAGAAAGAGACAAGCGCAAAAGAAAAGGGATTTTTTACCGCGGTAATTATTTTGGGCGTACCGGTTTTATTGATGACTGCAGTGAGGGGCGCCATTCTTTCCTTTTTTGGCTCTTTGTTTTTGATGGTTTTATTTTTTATTTTTTTCTCGCGTAGCCGAAAAATAAAAATTTACTTGTTCGTGCTTTTGTTAGTTTTTGTTGTTCTGGTTATTTTTATTTGGTTAAACAGAACCCAGAGCTGGGTAAGAAACGTTAGTTGGTTGAGTCGGGTTACAGATATTTCTGTTGATACCTCTACAATTCAAACTAGGCTATGGTCGTGGGATAGTGCCATTAAAGGATGGAAAGAGAGGCCGATTTTTGGCTGGGGTTCTGAAAACTTTACCTTTCTTCACGCAAAATATTTTGACCCTCGTCATTTTGCCGGCCTGGGTTCGGAGACAATCTGGGACAGGGCTCATAATGTTATTTTAGAGATGTTGTCCACCATGGGTGTGGCAGGACTTCTAAGCTATTTGTCTATTTTTGGCGTTATTTTCTATTATCTTATTAAAAGATTTAGAGAAAAAAATCTCGACCAGCTGACCTTGGGTGTTCTTTCGGCAATGCTTGTTGCTTACTTTGGCCAGAATCTTTTTATTTTTGATACTTTTGCCAATTACTTTTTGTTCTTTTTGGTTTTAGGTTATATCAATTTTTTGGGCACAAAGAATAATGATTTAAACCCCGGGACTCCGGAAAAAAGAAGCATAGCTGAACAAAAACCATCGGTTTTTTTTGTGGCCATTCTTTTAATCTTGGTGACTGTCCTTGCTTACCAGACTAACATAAAGCCGGCAAGAGCTAATTTTGCCTGCACTCGAGCAATCATAGCTGGTCGGGATGGTAATGCCCAAAAGGCTTTTAATAAATATAAAGAAGCTCTTGATTATAAGACTTCCCAAGGAAGTTATGAAATAAGGCATAAATTAGCCACATTCGTCATTCAGGTTGTTGACAGTCAACGCCAAAAAAATAAGGATTTTGATTCTGCTTTGGTTCATTATGCCATTAAGGAGGTGGAAAAAAATACCCAGAAATATCCTATGGATACCGTCCCTTATCTTTATATTGGCAGGATGTACATTCTTTTAATGGATAAAGAGCAGGAGGCCGGAGCAAATGCGGAAAAATTTATCGGTGAGGCCATAAAGCTTAATAATAAAAATCCGCGTATTTGGTATGAGATGGGTCAAGCCCAAATGTCTCAGAGTAAATATGAGGAAGCTTATGAAAGTTTTAAAATTGCCTTAGAGTTAAATCCAACCGTGAATCTCTCATGGTGGTTTTCAGGTATAGTCGCCGCTCAGATAGGAAATTATAATGAGGCAGTTTCTAAGATAGAAAAAGCTATAGATTTGGGTTATGGCTACAAGAACAGCCTTACTGATATGATGCGAATGATAAATATCTACGAAAAAATAGAAAATTATCCAAAGATAGTGGAGCTCTACGAGTTAGCAATTGGAGAACAGCCTGAAAATCCTCAGCTTTATGCTTCTTTGGCAGCGGCTTATGCCAGGGTAGGAGATTATGATAAAGCAAGAGAAACAGCATTAAAAGCAGCTGAGATAGACCCAGAATTTAAAGAAGAAGCTGAAAAATTTATCAACTCGTTACCTAAATAAAACCCTTGACAACCATTTTTTGATTTGCTAAGATTGAAATGTTGAGTGGGGAAATCCCGAAAGGGAGACCTCATGTAACGGGAAGGGAGACCTCTGGCTTTTGTCGAGGTCTCTTTTCTATTTCGATGTTGACCCTTCACTTTTAGCCAAAGCTGAAGGGTTGACAATTTTATTTTAAAAATTCTATACTGAAACTATATCGGGATTAGAAAATCGTGGTACAAAAGGAGTCGGGAACTAGTACCTACTCAATACGTTGCATTGAGGTTCAACTTTCCCGGCTCCTTTTGTACCAATTTTTAGTTATTCGTGATACAATTTACTTAGTATGATTTCTTTCTCAAAACAAAGAAAGTTTCTGTTAACCCTGTTAATCTCGGGGGGAATTTTTATTCTTCTTAACTCTCAGGTTTTAGCTTTTGAATTGGGCCATCAGGTTAATTTTTTGGTTGACCCTTCTTATGATGTAAGAGAGAGGATTGAAGTTTCAGCCACTTTGAGAAGGGTTTCTGATAAAGCCTATTTTTATATCGAAGACGAATATTGGAGTAATCTTCCTGCCAATGAGCAAAATTCATATTTCAATTATCTAGATAATGTTGCCAGAGACTTTGATACCTTAACCTACCCAGTTCTTCACCGCATTTTCGGTTCGGAATGGAGTCCGGGCATTGATAACGATAACAGAATAACCATTTTACTTACCCAGCTTAAATCCACGGCCGGCGGCTATTTCAATTCTAAAGACGAAATAGCTCAAAGCGAGGAACCTACTTCCAATGAAAGAGAAATGTTATATCTGAATGCCGCCCAGCTCAGCAATTTTTTAATCGACAGTTTTATAGCCCATGAATTTCAACATTTAATATCCTGGAATTTGAAGGAAAGAATAAGAGGGGTTGTAGATGATATTTGGTTGAATGAATTGCGGAGCGAATACGCACCTACGGCAGCGGGTTATGATAGTGCCTACGCAGGAACCAATTTGGAACGAAGGGTAAATGATTTTTTGGCCCGGCCCTTCGATTCTATAACCGAATGGCAAGGAGATAGATTCGATTATCCATCGGTTAACCTTTTCGGGCATTATTTAGCCGACCAGTTCAGCGAAGATATTTTTTCTTCAATGCTTCAGAACAATAAAATCGGTATTTACAGTGTTGAGCAAGCCCTGAGAGACAAGGGATTTAATTTCAATTTTTCCCAGGTTTTTAACAACTGGACAATTGCTAATTATTTAAATGATGCATCTTTATCTGACGGTCGTTATGGTTATAAAAATTCTTATCTTAAACAAGTTCTCAACATATCGCCGATAAATTACAGCATCGTTTCCACCAGCGTCATCAATATTGCCCAGAATGTCAATGATTGGGCTCCTTATTGGTATCGGTTCATCAACAAACAGGACGCCGGGGCAATTGCCAAAGACCTGGAGATTGAATTTGAAGGGGCGGTCAACGGAGGCAATTTTAACGTTTTATATATTGTCGAGTATTTCTCAAAGCCAGTGATGCTCGGTTATTTGAGTTTGGCAAATCAAAAAGGCGTTATTAAAATCCCCGATTTCAGAGACGAAGTGGAATCAATCACCGTAATTATTTCTAATCAATTCAAAAAAACCAATTTCACCAGTAATGAGCCGATGACGCCGTTTGTTCTTTCTGTGGCCACCACGGTTTTACAGGGGTCGGTACCACCGCTTCAACCTCTTCCTGAATCAAATCCGGTCGCGATGATGGCTCGTCCCGAAGATTACGGTTTGAAAGAAGGGGACTTAATTCGGGCCCAGGGAGATTTTGATATTTTTATTATCAATCAATATGGGTACAAAAGATTGTTTCTTAATCCGACAATTTTCAATATGTACGGACATCTTACGGGCGGCTGGAAAGCGGTAAAAACCGTAACTCCGCAAGTTAGGGACGCATTTATTACTTCTGCTTATTATCGTTATGTTGACTCACCCAAAGTTTATTCTTTAGAAGTTACTGGCGAAGATACGGGAATACTTCATTGGATAAATATAACTGGCGAGAACTTTTTATCCCAAGGAGGTAAGCCGGAAGCAATTTTTACTATCAACAAATCCGAACTCAACTGGTATCCCAAAGGAAAGGATAGAACCTCTTTGTAGCTAATTTAAAAATATGTTGGAAAAATTATTCGGCGATCCGAATAAGAGATATTTGAATAAAATTCAAGTATTGGTTGAGGGAATAAACAAGCTCGAACCAGAGTTCGAGCATTTTTCTAATGAGGAATTAAAAAATAAAACCAAAGAATTTAAAGAGCGACTAGACCCCTCGACTTCGCTCGGGGCAAGAAACGGAGCATTGGATGATATTTTATCCGAGGCATTTGCCGCTGTTCGCGAGGCAGCTAAAAGGAGTTTAAAGCAGCGTCATTTCGACGTTCAATTATTGGGTGGTATCGTCCTTCATCAAGGAAAGATTGCCGAGATGAAAACCGGCGAAGGAAAGACCTTAGCCGCTACTTTGCCATTATATTTAAATGCCTTAAGTGGTCAAGGAGCGCATTTGGTCACGGTTAATGATTACTTGGCTCGGCGCGATACAGTTTGGATGGGGCAAATATACCATTTTCTTGGATTATCCACGGCTTGTATTGTTCATGATGCTGCTTTTATTTACGACCCTCGCTATATTCAAAAAAACGGAAATCTCAAATCCCAGGAACCAAATTCCAAACAAATCCCAAATTCTAAATCCGAAATCCCAGATAGCGATTTAGACCAAGAACGAGATGAACTCGGCGGGTTTAAAATAGTGGAAGAATTTCTGAGACCTTGTAGCCGTAAAGAGGCCTACCAAGCCGATATCCTCTATGGTACTAATAACGAATTTGGTTTTGATTACCTTCGGGATAATATGGCATACAATAAAGAAGATATGGTTCAAAGAGAATTTAATTATGCCATTGTTGATGAGGTGGACAGTATTTTAATTGACGAAGCCAGAACTCCTTTAATTATTTCTGCCCCTGATGTTGAGTCGGCCCAGCTTTATCAGAAATTTGCCCGCATCGTGCCCCAATTGAAAAAAGACATTGATTACAAGATTGACGAAAAAATGCGGGCAGCAACTTTAACCAACCAGGGAATGGACAAAATTGAAAAAATTTTAGGTATGGGCAATATTTATCAAGAAAAAAGCATTCAAATTATTCATCACCTGGAACAGGCCCTGCGGGCCGAGGTTTTATTCAAGAGGGATAGAGATTATGTAGTCAGAGACGGAGAGGTAATAATCGTTGATGATTTTACTGGTAGATTGATGCCGGGCAGACGTTATTCGGGTGGTTTACATCAAGCAATTGAAGCCAAGGAAGGAGCAGAAGTTCAAAAAGAGTCAAAGACCTTGGCTACGATTACTTTTCAGAATTTTTTCAGGATGTATAAAAAATTGTCCGGTATGACCGGGACCGCCATAACCAATGCCGAAGAATTTGACAAGGTCTATAAATTGGATGTAGTTACTATTCCCACCAATAGACTAATGGTCCGAAGGGATTTAGCTGATTTGGTCTATAAAACCGAAGCCGGAAAATTTAAAGCCGTGATTGAAAAAATTAAGGAATGCCATCAAAAAGGACAGCCGGTATTAGTAGGTACGATTTCCATAGAAAAAAATGAACTTTTAGGGAATTTATTGAGAAGAGAGAGGGTGCCATGTAGTATTTTAAATGCCAAAAACCACGAAAAAGAAGGAGAAATTATTGCCCAGGCAGGCAAGCCGGGTTCAGTAACCATAGCTACCAATATGGCTGGTCGTGGTGTTGATATTGTGTTGGGTGGAAATCCGCCCTTGCCTGACGAAGCGAATAAAGTTCGTGAAGTCGGGGGGCTTTTTGTGATTGGCACTGAAAGACACGAAGCTCGAAGAATCGATAATCAATTAAGGGGCAGGTCCGGCCGACAAGGTGACCCGGGCATGAGCCAGTTTTCTGTTTCCTTGGAAGACGAGTTGATGCAGAGGTTCGGTTCGGACAGAATAAAAAGTTTAATGGATGCCCTTAAAATCCCCGAAGACCAGCCAATTCAGAATAGATTAATTTCCAATGCCATTGAAAAAGCTCAAGCCAGAATTGAGGGTTATAACCTTGATATTCGCCATCACCTTTTAGAATACGATGACGTGATGAACAAACAAAGAACCGCAATTTATAAAATGAGAAAAGAGATTTTATTCGGTTCTGATGAGGATTTGAAAAAGAAAATTGAAGAATTTATGAACGAAGAGGAGCTGAAGAAATATAAAGAAAAAATACAAAAAATAGAGGAGAGCGATGTCAGAAATCTGGAAAAATTTGTAATGCTTCGGAGCATTGATATGCTTTGGATGGAGCATCTGGAAACAATGGAGTGTTTGCGCGAAGGAGTGGGATTACGGGCTTATGGCCAGCGTGACCCATTGGTCGAATATAAAAACGAAAGTCGAAGATTATTCGGACAGATGATGAATGAAATTAATAATGCTATAGTCAATATGTTGTTGGGAGTAGAATTGAAGCAGGGTCCGATTGAACAAAGAAAACCCGCCCCCATCCCGGTCAAGATCGGGACTCCCGCTCCCGATAAATCTATGGCGGGCAGGCCGGCGGGAAAAACGGGCAAGATTGGCAGAAATGACCCCTGTCCCTGTGGCAGTGGTAAGAAATTTAAAAAGTGCCATGGAAAATAAAAAATCAAAAATAAAATTTGTTGGCGTTAAGAGATACGGGTTTATTGTAGAACCGAGATATTATTTTTGGGGATGGAGTAAATCGCCGAAAATTTTGGCAAGGAATTCGGCATTAAGAGCATTAATCAAGGCAAAAAAGTTTTTACCCAAAGGATATAATTTTAAAGTCTGGGACGCCAAGAGAACGTATAACATCCAAGCCGAAATGGTAAAAAGTTTCAAACGAAGATTAAAATTATTGCACTTCAGATTATCCAAAAACAAATTGGAAAAATTGGTTTTTAAATTCAGCGGTGGACTGGGTAGATCGGTAAAGCGATTAGATAGCCACAGAAGGGGCGGTTCATTCGACCTGACTGTTATCAATAAAAAAGGTGAGGAATTATATATGGGTACTGACCATGATGATTTGACTGAAAAAGCAGCCACAGATTATTTTGAGAAAAAACCGCAGCTAAATTTATTGGAAAAAGAAGCTAAAAAGAATCGTAGATTACTAAAAAAGGTTATGAAAAAAGCAGGATTTTATAATTATCCTGCGGAATGGTGGCACTGGAGTTACGATAAATGAGCTTTATCCCCGCCCCAAAATTTTTGGTGGCGGGGATTGCCAAAAAATTTATTCTATTTTATACTGAATAATCGTTTCGGATTTCGAATTTAGGATTTCGGATTTTTTAATATTATGGGTTTGTTTGTCAAAAAAACCAAATCAGAAACAGAAAAAACAGGATTCGTAAGTCGTCAAAGAAAAAAAATCCGGCTAATTGTGCTGGGGATTTTTATTTTGACAATTTTAGCCGGTAGTTTAGATTATCCTGTTTTGTGGGACAAGGCAATGGACTGGCTGAATTCTAATATTGGTTTAAGCTTACCTCATTTTTATAAAATGCCTTTTAAATTAGGTTTGGACTTACAGGGCGGCACCCACTTAATTTACGAAGCTGACCTTTCCAATATTGAAGCAGGCGAAAGGGACGCTTCAATGGACGGGATACGAGATGTAATTGAAAGAAGGGTTAATCTTTTTGGAGTTGGTGAACCAATTATTCAAATAAACAAAGCCGGAGATTCTTATCGCTTGATTGTTGATTTGCCGGGGGTGACCGATGTTCATCAGGCCATTCAAATGATCGGCGCCACTCCTTATTTGGAATTCAAAGAACAAAGAGACCAGGCGGAAACAGACCAGATTTTGAAAGCCCAAGAGGAAGACAACCAGGAGGCTCTAAATTTAGATCCTTATTTTAAATCAAGTTCTTTGACCGGCCGTTATCTTAAGAAATCCCAGCTGGCTTTTGATCAGACGACCAGTAAACCTCATGTGGTTCTGGAATTCAATGATGAGGGAGGAAAAATTTTTGGCGAATTGACAAAAAATAATGTCGGTAAAATATTAGCGATTTATTTAGACGGCGTACCAATTAGCGCGCCCCGGGTTCAGGAAGAGATTACTGGTGGCAGAGCCCAGATTACCGGAGATTTTACTCTTGCCGAAGCCAAGGAGCTGGCCCAGCGTTTGAATGCCGGTGCTTTACCGGTGCCGATTAATTTGATTAGTCAACAGAATATTGGTGCTTCTTTGGGGCATGAGTCCCTGGTTAAAAGTTTAAAAGCAGGAGTTATCGGGTTTATGGGTATTCTGTTGTTTATGATTATTTTTTACAGACTTAGCGGGTTTTTCGCAGCTCTTTCTTTGGTGATTTACGTTATTCTCCTTCTATCTATTTTTAAGTTAATTCCCGTAACTTTAACCTTAGCTGGAATTGCCGGCTTTTTGCTTTCAATGGGCATGGCGGTCGATGCTAATATTTTAATATTCTCAAGAACCAAAGAAGAACTAAGAGAAGACAGAACTTTTTCAGATGCTTTGAATAATGGAGTTAAAAGAGCCTGGCCGTCAATTCGTGACGGAAATTTTACCACTATTTTGGTGGGCTTGATTTTATTTATTTTCGGTACCAGCTTTGTTAAGGGATTTGCCTTTACCTTGGTTATTGGTAATTTAGTTAACATGTTTTCGGCCATCGTAATAACCAATTACTTGATTAGGTTCTTCCTAGGCACAAGAACCGGAAAAGTTGAGAAATTCTTACTATGAACATTCCCTTCCTAAAATATTACAAAGTTAATTACTTGATTGTTGGGATTTTAATCGCAGCCAGTATAATTTGTTTGATTAAATTCGGTTTAAATTTAGGAATTGATTTTTTGGGAGGAACTATTTTAGAGCTGAGCTTTGAAACGAGGCCGGCTAACTCGGTAATTCAGGAAAGTCTGAATAATCTTAATTTGGGAGAAATAATTATTCAACCGACCGGCGAAAGGAATATCATTTTACGATTAAAAGATATCAATGAAAATACCCATCAGGAAATGCTTTCAAACCTGAACAGAATTTCCGAATTGGAAGAAGTAAGATTTGAGAGTATCGGACCGGCAATTGGCAAAGAATTAAAAGAAAAGACCATGATTTTAATAGTTATTTCTTTGATTGCTTTGTTTCTTTACATTGCCATTGCCTTCAGAAAACTTAAATGGCCGATTTCTGGCTGGCAATATGGCATGGTTTCAATTGCCACTCTTTTTATCGACGTTTTGATTCCGTTTTTGGTTCTGGTGCTTTTAGGGAAATTCTACAACGTTCAGTTTAACATTCCGATTGTCGCTGCCTTATTGACTATATTGGGTTATACAATCAATGATAAGGTAATTGTTTTTGACCGGGTCCGAGAAAACATTTTGACAACCCGGTCGGATAATTTCTCCGAAACGGTTAATTCCAGTTTAAATCAAATAATCGGACGTTCTCTCAGTACCGGATTTTGTACCCTTTTGGTTTTGTTTGTGATATTTTTATTCGGTGGAGAAACGTTAAAGTACTTTTCATTAACCCTGATTATCGGAATAATCGTCGGCACCTACACTTCTTTATTTGTTGCCAGTTCTTTATTGATAAGCTGGGACAGGCTTAGGAAGAGGAGCTATTGACATTGTTTTTTTGTTATAGTATATTAGAATTAATAAAAATTAAATTTCCCAAAGGAGAGGGAAATAAGGCATCAAAGATATGGCGAAGAAAAAATCTTTTAGTAAAAAGGTTTCAAATATATCTAGAATCCTATCCAAAAGAGTAGAAAGGGGTTTATTATATTTAACCAATCCTAGGGTTAAAGACGTGATTGAACGAAGGTTCGGTATCAAAAACGGAAAAAGCGAAACCCTGGAAGCAATTGGTCAAAGTTACGGCATAACCAGGGAGAGGGTTCGTCAAATAGAGGATAGCGGCCTCAGGGTTTTGAAATCTGAAAGAGTTTTGTCGATATTCGGACCAATTTTTGAATACTTAAACGAATTTTTTAAAGAGCACGGTAATTTGGCCGGAGAAGAATATATGTATTGCAGCCTAACAAATAACGTTGAGCCCCATCCCTCGCGCGGTCAGCTTTATATGGTTTTAAGCATCGGAGAACCTTATCAAAGAATAATTAACGATGAGCGTTTTCATCCCTACTGGATATTAGATAAATCAAGTCGCGATGTAGCCGAGAAGATAGTTGATTTTTTGATTGACCACTTTAATAAAACTAAGCAGCTATTTAACGAATCAGAAGTATTGGATTTTCTTTTAAGAAAACACCCTGATTTGCCCGAAAGAATGTTTTGCGTAATACTGGATATTTCCAAAGAAATAAACAAAAACGTATTTAACGAATTGGGCTTATCTCATTGGCCTGAAATTTCTCCTCAGGGAGTAAAAGATAGGGCTTATTTGGTGCTTAAAAGAGAAGGAAAACCTCTTCATTTTAGAGATATAACGGAATTAATAAATAAACTCGGGGTATCTTCCCGACCCGCATATACTCAGACAGTCCACAATGAATTAATAAAGGATCCCCGCTTTATATTAACCGGAAGAGGCACTTATGCTTTGGCTGATTGGGGTTATCAGCCAGGAACCGTTGAGGAAGTTATAGAGAGAGTTTTAAGAGAAAGCAAGAAACCGATGACCAAAAAAGAAATTTTAGAAGCAGTTTTGGCTCAGCGTCAGGTCAGGCCCACTACTATATTACTTAACCTCCAGAGGTCTCCGAAAACAAAGAAACTTGAAGACGGGAGGTATATTTTGGTTTAGACATAAACCAATTTAAGAATTTAACAATCAATGATTAACATCTTACACATTTATAAGGTAGTGATTTTGGGCTATTGGTGGATTTTGTTACCATTAGCTCTTTTTTTTATTTTACGAATGGTGTGGTTAAATTATATTCGCTCCGAATATTTGAAGAACCTTAAATGGATTCTTTTGGAAATAAATTTTCCCCGAGAATCGGTGAAAAGTCCCAAAGCCATGGAACAGATTTTCAGTGGTTTGCATGTGGTGGAGAAAAAACTTAAATTCAAAGATAAATACATAAAGGGTGAATTTCCCCAGTGGTTTAGCATAGAAATCGTGGGCGACGGCGGGGTCATTCATATTTATGTCAGGACTCCGGAAAAATATCGAAACTTAGTGGAGTCACAAATCTATGCCCAATACCCGGAAGCAGAAATTATCGAGGCCCAGGACTATATTAACGATTTACCGGTCGGAGTTCCCAACAAGGATTATGATGCCTGGGGCACGGAATTGATTTTGGCCCAACCCGACGCCTATCCCATCAGAACTTATCCTTTTTTCTTTCAAGAGAAAGAAATAGAAGAAAGAACCGATCCCATTGCCGGTCTCTTTGAATTTTTAAGCAGTCTTAACCCAGAAGAGCATGTTTGGTTGCAGATTTTGATTAGTCCGACTGGTGATGATTGGAAAACCGAAGGGGAAAAGTTAGTCGGGAAGATTCTCGGCAAAGAAGTAAAAAGTTCTCCCAAGGGATTATTTATAGTCCAGGAAACAAGAGGCTGGGCAAATGCCCTTATGGATGGCATCAGGGAACTTTTCTTAGGACCCGGCGTCAAAACCAAAGAGGAAGAGAAAAAAGTGGAAAATGTGGCTGCTTATATGAGTCCTGGCCAGAAAGAGGTAGTGGCGGCCGTAGAGGCTAACATTGCTAAGCTGGGATTCAGAACGATGATTAGAGAGCTTTACTGGGCTCATAATGATGTTTTTTCCAAGGATAAAACCGCGGCCGTAGGGGGGTTTTTCAAACAGTTTAATACCCAGAATCTTAATGGCTTCAAGCCAAATAAAATGGTTACGCCCGGCCGGGGCAAGATATTCAAAAAGCGTCGAGAACCGGGTCAAAAAAGATACATAGTCAGGCTTTATAAAAACAGACAATTTCTTTTCCACAGGCCTAAAAGGGGATTTGTATTCAATACCGAAGAATTGGCCACCATTTTTCACATTCCCTTAAAATATGTTAAGGTGGAGAGGATACCGCGAATTGAGGCCAAAAAGGGCGGTCCGCCCACTAAATTACCAACTGGATAATATATATGAGCAATGAAGAAATAACAATTTTTGCCGAAACAAATTTTCGCAACCAACGGACAAGATTTGGCATTAAACCGGATGACCGTCGGCGCCATATGTATATTGTCGGAAAAACCGGTATGGGTAAGACCGTTTTGCTCGAGAATATGGCCATTCAGGACATTCAGAAAGGAAACGGGGTGGCTGTTGTCGACCCCCACGGCGAATTTGCCGAGAAAATGCTTGATTTCGTCCCATCTAGTCGGATTAACGATGTAATTTATTTTAACCCAGCTGATATTGAGCATCCGATTAGTTTCAACGTGATGGAAAAGGTTGATCCAGAGTATCGTCATTTAGTAGCATCTGGCTTAATGGGGGTTTTCAAGAAAATCTGGTTTGATATGTGGAGCGCAAGAATGGAATACATTACCTATAATACTGTTTTGGCTCTTTTGGAATATCCCGGAACCACCCTACTGGGCATTAACCGAATGTTGGCCGATAAAGATTATCGTCAAAAAATTGTAGAGAAAATTACCGATCCGACCGTAAAAGCATTTTGGGTAAATGAATTCGCTAAATATCCGGACAGATTTCGGGAAGAGTCTGTGGCCGCTATTCAGAACAAGATTGGGCAGTTTATCTCTGCTCCTTTGATTCGCAATATTATTGGTCAGGTTAAATCTTCTTTTGATATGCGACAAATCATGGACCAGGGCAAGATTTTAATCGTTAATTTAGCCAAAGGAAAAATCGGTGAGGACGCAAGCAATCTTTTAGGCGCTCTGGTGATTACCAAGCTTCAGTTGGCAGCTATGTCCCGGGTTGATGTTCCTGAAGAAGAACGCAGGGATTTTTATCTTTATGTTGATGAATTTCAGAACTTTGCCACCGAAGCTTTCGCCACAATTTTATCCGAAGCGAGAAAATACCGTCTTTGTTTGATTTTAACCCACCAATACATTGCTCAGCTTGATTCTATGACCGATAAGGGAAAGAGCACCAAGGTAAGAGATGCGGTTTTCGGAAACGTTGGAACTTTGGTTACTTTTCGAGTGGGGGCAGCTGATGCTGAATTTTTGGAAAAAGAGTTTGTGCCCGAGTTTACCATTGATGATTTGGTTAATTTGGATAAATATAACATCTACCTAAAACTGATGATTGACGGAGCAGCTTCCCGGGCATTCAGCGCTACCACTTTACCGCCTCTTCGCAGACCGGAGAAGTCGCATCGGGAAAAGATAATCGAAATTTCTCATGAGCGCTATACCATAAGTCGTAGAGAAATAGAGGATAAACTGGTTAAATGGAGCGAAACAGTTCGGGCGGAAAAAGAAGAAAAAAAGAAAAAATATGAAGCAGCTTGTTCGCAGTGCGGTAAAAAGACTAGAGTTGCTTTTAGGCCGGATGGCGTTCGTCCGGTTTATTGTCCCGAGTGCCTGCAGAAGATACGAGAGCAAAAGCCCAGAGAGGCAATTTCCCTGGAGGCCGCAACCAAGCAACAACCCCAGTCATTTAAAAAGAAAAAAGAACCAAATCTGGAAGAAGTCCGCAAAGCCATCGAAGACGCAATGAAGGGAGAAAAATAGATAGTATCTAGTATTCAGTATATAGTATATTGCTACTGAATTTATTTAGTAGCAATTTTTTAATAGAGGTGATATTATTAAAGAGTATGAAAAATTTAGAGGAATTGAAGAAAATTAGGTTAAAAAAGCTGAAGAATTTAATAAAAACCGGGATAAATCCTTATCCGGCTGAGATTTTGCGTACGCACACAAATCAAGGAGCAATAGATAGGTTTAAGAAACTCACAGGCAAAAGATTGACTCTGGTTGGTAGGATTCGTTCCATCCGCGAACACGGTGGTTCCACTTTTTGTCATATTGAAGATGGTTCGACCCAGATTCAGGTTTATTTTAAAAAAGATAAAGTAGGGGATAAACAATATAAATTATTTTTAGAAAATATTGATATTGGCGATTTTATTGAGGTAGCTGGAATTTTATTTAAGACAAAGAAGGGTGAAAAGACGTTAGACATCTCAAGGTGGAGAATTATTTCCAAATCTCTTTCGCCTCTGCCGAGCGAATGGTATGGACTGGAAGACGTAGAAGAAAGATTCAGAAAAAGATATTTGGACCTGATTTTAAACAAAGAGATCAGGGGAAAATTTATAAAACGCTCGGAAATTATCAAAAAAATCAGAAAATTTTTGGATGACAATGGATTTTTGGAAGTAGAAACCCCGATGTTGCAAACAATGGCTGGTGGCACAATTGCTCGTCCTTTTAAGACCCATCTTAATGCCTTGAATATGGATTTATATTTGAGAATTGCGCCAGAATTGTATTTAAAAAGATTATTGGTTGCTGGATTTGAAAAAGTTTATGAATTGGGCAGGAATTTTAGAAACGAGGGCATGGACAGGGAGCATAATCCTGAATTTACCATGTTAGAATTCTACGCTGCTTATTGGGATTACAGGCAAATGATGGATTTTACGGAAAAATTATTAAAATCATTGGATAATAAGATATTCGGGAAAAAATTCAAGAAAGCTGAATACGAGAAAATTGTCGGGTGGAAAGACGATAAAGAAGTTTTTGCCAAAATCAAAGAGCCGACATTTGTGATTCATCATCCAATGGAAATTTCGCCCTTGGCGAAAAAACTGGATAAAAATCCGAAAAAAGTTGCCAGGTTTCAACTAATTGCTAATGGCTTGGAAATTGCCAATGGTTGGTCGGAAATTAATAGTCCGCTTGACCAGGCAGAAAGGTTTAAAGCCCAAGAAGCAAAAAGAAAGAAAGGAGACCAGGAAGCCCATCAATATGACAAAGATTATATTGAAGCCCTGGAATACGGCATGCCGCCGGCAGCCGGCATCGGCATTGGCATTGATAGATTAGCGGTTTTATTAACTAATTCCAAAACCCTGCGGGAAATAATTTTATTTCCGACAATGCGACCAAAAAATGACAAGATATGAAGCAATAAAATTAGTTCAGGAGAAAATACAGAATCAAAATTTAACCAAGCACTGTTTGGCAGTAGGGGTTTGCATGCGGGATTTGGCAGAGAAGTTCGGAGAAGATCAAGAAAAATGGGAGTTGGCAGGATTGCTGCATGATATTGATTACGAGGAGACAAAGAATGACCCCAATAAACATTCTATTTTGGGCGCGGAAATGTTGGAGAAACTGGGATTGGGTAAAGAAATTTGCGAAGCAGTGAAAACCCACAATGAAATCCACGGCATTGCCCCAGAATCAAAAATGGCAAAGGCATTATTCTGTGTTGATCCTTTAACTGGCTTAATCGTAGCTGGGGTTTTAGTTTTACCCAGTAAAAAAATCGCGGATTTAACTGCAGAAAATGTTCTGAATCGTTTTAAGGAAAACTCTTTTGCCCGCGGCGCAAATCGAGAAATAATTTCTAAATGCCAGGAATTATTAGATTTAAGCCTAGAAGAATTTATCAAAATTGGTTTAGAGGCAATGAAGAAAATAAATAATGAATTAGGATTATGATTGATATAAAATTGTTACGGGAAAATCCGGAAAAAGTGAAAACGGCTTGTAAAAACAAACAAGTCAAGGTTGATATTGATAAGATTTTAAAATTAGATGAGAAAAGAAGGGAATTGATTCGTCCTATTGAAATACTCCGCGCCGAGTTAAATAAAATAAGCAAAAATAAACCAGACCAAAGAACAATTACCTTAGCACAAGCGAAAAAAAAGAGTATTTTTAAAAAAGAAGCAGAATTTAAAAAAACAGAAACAGAATTCAATGAATTATTTTTGCAAATCCCCAATATACCATTAGATGATGTGCCGATTGGTAAAGACGAATCGGGAAATGTAGTTATTAAGGAAATGGGCAAAAAACCAAATTTTGGTTTTTTGCCCAAAAGCTATCTTGATTTAGCTGAAAAATTAGATATTATTGATGTGAAAAGAGCAGCCAAAGTTTCCGGCACGCGCTTCGGATATTTAAAAGGTGGAGCAGTTCTTTTGGAGTTTGGTTTAATTCAATTGGCATTTGATGTTTTACTAAAAGAGGGCTTTATCCCGGTTATTCCGCCGGTAATGATAAAAACCGAGATGATGAAAGGAATGGGCTATGTAGAAAGGGGCGGAGAAGAAATTTATTATTTACCAAAAGATAATTTATGTTTAGTTGGCACTTCTGAACAGTCAATCGGACCAATGCACGCTGACGAAATTTTTGAAGAAAAGGAATTACCCAAGAGATATATAGCTTTTTCGCCGTGTTTCAGGCGAGAAGCGGGTTCTTACGGGAAAGACACTAAAGGAATTTTTCGTGTACATCAGTTTTATAAAGTAGAAATGTTCAGTTTTTGTCATCCAAACCAATCCAAACAAGAACACCAATTTTTCCTAAAGATGGAGGAAAAGCTAATGCGGCTATTAAAGCTGCCACACAGGGTTGTCCAGATGTGCACCGGCGATTTAGGCGACCCAGCTGCGGCAAAATACGATATTGAGGCCTGGTTGCCAAGCGAAAACCGTTATCGAGAAACCCATTCCACTTCAAATTGCACAGATTTCCAGGCCAGAAGATTGAACATTCGCTACAAAGCTAAGGATGGAAAATTGAATTTTGTCCATACCCTAAACGGCACGGCTTTTGCCACTGGCAGAATGATAATTGCGATTATTGAAAATTACCAGCAAAAAGACGGAAGCATGAAAATTCCGGAAGTATTACAAAAATATACGAAAATTAAGAAAATATGAGAGCCTACCACAGAAAAAGGAAATTCAGAAAAATTTTGGGAATAATTGTTTTAATCTGTTCCCTTTTTTTAATTTTGGTGGTCGGTTTTTTTCTTTTGCCGATATTTAAAATTAAAGCCATAGAAGTTTTGGGCAATAAAGAAATAAAAACAGAGGAAATTAAAGATAATTTAAATTACAGAAATATTTTTTTAACCAGTGAAATCAGAATCAAAAATGATTTATTAAAAAAATTCCCCCAGATTTCAGAATTGGAGGTTAAAAAGAATTTAATAAAAAGAGAAATTAAAATAACCATAAAAGAAAGAGAAGAATTTGGAATTGTTTGCCAAGAGAATAGCCAAAATTGTTTTTACATTGATAGAAAGGGGATAATTTTTAAAGAAGCGCCCCAGACCAGCGGTTCTTTAATTGTTTTAATAAAAGATTATTCACAGAGAGATTATGGGTTAGGAGAGAGGGTTTTTGAAGAAAATACAATAAAATTCATTTTCGAAACAAAAGAATTTTTAGCTTCAGAAATCAATCTTAAGATTTTGGATTTTGATATTTTGTCTTTTCCACCCGAGGATATGAAAGCGTTAACTAATGAGGATTGGTACATTCTTTTTAATTTACAAAAAGAGGCCGAAGACCAGCTTTCGGCCCTAAAAGGAGTATTGGAGGAGAAGATAAAAGATGAAAGGAAAAATCTGGAGTATGTGGATTTGAGGATTGAAAATAGAGTGTATTATAAATAAAAATTTGTTTGCATGTCGACACGCGTCAGCCGCTCCAGCGAGCGGCTGCACTAATTCTCAGCCAAAATTTCGCCTTCGGCGAAAACCGTGCTTTTGGCTTCCGAAGTTGTCTCAGTACAAACAAATTTTTATTTATTGAGGGATGTAGTAGACGAAAATTGAATTGCCGATTATGGTAATGGGTTGGTATTGATTGAGCCAGAGATAATAGCCAGCTGGTTGGTCAAAACCAGGGGCAGGCAGGCCTCGTCCACCCTGAAGATAAGTTGCTGAAATAGCCAGCCAATTGCCCTTGGCTTCTTTTGGATTCCAGTCGCCGTGCCACGGTTCATATTTGTCTCCCAAATAATAATCGGTATCCGAACCGCCGAAATAATCAACCTTTATTTTTTGGATTCCTTGCTCGTCAGCCCATTTGGCGAGCCTTTTTAAATCCTGACCCCAATCCAAATTGGAATCAGTCACGTAGAGATAACCGTTTTTCGGTCCGCCAACCAATTCATTGAAATGGGTGAGATAATAAGGAAAGACAGAAAGAGAGGAAAGGGCATACCATAATGCCAAAAATCCAAATACCAAAATCCAAATTACAAACATTCTTTCCTTTTTGATATGCTCAAAAATTCTTTTAATTTGGCCAGAGATGAGGAGGTAAACAAAGGGGAAGGTAGGCAGAACATGGCGTACGCCGATATTAAGATTACTTTGAATGGTAAAAAACCAATAGACAGCCAGAAAAATAAGCATGGCTATTTCTGGGAAAAACTGTTTTAAAAACGGCATAAACGAACTAAATAATTTTTTCCAGAAATTTTTCGGTACTTGCCAAGCCAAAAATAATATAGCAATAATGGTTAATACGTGGAGAGCCAGGGGTTCTTTTATGGCGTAAACTATTGGAAAATAATTTTTCCAACCAGCAGCCGAGATTTCTCCCAGGAAAAAGGTGGTATTCCCGCCAGTGGCTCTTTGAAAAACCATAGAAAGACCAAATAAATACTGGGCATAAGCTCGAAGAATTGGCTTATCTGACATCCAGACAATCAGGTTGGCAATGGGTCTAATCATAAAAGATTTTGTAATAAATTCAGCATCCCTGACCTGTCTTTCTGGGGGATAATTTAGAACATGATATTGATAAACCGGATAAACAACAACGTAGCCAATAATCAGGATAACAATAAACTTTAGACAATAAACCATAAACACTTTGAGGAATTTTTTTTCTTCTTGCCATTTAACATAAATCCAAATAAGTAAAAGCAGACCGAAATAAGGAATAAGCAGGAACAAAGAGAATTTTATCAATTGGGCAATGCCAAAAACAAGTCCGGCAAGAATTAAGTTTTTCTTATTTGATGTTGCCTGTCTGCCCTCGGCGGAAAGCCATTTAAGAAAATAATAAGTAGCGATAAAGAACGCAGCCGCCGCGCCCACATCAGTAGTTACATAACGGCCATGGGCAATAAAAGTAGGGGAAAAAGAAAATAAAAACAGGGCAAAAACAGCAATTTTAGGACCAAACAACTCTTTTGCCCAGCGGAAAACATAGAATCCTAGAAGCATCAATATCAGAATCATCGGGATGCGCGACCAGAAAATCATTTTCCCCGCATCATTTCCAGAAGCGAAAATAAATTTCCAACCCATTGTCCATTGACCGTTAATGTCGTCTTTCCAGGCGCTAAAATCAGTATCAAAAATCAATTTCATAAAGAGCAGGGGAATAGCTGATAAATCTTTTAACAGGGGAGGATGTTCGGGATTAAGCCGCATATCTCTTTGGGTTAAATAGGAATAACCAGCTGGTATATGAGCCAGCTCATCCATGGTTAAAGAATCGCCCTTCATACTTAAAACAGCCACTATCAGCATGAATATTAGTAGCAAGACAGCGATTAAATTGGATTTTTTATTTGACATTTTATAACTCAAATAGCCAAAAATCTTCTTGAGATCTAATATTTCCCTGAGGGAATTTTTCTTTTAATTTTTTAAATATTTCAGCGTCGTATTGAAGCGGGATTACCACCAACCGGTCAGCCGATTTAATTTCATCTATTCCCCCTGGTAATAAATAAATAGTTGGCTGATTATTGCTCGCTGCCCGAATAAATATTACTGTCTGAGCCGGCATGGGTATATCTTTAATTTTACCATTTTGTTCAACGGGCACCAAAACTCCTGATTGATTTACAATTACGTAATTTGGTGTTTGCTGGGGTAAATTATTTAAATATTTTCCAATTTCCACAAAATTTTTAGCAAAAGCATCCTCAACAACCGGTTGCTGGGCCCAGTCTACGAAATATTTATCATAACTGACGTAACCGCATAAAATTAGAGACAATAAAGATACGGCAAAAAGAAGTTTCTTATTCGTTTTTTTAGCCAGAAATTTGTAAAAAATAGAACCTCCCCAGGCAGCGTATATATAGCAAACAGGAATAACGCCGATTGTTCGAAGAGCATGAGGGAGTCCTTCGGCAGTAAGAATAGCCGGTAAAAGCATTGCCCCAAACCAGACAAACAGAAATAAGTGAATGCCCCATGACTCGGTTTTGGTTTTCAATGATTTAAAAAACTCTTTGATTGAAAAGATAATACCAATGAGAAAGAGAATGCCTACGGGCCAGAAAAGCTGGGGAGAGCCAGCGAAGTTATGGCGCCAGTTTTTATCGCCGACAACATTGAACATCCCCAAAGTTTTAATCGTGCTTTCAATCGCGGCTTTTAAAGGGCTTTTTTGAGCAAAAACCGAAACTCCGCCAGCCCGACCTACGAAATCTTGAGGATTGTGCAAAAAATATAAGCCAATGGGCAGAGCTACAAGTATAATTGCCAGAACCCAGATTTTATATTGCCAGAAACCGTTTTTGAAAAAAGCGTTAAAGAATCTGCCAGTGATTTTGTATTCTTTGAAGAATTTCAGAATAATAATCAAAAGCGGAACCATCAAAATAATTACCGCCATTCTGAAGGCAATGTAGGTGTGGAATCCCAGACCGAGAAAAATTCCCGATAATATCAGGTATATGGTGGAGGAGATTTTTTTTCTTTTTTCCGGAGAAAAATTTATGACCTTGAAGAGAAAATAAAAAGACCAGACCAGACAAAAGGGAACCATAATTGCCCGAAAACCAATGCGGGAAAAATTTACGTGCCAGAAGCTGACAGCCATAAAAAACATCGACAGGAGAGCGATGCTGTTGGATTGGAACAATTCTTTGGTCAGAAAATACAAACCGAGAACCGCCAAAATTCCAATCAGAGCACTAATCAATTTTAAAGACCAGATGTGGATACCGAGGGTTTTCAAAGATAGAGCTTGCAGATTAATAAAAAAACCCTCGCGACCATTGTTTTCAGAGTAATATACTTTATAGTCACCGGTTTTGATGGCTTGAATGGCGTTATTGCCATTCATTGCTTCATCAGGATATAAGCCGGGCGGGATGGAATTTAGATGCCAAATTCTAAAAAATGTGGCAATCGCCAAAATCAAAACAACAAGTAAGACCGTCTTTGTTTTGTCCATTAATTATATTTTAACATATTTGTTAGCAGTTTAGAAATATGATATATTTAGGGTATGATTGCCAAATCGCAGAAAATCGAACAAGCCCCCAAAATTCACGAGGAGATTTTTGAATTGGAAAAAAAGCTGGCTGAAAAAAAACAGGAATTGGCGGAGAAACAGGAGTTTGAAAAGCATGACAAAGATATACTTAGAGAGGTGGTTAAAGAAAGAATTAGTCAGGTAAAAGTCAGTACCAAACCTCCCGCACCTCAGATTGCGAAAAAGGCAAAAGAAATAGGCGTTGAATCAAAAGAAAGACAAATTCAGCTTTTAATTGATTTGGTTTTTCAAAAAGGAGTTGAACACGCAATAGAGGTAGCAAGAAGATTAGATAATCCATATTTACTTGATGAGCTGCATGACAGCTTGGTAGATAAGCTTTATAAGAAATTAGTTGAAGAAGGAAAACTGAAGAAAATATGAGCATAGAAGAGTTTATTTTCCTTGTTATTTTTGTAATCCTTCTTTTGGTGATGGCCTTGATTTTATTTCTTGTATTTGAGAAAAGGAAAAACAAAGGAATGGTTGCACGCTCTCTGAATATGGGTTTGTTTTTAATCAGATTGCCCAAAGAAGTCGAACAAGGGGTTTCGCTGGAGGACAAAAAAAACAGAATTGCAATAATGGAGCAGTTTTTAGCCAGTTTAACCTCTCTGAAAGAAAAAGGATTTTTTAAAAATATTTTTTATGGCCAGCCATACGTTGCTTTGGAGTTGGCCATTCCTTTTGTGGGCTCGGAAATATGTTTTTACCTGGCTGTCCCAAAACAATACGAGGCATTTTTGGAAAAACAGATTTACGGTTTTTACCCTAAGGCAACCGTGGAAAAAATTGAAGATTACAATATCTTTAATCCCGAAGGCTCCTGCGCCGGAGGTTTTTTTAAATTGGAAAAAAGAAATATTTTACTCTTGAGAACCTACAAACAATTAGAAACTGACCCATTAGAAAGTATTGTCAATGCCTTGAGTAAAATAGAAGAGGTTGGCGAGGGCGGGACAATCCAGATTATTTTAAAGCCGGCAAGCAAAAACTGGAATAAAGAAGGACTTTCAATAATTAAAAAAATGAATCAGGGGGTAAGCTTTAAAGATGCCTTGAGCGGGAAAATACCTCCGAGGCCGAAGCCAGATCAGCCGCAAGTTCAGACGAAAATTTCTCCAGCTGACGAGGAAATAATAAAATTTTTACAGGCCAAGACCTCAAAAATTGGTTTCCAGACAAATATCCGGCTTATGTTCTCAGCCAAAACCGAAGAGCGTGCCGAACAACTGCTTTCCCATGCCGAAGGAGCCTTCCATCAGTTCTCTTCGCCTAATTTAAATTCCCTGAAATTTAAAAGATTGAAAGGGAGAGCCCTGAAGAAACTTTGTTTTAATTTTTCTTTCCGTTTGTTCAAGCCAAGCGAGGGAATGATTTTAAATAGCGAAGAAGTGGCAGGTATTTTCCATCTTCCCTTGAGCATGATTAGTTCCCCAAAACTCAAATGGTTAAAAGCCAAAGAATCCAGTCCGCCGACAAACATTCCCAAGGAAGGAGTTGTTCTGGGTAAGAACGTTTTCCGCGGCGAAGAAGCAATTGTCAGAATGATGGATGAAGATAGAAGAAGGCATCTTTACATTATCGGCCAGACCGGAACAGGCAAAACAACCTTAATGATTGAGATGATGAAGCAGGATATCGAAGAAGGCAAGGGCTTGGCCTTTATTGACCCTCACGGCGAAACAGCCGAAAAAATTCTGGGATTGATACCGGAAAAGAGAATTGACGATGTGATTTATTTCAATCCCTCCGATGTTGACCGACCCATGGGGTTGAATCTTTTGGAATATGACCCGAATCATTCGGAACAAAAAACCTTTCTGGCCAATGAAATGGTAAGCATATTCAAAAAATTATGGGAAGCTATTCCTGAAGCATTCGGCCCTATGTTTGAGCAATACATGAGGAATGCCCTGCTTTTGATAATGGATGACCCCGAATCCGGTTCAACCCTGTTGGAGGTGCCCAAGGTTTTGGCAGATGAGGAATTTCGCCATTATAAACTTTCCAGAACCACTAATACGGTAGTCAAGAATTTCTGGTTGAAAGAGGCGGAAAAAGCCGGAGGCGAGGCGGCTTTAGCCAACATTGTTCCCTACATTACCAGCAAGACCAATATTTTTCTATCAAACGATATTATGCGGCCGATTATTTGTCAACAGAAAAGCGCTTTTGATTTCAGAAAGATAATGGATGAAAAGAAAATCTTTGTAGCCAATCTTTCCAAGGGAAAACTGGGCGAGGTGAATAGCAGTTTGCTGGGATTGGTTATCGTGGGTAAACTTTTAATAGCCGCCTTTTCCCGGGTTGACGTCCCTGAAGAACACAGACCAGATTTTTACCTTTACATTGATGAATTCCAGAATTTTACCACCGACAGCATTTCCACTATTTTGGCCGAAGCCAGAAAATATCGTCTGAATTTGATTATTGCCCATCAATTTATCGGTCAGCTGAAGGACGAAATCAGAAAAGCGGTTTTCGGCAATGTCGGAAGCATGGTATCATTTCGGGTCGGGCCTGAAGACGCTGAGTTTTTGACCAAGCAATTTGAACCAACCTTTTTCCAGGGGGATTTAATGAATATTGATAATTTTTACGCCTACATTAAGTTACTGATTAACAATCAGACCAGTCTGCCTTTTAACATCAGGATTCTTTTGCGAAGCGAAATTAATCCCGAGATTGCGGAAAAGATAAAAGAGCTTTCGCGTTTAAAATATGGACGGGAAAAGAAAGTGGTGGAAAAAGAAATTGAGGAAAGGTCAAAAATAAAAAGCAATGGGGGTGGTGCAGATATCCTGCCCGAGACGCCAGATTTGAGATAATAAAATAATAATTAACAATTAATAAAAAATTATGAGAAAAAGTGATATTATTGCGGTTTTGGTTTTGGGCGAGATTGCCTCTTGGTTAATCTTGTCTGTGATAAAGGGCTTTCTAAATCCGGAGCTATATGCTAAAATTTCAGGAACCCTTATTTGGGCATTGCCGATAATTTTTCCTATCATTTGTTTGATTTTTCTTTATGCCGCTGTTTTAATCAGTAAAAAAATCGCCGTTGTTTCCCAGGTAGCCAAGTTTATTCTGGTTGGCGGACTTAATACTTTGGTCGATTGGGGAGTTCTGAGTTTTTTGATTTTTGCCTCCAAGGGCGCTGGTCTTGCTTCTAACAAGGTTATATTTGAGATTTTTTCCGTTACCATCGTGTATTACACATTATTTAAGGCGGTTTCCTTTATAATCGCAACGACCAATAGTTATATCTGGAATAAATTCTGGACATTTAGAAGAAAAACCATGGAAACCGCGGCTAAAGAATTTACCCAATTTCTGGTTATTTCCATTATTGGATTTCTGATAAACGTCGGGATTGCTTCTTTCGTTTTTAAATTTATCGCCACTCCGGGAAATTTGAATCTGGACCAGTGGGGAATTATTGCCGCCGCCATGGCCACGGTCATCTCAATGACTTGGAATTTTATAGGATATAAATTTATCGTATTTGAAGTAAAAAAAGAAGATGACGGAACTAGTAATTTATCGCAAGTATAGACCACAGAAATTTTCTGAGGTTGTGGGTCAAGACCACGTAATAAAAACCTTAACCAGCGCCTTAAAAACTGGCAAGGTTGCTCATGCTTATTTGTTTGCCGGGCCAAGAGGAACAGGGAAAACCACGGTTGCCCGGCTTTTGGCTAAGGCAGTTAATTGTTTTGATACCAGCACCTACGAACCCTGTAACAAATGCGAATCTTGTCTTGAGATTATGAATGGTCGGGCACTGGATTTGAT
>Ga0172362_10000715_pt1 | contig 27845 bp, 22 predicted proteins | sample LakKivs1_kivu2a2_FD_114534 | JGI IMG/M metagenome (GOLD analysis project Ga0172362, IMG submission 114534) | Sediment microbial communities from Lake Kivu, Rwanda - Sediment s1_kivu2a2 | ecosystem: Environmental > Aquatic > Freshwater > Lake > Sediment | place: Rwanda: Western Province, Lake... | reverse complement strand
GAACGGTCCATCTAACACAAACGAGACTAGAAGAAAGCACCGCTGGTACTACCAGACCCTTGGTGATCTTCAGCCAAATTTCCTGCTTGTCTTGAAGGAAGCTGCAAGACCACAGTTCACCTTCGATGAAGCAGTTATGGAGCATAACCAGGAAACGGTCTACTTCGCTGGTAAGCAGAAGTGGGCTGAGACAAAATTGATGTGGTATGACGTTGAGCAAGATCCTGACTGCTCTAAGAACGTGTGGGATTGGCTCAATAAGATTGTCGAGATTACTGGTGGTCAGTTACCAGTTGAGACACCAGATCAGTATAAGAAAGATGGCGAATTGGTTATGATTGACGGTAAGGGAAGTCCGACTGAGACTTGGAAGATGTGCGGTTGCTGGCCGAAGGACATTAACTGGCAGACATTGGATTACGGTTCTTCAGAAATAATACAGATCGAAGTCTCGATGCGGTATGACCGAGCACAACGAAAATAGTAGGTGGATAGTGGGAAATGAATAATGCCAGGATTCGTAATAAATGGAACTGGTAATCAATACCCTATACCAAATACACTAGAAACAGTACGAGCACACAGATATATCATAGAAGTACTAGGTCCAATAACTATGCGTGAACACTTAGTTGTAGCCAAGGATTTCCAAATTCCAAAATGGACAGTTAATAAACATGAAGTAGTAACAACACTAACGTATAAATATGCCAAGGGAGTAAATTGGGGCGATGCCACAATAGTCTTCTATGATACTACAAAGCCACCAGTCCTTGACTCGCTTAATAAATGGAAAGATCAGGTTTATACTGACACTGATGGTATTGGAATACATGGTTCTGGTGGTTATAAGCAAGATTCAATTCTAAATGAATTAGATGGTGCCGGTGAAATTATTAGAACTATAAAATTGAAGAATTCATGGCCGATTGATGTTGATTACGGTAAATTATCTTATGCTGACTCTAATATAAATCTTATAAATTTAACATTAGCCGTTGATTATGTCGAATTTGAATAAAGCGTAAATAATATGTATAAGAGGAGACTTGAAAATGAAGCAGGAAATCCACATACCTGGTAGCGGAAAACAACAACCATCAGATCGCCAGCAACCTCCAGAAAAGCAAGTTGGAAGAGATGATGTAGTTGACTTAATCTTAAGTAAACCTCCAGAAGAATTCCTGCCATGGGAAAAGATTCCACTTCCGAGTGCAGGAATGTATTATGAAGGTAAGATTCCTAATGGTGAAGTACAAGTAAGACCAATGGGTCTTATTGCTGATAAGATTTTGGCGACACAGCGTTTGGCTCAATCAGGGCAAACTATTGATTACATCTTCAAGAACCATGTAAAATTCCCAGATCCTGCATTCGATCCTCTTGACCTTCTTGTTGGTGATAGAATGTTCCTGTTGTACTATCTGCGCGGCATTACACATGGTAATAATTATGAGTTTACTGTGACTTGTACTAATGAGGAATGTGCTAGAGTTAGCTCGCATGAGTATGATTTGAATAAGATTGCCGAGACTGTTAAAGGCCCGACTGTTACTGAACCTTTGAAGGTAATTCTTCCTTCAATGACGAAGTCTCTTTCTGAACTTGCTGGTGGTAGTACTGAGGTATATGCTGAGGTTAGATTCCTGCGTGGTAGAGATTTACAGGTGATGATGCGGACTCACCGTATTAAGGAGAATGTTCAGACTGGTATTGCTAGGAATGCTGTTACGAATAAACCAATGGCTTTTGTTGAGCCGTCTTTGGATTCTTCGATTGAAGATCATCTTAATATGGTGATTGTCTCGATTAATGGCAATCGTGATAGGACTAAGATAAATGAGATTTTCAAGAGGATGACTTCTGCCGATACGGCTGCTATCAGACGTACTTTGACGAAGAATGAGCCTGGTGTTGAGACAGCAATTATTGTTACTTGTCCTGATTGTAAGACCGAAATGAGGATGAATCTTCCTATAACTGAATCCTTTTTTCGCCCAACGGAGCACGGAAGAGTATGAGGCAGAGTATCACCATTTAATGGAGCAGGAATTCCAACTTAAGTATCATTGTCATTTCAATTTATTTGAGATGGCAATTATGTCAGCTGAGGATAGGGCATTCCACCTAAAGAGAATGAAGGAACAAATCGATAAAGAAAATGAAAATGTTCCTAAGGAAGGTAGGAAGGGTTATGGGGGACGTAGTTTTGTGTAGTGCAAAAATAGATCAGGAGAATCATTTATGGCCACAGTCTACCCTCGTATTAGCGGTCGAGTCGGAAGTACAATCGACCTAAACGTCACATTCCTCATAAATGGTGTCCCGGCAGATCCTTTTGCAATAAGAAGAGTGTCAATCTATAAGACAGCAGTAACAGACGAAAATCTAATAGCACAAATCCCCATTGTATCACCTTGCGAGACTGGTTATCCAGCACCAATTTCACAGGAATACGTAGGAACGACACCTCAACCAGGAGTATATCATCTATATTGGGATGTGCCGTGTACTGGAATATCAGTTCCAGATATATTCTTCGATGTGTGGGAATATATGACAATTTGTCCAGACTCAAGTGGTACTGACCCATGTTCGCCAGAGATTATTAATAATGAGGATCTTTGGCAGAGGCAATGCAACGAATTTTGGCTCTACCCAGATGGAACTTATGTCGATTCAGGTCTTGAAACGATTAGGTTAGGTTTCGAGGCGATGGATTCTAAGTTCCATCAGCCTGAGAGAAGAACGCTTGAAGTTGGTATTATGCCTATGCCATTATATGATTTTGATTACAATTTGGTGGCCCCAATTATTCCATTCCTGACGGCTACGTTTACATTATTCACTGATAATTGCGAGGTATTGATTGATGCTGAACCAATGAAGATTGGTTTGAGGCAGGGGACATATAGATCTAATCCATTTGTGTTACAGTACTTATTTGATACTACTAGAGTTCTGAGAGGTACTTATAGGTATCGTGTTGATCTTTGTCTTCCAAATGGTGAAACTAGGTCAAGTCCTGATCTCCATTTACAGGTGAGTTAATGAACATACCCTACAGGTCATTTTCGATTGGTCAGTCAGTTAGTCCGATTGGCGACTTACAATCTAGAGTTAATGGCTATTATCAAGCCAGTAACGGTAAGTTGATAATTGAGGATGTTGATGAGTTTACTTATAGAGTTAGGCCAGTTGGTCAGAGAGATGTATTAGACGCTGCTCATTTTGATCTTGTGCCGATTAATGTTGAGCCTACTCGGTTTTTCGCACCGGCTAATAGGGTGAAGCCTGGTGTTACGGTTAGACCAGTTACTGAGAGTAAGACTAGAGTTATTAGTGAGTGTTTTGGTAATAAGGCATATTTCATGGGTGGTGGTTGTCTTAGCAATGAACCTGTTGAAATTTATAAGATGATTGGTGATCCAGATGATATGTTTTTCTTCTTAAGGGAAGAAGATGAAGATAATAATTAAGAGCAAGAAGGGCAAGGTTACTGTCGTCGAAGCTGCCCCGCCAGCAGGCGCGGGGGGTGTTCGGCCTGGCGCACCAGGTGCCAGTGGCGCACCGAAGGAATTTAAGAAGATAGGCGATACTATTGCTCGTGACATAAAGAAGCAAGAGACAGAGAGAACCAAAGCCCTTAACTTACAAAATCAACAGGTTCAGAAGCAAATTCAAGCATTACAGCAGCAGATTGCTCAGGTAAATCCATCAGTAGATCCAAATAAACCACCACAACTAACGAAACCAGGCCAGCCACCCAAGCCAACAACACCACAAAAAGCGACTGAGCCACCACCTGAGCCGCCAAAACTCGACCCATCACGAGCTGAACAGGAACGAAAGCAGGCCGAGGCCGCTGCGAAGAATAATCCTGCGCAGAAAGCTGCGTTAGGCAAAGCAGTTACAAGTCTATCCGCAGCTTTGGCGATGCGACCTAAGTAGTATTTAATACGTCATAGAAAGTGATACATTAACATATGATTGCAAAAATCGTAGACAATCGTTGGATATACCTATTACAGATGCCTGTAGAAGTAGAGAAAAGTATCCTAGATCACTTCAGTGTTAGAGATCCTAGAGCGCATTATATTGATTCTGATTATTGGGACGGATGGTATAGGAGGTATGATACAAAAAATCGTAGATTGGCGTTACCATTCTTAACTGAATTGAAGAATTATATGGTTAAGATAGATGTACCGTTAGAGGTTTTCGATGAGCGTCCCCCAATTGAGAAGGTGCCTGAGGATAGAATTACAAAGGATATGCTAGCAGGTATTACGTTAGAGGACTATCAGATAGGTGCTATTAAGTCTACGTTGAATAATGAGATTGGTTGTATTCAAGCGCCAACTGGAGCAGGGAAATGTATAACTGGGGAATCAAATATAATATTGAATGGGATTGAAATACCAATAAGTAATTTGTTTACTGATTTTTTAGATGAGGAAATTAAAGATGTTTCTAATTTTGAATTATATGTTCTTGGTATTAATGGATATAATAAAATTAATAAATTATATAAAACATCTCCAAGACCAATTAAAAAACTTATCTTAGATAATGGAGGAATTATACGTGGAGTCGATGAACATAGAATCTTCACAAAAAATGGTTGGAAACAGTTATGTCAAATTACTGAATCAGACGAAATCATTAAAAGAGAAGGTGATGGAATTAGTAATAAATGGGGCATATATTCGCAAATACAATCGAGTTCATATAGAGTCAGACTGTGCGTTATGCGCGACACGGTTTGTGAAAAATCTATATTCAATATTAAAGACGACGAAGAAATATGGAAAACCTCTTTGTATAAAATGTACGAGATCATTGGCACAAAAAATGGCATTACAGAACAATCCAAATTTATACAAGAAGATGTGTCATTGTTTAGAAATAGGACGTACAAAAAACAATTGTATGAAAAATCCAGAAATAATAAAGAAAGTCATGGAGACATGCAAAAAGAAGTATGGAATATCAGTGCCAGCGAATTTGCCCAATGTGGACAGATCAGAGTCAGTGAAGAGAGGTGTACTAACAAAAACGAAAACAGGGAGGTTACCGAATTCGCTAGAGGTTATATCAAAATTCAGGGAAACAATGAAATTAAAATCAATAGAAGAGATAGAGAATATAAAGAGGAAGAAAAAAGAGACGTGGCGCAAGAATCATTCGACGAAGGAATCTATAAACGAATTGTTTTCGCGTTCTCAGAAAATACGGACCAATTTTATAATTACAAGATTTGGGAGAATACCATATCAGAGCAGATTAGAGTTGAAGTTCATCGAGTATTGTGTAAAATCGAAGAATATCTTATCTCTAGAGAGGGGTCCAACAATAAAATTCGCCAATTCATGGTATTTATCAGATTTTATGATTCAGACAATAACAAACAAATTGATAATAGAAATAAAATCGAAATACTTATTCGAATTGAAGAAGAGCAGTATATTATCGAAGAAAATAGCCGCAGAGAAATATGCACAAAATCATTCAATGAAATATGTCCTAATAATTTGCGACAAATGTTCAAAAATGGATTCTATTATAGAATCAATAATTGGAATAAAGTAAAACATGTTGTTGATGACGGCATAGAAAATTGTTATGATCTTCAAGTTGAAGATATAAGTCATTCATTTTGGACTAACAATATTTTATCACATAATACAGAGATTATTTGTGGTATTGTTAAATTATATGATTGTTCGTGTGTTATTATTACTGAGCAAACTGTTGTTTTGAATCAGATTGTTAATAGGCTACAGATTAGGAAGGTTGCTGAGAAGGTTGATAAGTTTTGCCATGGTTTCTTGCCGACTGGTAAGAAGATTATGGTCGGTAGTTTACAGTCACTCTTCGTTGCTGCTAAGCCGAAGAAGGCTAAGGTTACTTTAACCAGGCATCAAGTTTTTTCTCGTTTGTTGAAGATGGTGGAGCGTGAGGATGAGAATTTAACTAAAGTTCTTCCTTCTGCTCTTATCGAGGTTATGACTAGGAATCCTGAGAATATTATGAAGTTGAAGGGTACTTATTATGAGTTGGCTCATAATTATTTCCGTGATCAGGAGTATGATAAGCGTCTTAAGTGGCATTCTACTAGGCATGGTAATGCTGATATTATTCGCGAGGCTGTTTCTACTTGTGATATGATTTGTGTTGATGAGGCTGATTTGGCTTCAACTACTCAGTATAGTAAGTTGTTTAGGACGGTGTTTAATGGTCGTAGGAGGTACGGTTTTAGTGGTACTTTCAATGATCCTGGCCGTCCGATTCAGAATTTGTTTATTAAGGAGAATCTCGGTTCTATTATTCATGAGGTTCCTAGGCAAGAGGTGCAGGGGCGTGGTAGGATTATTCCTGTTAGGCCGGTTTTTATTGTTGTTGGTAGGGATGGTGATAAGGAGGATAGGCGTGCTTATGATATTGCTATGAGGGAGGAGATTATTGAGAATGAGGTGTTGCATAGTAAGATTAAGACTATTGTTGACTCGTTTCCGAAGGATAAGACTTTGATTCTTTTGGATACTTCTCCTATTGGTGAGCTTGGTGAGGCTTTGAGGGATAAGATTTCTGGTTCTAGGTTTCTTTGGAATAAGTCGTCTAAGTCTGAGCGTGATGAGTGTTTGAAGTTGTTTGAGAGTGGTGAATTGATGTGCCTTATTGGTGGTAAGATTTTCCAGCGTGGTTTGGATATTCTTGGTGGTGTTGATAATCTTATTGTTGTTGGTGGGGGTAAGCAGCGGTCTAATATTAATCAGATGGTTGGTCGTGCTGTTCGTAGGAATGCTAGGGGTTGGGCTAGGGTGTTTTTATTCTTTTTCTTGAATAATAAGTATTTGTATCATCATAGTAGGGAGAATATTAAGGCTGTTATTGATATGGGATATAATCCTAAGATTTGTGTTGGTAATGTTGTTTTGGATGGTGTTAAATTCGTGAAGAGTAGGTTTAGAATTAAGATATAGTATAATTTGTAACTATTTCTTACATTAAAACTATATTCTCAGATTCCTTGTTTGAATAAATATATGTATGAACACGATGGAAATGCAATGTGGAGGTAAGACGATGTCCAAGGGTGTCCACCCGAAAGACGCCATAGAACGAAAAGAAATCTTCTACAAAAACCACTACTTTGATAACGAAATTGTCGAACGACTATTACATAGGTATCTCCGAGGGGCCTGTACTGACGTCCACCTCCGCGACGAAATAATGATACACGCCTCAGAACTAATAGTGCAACTAATCAAAGCACACAACCTAGCACAAATCTACCCAGGTAAAGATGACTCCTCAATGATGGATTTATTCCAAACAGCATGGATACAAATAGAAAGCGCATTATACAAATATGAAGCACTCCCCTACTGCGCTAAATGCTACAATAATATGCGTCCAAATGAATCACTCCTATCAGAAGAGTATATCTTTGAAGCCGAAATCGTCAAAAGAATAAAGAGATGTCCAAACTGCAAAGTACAACTTACCGAAACAAGCATCTATTATAAAGGAAAATCAAGATTATTCAACTTATGGTGTGTAAATCCAAATACTAAAGTTATAACTAAAAATGGAATTTTACCTATATCTGATGTTGTCGATAATATTTCATTAATGGTTCATGGTATTGATAAAATGGTTGAAGTGAATGGTGGTATTAGAAAGATTAAGCAGGATACATTAATTATTAATTCAATGTATAATTATCCTATTGAGGGATCTACAGAACATTGTTTGATGAGGCTTAATGATAATGGCCCAGATTGGGCAAAATTAAAAGATTTAAAAGTTGGTGATTTAGTTGCGATGCAATGTGGGCAACATATATTTGGTAATAATGATGATATAAGTGATATAAAATTAGTTACTGATGAGTGGAAACATCCTAATGTTATTACTAATGATATGGCCTATTTTTTTGGTTTGTATATTTCTGAAGGGTCTTATGGTAATAATATGCTTAATATTTATAATGTTGATAAAGAAGTTATTGACTTTTTATCTAGGTTTAATGGGCTGAAATTTAAACACCAAGATATAAATTGTGGTAATTATACTTGTTCTAAATCGTTTAATGAGTTTATGGATAAGATTGGTTTTTCTGAATGTCATACAGCACAAAATAAGAAGATACCAGATCGTCTTCTTAGGATGTCTAAAGATAATATTCATAATTTATTATCAGGGTTATTTGATGGGGACGGTCATTCTTCATCATTTAATGGTGAAGTTGGGTTTACATCAACATCATTGGAATTAATTAATCAAATTCGTAGTATATTACTTAATATTGGTATTGTCTCAAAATTATATGTTGACCCAAGAGAAATTAGAGAATTTATTAAAAAAGATGGGCGATCTTATATAAGTAATTTAACTGGCGCATATATGATTAGATTACCAACCGCTGATTCATTAAGATTTTATGATCGAATTGGTTTTAGAATTAATAGAAAACAGGAAAATATAACTTCATTACCTATCCCCCATGAGTACATTTATTCACTAAAGGATAAATTTATTAAATTATATAAAAAATATGGTTCAGTTGGCCATTATAATCAAATAAGAAAATTAATAAAACCTGGATATGTTGGAAAATTATTTAAAGTAAGGCAATATCTTGAATATTGGTCGAATTTCAGCGAAGATATTGATTATAAATTCTTAAAAGAGAGGATTGATGAAAATTTAAAATTTAAGAATAGAGTTATATGGTTGCCTATAATTAAAATTGAAAAATCAGAAAGTGAATTATGTGATATAGAAGTAAATTCTGATGATCATGGATATATTGCCAATGGATTTGTGTCGCATAACTCACAAGTCGCTAGGACAGTAATATTAGCTTATATTAAAAAAGAGAATAGAGATAGAAAAAACAGTAATATGTTCAAGACTCACGTAGAGAACAAACCGATTGGACCATCTAAAATTATCTCTCGGTTCTATGATGAAGCATATGAGTTATGTAAATTTAATGATGAACATTTACAAATTCTTGATGCTCTAATGAAATTACATAATAAGGATGAGCGAGCACACGAGGGATTAATTGCTAAATTGATGCAGGAGACTAATTTATCAAGATCATCAATAGTTTGCTTCTTTAGAATTATTCGTCTAAGATGTCATGATTTTTCTGATTCGCCAGTTAACGAGATTAATAATACAGCTAAAAATATACTAGGTAATGGGGAACCAGACGATTTCGAGGATCGATAAATGAGTAATCCAGGTTTTACAGTTACACCACAACCAATCAGAACTGGTTATGGATTATGCCCGATCTGTCACGGTAAAGGTGTCAGCTGCGAGCGCTGCCCAGATGGCGACACCTTCTGTGAGAATGGACATAATTACCCACATACTCAAAGAGTCTACGAGGAAACATTACCAGGCGCATCTAATCTAAAACAAAGAATCACAGATAGACGGAAGAGGCATGATAAGCCGTCAGGCCATAAGATGAAGTTGCCCGATCCGGTTAAGGGCATCGCGCACGCGGTGAACCCTAGGCAGGAGGGTGAAGGTGGTCCAAGGTCGGTTGATGAATGCCTATTATTTCTATCAGACAACATAAATGAGGAGTGTGATGTAATTTCTGCGAAATTTAAGAATTTTGAACATAAAGATCAGTTGCGTGAGATGATTAACCATTTGTTGATTACTAATATGGGTGGCTGGTATAAGGAAGAGAATTGTTTAATGCATATTTCTGGTAGGATGGCTCTTTGTGAGCATTGGGATGTCACCGATGATGGTCATCTTTGCGCTAAGGGTAAGAAATATAGGCAGATAGATTCTGATAAGTTATATAAGTTCATGGAGGCTTGTAATGACTAAGACTAGTCAGACTCCTGAGGTTACAGAGGATTCTGATCTAGTATCAATATTAGGTGGGTCTGATGAGGATATTATTGAGGAGCCAGTTCCTGCAGAACCAGAACAACCGCCAGTAGCCAAAGAAATAACAGTAACTGAACCAATATTAGAGACTGTCAAGACAACATATACCGAGCCTGAGATTTTCAAGGATAAGCCAGAAGATGAGACGTCTAAGAGGATTAATGAATTAATTAAATTGTTCGGTTCTACGGTTGAAGTCATAGTTAATAATTATGCTACGGACAGAGCGCAGGTTGAAAGTGCTATTTCATATTTTGAGGATCAAGTCAAGGTTGCTAGGGCAGCTAAGGAGAAGTTGCCACCGTCGATTATTGAGGGATGGGTTAAGTTGTTGATGGTCAAAGCCGAAATTAATTCTAATTCGGTTGGTGTACTCGATTCAATGGCTAAGCTATTGGCTGCGGCTAAGAATAATAATTTAGTAATTAATATTGGTGAAGGTGGTCAGACTGGTGGTCTTAATCTTGAAAAATTACTTAGCCAGGAACCCAAAGATGACGAGCAGATATGACCAGATCAGAACAATTTGCTCAGGTTCTCCTACGCTGCAAAGCTAGTCCGCAGTTCTTCATTGAGAATTTCTGTAAGGTAAGGCACCCAGCAGCTGGTATATTACCATTTAATTTACATAGTTATCAGAGGAAATCACTTGCTTGTTTTAGGAATCATAGATTTAATCTTTATAAGAAAACCAGACAATGTGGTATTTCTACATTGGCTGGTGGGTTTACGTTGTGGTATTCTATGTTCTATAATCATAAGACGGTACTTGTTGTTTCTAAGGGCGATAGAGATTCTGTTGAATTCCTTGAGAAGAACATTAAATTTGTTTATAAGAATCTTCCTGGTGAATTCCATGAAGTGTATGGTGATATTAATAGGATTAGTAATGAACACTCAATTAGATTCCCGAATGGCACGACTGTTAAATGTCTCCCATCTGGTAAGGATGTTTTGAGATCTAATTCAGCTTCACTTAATATTATAGACGAAGCTGGATTCATGCCTGACATGGATGCGATGTGGGGCGCTGGTTGGCCTACTCTGCAACACGGCGGTTCTTGTATAGTGATTTCCACAGCCAATGGTGAAGGTAATTGGTATCACATGAATTGTATGGACGCCGCTGCTAAACGCAGTATTTTTAATCTTATTGAAGTAAATTGGTGGGATATGGATTGGACGATTTCATATAAAGATGATTTAGATAAGCATGCCAAGAAGATTTGTCCACGTGCTGGCATCCGGAAATGTGAGACGAAGGAAGAAAAAGCGAAATACGGCCCATTTTGGTCTCCGTGGCTGGAAGAACAATATATCGCTCTACAGAAACGTGGCGAAGCGCATCTGTTCAGGCAGGAAATTCTTGCGGAATTCGTTGGTACTGGTAATACGGTATTACCAGCTAGTTATTTGGTTAATATGGGTGAATCTATTAGTACTGAATATAAGACTGTTTCGAGTGTTGAATATGTTCACCCAGTCAGTGATGATAAATTATCGCTTGATTTTCAGAACCAATTATGGGTTTGGAAGAAGCCAGTCAAGCCAACGCCACCAGTTGTCGAACACGGGCGTATTATTCGACCTGGTGACCCAGGTCACATATACTCGGTCGGCATAGACATTTCTAGCGGCGAAGATGTTGACTTCTCTGCTGTTGAGGTTTTCGATCATACGGCTAGGGAGCAGGTTGCTGAACTTAATATTAAAGTATTACCTACTGTTCTTGCTATGATGGTTGATTATATTGGTAGGTGGTATAATTTAGCTCTTGTTATTCCTGAGCGTACTGGTATGGGTGCTCCTGTTACTCAATCGATCCATTTTGATCTTGGATATCCTAATATTTATAGGATGAAATTACCTAATGGTAAATTACATACTAAGGTTGGTTTTCCTACTTCTCCGACATACAAGCCGATGGTTGTTAAGGCATTACTTGATAATTTGGACCCAGATAATGGTGGGTATAAGATTTATAGTCAGAGATTATATGATCAGTTGAGGATATTTGTCCATTTAAGTAGGAATAAGGTTGGTAGTGTTAAGGGTGTTGGTAATCACGATGACTTGTCTATGTCTGCTGGTTTTGCGTTGGTTGGGGGTATGGATGCTTTGATTAGTGATTCTAGCCATTTGTTACCGACTAGGCAAGATCCAAATGATGTTGTGATGTCTCCAAATGAGGAAGATATACGTAAGGCGGTTGCTACTGGTGGCATAGAATGCCTTATGCCTGTAGTTGTTGGACAGGATAGTGATTTACGTGGTAAGACTCCTAGTGAGGAATTTGATACATTTATGAAGAGCCTTGGAGGAATCCAGAGGGGACAAGCTCCGATAGTCGTCAATCGCAAGAATCAATTGAAAGTTCCAAATAACATCAATAGGAGGTAATTTTCTGATAAATATAATCAAGGTGGTATTGGAGGATAAGAAAATCAAACTGAATATATATTTTGTAGGTGAACATAATAAGGACAAGGACTAAATCATGCCTTTACCATCATGGCAGGTATTTGACAGGATAAGAGCATTCTTCAGACATACAAATTATTACCGAATTGATTCACTTTATCAAGACCAGACAGATATCAATAGAATTACCACAGGTGCCAACTTCCTCGAACTAACCAGAGCATCAGGATTATTAGACCAGACCAACCTCCAAATCAACAGACTTGAAAGATATAAAGATTATGACATGATGGATGAGGTAGGTGAAATTACATTAGCATTGGATATATATGCCGACGAAAGTTCATTGATTGATTCCGAAAGAAAACACGCAGTTATAGTCAAGGCTAAGAGTAAACAAGTAAAAGAAAGAGTGGAAGATTTATTCTATAATACCCTACTGATCGATAGAGACTTAAGACCAATAGTGAGATATCTATGTAAGTATGGTGATTTCCCCGCTGAAGTGGTTCTTACTAAGAATCGTGATGGTGTAGCATCGCTCAGATTCATTAATGTTTATAATTTCACTAGATTACAGACTAAGTTTGGTGATCTTGTTGGATTTTTCTATCAAGACCCTAATACTATGGCACCACAATTCTTACATCCTTGGCAGGTGTTGCATTTGCGCCTGACTTCGTATGAGAGTGCGTATCATCCTTATGGTAGATGCCAAGATATAAATGGTCCCATTTGGACACCATATGGTTATAAAAAGTTAAAGGATATACAGAAAGGCGATTTAGTTTATTCGTTTGATTTAGAGAATCAGAAACCAGTTGTAACGAAGGTTTTAGATAAAGTAATTTCTGGTATTAAAAATACTTTGATTATCAATACTAAACATAGATCTATTCGAGTGACACCAGAGCATCCAATACTAGCTATTATTAAGAATAATTATAAAGATGAACGAGTATTGGTTAATGCTTCAGATAGGAATCAAGCTCATTATGAAATAAAGCATGAGAGAGATATAAAGACTAAGAAATATGTTTTAGCTAAAGATTTAATTAAAGGTGATAAATTAGTTCTTCCAAAACTTCATAATACTGGTATAATGATTCCGATTGAGAAGTATAAGATTGAAAAACATGCTGGTAAAAAGATGTCAATTCCTGATTTTGTTAATAATGATTTTGCTAAATTAATGGGGTTTTTAATTGGAGATGGTTGGATTCCAACTAGTAATTATACACAATTGTGTTTTGCTGAAGGCGAGTATAAGGAGATAAATGATAAATATATCAATATTATCAAATCATTTGGTTATGAACAGGACCCAGTTCATGAAAATAGTGATAATAGTAATTATGGATATTATAAATTTAATTCTATTGAATTATCACAAACAATCGCTCAGATGGGTCTTGTTGGTAAGTGTTATGATAAACGGATTCCAAAATGGGTATTTTTAGCCAATAATGATATTAAGAAGGCATTTATAGAAGGTTTAATAGATTCAGATGGTTCATCTAATATAGATGAATGGAATTGTGAAAGATTCCAAATAGAATTAACTTCAGAGGAATTGATTAGGGATATTAAGGTCCTTCTTGATCAAATGAATATTAAGTGTAGTAATATTAGTAAACGTAATCGTCCAATCATGACAACTATTATTCATGGTGAAGAATATAAGAGACATGATTCTTGGATACTTTATTGGTATAATGCTAAAATGTCATCTGGTGATCTACTTCACTTTGGAAAACGTAGGACTAAATATGATAATTCATCGGACGATTATTTAGTTGAGACTATTATATCTATTGAAGATGGTGGCGAAGTCGAAGTTGGTGATATACAAGTATCTGAACATCATAATTTTATTTCTAATGGTGTTGTAATTCATAATTCTATTATTGATGGGTCGCGCAAGGATTTCAAGCGTTTGAGGTTGATGGAAGATGCTGCGTTGATCTATAGAGTTTGTTTGGTGGGCGATACTAGTATTTGGACACCTACTGGCCATATCAAGATAAAATATATTCGACCTGGAGATATAGTTTATAGTCAGTCTTCAGATGGGCGTTTGACACCAACAAGGGTAACGCACCAAGTTAGTAATGGAATACGTGATGTATATACTGTCAGTACGAAATATCGGCAGATTACAGGTACAGCAACTCATCCATTCTTGATTAGAGATTTATCCGATGATGTTTTAAAATATATTGATTTACAGGATCTTAATCCAGAATGGCATCTGTTGGTATCTCCTAAAATCGGCGGTGAAGGTAGGCAGAAACAAATTAAATTATGGTCAGATAATGAATATGGTAAATTGACGTTAGAACAATTAGAACAGTTTAGGAATACTTCATATAATAATATCACAGAGATTATGCGCAAAGTTGATCATCCTATATATCTTACTAGACAAGTATTATACCTGGGTAAGGGGATGCCAATTCAAAAGTTGATTACTTTATGTGAGTTATTGGGGTTAGATCCAGCGAAGATAGATCGTTATGTACCACATTGTGGTGGCGGATCTACTTTGCCATCGATTTCTGACAAGGATTTTGCTCGTTTTGTTGGTTTCTTCCTTGGAGATGGTTATCTTACAGATATAAATTGGCGAGTTGGCTTAGCGTTAGGTGTTGATCAGGATATTAATAAACGTTATATTGAGCATTATAAACGTTATCATCAACGTGTAAAATTGGAATATAAGAATATTATAATTGATGGTGCTAAGATCAAACGTCTAAATACTGCTGTTGTATGTGATAAACAATTATATATGACTTTTGTTGATCTTGGTCTAATTGGTGGCGCACATGGCAAACGTATTCCAGGTTGGGTTTATGAATTACCACTCAGTCATAAGATTGAGTTTATACTTGGTTTAATTGATGCAGATGGTACTATTCGTACTGGAGCCAGTGGCGAATATTATGAATTGGAACTTTGTAATCGTGAATTATTAGAGGATATCAAAATACTTTGTGAACAAATTGGCTGGATTGCTGGGAATATTCGCACTAGAACTAGGGAAGGTGGTTTAGAACATATGAATGGCGAGTATACTAGTTATAACTTATATATTAACCCAGAATCGAAGGTTGGATATGAGAAAATCACTGAAATTGAATATGTTGGTCAGCAAGAAGTCTTTGATATCTCAGTTGAGCATGAGAATCGTAATTTTGTAGCCAATGGTGTTACGGTCCATAATACTAGAGCGCCTGAGAAGCGTATGTTCTCTATTCCAGTAGGTAATATTCCAAATACTCAGGTGTACCATTATATTACCCAGATTGCTAGACAATTTAAGAAGCATAAATTTGTTGATCCAGCTACTGGTCAGGTCAATGAGAGATATGCCCCGCTGATTCAAGAAGACGATTTCTTCCTGCCTAAGCGTCCTGGCGGTGAAGGTCCGACTATTGAAACATTACCTGGCGCTCAGAATTTGGATCAGATTGAGGATATTCTTTACTTCAAGAAGAAGATGATCGCTGGTACCAAGATTCCATTTAGTAGAGTTGGTATCGGTGAGCAGACTGAATCTGATACTAGGTCTGTCGCTAGTTCTTCGCCTGAATTTGCCAAGGCTGTACAGTGGGTTCAGCGCGAAGTTGCTATTGGTTTGAAGAAGATTGCTATTATTGATCTTGCCCTGCGTGGATTCTCCGTTGAAGAGATTAAAGATCTTGATTTGACTATGACTGCTGCATCTGCTATTGACGAATTATACCGGATTGAGACATGGAATACTAGGTCTGAGGTTATTAGTAATCTTAAGGAGAGTGGGTTATTCACTGATGAGTGGATTCTTGGTAGATTTACTGATATGACGAAGGATGAGATTGCTGAGAATCAGATTAATAGAGCAAAGCAGGCGGAGAAAGAAGCGAAAGCTGGTGGTGAGGAAGTTGCCGCACCTCCTGGATTATCTCTTGGTGAGGCTGTTGATGATGAAGATAAGATGTTAATTATGGAGTATAATGATTTAATAAAGAATGGTGGAATTAGGCAGTATCGTGAGGCTGAGAAAGTTTTCTATACTCCTGATGCATCATGGTATGTTAATCAGAATGAGTTGGATGGTCTTACTAATGGTAAGGGTTCTGAAATTGTCAGTCCTGGTACTGAGAAGACGATGATTGATGAAGTCTGCACTGAGGTTAAGAAAATCTTGGACCCATCTTTAAATAATCAGGAAAATGAAGAGATTAAAATTATATCGCAAAAGATGTTACCTCAGGAGCAGCAATTAATTGCTGAAGAACAGTCAGACGCAAAAATACATTGATGACTAGGGGATAAAAACATGCCTGGCATTAAGAAATTTCCCGTACAGGTCGTTGATGCTGGTAAGTTCCTGCATCAGATCAATATGGGAGCACAAGCTCAAATCTCGATTTTCGAGGAACGAGTTAAGTTCCTTGGAAATGAACTAGGTAAAGAATGGTCACTCGTATCAGTTGATCGTAATAACCTAGTTATCGAAGATAAGACTGACAATAAGTATTTCCAAGCAGATGTCGAGAACCTTGGAAATAAGCGAATAAGAATCCATAACATTAAAGAACTACGCATTGTTGAATCCAAGAAAGAAAATTCATTCCGGAAGAACCTAGTCGAATTAGTAAACGCCATTGGTGAAGACAAGATCAAAGACGCCGAAGCAATCTTCGGCAGAGTTGCAAAGCAGAGATTCCGCTCCTCAGTTATCCCAGAGCACGGCCTAGTCACAACGCGTGACGGAGTAACCAGATACGTCAAGACAGAAAACGAGAATATCACGACAGAAGATAAAGACCAGATAGTCAAGTCATTGGCTGCAATTATCAACGGCGGCGTAAGAGTTAATCGTGGTGGTATTGTTGAAGCGACATTTAATAGCCAGAAGATTACTATCCCAATCACTGAGTTAACCAGCCGCAAGATAGTTGCCAAGATGATGAAGGAAGCGGCACTGAATGCATATAAGTCAGATGGATTCCAGAATAGAATTAAGCACGTTGCAACACTATTGATGAAGGAAGAGGTAAAGGAAGCCGTCAAGAACATCGCTGAATTCACCTCTGAACAGCAGGAATTCTGCTTGCTGAACCATGAAGAAACCCAGAATCTGATTGCTGATTCCTTAGCCGCTAGTCTCTGCTTGAATAAGCAATTGGCTGAGGACATCGGCACGTTGTTCTTCAAGACCTGCTGCAGAATTAATAAGGATACAATCATCGAAGAGTGGCGCAAGACCGCTCGGATGACTGAATATGCGCCATTCGTTGAAAATGTTAGGATATTGGCTGAGTCCAAGAATTTCGAAGAAGATTATAATAAATTCCTGAATGCTCTCTTCACAGAAGAAATTATCGACCTTAAGAAGAAAGCCGGTGTCTACGTAATTCCTCTGAGAAAGATTTGTGAGACATGCTCCCAGATGCCAGAGGGTAGTGTTCCGGCTGGTGTTTGTGAACAGGTCCAGGGTTATCTGAGTCGTCTTGAACAGATGGGTGATAATGTTGATAATAAGTTGATTGAAGACATTGAGAATTTATTCAATAGTCTGAACAAGGAAGTTATTAATGCCGCTAGTGAGTACCAGAGATATGCTTCATTCGATAAGTTCACTAACGGTGCTGGTTCTGACATTGAGCCTAAGCAGTTCGGCGCTGATGTTGGTGGCGTTCCTGCCGCTGGTGATGCCGGTGGCATGGGCGGTGGAATGGGTGGTATGGGTGGTGGTGATCTTGGCGGTATGGAGATGGGTGGCGCTCCTGAAGCAGCACCGATGGGTGCCGAGGCTGGTGTAGGTGGTGAAGGCCCGACTGAGCAACCTGGCGCAGAAGGTGAACCTGGCGCTCCTGAGGAGGAAGAAGAGGCACTGGACATCGCTGGTATGTTCGGCGAAGGTTTTGAACATCTCAAGAAATTCCAATTCAAGAAGAAGAGTGGTGATGGTGCTGCTCCAGCCGAGAAGCCAGAGGATGAGGAAAAGGGTGAAGAGAAAGATACCAAGACTGAATCAGTCGTTGAGATTCGCAAGGTAATCTCTGGTCTAAAGCCGTCTGAACTCAATGAAGAATTAGCGACTTGGCAGAAAGACGCGCCAAAATTCTTCATGGAAGATGGTTTTGAGAGATCCAAGGTCCACCTTGAGGCATGTGCCGATCAGGCAAAGGCCCTGAATCTCCCGAAGGTAGCAGCTGAATTCAAGAACATCCTAATCAAGAATACCCCGACGAACGCTCGCATCACTGAGACAGAGACGAGCGACGATCCTTACCACTATCCAGTTTCCGAAGACCATGTTACTTGGTCCAAGAAGATGCAGGAAACTGAAGATGGTGTAACAAGGAAGGCTCAGTCAGCAAGTCGCCCGTCTGGTGGCGCGATGGGTAAGGCTGGCGAGAAGAACCAGAACGTAGCGGCTGGATTGGGTCACAAGGAAGCTACACTCAAGGAAACCCACGAAGTTGCCTCTGATAAGATGAAGGAATCAGAGACTGGTCTTCCGGATGATGGCAAGAAGGTTTCTGGCCGTAAGGAAGCCTTCGGCAGCGCCGAAAAACCGGAAAACATGAACGTCGCCAAGGAAAAGCCAAAAGGCGGCGGGTTGGTCAAGAAGGGCAAACTGAGCGAAGCCAAACTGCAATGCCCAGCCTGCAATGGTGTCCATAATGTAGTTGCCTGCATGGGTGAAGATGTTGCGATGTGCCCAGATTGCGGTTTCGATGTCTTCGACTTAGTGGTTGAGGCAGTCGGCACGATGGAAAGCCCAGAAGGTAAGGGTTTGGCCGATAAGAGTATTGGTAAGATCAAGAATTCTAGCGGTGGTGAGAAACCATCAAATGATTCTCCTGAAGGCAAGGGAGTTCAGAAGGCTGGTCTTGGTAAGGTTGATACGGGGTCTGGTTCCAAGACTGCTACTAATGATAGCCCTGAAGGAAAGTCTATCGCTGGTAAGGTGAAGGGTGAGGTTAGTGAGGCCGGTCGTCGTCCTCCGACCAGCCGCAAGGGTTTGATGTTCCCGTACAATAAGAATTCTGGTTTCACTACTGAGGATAATCTTGACAGTATAGTTGCCTCAGTGATTGCTGAAGAGGATGATGAGCAGGTTGATAGTGAGATTGCTCCTGCTGGCGATGTTGCTTCGCCAATGGATGCTGGTGGTTCTCTTGAGGGTGGTGACGAGGCTGGTTTGATTCCTGAGCCTCCGGTTGAGGGTGAGCCAACCATTGGTGACGAGCCTATTGGCGGCGGCCCAGATGATCTGGCTCCGGCTGCTGGGGATATTGTTGACCCAATGGCTGAACCTCCTGGTGGTGAACAAGAGATTACAGTTAAGCCGAATAGTCAGATTAGAGTGAAGATTGATAGTGGTGATGAAGGTGCTGCTAATGAAGTTACTCTGATGATTCAGCCTGAGACTACTGATCTGCCGACTGAACCTCCTGCGTCAGCGGATGACATTTCTACTGAGGTTGATGCCGAAGGTCTTGCTCCTGAGATTGGTGGTCCAGAGGGCGAGGCGGCTGGCCCAGAGGGAATTCCTGAAGCCGGAATGGGCGATGAAATTCCTGCTTCTTTGGATGAAATTCCTGAGGAGCCTTCTGCGGAGCCTCCGATGGAGGATAAGGTACGGTCTAAGAAGACTGGTCTTCCTCCAGCTCCTAAAGAACGTCATGATATAACTGATCCTAAGAGTAAGAAATATACTACTGATGACAATCGGCTGAATCCAAAGACGAAGTTTGACAAGATGAAGAAGCCTGGCCAAGGGAAATAATCCATGATCAAGCGACCGCCGATGTTGCTTCGTGAATATATTGCCCAGACCGGACAATTACCGTCCGGTCTGGAGCTTCTGCGGGATACGATGGATTTCAAGCCACTCGACGTTAAACGTGCTATTACTGAATCATTTGGTCATGATAAAGTCAATGTAATGCGGTGCACTGGTGTTTTCCAGCGTGCTGATCAACGTAATGCTAATGGTAGAATTTATCCTTATCCGATTTTGAAGGAAGCTATTGAGAAGCTTCAGACTCCTATTAAAGAGCGTAAGGTGTGTGGCGAGTTTGATCATCCTTGTTTAACTTCACCCGATTTTAAAGTTCTTACTTGTGATGGGTGGAAGAAATTTGAAGATATAAAAGAAGGTGATTTTGTTTATTCTCGTGTTGATGGGATAATGGTTAAATCACGAGTGAATACGATTATTAATGAACAATATGAAGGACAAGCATATAAATTAGAAGGTCGTTATATAAATTCTGGTTTCACAGCACCACATAAAATTATTATGGAAACTAGAAATGGATATACACCAAAACAAACAGAAGCCACTCTTCAAGAAATATACACTGATCGTAAAAAATTCAATAAGAATATCATCCCTCGTAAAGCTAAATGGGTCGGCAATGATCAATCAACTTATATTATTCCAGGTATTCCTAAGGAAGAACTGAAAGCATTGACAGAAAATTATTATAACGCCGCAATAACAGACGATCTACATATTGATACAAAAACATTTACATCATTCCTTGGGTTATGGCTCGCTGAAGGTTGCATTGTTAATGAACCAAGAAGTTATAGAGTGAATATTTTTCAGACTAAAGATGATTATAAACCAATAATTCGTGAAATGTTATCTAAATTCCCCAATGGTTTGAAATGGCAAGAAACAGATAATTCATTTTATCTATCAGATGCTAGATTGCATAAATATCTTTCAAAACTCGGAAATAAATACACAAAATATATCCCAGAAGATATCAAAGCCCTTGATGCAATATATCTTGAAGAACTAGTTTATTGGTTCCAAGTTGGTGACGGTCGTTTGAAAAATGGTCGATCAAATGTTTTTGCTGTTTCAGAGAAATTGATAAATGATTTACATGAATGTTATGTCAAATCCGGAGGTTGTTGCTACTCTACAACGATTATTACAGAGAATGATTACACTTTTGCAGGAAGAGTAATAAAAGCAGAAAATAAGAAACCACTCTATCAATTAACACTTTCTGACATGGAAGGAATACATCTTGATGATAGGTTCCTTAAAATTGAACCATTCCAACATAAGGGTAATATTTATTGCTTAACAACTGAACATGGTAATTTCTATATGGAACAAGATGGCTGTTCATTCTGGACTGGAAATTGTGATGCTAAGATTCACCTTGATAGAATTTCTCATTTGTTGACTAGGTTGTGGATGGAGAATAAGACTAAGACTGTATATGGTGAGTTGGAGGTTATTAATGATGATCGTTGTCCTTGTGGTAGTATGTTATCTTGTTTATTAGATCGTGGTATTCAGGTTGGTATTAGTTCTCGTGGTGTTGGTGATATGGAGTTAGTTGAAGCTGATGGTGAAGAGGCTTATCAAGTTCAGGAAGGTTTTGAGTTTATTACTTTTGATGCCGTTGCTGAGCCTTCCGTAACTGGCACTCAACTTAAGCGCCTTGAAGAGAGTAGGAAGCATAGACTTGGCAAGATCAGCCCGATTGTGTCAGAGGATAAGAAGGTTTTCCTCCATCAGGCTAGGTCTAAGATGCTTAAGGAAGAAATTAGGCATTTCTTGTCGCTTTAAGGAATACTCCTTAGAGCAAAACTAGAAGTAAAGGGAGATTCAAGATGGAAAAGATCAAAAAACTTCTGGCTGAGATGGGTGCCTCACAGGAATTGGTCAACACCATTACTGAATCTCTTGAGAATTTTAGACGTCGGACGAAGTTAGCTGCTGAGCAAGAGCTGAAGCAGCGTCTCATCGAAGCACGAAAGCTGTGCATCGAAGAGATTGAGAAGGAAAAACAGGAACTTGCTAGGAAGGTTGAAATCTTCCTAGAAGCGAAGCTGGCAAGCATAGACAGGACAGCCAAGAAGCAAGTGGCTATTGGTGAGGGTAAGGCTCTCAAGATCCTCAGAGACGCTAAGGCGCTCCTTGAAGGGGTCACATTTGAGGGTGGAAACCCGACTGAAATCCAGGCCATGCGAGATGAGCTTCAGGCACTCCGTCTTGTGAAGACCCAGTTGACGGAACAGGTAGCCAGAGCCGAACAGAAGGCATCACGAGCTAACAAGGTCGCGATGCAGCTTGTGGAGAGAACTCGCGTTCTCGAATCCAAGCCAGTAGCTTCTCGTCCGGTCGTGGCCGAATCAAAGGCACTTGCTGCGAAGTCTGCCGCTACTCTGCAGGATTTGCGCAAGAAACCTGAGACTCCGAAGACTTCCCGACCGACTCTTCAGGAATCGGTAGCTAGAGAAGTCAAACCTGCCGCAGCAACTCCTACACAAGAAGGGGATGTTGCCACGATAGCATCCAGCATGGACGAAGCAAGGGCATTTTAGTCGGAGAATCCCTCCGAGGAGAACAAGATGAAGATTCCCATGATGCGGTCACAACACCTGGCCTCCGCGCAGAAGGTCACTGACCGCAAAGTCATCACCGAGAATTACCGCGAGTACCGCAGCGAGCGCCTCATGCTCGAAGCTCGCAAGAACGAACTAGTCCAGAAATGGGCACCGGTTCTTTCGAAGTGCTTGGAAGTGGTTCCTGAGAAGTACGCCCTTATGGCGTCCATTCTCGAAAACCAGCACAACCACATGGGCGGCAAGAAGGGCAGCAGCCTCCTGTTTGAGGAAGCTACTACGACTGGCGACATTGCGGACTTCACCCGTTTCGCACTACCACTAATCCGCAAGTCCTACCCCCGCCTCATCGCTGATAACCTCGTTGGCGTCCAGCCGATGAGCAGCCCAGCCAGCTTGATCTTCTACATCCGCTATCGTTACGCCCTGTCGAAGGGTCAGACGGTTGCCGGAACGCAGATCATGCGCCAGAACACGGCCCAGAATTACGCCCGCCAGAACGGTTGGGCACTGGACCCCTACTACAGCAGCCAGTTGGTCAAGGGTGAAGACCTTACCATCAACGGCGGCGGAGCAGTAATTGTTGGCACACTGACCCATAAGCCAGTCCTCGCTGGCACGGTTGTGGTCAACGTCTACGCCGCAGACACGGACGACTGCGAAGTCGCTGATCCTTGCTTGTCGGTTGCCTTTGACGCTGAAGGCCACGTGGCTTACGTCGTTTACGGCAATGGTTCTGACTGCCCGACAGTCACGGTTGACGAGACAACCAGTGGCGCGACTTACTTTGATCCGTCCACCGGCACGGTCACGGTGACCCTGTCCGCTGGTACAATCCCTAATGGATTCATTGCTCGTGCTGATTACGAGTACGACCTTGAAGACAACCCAATGCAGCCCGAAATCACCCTGTCAATCGACAGCGACACGGTTTCGGCAGTGACCCGCAAGCTCAAGACTCGCTGGTCTTTGGAAGCTGCTCAGGACCTGAAGTCCGTCCACAACGTTGACGCCGAAGGCGTCCTGACGGACATGATGGCAGATGAAATGGTCGCTGAAATTGACCGCGAAATCATCAACGACCTGATTATCGCTGCCTCCATCCGCGCAAACCACAACTTTGCAACCGGCGCTGGTGCCTCCGTTAACTTCACGGACCGCAACATCGCGCTGCTCTACAAGGCTCTGGAAGTTGCGAACATCATCCACAGAACCACTCTCCGTGGTCCTGCGAACTGGATGGTGACTTCTGCGGATATCGCCAGCAAGTTCGAACAGCTGAACGACTTCCGCGCCTCCGACGCGCTCGCCCAGCAGGGTGCTGACATTGGTATCATTAATGCCGGTACAATCCAGGGCAAGTTGCAGATGTTCAAGGACCCGCTCTTCCCGAACTGCAAGATCCTCATGGGCTTCAAGGGGAACTCGGTACTGGATAGCGGTTACTTCTACGCTCCATACATCCCACTGCTCTCCACTCCGACCATTCTGGACCCGAACAGCTTCACGCCGAATAAGGGAATTATGACTCGATACGGCAAGAAGCTGATCGAAGATGGCGGTCTCTACTATGCCACCATTACAGTAAGTAACCTGTAATAATAAGTCTTAAAAGAACCCCAGTGATGAACTGGGGTTCTTTTTTATTTATAATTATGACTATCGAAGGTAAAGATATTATGAGGTTTTTAGGAGATAATAATGGCTCCAATACCAGTTTTTGAATCATTTAATGAAAATCAGAAGAATAGAATTAAAGAATTATTCAATAATGGGTATACACAGATACAAATTGCTAAAGAAATGTCTTGTCCTAGAAGGACTATAATGAAATTATGTAAAAATCTTGGGTTAAAAAGGGATAGAAAGGCAATAGCGTCTTTAATTATTAAATCCCCACTTGATACTCCTGATGTTATTGCTGAAATCATGAAAATCAGACATGATTTATCATTACGGGAAATCGCTATTAGATTTAATAGTAGTATTTCTGCAGTTAGTAGATTGTGTGAGAAATATAATATTTCATTAGATAAAGATCATTTCAATGATTTGCAATCATGGCGTATACAGAAGGCTTGGACTAAAGAGAAGCGGGATAATGTCTCTAATGATGTGCGGGTTAGATTAGAGACTACTGATGTTTGTGGTCGTCTTAGTGCGATGTCTAAGAAGTTATGGGAGAATTCTGAATATAGAAAACGTCAAATTGAGATACAGAAATTGATTTGGAATACTCCCGATAGGAAGAGACAATTAGCTGAAATGCGTTTGAACCAGGGTGGCGTATCTAATATTCAAGAAATTTTATATAATATTCTTAATGATCTTAAAATTAAATTTTATAGAGAATATAGAGATAAAGCTCCTGACCCAGAATGTATAATAGGTCCATATAATGTTGATTGTGTTATTCCTAGAGATGGTAAATCTAATCTTATTATTGAATGTCAAGGTGATTACTGGCATTCTCAGGAGAGACATATTAGATTAGATCAATCTAAATCTACTTATATATCAAGATATTTTACTAATAAATATGAACTTAAGTATTTATGGGAGCATGAATTTAAGTGTTATGGTAAAATTGTTGAAATGATTAAATATTGGTTCGGCATTTCTGATTTAGAGGTTGTTGATTTTGATTTTAATCAAATTATTATTAAAAATGCTACTGCTGCTGAATATAAATCATTATTATCAAAATATCATTATTTACCAAATGCTGGTAGAGGGGGTATTGCTTTTGGCGCGTTTATTAATAATGAGATCATTGCAACTTGTATATTTTCTCAATTACCTAGGCAAAATATTACTATTTCTGGTTTTAAATCAAGTGAAGTTTGTGATTTAAGTAGACTTTGTATTAACCCAAGATATCAAAAGAGGAATTTTGCTAGCTGGTTTGTTAGTAGATGTATTAAATCTTTAGATTATAAATATAAGTGTATTATTAGTTATTGTGATACTACTTTTAACCATAATGGTGCTGTTTATAAGGCTTTGAATTTTATTGAGGATTCTGTTGTTGATCCTGATTATTGGTATACTGATGGGCGTGGATGGGTGATGCATAAGAAGACTTTATATAATCATGCTACTAAAATGGGTTTAACTGAGAATGAATTTGCTGATAAGAATGGGTATAAGAGGATCTATGGTTCTAATAAGATTAGATTTATATTCAAAAGATAAGGCTTGTCCTGAGTTTTTTGGTGTGTTGGTTGGTGGTATTTTCGCTGTAAATATAAAAAATACAAGGAGATGATCATGGACAAATTAATTACGTTGGTGATTAAAAGAGATGATATTATATTGTTTGTTCCTAAGAGTGATGGGGTTTGGAGTTTCCCTAGTGATGTTGTTGATATAAGTTCTCCGTTGTGTGTTTCTTGTGCTAAGGTGGCTAAGAAGTATGGTCTGGATATTTGTGAGGAATCTATTTTTTCGATTGATATTGAGGGTTTGGCTTTTACGTGTAATTGGAAATCAGGTGAGTTGATTGAGAATGGCATATGGTCCGATCCTTCTTTTATAATTCCTAAGCCTGTTGATGAGGTTTGTGCGAATATTCTTAATTCTTTATCGTATAACAACAGTAGCTTGTTATGAACAGGAATATCCATCCAAGTAATTCTTCGAAGTCTTCATCACTCATCTAAAATATATTTGTATTATATATGATGGCGAGTATGGTCTGAAGGTCTTTAGGGACGGTACTTTTTTGCCCTTTTCCTTGGCTCCCGTTGAGTTGGAGATGTCATCTGACTATTTTGATGGCTTTAGGGCGTTTTGTGCCAAAGGCTTTTCATGTTGTTACCTCAAAGAAATATTTCTCTAGTACATGGAGTAATTCTGAGGTAGATCCTGGGACTATAGTATATGTTGCGCCTACCGAATTAAGTAATTCCTGGTGTGTATGGCCGATAAATCTCTTCATTATATAAATCTTATCCTGATGTGGGGCTGTCTGTTTTAGTGAGTCTGGGTTGGCATCTTTCCAAAATGTGAAGTCGAATGCTGATCCGAGTGCTTTTTGGATTTCGTTTGTTTGTTCTGGTAGTAATCCTAGGATTAGGATCTTCTTTTGTCTGGTTTGGGTTGCTACTTTGGTTTGTTTCTGGAGTCTTGTGATTGCTGCTGGTAGTTCTTCTCGGAGTGCTTGTACCATTGAGTTTGAGATTAGTCCTACTATTCCTGATCCTCCTGCTGTGAATATTCGTTTTAGTAGTTCGGCAATTAGGTCGTCTGTTTTTACTTCTGATAGTTGCATTGGGATACTAATTATTTCTTCGACAATTTTGACATGTTCTGTGATTACTGCTTTCTTGTGTTCCTCTACTTGCTTGTCTAGGGCTGGTTTGTACCAGGGGATGGCGGTTAGTGTGTTGATTGGTCTTTGGCGTTCTTTTGGTAGGGCTTGTTCTTGTGCTCTACGTAATGCCTCAAGGGTGGATAGACCGGTATTTTTGTAGATGATGTTTGCTGCTCTTTTGATGAGTTCCGTTTTTTCTTCGTCTGTCCACCAGACTCTAGCCTTTGATTTGGCGGTCATCATTTCTTTCTCCTTGGCGTTGTTTTGTATCGTGCGGTATATTACTAGAAATTTTGATTCGTCGTTCGATGAAATTATGTGTTTTGTTATCTTCGATAAGATTTTGTGGAGGCAGATATGGCGTGGCCTGTTAAGGAATCAATGATTAAGTGGATTAAGTTCCATGTTCCAAATGGTAGGACTATTCTTGAATTAGGTAGTGGGGATGGTACTACTGCTATGTTGTGTGGTGATTATGTTTTATATTCTGTTGAGCATGATTTGAAGTGGATTAATAAGTATAGTAGTAATTATATTAAGGCTGATTTGTTTTTGGATTGGTATAATTTAACTGAGGAGATGCTTCCTAAGGATTATGATCTTCTCATAGTTGATGGTCCAGCTGGTAATAGTAGATTAAATTTCATTTATAATTTTAATTTGTTTAGGAAGGATGTTCCTATTATTGTTGATGATGTTGAGAGGGTTTATGTGAAGGCGATTGTTGATTTTTTGGTTAGTTCTGGTTACAGTGTTTTGTGTGGTGACGTTTCTACTTTGAATAAACAATGGGCGG
>Ga0172362_10000712_pt1 | contig 27908 bp, 26 predicted proteins | sample LakKivs1_kivu2a2_FD_114534 | JGI IMG/M metagenome (GOLD analysis project Ga0172362, IMG submission 114534) | Sediment microbial communities from Lake Kivu, Rwanda - Sediment s1_kivu2a2 | ecosystem: Environmental > Aquatic > Freshwater > Lake > Sediment | place: Rwanda: Western Province, Lake... | reverse complement strand
CCTGGGCTCGCGGGTGTTGGGGCTGTCGTTCCAGTCCTGGCGCAGGACGTTCTTGCGACCGACGAGCTTGATGCCCTTTTCCAGGCGCTCGGCCTTGGCCTTGGCCACGGCGCGGTCCACGTGCTCGCGCACGAGCTTGGCGTACTCGGCGTGGCTCAGGCGCTCGAAGCCCGGGGCGCGGCGGAAGCCGAGCTGGACGATTTCGGGCAGGTCTTCCTTTTCGGAGTCGAAGGAGCGGGCGGGGGAGGTTCCTGAGACATATTCAGAGCCCTAAGGCCGGACCGACGTTGAAGTCGAGACCTGCTGCACCGGCGGTCTCCGGGGCCCCCCGGCCCCGGCAGCGCGCGAGCGCCCAGCGCGATCGCAGCGGGCTTCCGCGCATCTGCAAACGTCAGAGCTACTACGTTTCCGGCCGAACGGCAGACGGCGCCCCTGGCGAGGCACCGCGGAAGGAGCTAGGGCGAGCGGCGGCACAGCTCGGCGCCGCGGTGGCCCCGCTCGCTTCGGACTTCATGCCGGCGAAGCGGCACAGCCACCAGGTGCCCGCCGGGAAGAGCCGCGGGGGAGGTTCCCGCGGGGGAGGTTCCTGAGACATATTCAGAAACGCGCGGGGGAGGTTCCTGAGACATATTCAGAAACGCGGCAATTGGGGAGCACGAAGAGGTGAATGTAGGCAACCTGTAGGTCGTGGTGATCGTTGCCGATTCCGACGCTGTCCGGATTTCGGACGGCAGCGAGCAGAAGTGCCTCGGCCCCGCGGGCGCCCGTGCCGTCGCTCCACCACCGGTTGGGTCAGAGCATTTCCTCAAGTTGCGACCGCACGGGCGCCCGCTCCATCGTGCAAGGTCGTGGCTCGCAGCGCGGCGGCCAGCGCCACGGTCACCGCGTCCCAGGTCCTGCACCTGCGCTCGCCCGGGTATCGCGCATGAGCGCCGCTCGCCTCGTGCTCGCTCCGGCCGCAGGACCTGGTCCGCTCCTTCATCCAGGCGCCCAGCACGGCGATCTGCTCCCGGGCTCCGTGCCCCGCGCCGTGCACCCTCCGCCATCGGCATCGTGGTGGGCGACGACCGGCTCTGGCTCCGGGAGCACGTCGCGTGCCACTCCATCCGGGAAAGCGGCGACGACAGCTCACGATCGCCAGCGCGACGATCGACGCAGATGACGCTGACGTGGGCCTTCTGGGCGGCGAGGGCCATGCAGTAGACGAAGGCGTTGTAGGGCTCTCGGTCGGGGCGCATGACGAAGCGCCGCTCGGAGCAGCGCCTGTTGATGAGGTAGCGGCGGCCCGGGGATGATGGCACGGGGTAGGTACATGCAGGGATATCGGCAAGGAGATGCGGCTGGTTGGGTGCGCGACAAATGGCTGGAATGCACCGCGCCACCGTCGACGAAAACCCATGGTCATGGGCGTGTGCCAGTCTCAAGGCAAAGGGCAACAACGATGACCCGGATGGCGGTCGGGATTCTTGAGCTGACCGAGCGTATGGAATCGCTGGGAACCAAGCAGAAGGTGAGACTTCTCCAGCGCGTGCTAACGCCCGAGATGGAGCTGCGATTCGCGATGGAGCAGATGGCCCGCCCGGCTCGTCATGTGCCAAGCCGGGTCCTGGACCGAGCCGCCGACCGGGCAATCCGCGAGGTCCGACGTGAGCGAGCCGCGCGCTTGAAGCAATAGAACGGTACTCGACACGAACGTCCTTCTGTGCGCGGGCTGCCCGGGGCGACGGGGCCCAGCCGAGAAATACTCGAAGCGCTGGTAGACGAGCGGGCCTTTCACCTGGTGACGTCAGCGGACATCTTGGCCGAGCTGGGCGACGTCCTGCAGCGCCCGAGCTTCAGGCGACACATGGAAGTTGGGGCTGTCGTTCGAGTGGCGCCTGAGCACGGCCTTGCGGCCGAGGAGCTTGATGCACTTCTCATTCCGGGACTTTGGGGTACACTTCCGCGCAACTCGCTCCATGGTCGCAGCAATTCTCAAATCCTCGCGTCCCCACCAGTGGGTCAAGAACGTCTTTTTCGTCGGAGCGCCGCTGGTGTTTGCGCGCAAGATTGGCGACGGCCACGCGGTGTTTCACACGGCCGTGGTGGTGGCGGGCTTCTGCCTGATTTCGAGTGCGGTCTATCTCATCAACGACGTGGTCGACGTGGAAAAGGACCGCGCCCACCCCTTGAAATGCCGCCGCCCCATCGCGTCCGGCACGCTCTCCATCCGCGCCGCTGTCGCGGCTTCCATCCTCTTTGCCCTGGTCGGCCTTGGCGCCGTGCTGTCGCGCGGGGTCCTTCCCGCGGCGATTGCGGGCGCCTACCTGTTTCAGAACTTCGCCTATTCTTTCTATCTCAAGCACGTCCCCTTTGTCGACGTGGCCATCATCGCGGCGGGGTTTCTCCTGCGCGTCCTGGCCGGCGCCTTCGCCATTCCCGTGGAGCCATCCATGTGGCTGCTCACCTGCACCTTGCTGCTGGCCTCGTTCCTGGGCTTCGGCAAACGCGCCCACGAGCTGCGTGTCAGCGGCAATCGTGGCAGCAACCAGCGCAGGGTCTTGGACCGCTACAACCCCGATGTGCTTCGCTTTCTCAACTATCTTCTCGCCATCCTGACCACGTTGGCGTACGTCGGCTACACGCAGTCTTTCCATGCCCTGGACTTCTTCGGCACGCGGCGGCTGATCCTCACCGTCCCTTTCGTGGCCTTCGGCGTGTTCCGTTTCATCTGGATCACGCAAGGAAAGATCGATGCCGAGAGCCCGACCGATTCCATGCTCAGCGACGCTCCCTTCATGATCAATCTTCTCGGCTACGCGGTGGCCATCGTGGCCATCATCTACGCGGGCTGGTAGGCACGGGCTGCTACGGGCAGTAGCCGTAAAGCGTAGAGCCGTAGAGCGGCGTGCAGATCGCGGTAGCAGACGGGCACGGCGCAAGCGAGGTCTTGAGCAGGCAAACAAGCCGGCAGGTTCCGTTGACGCACACGGAGCCGGGCTCGCAATCGTCGGGCTCGCGCGCGCATTTCTCGCCCACCTTCTTGTAGTGCAACGTCACGCAGTCACAGACCGTGCTGGAATCATTGAGCGCGCCGGTAAGCCCGGCCAGAAAAACGCACTTGAAGTTCGCCCGTCTGGGCAGGCACTCGGCAGCGCCGGTCGGGTTGCAGTTCTTGACCGGCGGGGAGCAGAGGAAGAGGTTCGGGATGGGGACGCTGTTGTTGTCGACGATCATGCTCGCCGTGCAACGGGAATCGTCGGGGCAGTCGCCGCTGACCCGACATGTCTTGTAGCAAAGATTCGGACAGGCCGGATCGGTGATGCACACGGATCCCGGCGCGCACAGGGCCTGGTCCGGGCCGCCGCATTCGCCGGCCGGCTGGATGAAGGTCGTGCCCGGTGCCGAGGGCGATTCCTCGCAAACGAAGGTGCTGTTGGTCGAGGGATCGAGAATGCAGCGTCGACCGCATTCGCACCCGGCCTGGCACACCGGATCGCAAGCGCTCTCGGCCGGAACGACTTGCCTGCAGTTCGGGAAGGGGCCATAGGGCGGGCCGCAAACCGGTGCGACGTAGGTGTCACGGAATGCGTCGCGGCCAGCGCCTGCCGCCGCATCCGGGCCGGTCCCGCTTCGCCAGCAGTGGCCGGGCTGGCCTGACGGCCCGTCCTTGACGCACCGGAATCCGTCCGGGCAGGTACCGTCCGGCGCGCATTGCAAGCCACCGTTCTTGATGCCGGAGGTGTTGAAGCAATCAGCATGCACGAGCGACAGAAGCCCGAGCGCGAGTCCGACTGGTTTCCTCATCCCAGGCTCCATCCTAGAAGGTCAACCTTGCTGAACCACCCGAAAAGCCGGGCAAGACGACCGCGGCCACCGAAACGGCGGGCCCCGAGCCCTTGCCTCGCAGCAAAAGATAGACGCCGAGGCCGCCGGTCGCCAGCGCGGCCGCGGCGCCGATGATGGCGAGTCCGTTGTAGGTTTTGCCATTGGCCTGCACGGCGGCGTCGAAAGGCTTCCCTTGGTCGGCCGCCTCCTCCAGCGCCTTCGCCTTGGTGCGGCCCAAGGACATGGCGACAGCCGTGCCGACCAGGCAGGCGCCACTGACCCCGAGCAGGGTAATGGGAAGCCACCTGCTGCGCGGTGCGGGCTCGGCAGGGGCAGGCGCAGCCGCCGCGGAGGTGGTTTCGGCCAAGCCGGCCGGGGGAGAAGCGAGGTCGCCGGTGGGGCTCGGCGAGGGAGCAATCGGGGCATACATCGGCGGTCCCGGCTGCGGGGCGGTCGGCGCTGCCGACGGCTGTGGCGGCGCCGGCACATACGCGGCAGGCGGCTCGGCGATCGGCGCCGGGCTCGGGACGGGCTGTGCCGGCTGCGGCGGTCGAAGCGGCTGGACCGGGGGCGGCGGCGCCGTGGCGCCGCGACGGCGCTCCTCGAGCACCCTCTCCAAGTCGGCGATCTTCTTTTCGACGTCGGCCCGGTTGCCGGCCTCGGGGCGCCGACGCAGGTAGTTCTTGTAGGCCCGGATGGCCTCCTCGGGCCGGTCCCAAAGCCGATAGGCCTGGCCGATATTGAAGAGGAGGGCCGCATCCTCGATGAGCAGATAGGCGTTCTCGTATTCGCTGATGGCTTCTCCGTACTTGCCGACGTCGTAGAGGCGCGTGGCCTTCTCGTAGTGTTCCTTGGCTTGTTGCCTCTTGTCCCCCTCGGCGCGTGCGCGTGCGGACGGAAGGACGCAGACGGCAGCCGCCGCGAGGACAAGAAGACCCCGCCTCCTATTGCGTTGATTCATCGGCATTCCATGGGGGAGTGATTAGAGACCCGCTGACAAGGCAGGCGTACGTAGACTACCGTTTGCCACCTTCGGGGTCAAAGGCCGTCATCTTTTCGACATGGGTTTCGCACTTGGTGCGAACAATCGCTACGGACAGAGCTACCCGCGCACGCAGTTGCGGCCGGCCGCCTTGGCTTCGTACAGGCGCTCGTCCGCGTACTTGGTCAAGACTGCCGCCGAAGGCTCGTCCGGGTCCAGGGTGGCGACGCCCATGGAGATGGTGACCGGAATCAGCGTGCCCTCGAAGGAGAACTCGGTCGTCTCGACGATGCGGCGAACCTTCTCGGCGAACTGGTGCGCGTTGTGACCGTCGATCTCGGGCAAGATGATGGCGAATTCCTCGCCGCCGTAGCGTGCGAAGATGTCTTCCGTGCGGATCTTGCTCTTGATGGTGGTGGCCAAGGTGCGCAGCACGGAATCTCCCGCCAGGTGGCCGTGGGTATCGTTGACCTCTTTGAAGTGGTCGAGGTCGAACAGCACCAGGGACAGCTCGCGCCGGTAGCGGCAGGCGCGCGCAATCTCGCGCGCCAGAGCCTCGTTGAAGTAGCGCTTGTTGAAGATCTGGGTGAGCCCGTCGACGGTGGTCAGACGGTAGATCTCCTCGTGGTAGGCGCGCTCGATGTTGCCGCCGGAGAGGAACTTGAAGATGGTGCGACCGATCTTGATGAAATCCCCGTCGGCCAGGGTGCGCTCTTCCACCAGCTCGTCGTTGACGTAGGTGCCGTTGGTCGAGCCCAAGTCGCGGATGCGCACCGAGCGTCCCGCGTTGATGATCTTCGAATGGGCGCGCGACACGGACTCCTGGTCGATCTGGATGTCGCACTTGTTCGACCGCCCGAGGGTCACGGACGGGCTCGAAAGGCTGTGCTTGCGCCCCAGGTCAGGCCCGTAGATGACCACCAGGCACGCATCCTTGGTCAGCGGCTGCCCACTGATGCGGTTGATGCTGGTCACGACCGTCTTGGCCCGAATGCGGTCTAGGTCAGGCGAGGTGTCTTCGCGTTTGGGGGGTGTGCGTGCCAAGGGTGTCTTCCCAGGTTAGGGCAGGATCGAGATTCGGTAAAGAGGAAGGATTTCTTGACACATGCACCTACATGTATGACTTTGTAACCATGGGATTCTCCATCGGTTCCTTTGCTAAATCGGTTTTCACGAGCTCGCCAAGCCTTTTGCTTCTGACTGTATGCGCTGCGCCGACCTTTGCCCAAGATGAGATCCCCCGGGCCATGCGCCCGATGGTCGCGATGGAGTCGGTCGGTCTTGAAGGGTCGCACCTGGTCGCCGATCTGGAGGGCGGCGGGTTGGCGCAACTGACGCTGGATCCCGCCCTGCAGGAGTCGGTCGAAGAGGCGCTGGTGGCGCACCGTCTGCCCTACTCTGCCGCCGCCGTGGTCTCGGTTCCCGACGGCAGGGTCCTGGTCCTCGCGGGCTACTCGAAGAGCGATCCGTCTCTCGATGCGGCGGCCCTCGCCCTGAAGCCTTGGGCGCCGGCAGCATCGGTCTTCAAGATCGTGACAGCTTCGGCGCTGCTGCAGGAAAGCCACCTCGATCCCCAAACTCAAGTCTGTTATCACGGGGGCATCTCCGCGGTTCTGCGCGACAACCTGGTCGACCTGCCGGCCGTCGATCGCACCTGCGCCAGCCTCAGCTACGGCATCGGCAAGTCACAAAACGCCATCATCGCCAAGTTGGCCGCGCGCCATCTCAAGCCCGAGCAGTTGGAGCGGGTCGCAGAGGCCTTTCGCTTCGGGCAGGAGATCGACTTCGACATCCCCATCGAGCCTTCGGAGGCCGAGATCCCGCGTGAGCCGCTGGAATTCGCGCGCACGGCAGCCGGCTTCTGGCACACCTCGCTTTCTGCCCTGCATGGCGCGCTCCTGGCAGCCACCGTGGCAAACCACGGCGTCATGCCCGCACCTCGGCTGGTGGAGAAGGCCGTCGACGCGCAAGGCGCCGCGCTGGTCCTGCCGAGGCCCGTGTCGCGCCGGGTCCTCGATCCCGAGGTCGCTCAAGAGGTCGGCCGCATGATGCAGCTCACGACCAGCATGGGAACCGCCCGCAGGAGCTTCCGCGACCGCCGCGGCCGTGCCACGCTCCCCGTCAAGGTCGCGGGCAAGACCGGCACGCTGCACTCGCGCGGGCTGGCCAGCGACCCCGCTCTCCCGGGCGACCGCGGGGCTCGTGTTTTGCCCGAAGGAGGCCAGGTCGGCTACAGTTGGTTCGTCGGCTATGCCCCGGCCGACCAGCCGCGGATCGCCTTTGCCGTGCTCCTCGGGAACCCCGCCAGCTCGCACGTCCGGGCCCATGTTGTGGCCCGTCATCTGGTCGCCGACTACCTCGCCGGCGAGCGCGCAACCAAGCGGGGGCGCTTGCTCGCACGCCGCTGAGAGCGCGGCCGAGGCACGTGAGCAGAGCGAGCGGATGCCGCTGAACTCATGGCGCGGGCTTCGCCCGCAACCGAAGAGGGCCAAAGGCCTCAGGCCTCAGGCTGAAGGCTTCAGCTTGAGCGGCCGAGAACGGCAACCAGGACCTGCGCGAAGAGCGTCACCTTGGTGCGCCTTGAACGTCGATTTCGCATACCCCGAGGCCGGGGTCTCACCACCTGGGTGGGTGCGAAATCGACGTGGCGATCGCGCCGCGAGCGCGCCGAAAGGGGAGGGGAAGCTCGATTCCCCTCGTTTCGCACGAAGTGCGAAACCCACGATTAGTCCGCTTCAAGGCACTGTATTTTTTCCTACAGAACTGGCATGATGAGTAAGTCCTTCTCCTGTCCGGAGAGCACATGTCGTTGCTGTTCGAGTGGCTCGAAGACGCAGTCCGAACCAGAACCGCCGCTACCGGTTCGTCCCACGCGGTTGTCTTCCGCGACACCTACCTGTCCTGGCACGGTCTTCTTCACCGGGTCGAGCGTCGAGCCCGCGAGATGGCCACCATGGGGATTCGCGCCGGCGACTTCGTCGGCCTGATGCTCGGGAACGACCCCGAGTTCGTGATCTTGGCGCTCGCCTTGTCCAAGCTCGATGCCGTGGTCGTTCCCGTCGACCCGACCATCACGAGCCGCGATCTCGACATGACGCTCGCCGCCCTGCCTCTGCGCGGCATCGTCGCGCGCCCCAAGGCGCTCGATCCCTTCGCCGCCCCTGCGGGAGCGCTTCACCTCGGGGGTCAAGCGCGACTCGCCCGCCTCGCGGCCGAGAGCCGCCACCGCATTTCCGGAACGCTTCTCTCGTGCGCCCTCTACGCTTGCCAGCGGCCGCAGCTCGAGCCTGGGGTCGAACCTGAGGTCGTGCTCCTCACCCTGGACGCCGGGGGCGACCCCAAGGCCGTGGTGCGCGGCCCTTCCCAGCTACGCGGCATCGCCGCCACGCTGGGCAAGGTGTTCGACCTGGGACCGGATGCGAATGTGCTCTGCGCCGCTCCGCTCTTTGACTGCCAGGGATTCGACTTGGGTTTTTTGGCCGCCCTTCCTGCCGCCGCCACGCTCTGCCTCGACGAAACCACCGCGGGTCCGCGTCTTGCCAAGCTCTTGGTTGGGCAAGCGGTTGGGCTTCTTGCGGCGACCCCACGCGAGTTCGCGGCCCTGGCCCGCGTGGCCAATGTCAAACCCTTGCGCGGTCGGAATACCCGGCTGCTCTGTTCCGGCGTGCCCCTCCCGCCAGCCGTGGCGCGCGCCTTCCGCAGGCGTTACGGCCTGCCGATCCTGTCCTGCTACCAAAGCTGCGAGGCCGGACCCTGTGCCGTCGATCTCGGCGGCAACCATCCCGAAAGCGTGGGCTCGCCCTTGCCAGGCATCGAAGTCCGCGTGGCCGGCCATCACGGCGAAGGGCTCGCCCGGGGAACGGTGGGGCCCATCTGGGTGCGCGGGGCAGGCGTGGCCACCACCTTCCTCCCTGCCCTGCCCGTGCGCAGCGGACAATTCGCGCTCGGAAGGGGCTTGCAGGATGGCTGGCTGCGCACCGGCGACCTGGGCTACTTCGACGCCGGCGATCGTTTGCACCTGAGCCTCCGCGAAGATGACATCGTCAAGGTCGATCGGCATTGTGTGGCCCTGGGCGAGATCGAAAGCTGCCTGGAGAGCCACGCCAGTGTCAAGGCGGCCCGGGCCCGGGTCGAGTACGACGACTCGGGCTCGACCCATATCGTGGTGCGCATCACCCCGGGGAACCGCTGCCGGCCCGATGCGATGCTCGATCACTGTGTGAAGCGCCTGGCGCCGCACAAGGTTCCTCGGCGCATCGAATTCGGCGATTAGGACCCGCGAAGGAACCGCGCTATGGTGCGCGCTCATTCATGCTCCCCATCGTCGATTCTCACTGCCATCTCGATTGCGAGGACTTTCGCGCAGATCTCCCTGCGGTGCTCGAACGCGCCCGCAACGCCGGCCTGATCGCCATGGTGTGCGTCGGCTCGGGCGGCGACCTGGCCACGGCCGAACGTGCCGTCGAGCTGGCCGGCCGCGAACCCGACATCTTCGCCGCCATCGGCATGCATCCGCACGATGCCCGCAAGGTGACGCCCGAGTGTTGGCCCGCCCTGGCGGAGCTCGCCACGAAGCCGCGCGTGGTGGGGATCGGCGAAACCGGGCTGGACTACTTCTACAACCACTCGCCGCGTCAGGTGCAGCGCGAGGTTTTCGAGCGTTTCCTGGCCCTCGCGGCTTCGGTCAATCGGCCCGTGATTTGCCACGTGCGCGACGCGCACGGAGATGCCATCGAGGTTCTGCGCCGGGGGCCCGTCCCCGACGCCTCGGGGGTCCTCCACTGCTTCACCGGCAACGTCGACGAGGCTCGGAAGTACCTCGACATGGGGCTTTGCCTTTCCTTCTCGGGCATTCTCACCTTCGAAAAAGCCGACGAGCTGCGCAAGGTCGCCGCCTTTGCCCCGATCGACCGCATCCTGGTCGAAACCGACGCTCCCTACCTGGCGCCCAACCCCTATCGCGGCCAGCGCAACGAACCGGCGTTCGTGGCCAAGACCCTGGAAGCCCTGGCCGAAGTGCGCGGGATATCCCTTGGCCGAGCCGCCGAAGCCACCACCGCCAATGCCTTTCGACTGTTCGCGTTGACCCCCGCACGAGAAAGCGGATCAGCTTGACGGTTGACCCTTGGCCCCGGTCATTCGATACTTGCCCCCGTGTCGAACCCCGACCTCCCAGTCGTCCGCATCCAGCTTCGCTATCCGGATGAAGCAACCTTCATCCAGCGATTCGCATCCAACGTAACTCGCGGAGGCATCTTCCTCGCCAGCCGCAATCTGCACCCTGTCGGGTCGACCCTGCGCTTCGAGGTCACGCTCGCCCAAGGGATGCCGCTTCTGTCGGGAACCGGCAAGGTGGCGTGGGTGCGGGAATTCATTCCCACGGAGCCGCAGCGAGCCCACGGCATGGGCGTGCAGTTTCTCCATGTGGACGCGGGCAGTCGACCGATGCTCGACAAGCTGCTCGGCCACAAGGCAACGCCCTCGCGTGCTGCCCTGGCGGGCGAGACGGTCTCGCCCGGCCCGCGTCGCGTACCGACCTCGCCCGGCCCGGCCACTGCGGATGCCTTCTTGGACGGAGATCCCGCCACCTGGATCGACGATCGGCAGGTTCGTCAGGCAGCGGATCGGGCCCGCGTGCTTGCCAGTCGGGTCGATGATGTCGACAGCTTGCGCGCGCGTGAACGCGAAAAACCGGTCAGCCGGGAAGAGGCCTTGGCCGAGCTGCCGCGCCTTTTGGGACTGCGACGGTAGTGGCGACGGCCTCGGCGTCCGGTCCCGGATGCGGAAGGCACGAGAACCGGCTGCGAACCTCCCGCGACCTATGCCGGTCGTCCGGCCATCCGCCGCACAAGCCTGCGCGGCAGCTCCCACAACTCCTCGGCGCCGCGCACGCGCACAAGGCGCAGGAAGCCGGCATACACGATGAATCCGACGGCAATGGTGGCGAACAAGACCAAGAAGTGGACCAGGCGCGCGGTCCCTCTCGGCCAGGCGATGGCCAGGCTCGCAAGGCCGCGCGTGGCGCCCGCCCACGCGGCCGCGGCAACCAAACCCAGAATCAGGTTCGCGGCCAGAAGGAGCAGAAGATCGCGCGCCCAGCCCGAGCGACCTGGCCTTCCCACTGCCCGCCCAAACCACAGGTACAAGATGCACAGGTTGACCAGCGCCGCCACCGTGGTCCCCAGGGCCAGGCCGGGGGCGCCCAGCCGGCGGTAGGTCAGGCCGTTGAAGAGCAGGTTTGCCGCCACCGAGGCCATCGACGCGATCATGGGCACCCGCGGCCGATCCACGGCAAAAAAGGCGGGCGCGTATACCTTGACCAGGCTGTAGGGCAGGACCCCGAGCATGTAGGCCTGCACGATGGGCACGGTGGCGGCGGTATGCACGGGGAGAAACTTGCCGCCCTGGAAGAGCAGCTCGACCACCGGCCTGGCCAGAACCAGAAGCCCCACCGCCGAGGGCAGGGCCAAAAGCCATACCCCCCGCGTCCCGTCGGATACGCGACCGATGAGACCCTCGCGGTCGCCCCGCGCGGCCTCGTGCGAGGCGCGCGCCGTGGTGACCGTGGCCAAGGCCACGCCGAAAAGCCCTACCGGAAGGTAGAACAGGCGGAAGGCATTCTGCAGATAGGTGAGGGGCCCGCTGCCCAGGGCCGCCGCGTATTGGGTGTTGACGAAGATGTTGATCTGGATCGCCGCCAGGCCGATAGTGGCCGGCCCCATGAGGCGCACGATGCGGCGTACGTCGAGGTCGCGCCAGAGCCCGCGCAAGGCCGGGCGCACGCGGTAGCCCAGCCGGTGCAGACTCGGCAGTTGCACCACGGCTTGCACCAGCCCGGCCGTGGCCGTGCCCGCGCTCCACACGATGATTCCGGTCCGTTCGCTCGGGTGGAAGACCAGCAAGAGCACGCCGCAGGCGATGCTGGTGACGTTGAACATGGCCGGCGCGTAGGCCGGCGCGAGGTAGCGTTGCTGCGCATTGAGCATGCCCATCCACACCGCGCTCACGCTGACCAAGACCAGAATCGGCATCATGATCCGGGTGAGCAATCCGCCCATGGCCACCTGCGCCGCGTTGCCGCCGAACCCGCGCGTGATGAGGGACACGAGGGTGTCGGCCCAGACGAGGCCGGCCAGGGTCAGCCCGCCGGTCACGAGCAGAAGCCCGCCCAGGATCAGGTTGCCGAGTCGGTAGGCGCGCTCGTGCCCGCCCTTGACCACGGCCTCGCTGAAGGTGGGAACGAAGGCGCTCGACAGGGCGCCTTCGGCGAACAGGTCGCGCAGCAGATTGGGAATGCGAAAGGCCGCCACGTAGGCATCGGTGAGCCCGCTCACGCCGAAGATGCGCGCGAAGATCGAGTCGCGCAAAACCCCGAGGATGCGCGAAACAAGAATCGCCACGCTGACCTTGGCGGATGAGCGAATGGTTCCGGCCACGCCCTAGCGACGTTAGCGGGTGCCCGGAACGGCGTCTATTTTTCACGCAATGCCGACCGGGGACCTCAACACCCAACCGTCTGAAGGCCGAGTCTTCTCCAGGATGTCAACCACAGAGAGCGCAGAGCCTACGGAGAACACGGGGGGAGCACGAGTCTCCGCGTCGAGGTGGAAGACCTTTCGTTCTCTGCGCCCTCTGTTGTCTTTGTGCCCTCTGTGGTGAACATTCCGCCGTTCGGCGCGCTACCTGGCCGGTTTCCCCGGCATGGGGAAGGGGCCGAGGGGGTGCCCCGGCGGAGGTTGGGCCACCTCGGCCTGAAGGCCGAGCTGCTCGCGCAGGTCGAGGTAGTCGGAGGACACGCCCCAGCGCACCAGATCCTTGAGCGCGGCTTCCGGGTCGCCCTCCTCGCTTTCGGCCCTGCGCAAGATCTCCCGCACCGCGGGCACCAGGTCGCCGCACACGAGCAAACCCGCGCGATCCGCGCTCTGCCTGGCGCCGGCGGCCCAGGCGTCCAGGTCGACGCGTGCAGGTTCGGCCACGATCTGCTCCATGGCGAAGGAGGCCGAGGCCAGGGTCGAAGCCTGAATCAAGGGTTGCAGGAAGGCCGTGTACTGCTGCACGGAAGGCGGATCGGTGTGGGGAAGCTCGAAGTCCGGATGCACGAGCTTCACGGCCGCGGCGACGATGACGCGCAGCTCGCCCAGCGACGAGACCGCCTCGCGAGTGAGCAAGAACTGGTCGGCGCGGAGGCAGGCCAGCCTGCATCCGACATAGAACGCCAGCTCTTTCTGCGAGCGATCCGTGAGCAGATCCCGGCCGAGCACGAACGACGGCACCGCCTGGTGTCCCTCGCGCACGATGCGCAACTCGAGCTGGCCGGGGACGTCCGGTGCGACGTAGACCGGGGGCAGCGCCAGACCGAGCAGTTGGCAGGCGTGTTTGACGACTTGGCCGACCGAGGATTCATCGGCCGTCAAGTCGACCTTCTGGGCCGGGTTGAGGCCGAGCGAAGCCGCATCATTGGCCCGACCCATGGCGACTCCGGCGCTGACCATGGCCAGCACTTGCGAAACCGCCGCTTCCTGGCGCGGACTCTGCACGAAACGCTGCCACATCGACTCGGCCAAGGCGGCCGGCCCGCGCGGGCTCTCGGGCAAGGTGGTGCGCTCGTAGAAAGCCTGCTCCTGCGGGAGTGCCTGCCCCAAGGCGACCAGGGCCGCGCTCGTACAATGCAGGCGATCGTACATCTGGTTCGTGCCGAACACGCGCGCCAGGGCGCGGATGTGCTTGGCCATGTCCTCGAAGTCGACGGCGCCGTCGAGCAGCGACTCGCGCGTCTTGACGGCCTGGTTCAGCTTGCTCGCCCCGAGCAATTCGTAGGTCTCCGCCAGCACCTCCCGGTAGCGCCGGTCCTCGGGATCGAGCTGCACGCATTTCTCGTAGGCCAGGAGCGCGGCGTCGCGCTCGTGCAGGCGCTTGCGGCACACGTCGCCCAACTTGCGCCACAAAGCCAGAAGCTGGGGCCGCTTCTCCGGCCGGGGCGAATCACCCAGGCGCTTGAGCATGCGACGGTAGTTGCGCACCAGCTCCCGCCACGCGCTCTGCGCGATGAGGATGCGCTCGATGCGGCCGAAGGTGCGCTCGTCGTCGGGGTCCTCGTCGAGCACGAGGTTGTAGACCTCGACGGCGCGCTCGGTGGTCTTGAGCTCGTGGTTGAGGATGTTGCCCATGGCCACCAGGTAGCGGGCGCGCGTCTTGCCGGTTTCCACCTTCACGAGGCGCTCGAGCACCTCGACCGAGCGTGCCCACTCACGCGCGTTGGTGTAGATCTCGAAAACCTCGTGCAGGGTGACCGGGTCGTCCGGTTTGATCTCGAGCATCTCGAAGTACGTCTCCAGCGCCGCGCGCACGTCGCCTATCTGGTCGCGTTCGCTCTGCGCGATGAGGGCCAGGATCTCGAGCTTCTCCTCGTTGGTGCTCGCGCTCTGGAGCAGCAGGCGCTGCCGCTCGATCACCGCGCGCGCCGCCTCGGGTCCCTTGCCCGACAGCCGGGCATGAGCGCGGGTCAAGCCCTCGCGGCACGCCTCGCTGTCCGGCACAAGGGCCAGGGCCTTGGCGAAGGCGTCCGCAGCCGCCTCGGCCTGGCCGCGCTCGAGCTGGGCGTGCCCGAGCCCCTCCCAGTACTCGGCCTGTTCCTCCGCGGTCAGCCCCGCGTCGGTGCGGGCCAGCACCGCCGGCACGACGACGGTCACGTCCTGCCACCACTTCTCGGCGAGGGCGAGGGCAGCCCAGCGGAGCAAGGCGGGAAGGTAGCCGGGGTCGTCGCCGTGGGCGTTGCGGTAGTTGGCGCGCGCGCGATCGTTGTCGCCGAGCATCTGGGCCGCCCATCCCGCGCGCTGGAACAGGCGCGCCGCCTGGACCCCGCCCTGCTCCGTCTTGGTGGCGAGAGACTCCAGCAAGGGCAACGCCGTCGTCCAGTCCTTGCGCTCCCAGGCGATCTCGGCCAAGGCCTCGCTCGCCGGCCGATGGTCGGGCACGGCCTCGAGCACACGCCGGTACTGCTCGGCGGCACTGTCGAGGTCGGAAAGCTGGGTGCGGTAGAGCGTGGCCGCGTCGAGAGCGTAGCCCACGCGCAGCTCGACCTCACGGGTGGCCGCCGCGGCGGCCGCCAGGCGGGCGGCGGCTTTTCCGTGCTCGCCGCGCGCCTTGTAGATGTCGACCAGGGCGCGCAAGGCCGTGGGATTCGCCGGCTCCGCGGCCAGCGCCGCCCCGAGCGCGAGACCGGCCGAGGCCGCGTCGCCCACCTGGTCGCGATGCCAGGTCGCCATGGCCACGTACATCGCGGCCTGCTTCTCGGGCACGGTCACCTCCGCCGCGGCCGCCATGCATTCGGTAAGCAGGTCGGGGAAGCGTCCCAGCTTCGCCGCGACTCGCGTCAGGGACGCGACCCCATCCGCATTGGTCGGATCTTCTTGAAAGGCCGCCAGGAACGTGAGGTAGGCGCGCTCGTCGTCGTGCAGGTTCTCCTCGAAGACCTGCGCCGCCCTGACCAGACGGCGCGCCCGACTGCTCGAGTTGGTTGCGCCCTCGGCACGCTCGATGAGCAGCGCCGCGAGGTCTTCCCAGCGTCCTTCGCGCGCGAGCGCCCGCGCCACCTCCCGGTATTCCTCGGACGTCATCTGGTCTCCCTGGGTCTGGTCGTTCTCTTTCCCGGGAACTTCGCTGGTCATCTCTTTCTCCGTGCGGAATGGTACTCGGCAAATGCGCACCGACCCCGACGCTGCATGCTAGACGCCTCACAATAGGTGCCTCGTTCGCGCCCGTCAACCAGGACGGAGGGTGTCGGGAATCGGGAGCAGCGGGAGGAATCCGGCGCTCCTCGGAGCGCCGGCCTTTCACCGCTCCGCTTTTCCTGCGCAGGCAGGAGAAGAAGAAGCCGGGTGCGGGCCGAAAACCCGCGCTCCCGGGAGAATCGCCTGGCTTGGCCGGCATCGTCCCCCGGCGCCCCGCCGCCCTGAATCCCAGGTTTCGCTTGTGCCGGGGCACGCTTTTCCGCATGATCCCGTGCGCCCATGATCACGGAAAGCCAACCCCAGCCCCAGAAGACGCCTCTTCTCGCGGCCCATCAGCGCCTCGGCGCGAAACTCATCGATTTCGGCGGCTGGCTCATGCCGGTCAACTACTCGGGCGGGATCATTGAGGAACACCAGGCGACCCGGAGCGCGGTGGGGGTCTTCGACGTGTGCCACATGGGCGAGATCCACTTCCGCGGCAGCCGGGCGGGGGAAGCCGTACAGCGCCTGGTGACCAACCGCGTGGCCGGGCTTGAGGACGGCCGCGCCATGTACGCGGTGGCCTGCCACGAAAGCGGCGGCATCGTCGACGACCTCATCGTCTACCGGGTGGCCGCCGACCACTTCCTCATCGTGGTCAACGCCTCGAACATCGACAAGGACTACCGGCACTTCCTCGCCAACGCCGGATCCCTTTGCCAGATCACGAACGAGTCCGATGCGACCGCGCTCATCGCCTTTCAGGGCCCCAAGGCCGCGGCCGCCCTCCAGCCGCTCGCCGACGCGGCCCTCGCCGCCCTGCCCTCCTTCCACTTCTTGCCCGATCGCCGGGTCGCGGACCGGCCGGTATGGATCGCGCGCACCGGCTATACCGGAGAAGACGGCTTCGAGGTCTTCTGCGCGCCCGAGCATGCCCTCGCGCTGTGGGACGTCCTCGTCGAGGCCGCGGCCAAGGTGGGCGGCAAGCCGGTGGGCCTGGGAGCGCGCGACACCCTGCGCTTGGAGGCGCGCCTCTGCCTTTACGGCAACGACCTCACCGACACCACCACGCCTCTCGAAGCCGGGTTGGGTTGGGTGGTGAAATTCGACGCCGGCGATTTCATCGGCAAGCAGGCCCTGCTGCGCCAGCGCGAGGCGGGGATAGAGCGCAAGTTGGTCGGCTTCGAGATGCGCGCGCGCGGCATCGCCCGCCATGGCTACGCCATCAGCGACGTCGAAAGCGGAGCCCGCCTGGGCGAGGTGACGTCAGGGACGGTGGGCCCGACCGTGGGCAAGAACATCGGCCTCGGCTACGTGCCCACGAGCCACAGCGACCCCGGCACGCGCATCCTCATCGACTGCCGCGGCAGACCCGCCCAGGCGGAGATCATCAAGGGGCCGTTCTATCGCCGGCAAAACGCGTACAATGCCCCCCATCCAAGGAGTCAACCAAGACCATGAGCGATACCTATCCCAACGACCTTCTCTACACCGAGGACCATGAGTGGGCGCGCGCCGAGGGCAACCTGGTCACCGTGGGCATCTCCCAGTTCGCCGTCGAGCAATTGGGCGACGTCACCCAGGTCGACCTGCCGCGCGAAGGGGAGGTGCTCAAGCAGCACGATGCCTTCGGTTCGGTGGAATCGGTGAAAGCGGTGTCCGACCTCTTCGCGCCGGTTTCCGGCAAGGTGGTCAAGGTCAACACCACCCTGCAGGACTCGCCCGAGTACGTGAACGAGGATCCCTACGACGGCGGCTGGATGATCCAGATCGAAGCCTTGAACCCCGACGACCTGAAGGGCCTCATGGATGCGGCGACGTACGAGGCCTTCTTGCGAGAAAACGAGAAATAGCAGACGAACCATGCAGGCCAGCGAGGAATTCCACGAGCGCCACATCGGCCCGCGGCCAGCGGATCTGGCCGAGATGTTGGGGGTCGTGGGTGCAGCCTCGCTCGATGAGCTGGTCGACCAGGCGGTGCCGGCTGCGATTCGCACCCGGCGCCCGCTCGAGCTCGCGCCGCCGCTCACGGAAAACGACGTCCTGGCCGAGCTGCGCCGCCTGGGCAGCCGCAACCGGCCGGTGCGCTCGTTCATCGGCATGGGCTACGCGGAGGCCATCCTGCCCCCCGTCATCCAGCGCAACATCCTGGAGAACCCCGGCTGGTACACCGCCTACACGCCTTATCAGGCCGAAATCTCGCAGGGGCGCCTGGAGGCCCTGCTCAACTTCCAGACCATGATCATCGATCTCACCGGATTGGAGGTTGCCGGAGCCTCCCTCCTCGACGAGGCGACCGCGGCGGCCGAGGCCATGCACATGTTCGCCGGCTTGTGCGAACGCGACGACGCCAAGGTGTTTTTCGTGTCCGAGCTGTGCCACCCGCAGACCATCGCGGTTCTGCGCACGCGCGCCTCGGGCCTGGGCATCGAGGTCGTGGTCGGCGATCATGCCGCCTTCAGCTTCGACGAGCGGGTCTTCGGCGCCCTCGTGCAGTACCCGACCACCGACGGCAAGCTGTACGATTACCGGGCGTTCTGCGAAGCCGCCCACAAGGCCGGGGCGCGCGTCGTCGTGGCCGCGGATCTCCTCGCCCTCGCCCTGCTCGTGCCGCCGGGCGAATTCGGCGCCGACGCCGCCGTGGGCAGCGTGCAGCGCTTCGGGCTGCCCCTCGGCTACGGCGGTCCCCACGCCGCCTTCTTCGCCACGCGCAAGGAGTACACCCGCAAGATGCCGGGCCGCCTGGTCGGCGTCACCCGCGATGCCCACGGCCGCACCGCCTATCGCTTGGCTTTGCAGACGCGCGAGCAGCACATCCGGCGCGAGAAGGCGACGAGCAACATCTGCACCTCGCAGGTCCTGCCCGCGGTCATGGCCAGCATGTTCGCCGTGTATCACGGGGCCGACGGCATTCGCGCCATCGCCACGCGCGTGGCCTGCCTGGCCGCCAAGCTCGCGCACGCCCTGATCTCGGCCGGGGTGCGGGTCGCCTCGACCACGCTCTTCGACACGGTTCGTATCGACGCCACCCCGCCCGCGATTTCCGCCTGCCACGCCCGCGCCGAGGCGTGCGGGGTCTGCCTGCGCCAGCTCTCGCCCACCGCGCTCACCTTGACCCTGGACGAAACCACGACCGAGAGCGACGTGGAGGCCATCGTGGAGGTGCTCACGCCCGCCACCGCGGCCTCGGCCGCCTTCGACGACGTGGCGCCCGCCATCCCTCCCGCGCTGGTGCGCACGAGCCAATTCCTGCAGCACCCGGTCTTCTTTGCCCATCACTCCGAAACCGAGATGCTGCGCTACATGCGCCGCCTGCAGGCCAAGGATCTGTCCCTGGCCGATTCCATGATTCCGCTCGGCTCGTGCACCATGAAGCTGAACGCGACGGCGGAGATGCTGCCCCTCACCTGGCCCGAGTGGAGCAACATCCATCCCTTCGTGCCGTGCAAGTACGCCGAGGGCTATGTCGCCGTGGTCACCGATCTCGAGATGATGCTGGCCGAGATAACCGGCTTCGCGGGGGTGTCGCTCCAGCCCAACGCCGGCTCGCAGGGCGAATACGCCGGCCTCCTCGTGATTCGCAAGTACCACCAGAGCCGTGACCAGGAGGATCGCGACGTGTGCCTGATTCCCTCCTCGGCCCACGGCACGAATCCCGCCTCGGCGGCCATGGCGGGTCTGCGCGTGGTCGTGGTGGCCTGCGACCAGGGCGGCAACGTGGACGTCGCGGATCTCGAGGCCAAGGCCAAGCAACACGAGGAGCACCTGGCGGCCCTGATGCTGACCTATCCCTCGACCCACGGCGTGTTCGAGGAGGACGTGCACAAGCTGTGCGCGATCGTGCACGAGCACGGCGGCCAGGTGTACATGGACGGCGCCAACATGAACGGCCAAGTCGGGCTGTGCCGGCCGGCCGAGATCGGCGCCGACGTGTGCCACATCAACCTGCACAAGACCTTCGCCAGCCCGCACGGCGGCGGCGGCCCCGGCGCGGGCCCCATCGCGGTGGCGTCGCACCTGGTGCCGTTTCTGCCGGACCACCCGGTCATCCAGGTCGGGTCCGAGGAATCCATCGGCACCATCTCGGCCGCGCCCTGGGGCAGCGCCAACATCCTGCTCGTCGCGTGGGCCTACATGCGTCTCATGGGCGGCGAGGGCCTTGGCCGGGCGACCAAGGTCGCCATCCTCAACGCCAACTACATCGCCGAGCGGCTGCACGAGCACTACCCGGTCGTGTACCGCGGCAAGCAGGGCCGCGTCGCGCACGAGTGCATCGTGGATTTGCGTCCGCTCAAGAAGGCGGCCGGCATCGAAGCCGAGGACGTGGCCAAACGCCTGATGGACTACGGCTTCCACGCCCCCACCATGTCCTTCCCCATCCCGGGCACCTTGATGATCGAGCCCACCGAGAGCGAATCGCGCGCCGAGCTCGACCGCTTCTGCGACGCCATGATTGCCATCCGCCAGGAGATACGCGAGATCGAAAGCGAGACGCAGCCGCGCCAGGACAACCTGCTCAAGAACGCACCCCACACCGCGGAGGCGCTCTTGGCAGGCGAGTGGACCCACCCCTATCCGCGCGAACGCGCCGCCTATCCTTTGCCCTACCTGCGCCGGCACAAATACTGGCCTCCCGTGGGTCGGCTCGACAACGTCCTCGGCGACCGGCAATTCGTATGCACCTGTAGCGCTGTCATGGGAACCCTGGAAGGGTTCCCAAACCCTCCCGCGATGGTCCGCGGCGAGCAAAGCTCGCCGCTCCCCACGCGATATCCACTCCCCTAGGATTCTTTCGTGGCCAGCACCAACCTCAGTTTCGCCTCGGCCGAGGCCCACCGCGCTTGGCTTTCCACCCAGGCCATCTTGCCGGACGGGTTCCGCGTCGGCACCACCGGCTTCGAGTTCATGCCCGTCGAGGCGCCCAAACCGGCGTCCATGACCTTGACCCTCATCGCGCTCGACCGGCCCACGCCCGACTTCGCCGCGCTCTTCACCCGCAACGCCCTGGCCGGTGCGCCGGTCATCATCGGCCGCCGGCGCATGGACGAGCCCACCCTGGGCGCCGTGGTCGTCAACACCAAGGTCTCGAACGTACGCGCGCCCGACGACGAGGCGAGCGCCGAGCGGGTGTGCGCAGGCGTGGCCCAGGCCCTCGGAATCGCGCCGGCGCAGGTCATCCCCAGCTCGACCGGGGTCATCGGCTGGCGCATCCCGGTCGAGGCCATGCTGGCGGCCATCCCGGCTGCGGCCGCATCGCTCGGCCGGACCAGCCTGCTCGACGCCGCGCAAGGAATCATGACCACGGATCTCTACCCCAAGGTCCGCCGCGCCTCTTTCGGCCAGGGCAGCATCGTCGGCATCGCCAAGGGCGCGGGCATGATCGAGCCCCACCTGGCCACCATGCTGGTCTACCTTCTGACCGACCTCGCGGTTCCGCGCGCCGAGCTGCGGCGCCTTCTGCCCGCGGCCGTGGACCCCAGCTTCAACTGCATCAGCATCGACACCGACACGAGCACCTCGGACACCGTGCTCCTGCTTTCGTCGGGCAAGGTGCCCTGCCCTGACCTCGGCGCCTTCGCCGAGGCCCTCGCCAGCGTGTGCCGCGACCTGGCCGAGGATGTCGTGCGCAACGGCGAGGGCGTGCACCACGTGGTGCGCGCCACGGTTCGCGGCGCTCCCTCGGAACCTCTCGCGCGCGCCCTGGGCAAGGCGGTCATCAACGCGCCCCTGGTGAAGTGCGCCATGTGCGGCAACGACCCCAACGTCGGCCGCATCGTCATGGCCATCGGCAAGCACGTCGGCGTGCAGGCGCCGGAACTCGACCTCGCCCACCTGCGCATCGCCCTCGGGGGCCGTACCATCTTCCAGAACGGCTGCTTCGACCTCGACCCCTCGGTGGAAAAGCAGTTGGTCGGCCAGCTCAAGCAAGCCGAGCTGTACGCGAGTGTCGTGCCCGGCGACGGCGTCTTCCGCCCCACCGTGGATTTCCCGCCCCACGAGCGCTGCGTGGAGCTGGACATCGACCTGGGCCTCGGCACCGCCGGCGCCACCGTGCTCGGCGCCGACCTCAGCCACGAATACGTGAGCGAAAACGCCGACTACCGTAGCTAGCTGTTTCACCACAGAGGACACAGAGGACACAGAGCCGGAGAAGAGGGGAAAGGGGTCAAACTCAGAGCCGCAAACCCTTTCTGCTCTCTTCCGGCTCTGTGTTCTCTGTGTCCTCTGTGGTGAATCCTTCCACAACAAATCGACGCGCTAGCAGAATCCCCGGTCTGGGTGCTAGGCTTGCCCCCATGACGCGCGGCAAATCAAGCAAGGGTGTGTTTCGTTTCCTCATCGCGGGCGCACTGCTCGCACTCTTCGGCGCTTGCGCCGGAAAACAGATCCCCCAGGATCGCATCACCGATCCCGGACAAATGCTCTTCGACGGCCACACCGTGGCCGGCATCGACTGCTACCGCTGCCATGGCGGCGACGGCAGCGGCACCTGGCGCGGGCCCAATCTGCTCGCGCGCATGGGCGACCTCACCGATCAGGCCATCGCCAAGGCCATCAACGAAGGGCCGGGGCTGATGCCGTCCTACCAGGGCAGGCTCGACGACACCCAGATCGCCCAGATCACCGTCTGGCTGCGCAAGAGCGCGCCTCCGGCCGGGAAGCCGTAGGGCCCGCGCGGCGGCCGCGCTTCTCCGGGCGCGAGCGCCGGATGGCGAATTCAAACGCGCACGGGCGGCGGGCGGATCCCCGTGAGAACAACGGTGCCCGCGCCGTCGATCGCGATCTCCGCGTCCGGGACCTGGTCCAAGTCCGCGCGGCCATAGCGGCCGGAGAGCAGGTGCACGGTCTGGTTGCCCGAGGCGAGGAAACCCGCCGAAGCCCCGCGCGTCTGGTCGTACCGGCCGGCGATGACCACGTCGACCAGCGACAGCAGCTCCGCGGCCGGCTGGGCCTGGATCTCCTCCCACGTGTAGCCGGAGAAGAGCACCAGCGAGAGCCGCGGCGCCCGAACGCGCACCTCGCGCACGAGGGCCGTGACCCCGTCGAGCTGGGCCAAAGGCTCGCCCCCGCTCAGGGTCAAACCGTCGATTTCGGGCGCCAGCTCCGCCACCGTCTGCGCCAGCTCGCCGACCGCCACGGTTTGCCCGCCCGCCGCGTCCTGCATATGGGGATTGCAGCACCCCGGGCAGCGCAAGGGACACCCCTGCACCCAGAGCACCGCCCGCAGCCCCGGCCCGTTGGCGCGGCTGCGCGGCAAGAAGGAGTGGATGCGGAGCAATTCGCGTGTCACTTCAGGCGAAAACGGCATCAAGCAACGTAGCCCGGCAGGAGCGGGCTATTCCGGCAGCGCGTGCTCGCGCATGCGGCCGGGCTCGACAATCCACAGCTTGCGCCGTGGATCGCCCTGTCCAAGCGCGGCTACCAACGTTGCCATCAGGATGTCCAGCCCGGCGGCGTTGATGATTGCCGGAGATCGGAGAATCACAATCCCGGCGAAGCGCGAAGGCGGAAAGCGAATCGGATCGGAGAAGTCCAGGTCCAGGGTAACGAGGCAGCGTCCCTCGGAGACGCAGGCATCGATGAGGACTCTGTCGCTCGCAGCTTGCATCTTCTGGCTAACCACGGTAGCAACGTCGTGCCCCGCCGCGCGCAGCAAACTTGCCCCGCGTTGCCCCAGATTCTCGTCGAGCTTGAGTCTCACGCAGTTCTCTTCACCGGAATGTCGATGAAGCGCTCCCGCGCCAGCTCGGCCCCGTAGGCGATGCAGGCCAGAACGTCGGCCTCCTCAAGACCCGGGTACTCTTCGAGGATGTCCGGGACGCTCGCGCCGCTGGCCAACATATCCAGCACCAGGGCCACCCAGATTCGATGCCCGCGAACGCAGGGCTTGCCGAAACACACGTTGGGCTCGACGGAGATGCGGGAGAGCAGATCCTCACGAGTCATGGCTTCCGCCCAAGAATAGCACCAACCCCGCACTCCGGGCAGGGTCGGGTCTCGGATTGCACCATCTTTCCCGCTCCTGGCGCACGGCGCCAGGAGCACTCATCATGCGGCCCGCCGTTTCGGGCGAAAAGCCTGCGACCTCCGCGTCTTCTCGGCGATCTCGCGGAGGCGGCTTGGGTCCGCCGCGAGCAATCGCAAGAGGTTGCTCATGGGGACGCTGACCGCCTGCTTGCCGGATTCGTATTTCTGAAACGCCCGGTCCCGCCCGTCAGGGCGCCTGCGGCGATTCTCCCGCTGCAAAGCCGCACGCGAGCAAAAGCGCGCTGCGCACTTCTGGCCATCGCCGATCTGCCAAGCTGCACAGCACGGGGCCCATTCGCCCCTTCTACGCCAGCGAGACGTGATCGAAGTTCAACGCACAGGTCGCTGGCATGCCATCCTCCGTCGTCAAGAGCACTTCGGTCGACAAACCACGGACGGTTCGTGTCGCCGGCACAACCATGATCTCGTTGAGGCTTTCGATCACTTCGTCGCGGGTGAGGATCATCACCGGTCGACGCTTGTCAGGTGGCCGAAACGTGTACCAACGGATCTCACCCCGCCTTACGCCACGTGCTCCCAACCTTCGGCATCCCACGCGAGCGGGTCGTCATCGGAGGAGAATTCGTCCGGCCGTGGCGGGGTCGTGGCGTAGGCTGCGGCATCGCGCTCGGATGCTGCCTGGATGAAGTGGACCAACCGCATCCGTTCCTCAGGCGCCAGGCGTGCAACCAGCGGCAGAAGATCGTCAGCAGTCAAGGGCTGCGGCATGAATGGAGTGTATCAGGCATCCAATGGGCGAGCCACCCGGGGAGGGCTCCAGGCGGGGAGGGCTCCAGGCGTCAGGCTTCAGGGGATTCGGTCGAGGGTGGCGATAGGGTCTGCCCTTGCCTGAGCACCCCAAGATCCCGACTTATGGCTCGGCACTCCGCCCTGCAGCCTGCAGCCTGCAGCCTGCAGCCTGCCGCCTGCCGCCTGCCGCCCGCCTACCCCTCGATCTCGATGGCGTCCTCGGTGATGGTCACGTGGGCGCCGTAGTCGAGCTCGATTTCGTGGGCCATGGAGTGCCCGACCACGGCTTCGAGCAGGAGGAGGCCTCCGGCGGCGCGCTTGTCGGGCATGCGAGCCAGGCCCGCTTGCAGGGCCTCGAAGCCGTCGCGCGTGACCTGGAAGGGCTTGCCGCCCCACCCGGCCTCGGCGTCGAGCACCGGGGCCAGGCGCTCGATCCACAAGCTGCCGCCGGGCTCGGCTGCGGGCGGCGGGCCGCCCAGGATGCTGGTCGCGATGCGCACCAGCCACTGGTCGCTGCGGGCGCCGGACTCGAGATCCGCCGGGGTGAGCTTGCCTTGCTTTCTGAGGGCGGCCATGGCGGCGATGCGGTCGCTGTACTTGGTGTCGTCGTTGAGCTTTCCGCGCAGTTGCGGCTCGGCGAGCTTGCTCATGTCGCCGGTCTCGCCGCGCTCGAGCCACATGCGCATGGCCGGGCTTGCCGGAATCCCGGCCCGCGCGACCTTGGGCGCATCGCTGATCTGCCCGACGATCGCGACCAGCCGGTCGAAGAGAGCGGCGTCGTCCTCGCTTTCAGGGCGAAATCCGGCCGCGTGCATGGCCTGCACCGCCTTGCCGATGGCGCGCGCCGGAAGGATGCCGAGAAACGAGAAGAGCTTGGTCCAGTTCTTGTTGCGGGCATTGATCTGGACCAGCAGATCCGCCTCTTCCGCCGTGAGCTCGCCCAAGGTGGTCGACTTCTTCTCCACCACGAAGAGCCCTTTCATGCGGGTATCGCCGATCCGGGTGATGGTCTCGCGGATCCGCTGCTGCAAGGCGGGCGGCGGCCCTCTGCAGCACCTCGCTGAAATACTTGCCGTCGCACTTCATGTGGGCTTGAGCCTACTTCGCCTTCCGGCGATGTGTGTCTGCGAACTTCGGCTCGCGAAGACGCGTGTTGCTTGACAAGTCCTCGGCCCGCGGGTCATTTCGGGGCTACCCATTTCCGTCCGTGCAGGTGGCGGCGGCGGGCCATCTCTCGACGCGTGCCCTCCACCGCCTGGACCAAGAGCCGCTCTTCTGGAAGTGCGGTGCGATACTCGGCTGCAAGCACCTTGTTGGGCAGCCCCTCCAGGGCATACTTTGCGACGGCGGTGTCCTTCTCGGCGCAGAGGATGAGGCCGACCGGCGGGTTCTCCCCGGCGAGCATCCAGTGCTCGCGTGCGTAGTTCAGGTAGAGGTACATCTGCCCGGCGTCGGCGTGGGTGAACTTGCCGAGCTTCAGATCGACGAGCACCAGGCAGCGAAGGCGCCGGTGAAAGAAGAGCAGGTCGATGCGGTACCACTCGTCTCCGACGCGCAGCCGGCGCTGGCGGCCGACGAAGGTGAAGTCGCCGCCGAGCTCGAGAAGAAAGCCCTCGAGCTTGGCGATGAGCGCGGCCTCGAACTCGGTCTCGCCGTACTCGTCCTTGAGTTCGAGGAACTCGAGGACATAGGGGTTCCTGATCTCCTCCTCGGGCGAGACGACGTCGCCAAGGGTCGTCGCTTGCCCTTTGCGGAGCATGGAGGCCTTGTTCCTCGAAAGCGCCGTGCGCTCGTAGAACTGGCTGCCAATCTGGCGGTCGAGTTGCCGGATGGTCCAGCCGCCGCGCAGGGCCTCCTGTTCATAGAATCGCCGTGCGTGCGGGCTCCGCACCGCAAGCAGGCGCACGTAGTGCGACCACGGCAATGGGAAGACGGGCAGCCCTCGGAGTGGGGCCGGCCCAGAAATCGCAGACGTTGTCTGCGGAATCAGGCGGGCGCGATTCGCCGCGGGGGCCGATTTCGCAGACACTGTCTGCGGAATCGACCAGGTCAGGAAGAACCGCCGCATCTGCTCGAGGTTTCGCTCCGAGAAACCTCGACCGAGCTTCGCGGTGAGGTCAGCGGCAAGCCGTGTGAGCAGCTCCTCGCCGTAGGCCGCGCGACGGGCGCCGCCCTGCTCGTGCTCCACGATGCGCCGGCCGATGGCCCAGTAGGTAGCGGTCATGACGGCGTTCACGGAGCGCGCAGCGGCGCTTCGTCCCGCTTGGATGAGGCGCACGACATCGACCAGGACGGCGTTGTAGCCGCGCTGTTGCGGCCGGATCATTGCGGTCTGCTTCGGTTTCATGCAGCTTCTCCTGCGCCACCCAGGCCTTGGGCGACTTCGCTGGCATTGCCTTCGGCAGCCGCGAGGTCGAGCGCGATCTCGTCAAGCAGGACGCGAAGCTTCTGGACCAACCGGTCGGCGATCGTCACGGAGCACCCTGCCTTCCCGCTCGATGATGGCAAGCACTTCGGGTCGGGCGTCTTCCAGCGGCACGAGTTCGACATGCCGGCCGGCCGCCTCCGCCGCACGGGCCATGGCCCGAAAGGTGGAGGCCGGGGCCAATCCCTCGAGGGCAAGGTCGATGTCCGAGTCGCACCTGGCCATGCCGCAGATCCTGCCAGAAGGTGTTTGAAGTACGCCTCGTTCAGCACCTTGCCCTCGCGTCCTCCGTTCATCGCGCCTCCTGGTGCTGCGCTCTTCGACAGATCCAGATGTCACAAGTCATCGTGGTATTGGCCTCCGGCGTTCCTCCACATTCCGAAAGCAGTCTCGCCGAGGGCTCCCGCGGAATCAAGCAGCAGCGTGTTCCTGCCACCGTGGGTGGCCGTCCACGCGCTGGCTGGAACCGCCGTGTCTCTCGCGCAGCACATTCTGGACGCAGGTGAAGCCGGCGTTCGACGGACGAGCCCAGGCGTTGACCGATGGTAGTACCCGGTTATACTGAAGGTATGAAGACAGCCGTTTCGATCCCCGACGAGGTTTTCAACCAGGCTGAAACACTGGCGCATCGTGAAAAGCGCTCCCGGAGCGAAGTCTACGCCCGGGCGCTCAGCGAATACGTAGCCCGCCACGCACCTGACCGTGTGACCGAGGCGATGGACCGCGCTCTCGCTGAACTCGACGAGCCGGCGGACAAGTTCGCCTATCGCTCCGCCCGTCGGACCCTGGAGCGAACCGAGTGGTAGCGGTTTCTCAAGGCGAGGTCTGGTGGGCTGACCTCGGTGAACCGCGAGGATCGAAGCCTGGATTCCGACGGCCAGTTGTTGTGATTCAGGGCGATGGCCTGAATCGAAGCAGAATAGCGACGGTCGTATGCGTAGCGCTCACAAGCAACATCAAGTGGGCCAGAGCTCCCGGAAATGTTCTTCTCTCCGAAAGGGCCACGGGACTTCCGAAGGAATCGGTGGCGAACGTCTCGCAGATCGTCACCCTCGACAGGTCGGAGCTGACGGAGAGAGTTGGCAGACTTCCTCGGGCGAAGCTGGATTTGGTGCTGTCTGGTGTCGACGTGGTTCTTGGGCGATGATACGCCGTCGAAAATGCCGTCGAAGCTGTCGGACGGCCGCGGACGGCAGCCTGCAGCCTG
>Ga0172362_10000709_pt1 | contig 27957 bp, 22 predicted proteins | sample LakKivs1_kivu2a2_FD_114534 | JGI IMG/M metagenome (GOLD analysis project Ga0172362, IMG submission 114534) | Sediment microbial communities from Lake Kivu, Rwanda - Sediment s1_kivu2a2 | ecosystem: Environmental > Aquatic > Freshwater > Lake > Sediment | place: Rwanda: Western Province, Lake... | reverse complement strand
TTGGAAATGCTCACAGAACACTACCAGCTGCTGCTAAAACATCACCTAGGAGCCCCTCTCTTTCACTCTTTGCCAGCTCATTACAAAGAGTCTTATCAAAAAGCTGCCTCCATCTATACCAAAGAGCAGTGTTTATATATTTTGGAATATCTTCTGGAGTGGCTAGAGAAATTTTCTAAGCTGCCTTGTCAACATATTCACTTGGAGCTGATCCTTCTACATATCATTCGCTCTAAGCAGCGCATCTTCCTCGATGATCTTGTCAAAGAGCTAAAGGCTCTCCAACATCCTCCATCAACAGCGACTATAGAAAAACCTCAAGTCTTAGAGCCTTCTTTGACAGAGGCTATACACTCCCCACAAGAACCAACCTCGTCTCCTCCTGCGCAAGAGCAAAAAGCAACAGAACTCAACTCTCAAAAGCATGAGACCCTCTTGCGTTTTGCTGCTATCGAGCTCAATGGCACCCTCAAAAAACCAGAAGCTTCTTCTCACTAAGCGCTGGGCTTTGTTGCCAAATGAGATCTAGGGTTGGAAAACCCAGCTGCTACTCCAGGAAATGTAGCTCTCTTTTGTGTAACATGCAGGCTAGTAAAATTTCGAATCATCTCATTTGCCGCTCATAAAAATATTAATAAGTAAAATTATACATAAGACATTAGTTCGTAACTAGTTTGAAATTAATGATTTAAAAAAAAACCATCTTGAACTATGCACTAGAAAATATCTCTCAAAAATACCTCTAGAATAGAGAGTAAAGCTCTAGTAGCCAATTTAGTGAAAATTGTATACAATGAGGGGCAAAAATTCCTGATGAGGTGACAAGTGGGTAGCGGATTTTCTAAGATGAAAAAGCAGGCTAGACTGCTGCAACAGCAATACTCTCAAATGCAAGAAGAGCTCAAAGCTCTTATCGTCACCGGCTCTGCTGGCAATGGTCTTGTGACCATCACCATGAACGGGGAAAAACAGCCTCTTAAAGTCTCTATCAATCCCCAGTGCGTCGATAAAAATGACGTGGAAGGACTCGAAGATCTGCTTCTAGCAGCTTATAACGACGCCCTAAAAAAAGTAGCGGAAAACTCCCCTGAAAATGAGCTTTCTTCACCTTTTGGGTTTTAAAACCGTTAGATGCTTTCTAACTTAAGAAGCTCTTCAATCTCTTTTGCGCTCTCCATAGCAAGAGCGGTATTAGCAAGATGCTGAGCATGGGCATAAGACATCCTTCTTACCATTTTTTTGATGAGAGGAATGTGCCTTGGCGCGCAAGAAAACTGTGTAACACCTAAACCAACAAGCAGTCTAATAAACAGTGGATTTGAAGCCATTTCTCCACAGATACTCACAGGTTTTCCATAGAGTCTGCTCACTACAACAATACTTCTGATCATCCGAAGGATCGTGGGATGGCCTGGCTTATAACGAGCATGCAGGTAAGGATGTGAACGATCTATAGCTAAGGTGTATTGTACAAGATCATTAGTCCCTATAGATAAAAAATCACACTCTTTAGCTAAAGCCTCACAAGATAGTGCAGCAGAAGGCATCTCAATCATACACCCTAAGCGTAAATGAGACGCAAACGAAACATGTTCTCTACGTAGCTCCTCTTGCACTTCGTGCAACACCCTTTTCACTTCTCGCAACTCATCAATATCTGCAATAAGAGGAAAAAGAAGAGAAAGTTTACCGACGACTCCCGCTCGCAAAATAGCCCTGAGCTGTCTTTTGAAAAAAGGTTTATCATGCAGCAAAAATCGTACGCCACGACAACCCAAAGCGGGATTGATTTCATGTAAAGCCGCTGGATGTGAAAGTCCCTTGTCTCCTCCTAAATCAAATACTCTAAAGACAATGGGTTTATCTGGGTTGCTGCTAATCATCTCAAAATAAAGAGAGTATTGCTCTTCTTCAGATAAAGAGAGAACATCTTTGGTAGAAAACAAAAATTCTGAGCGCAACAGCCCCACCCCTTGCGCCGAGGCAAGCTGCGGATGACGCAAATCTGCAAGCGTCTCTACATTAGCCCATATCTGCACTCCATGTCCATCTTGCGTAACACTTGCGCACGCTGCTTCTTCTACAAGCTTCTGATACTGCTCAACGATATCTCCTTTAATTTTTCGATAATTCGCAAGCGTCTCTTCGGAAGGATTTAAAATCACATAACCTAAGCATCCATCTACAATAACGATATCTCCTTCCACTTCCATCACACTCTTCACATCAATATTGGCAACATAAGGAATGCCCTTAGCTCGCGCAATCAGTGCCGCATGAGAAGTATGTCCCCCCATCTCAGAGATAAATGCACACACCTTTGCCACAGAAGCTTCAGCCGTATGAGAAGGAACTAACTCTTTAGAAAAAATCACCGCATTATCTGGCATAGCAGGCTCATCTGCCAAAGGATGTAGATGTCGTAAAATACGCTGTGATACATCGCGAACATCTGTAAGTCTTTGCTGAAAACTATCATCCACAGCTTCAAAACGTCTTTCATATTCTCCCATCACAGAACAGAAGACGCTCTCTGTATTCTGCAGCATCTGCTTGATACGCTGCTCAACAAAGGTTGTAATCAGAGGATCTTCTAACATCTGAATATGCGTGTCGATGATCGTCACAGCCTCATGAGAGCCCTCATCAGATAATACCTCTTGCAGATGCTCAAGATCTTTTCTACTTGAAGACAAAGCATTTCTATAACGCTCAATCTCTTTGTCAACATCTGCACAGTCAATTGGAGTTTCTGGCACGAGTGCATTGTTATACTGCGCAAGGACGTGAAGTTTGCCGATAGCGATCCCCTCACTTAAGGGAAATCCTTTCAGATAATACTCTTGCTTTTGACGAGTCATCTACTCTCCAAACTCAGTCTCAAAACCTTTCAGCAATTTTTCCATAACAACTTCTGCATCCTCTCCCTCTACCACAATGCTAATTCTAGAGTTTTTCTGAGCAGAGAGCACAAGCAAACTCATGATACTTTTTGCATTAATCGTCTGCTCTCTTAACGTGAAATAAACACTCGAGCGAAATCCCTGCAACATCTTCACAATCGCTGTAGCAGGACGAATATGTAGACCTAACCGATTTTTTACCTTGGCTACAGCTGTCAGTTTCACTGCAACACATTCCTCTTTTTTTCTTTCTTAGCAATCGTTTCAAGGAGCCTTACATTAAACTCCTTTGCTGAATTATATCCCATACCTTTTAAGCGATGATTCAACGTAATTGTCTCCAAAAGCAACACCACATCTCTTCCCGGTTTTACAGGAAGAACATGATAAAGTACTTTGACTCCGAGCACATCACAATATTTCTCTTCTAATCCCACCCTATCGTAAAAATGTGTATTATCCCACTCTTCAAGCTTCACAATTAAATCAATTCTCTGTCTTTCACTGATACACACAGCCCCATAAATATGGGCGACATTGATGATACCAATACCTCTAATTTCTAATAAGTGCCTTGTCAGCTCAGGTCCATATCCTTCAATATATCCTCCTTGTCTTTTCTTCATCCGAACGATATCATCTGAAATAAGACGATGACCTCTTTCAATAAGCCCAAGGGCTGCCTCACTTTTGCCAACAGAAGAATCTCCTTGAATAAGAAGGCCAAGACCAAAAGCCTCAACAAGAGTTCCATGACAAGATACATAAGGGGAAAATTCATCCTCCAAAATCACCGTGAGATGATTAAACAGCTGCATGGTCTCTTGCGTCGATCCCATAAGGGGAATCGAATACTGCTCACATATCTCTTTGAGCTCTTGTGTAGCCTCTAACCCATCAGCTACTACAACAAGAGGACTTTTTTTCGACAAAACACCCTTCAACCTCTCTAAGCGTAGATTAGGATGTAAATCTCTTAGATACTCCATCTCCACTTTACCTAAGATAAGTACCCTTGTAAAAACACGCCCCTTCAAATACCCAGCAAGAGCAAGTCCTGGTCTTTCCACCTCAGACGTCTTGAGAATTTTTTTTGTAAACTGCTGGACAGAGATTAAATACAGATCAAGTCTCGATTGATACTTGCTAAAGACATCATATACAGAGAGTGGATGATGAAACTGCGTTTTAAACATGACCACTACCTAGATAAGATTGTAGCCAACAAACAAAAGAAGGTCTTGTTGCATCCATTAAAATACATCCTTGCTCACGCGCACTCAAAGAAAGACCCAAGGTACCCATGTGGCCGTCAGGATACCACTGCGTATGAAAACACTGGTAGAATCTTTTTTCCTCGCGTGCATAAAAAGCGATCAAATGTCTGGGATTCAAAGGCTCGTTTTCAAAGGTCATGCGATATAACCCACTCATGAGCTCTGTTTGCATCCGATAGGTTTCTTCTCCCATTTTCTCTACTGATAACATACCGCGTTCACCTCCTTGTGCAAAACCATTATGAATCTTCAGAAAAGAAACATATTCTTCAGAAAGTCTTTGCCCAAGTAGTGGATAAATCATCGACAAACTTTCAGAGTGTGCTGGAGGAGCTCCTCTATAAAAATATGGAGAGTCCTTTCTAATATAGACAAGCTCGGGTGTAAAATGAATCTGCCCTTGTTGCTTGACAAGATAAATACCAATCTCTTCTAGCTCAGTAAAAAAATCCTCGATGAGCTCTTGTATCTGTGGACTGTAGGGAAGCTTCATAGTCCAGAAGGTTTCTACAAATTCTAACCGATCTAAAGGGGCTAAAAGAGCAAGCTCCCACCAACCTTTGGGCAAAGAGGGAGCTTTGTCAAGCCATGTAGCTAAACTCCCCTCTTTACCCTCATGCAAAGCAACCACTTGCCTATCTGGCCTGCTGGTATAAAAATTTATGACGTGTTCATGCATTGTTTTTTTTGAAATAAAAAAAACTATTTATATTCACTGCAGGATAATTAATATAAAAAGAATTTTCAAGTTCTTATTTACCATCTACAGGAAATCCTCATAGCTTCAAAAGCCCTATTCCTTTAAAATTCACCCTCATCAATAAAAAAGTTGCTAACTCCATGGACAACCCTGCTAAAAGTTTGCGGTTTGTAAAAACGCGGTTTGCTCTTCTTTGGATGCACCTAGCTAATGAGCCTTTTGTAGCTCTTTTTACTCTCCTTGGCTTCATCTTGAGAAAAGATTTAGGAGCTTCCACTTTGCAGCTGTCTGTACTTGCTATCACAAGCCCTGTACTTGCGCTATTTTCCTTCTACTGGAGCTTTGCCCTGACAAGAAACACTGCAAAGCTCCTACCTAACCTTATGGGAGCATGGATTTTGGGTAGACTTCCCTTCTTGCTGATTCCTTGGTTTCATAGCGTTTGGTATCTCATCTTTGCAGCAGCCATCTACCAGCTTTTTTATAGAGCTGGAACCCCGGCTCTTATGGAAATCCTCAAGCAAAATGTAGATAAAAAACCAAGAGAGTCTCTCTTTTCTTCTGCTTATCTTTTGGGCTTTATCGAAAGTGTCTTACTGGGGCTTTTTGTCGGAAAATTTTTAGATTGCCATGCACAAGCTTGGAAAATCCTTTTTATCGGAGCGGCTCTTCTCTCTGTGAGCAGCGTGATTTTTCAAAGACGGATTCCCCTCTTAAGGCCTATTATCGATAAAAGTGCTCCCCCTGCAACACATGGAACTCTTGTTCAGCCTTGGAAAGATTGCCTTCACCTGATGAAAACCTACCCAGAGTTTGCTACTTTTCAGTGGGGATTTATGATTGGTGGCTTTGGACTTATGCTGATCAACCCTGCTCTAATCATCTACTACGCAGAGACTTTGCTGCTCTCCCATGAAAATCTTACAACAGCTAGGTATATTTTTATGGGCGTAGGCGTTCTTCTCTCTACACTCCTTTGGCGCAAAGCGCTGAGTTTATATCCCATCTCCCGCCTCACTCTCCTCATTTTGCTAGGCTTTGGTCTATTTCCTCTTGTGCTGCTATGTGCTAAAGCCTCTTTGGCTTTTTTATATCTCGCTTTTCTACTTTATGGCATTGCCCAAGCTGGTAGCCATTTACTTTGGCATCTCTCAGGCACTTTATTTGCTTCTGAAGAAGAGTCTTCTTCTAAATATACAGGTACCAATGTTCTCATGGTAGGCATCCGAGGTCTCCTAGGTCCTCTATTAGGAGGTATTCTCACTGCTGCACTAGGCCCTATTACTGTCTTAGTTCTCGGCGCACTGATCTGCCTTTTCGGAGCCTATTTCATGCATAAATCTTCCTCAAGAGTGACAAAACCTGCGCTAAAATCTTAGACGATGTTTTTTTTAAACAAATTTAAAACAATAACTCTTCAAACTATTAGATATATATAGAATATTCTTGTATTTAAAAAATTAAGAGAATAAACTGCATGTGGACAGCGCACCCTTTGAAGGAGTCTATGGAAAAGAAAAAAGTGGTTATTATTGGAGGCGGTTTTGCAGGTATCAATGTCGCAAGGCGATTAACAAATCCTCACCTAGACGTACTACTTCTTGATAAGAAAAACCACCATCTTTTCCAACCACTTCTTTATCAAGTAGCTAGCGCTACACTTTCTCCTGCGGATATTGCCTTTCCTTTGAGAGAGATTCTCAAAAATCACAAAAATGCTTCTGTCTTGATGGGAGAAGTGACCCGCATCGATAAAAACGCAAAAAAGGTCTACCTACCACATAGTGAACTCTCCTATGATTATCTAGTTGTAGCCACAGGAGCTAGACATTCTTATTTTGGTAATGACAAATGGGAACAGCATGCTCCAGGACTCAAGACCCTTGTTGATGCGCTAAGTATTCGAGAACATATTCTTCTCTCTTTTGAAAAAGCAGAGCGCCTTGATGACCCTCAAGAAATTGAAAAACATCTTACTTTTGTCATCATCGGTGGAGGCCCAACAGGTGTAGAGATGGCAGGAGCTATTGCAGAAATAGCCCATAGCACCCTACTCAAAAATTTTCGCAAGATAGAGCCTAGTAAAGCGCAGATTTTGCTCGTAGAAGCAGCTCCAAGAATTCTCCCTCCTTACCCTCCTTCTTTGTCAGCAAGAGCGCAAAAAGATCTAGAAAGCATGGGTGTAAAAGTTCTTATCAACACAAAAGTCGTCGATATCACCGAAGAAGGGGTAAAAACAGATCAATCTTTCCTATCTTCCAAAAATATCATTTGGGCTGCTGGCAACCAAGCTTCTGCTCTGTTAAAAACCCTAGACACACCTCTTGATAGGCAAGGTAGAGCCGTTGTAGAGCCAGATCTTTCCTTACCTAATCATCCGGAAATCTTTGTCATTGGAGATGCCGCCTGCTGCATGAACAAAAAAGGGATCCCTCTTCCAGCTGTTGCAACAGCTGCTATTCAACAAGGAGCTTATCTAGGTAAGCTTCTCAACAAACAAGTACCTAAAGAAAAGAGAAAACCTTTCAAATATTTTGATAAGGGAAGCTTAGCTACCATTGGTAGAGCTAAAGCTGTAGGCTTTTTTAATGGCTTTACCTTCTCTGGCTTTTTTGCTTGGATTATTTGGGCGTTCATTCATATTGTCTACCTTGTGGGTTTTAGAAACCGCTACGCTGTGCTGTTAGAGTGGTATTTTCACTATATCAGTGGCGCGCGTGGAGCTAGACTGATCCATCGATCCATTGATCAATAATCTTTCACCATAGTATCGTTTGCGGCTCTCGCACAAAAAGATGCCCAAGATGAAAGATCAACTAGCGATGGATCTTTTTTCTTTATGGAAAAAAGCTCCTGCTTTGCAAATAGCCCTTTTGCTGTGTTTAGGAGCCTCTTTAATCTATATATCTATTTACGCTTGGGCTTTTCTATGCATAGCAATTATCTATCTTAGCAGCCTAAGCTTCTCTGTATTGCGTCAACTTCTCTATAGCATCTGCTTGATTGCCTTCGGAGCTCTCTACGCCTATTCTTTTTTACCCAAGATCCCTTCTCACCCTGTGTCTGGACAAGCTCTCATCCAGATTCTTGATAAAAGAGAAGTCACCTACTTTGGTAAAACCTCTTTGCTCTACAAAATCTCTCTTGTAGCGATGGAAACAGAAGGAGGCGCAAGCTATACGAATATTCCCTGCTACCTAAGTTATAAAAAAGATCTTCCCGCTACTCACCTGTACTATGTAGATCCTGTGACACTTTCTCCAACGATGCAAGGGGGCTTACGCTGTAAAATCTCTAAAGAAGCGCTTTGTATTCCAAGTAGCAAAAGCTCCCCTCTTACTGAGTGGCGCTACAAACAAAAACAAAAAGCGCTACAGCATCTTCGCAACTATATCCAAGAGGATAAAGTATATAAACTTCTTGCTGCTCTTACTGTTGGCTATCTTGATCATAAGGCACTAAGATATGAATTTTCCAAAACAGGCTTGCAACATTTGCTCACCATCTCAGGCTTTCACTTTGCTCTGCTAGCTACATTTTGTCTATTTTTTCTGACGTTTTTTATCCCTAAACGGCCAAGAGCTGCTGTGCTTATCCTTATCCTAGGCGCTTATGTCCTCTATCTAGGACCAGCTCCTTCTGTCTCGAGAGCGTGGATTGCTATTTTTATCTACCTTGTAGGAGAAATGTTTGAGATTCCCACACAGGGCTTAAATAGCCTTGGCATCGCTGCCTCTGCTACCTTCCTTAGTAATCCTCTAGAAATCACCCAGCTAGGGTTTCAGCTAAGCTATGTGGCAACCCTTGGAATTTTAACTTTCTATACTCGTTATGAGCGGTGGCTACGTGTCATCATTCCTCAAAGAGATCTACCTTACCTACTAGCAATGCCTAAGATGCAACAATTGCTCTACTATTTTTTGGTGCTTATTAGAAAAGGGCTAGCCCTTGATCTTGCTGTCAACAGCTTAACACTTGCCATACTCTTATGTTATTTTGGTTCTTTTCCTGTCATGAGCATTTTTTATAATCTGCTCATTCCTCCTCTCTTTACAATCACCTTGTTTCTGCTCTTGGTAGGATTTTCTCTGACATGGTGCCCTCTCCTTTGTAGCTGGATACATACACTCAACGAACATTTCACCTCTATACTTCTCTCTGTCATAGCGACCATTCCCTCAAGATTACACCTGACTCTCTACACGCCAAAACCTTCTTGCACCATGACACTCTTTCTACTATGGGGAATTTTTCTTCTTTTGCTCTACGGAAGCTCAAGACAAGGAGCTTCCTATGGAATTTTCAAGCTATCAGCTGACGAAGCACATAAGGCATGATACCCCCATGCTTATAATAATCCACTTCAATAGGTGTATCGATTCTTAATAGGAGAGGAATTTTTTCTACTTTACTTCCACGGGTGATTTCTAAAACGACCTGCTGCCGTGGTGTGATCTTCTCTGTGATGCCCGTAAGAGCAAAAACCTCTTCTCCTGTCAGCTGCAATTTCTCGTGACTCATCCCTTCCATAAACTGCAAAGGAAGCACGCCCATACCTACAAGATTACTTCTATGGATTCTTTCAAAACTCTGCACAACAACAGCGCGCACGCCAAGAAGCGCAGTCCCTTTTGCGGCCCAATCGCGAGAGCTACCCATTCCATAATCTTTTCCAGCAAACACAATCAAAGGAATCTGTTTTGCTGCATACGCCAAGCTTGCATCAAAAATAGACATCAAAGTTCCTTCAGGCATAAGCTTAGTCCACCCACCCTCTTTGCCGCCAGCCATTGCATTTTTGATGCGTACATTAGCAAACGTGCCACGCATCATCACCTCGTGACTGCCCCGTCTACTCCCGTAGCTATTAAAATCACGCTCTGCAATCCCCAGCGACGTTAGGTATTTGCCAGCTGGAGACTCTTTTTTAAATCCTCCTGCTGGAGAAATATGATCTGTTGTCACAGAGTCACCTAAAAGAGCTAAGGCTCTCATCCCTGTAAGCGCTTTCTTGGGTGGTAGTGTCGTCCCAAATTTTTCCAAGTAGGGAGGATGTTTGATATAGGTGCTTTTAGGATCCCATGCATACTGCAAACTCTTCCCTATGCGGATCTCTTTCCAAGCAGGATTGAGATCATCCAAATTCATATGGTATCTTTTTTCAAAAAGATGAGCGTTTACATGTTTGTGAACAAGTTTTTCTATCTCTTCTGAAGAAGGCCATATATCACGTAAATAGACAGGTTGATCCTCTTTTCCATACCCTATAGGCTCTTTTTCCATATCAATATCTATCCGACCCGCAAGAGCAAAAGCCACAACAAGAGGGGGTGACATTAAGAAATTCGCTTTTACAGAACCGTGCACTCTTGCTTCAAAATTGCGATTACCACTCAAAACACTTGCTACAATCAAATCATGTTCCTTGATAGCTCCTTCGATGGTCTCATCAAGAGGGCCGCTGTTACCAATGCATGTTGTACATCCATAGGCAACCAGCTGAAACCCGAGATCATCAAGGTATTTCTGCAAACCCGTTTTTTCTAGATAATCGGTGACCACACGGGATCCCGGCGCTAAGCTTGTCTTGATTAAAGGACTCACTTTCAAACCTTTTTCTACCGCTTTTTTAGCAACAAGACCAGCTCCTATCATCACACTTGGGTTACTGGTATTTGTGCAGCTGGTAATCGCCGCAATGACAATAGAGCCGTGGGTTAAAAATGTGTCGCAGATAGGGTTTCTAGAATATCCAGGATTGACAACAGCCTCTGTATTGGGTCTATTGGTCACCATCTCCGATTCACTCCAAGCAACAGATGCTGGATCTTCTATCTGGGCAATCCCCCCAGATTCATGCGGCTTATCACGAGAAAATTCCCCTTGAGAACATACATAAATCTTGTCTTTCCCATCATCGATCTCTTTACCATAGCCACCTTCTTTGCTAGGTATTTGGAGAAGGTTCATAAACTTTGTCTTCAGTTCAGAAAGAGGGATACGATCTTGAGGTCTTTTAGGACCTGCTACACAAGGAGTGACGGTAGACAGATCGAGCTCTACAACTTGGGTATAGGTGATTTCTCCTTTGCGAGGCATCCCAAAAAGCCCTTGCGCCTTAAGATACGCTTTGACAAGCTGCACATGCTCTTCTTTTCTTCCTGTGAGATGCAGATAATCAAGAGTTTTTTCATCTACAGGGAAAAAGCCCATGGTAGCTCCATATTCAGGGGCCATGTTGGCAATCATCGCCCTTTCTGCAACAGCCAAACTGGCAGCCCCTTCTCCAAAAAACTCTACAAACTTACCCACCACTTTTGTTTGACGCAGAATTTCTGTGATCCTCAGCGTGAGATCGGTAGCTGTCACCCCTTCTTTGAGCTTGCCTATCAGATGAAAGCCGACAACCTCTGGCATCTCCATCACCATAGGCTGCCCTAGCATCGCCGCCTCTCCCTCTATGCCACCTACACCCCATCCTACAACGCCCATTCCATTGATCATCGTCGTATGAGAATCTGTTCCTACAAGCGTATCTGGATAGAGTAGATAGTCATCGCCTAGCTTTTTACAAGTGACCACAGTCCCAAGATGTTCTAGATTGACCTGATGACAAATACCCACACCAGGAGGGAAAATTTTAAAAGTTTCAAAAGCTTGCTGGCCCCACTTTAAAAATGCATAGCGCTCTTGGTTTCTTGCAAATTCGATTTGTAAATTGAAAGTAAACGCATCTTTAGTGCTTGAGCGATCTACCTGCACAGAATGATCGATCACAAGATCCACAGGGACCAAAGGCTCGACAACCTTAGGATCAAAACCAGAGGCTTTGGCAGCATCTCTCATAGCCGCCAAATCGACAAGTAAGGGAACTCCTGTAAAATCTTGCAGCAAGACCCGAGACACAATAAAGGGAACATCTCCAGAAGAGGGAGGAGAAGCTTGCCAATGACTCAGTCTTAGCACATCCTCTTCTTTCACCTTGTTGCCATCACAATTTCTTAAAAGAGACTCTAGCATGATCCGAATAGAGACTGGCAAATGAGAAACTTTAGCATGCCCTCCCTCCTGCAAAGCAGGCAAAGAATAATAATGATGCTTACTCTTAAGAGCTCTTAAAGAGTTAAAAGGATTTCTTAATGACGCCATAGACCAAAAAAAATTATATATCCACCATAGCCCGATCTTGTGCCATGGCATCATTAAAATAAAAGCTAAATTGTCAAGAAACCTGTGTGTTAGCAGCGATTCAACACTTGCCTGAAAATATCTCCTTAAGGTAAAACCTTCTCTCTTGTCCGGCGATCGTAGCTCAGTTGGTTAGAGCACTGGATTGTGGTTCCAGATGTCGCGGGTTCAAATCCCGTCGTTCGCCCTCTTTTTCCTAAAAATCGCCCTCTTTTTCTAAACAAGAATTGTCTATATATGCTATGACCTTAAGATAAAACCTATATACTAAGATGCCCACAAAGTCTGAGAAAACCGAGCAGCCTTCTATCAAACACCCCGAGCTCAAAGGGCTCCTTATCCTCAGCGCTTGCATTGTACTCCTGATCTCTCTTGTCACCTTTGTGCAAGGTGATCCCACCAATAACCTGCTAGGTCTTGTAGGGTATTGGATGGCTCTTGCCTTTCTTTGGGTTTTCGGCCTCGGCTCTTACCTGATCGCCTTGTACGCTGGCTGGATTGGCTGGAGACTGCTGTATTCAGAAAGAGTCCCCGCTTTTTCTGTCCGAACCTTGTATTTTTCTATGCTGCTGCTCTCATCATGCCTTCTTATGACCGTCTACGCAGAGACCAAAGGTCTTTCTAATCCACTGCTACAAACACATGTTTTTTCCGAATCGATTCTCTTTAAACGTCCTTTCCTCCATACAGTCATCCGCTACAACCTAGGAGGAGTTCCTCTATACTATCTCTATAAAGATCTCACTCCTTACAACATCTCTAATTTACTCAGCCATGTTGGCGCTAGCCTCACTTTTTCCATCGTAGCCTTTATCTCGTTTGTGTTGCTGACAGGCGCAAGTATTCTCAACACCCTAAAGACTACGCACCAAATCTACAAAGGTATCGGCGCTTTTTTTAGACGTGTTAGTAAAGGCTTTACCCCACTTCCTATGAGCAAAGCCCCAGAAGATCCTCTCTCGTACGCTAAGATGGAAGAGGCTTTGTTTAAATCTTCTATGCAAACTAAACCGAGCTGGCGCAAAGAAGAGAGTGTTGAAGAAGAGCCTGAGCAGACCTTTGCACTGTATGAAGGAGAAGAAGTCTCTCCTACAAAGCCTGTAAAGAGCTCGCAAAAAAAAAAATACAATCTGAACGTCTCTTCCACCGTCACTATTAAACCTACACCTGGCTATAAACTCCCTTCTATTTCTTTACTCTCTAACGCCAAAAAGATCGACAAACCCTCTTTAAAAAGAGAGCTGAGAAATCAAGCAGAGATTTTAGAAGAGACCTTAGCAAGCTTTGGCATAGAAGCTAAGGTAGGAGAAATTAACTGCGGCCCCACAATCACCTCCTTTGAAGTACATCCAGCGATTGGTGTCAAAGTCCAAAAGATCAAAGCGCTAGAAAATGACATCGCTCTAAATCTGCAAGCAAAATCCATTCGTATCATTGCACCTATTCCCGGCAAAGCCGTCGTCGGTGTAGAAATCCCTTCTTTATATCCCCAAGAAGTAGGGTTTAAAGAGATGCTTATGAGCTACCAAAAGCAAGGAAGAAAATTCACCATTCCTATCTTGCTCGGCAAGACGGTATCTGGTGAAGATGTCGTTTGTGACCTTACAAAAATGCCCCACTGTATCATCGCCGGTGCTACAGGCTCTGGAAAATCGGTATGTATCAATACCATCGTCATGTCGATCCTAATGAATGCAAATCCCGATGATATTAAACTTCTTCTCATCGATCCCAAAAAAGTAGAACTCAGCGCTTATTCTAAACTGCCTCATATGATAGCGCCTGTCATTACAGAACCCCATGGGGCTTATGCTGCTTTGCAGTGGCTTGTCAAAGAAATGCAAAGCCGCTATGAGATTCTCAAACTCCTCTCTATGCGCAATATCAGCACGTTTAATGAACGCGCCATCGATAAGGAACTAGAAGCGAGTTTAAGCATAGATATCCCCGAAAAAATGTTTTATATCGTCGCTATCATTGATGAGTTTGCTGACCTTATCATGGTCTCTAGCACAGACATAGAGACCCCCATTGCAAGAATTGCGCAAATGGCAAGAGCTGTAGGCATTCACCTGATCCTAGCCACACAAAGACCTTCTCGCGAAGTCATTACAGGACTTATCAAAGCTAACTTCCCTACTCGTATTGCTTTCAAAGTATCTTCAAGAGTCAATAGCCAAATCATCCTCGATGAAAATGGTGCAGAATCTCTTCTTGGTAATGGGGACCTCTTGTTTATGCCCCCTGGCAGCTCGCAGCTGATTCGAGCCCAAGGTGCATTTATTTGCGATGCTGATATCAATAAAATCATCGATCATAACTGTAAACAAGCCTCTACCAACTACCTCATCCCCTCTTTTGATGCGATGGCAAAAGAAGATCTCTTTACAGAGGAAGAAGCCTCAGAAGCGCGCGATAGTCTCTATGATAAAGCACTTGAAGTAGTTGTCACTTCAAGAAACGCTTCCACAACTTTTTTACAAAGAAAACTAAAAATCGGCTACGCACGTGCTGCTAGCCTCATGGACGAGCTCGAAGAACATGGAGTCATAGGCCCTCAAGAGGGAAGCCGCCCCAGAAAAGTTCTCATCAATCCTATGGATGATATCTCCTTTAAACAAAGGTTTTAGAGAGTGAAATCTCCGCTATACTATTACATTCTAAGTGGTCTGTTTGTAGCCATAGCACTCTTTACTCTTTCTCTCTCTTCCATAACAGCTATTATGCAAAATAGCGCTTGGCATCCTCCGATCAAACTCCTTCATGCAGAGCACCCTATCAACAGGTTTTTACTTTCTTTTCCTAAGCAAAAACAAAAAAACTACTTTATCCGCAGGACTGATCTCAGGTGTTATCTCAGGCTTTTGTCTAGGGATCGCTACCCATCACTCTAAAAATCAAAAGTGAATGTCATCACCCAGTGATCAAACCTTATGCCTGAAGGCTGCGCTGTTTGCATTAGCTCTTCTTTAAGCTGCCATTGATTATACGTCTTTTGCTGCATCATAAATTCAACACTCATCTTCTTTTGATTGCGCATCTCTATATCCCACAGCCATCCCACTCCATATTTAATCGTTCCTGTAATTTTCCTCTCATCTTCTTGCATCTCTTCTGACATAACTTCCATATGGTAGGCTTCCTCATACTGCTTTCTCTCTACCATCCATTTTTCAAAAAGAGCTATATGCGACATCAGCTTCACACCACGAAAAATCTGATAAGCGCCAAATAATGTCTCTCCAGCTTCAAACCCTTCTGCAATCTCTGCTTCTCTTGCAATGTAATTGAGCATCAGATGACTAGGTCTTTCTCCTTTTGTCTCTTTGATTTTTTTGTATTTGATGTCAAAGTCAAAATCAAGAGGCAATCTATTATGTGTAAATAAGTTAGATATTATTTCCCGCTCATGAATCTCTTGAAAAAATCTCTTAGCATATTCTTGCATGAGAGGTCTTAACCTGTTATTTTGTACAACAAGAGCACTTTGAATAAGATCCATACGATAATAGACATAATGGAGCAAATGAGCAGGGTACTGCTCTTGATCATAAGAAGAGAGATTCCACTTTGCCCCAGCAAGAAGCTGAAATCTGTTTTTATTACACTTTGCAATCTGAGAGCGTTCTAAGGGAAATAGCTTAACGCTACCTTCTACCAAAGGCATACTTCCCATACAAAGTAGCAAAAAAAAACCTACAACTCTCATAAATCTCTAACTAAAACAAATAAAGGGCTATTAATTTAATTATCTCATTCTTTTTTATTTTAACAAAAAAAAATAATAAAACAATTTCACATTTACCTGTTATTTGTTATACAACTGATAAAGAGGGTGATAACAATGTCTTATCTTGCTGGCAGAAAAAAAATTCTCATTGCAGATCCCTCTTCGGCAACCCTTCGAGGGATCTTTAAATCACCTGAAGCGCAACAGTATGATATTCATATTGTAAGCGACGGCCCTTCTTGCCTTGAAGCTCTTGAAAACTTTCAGCCCGATCTTCTTTGTGTAGAACTCCTTTTGCCTAAGATGCATGGGATTGAAATCCTCAAAATCTTAAAAACCACTCCTTCCTACGGTTCTATTGGAGTTATCGTCACCTCCTCACTGCGCATGTTACAAAACTATAACGCTGCCATTGAACTTGGCGCTTGCTACTTCCTACATAAGCCTTTTTCTAAAGAAGATTTTTTCTCGGTTGTGACTAGGTTTTTTGCAGGGACTCTCACCCCTGATCCCTTCAATGATGAAATGCCTCATTTTGAATGGGGTCAATGTTTTTCTCCCCTTCCTTCAACACACTCTTCTTATATAAAGTTCTGGGGAACAAGAGGTTCTAGCCCTGTATCGGGGGCTAGGTACATGCAATATGGAGGCAACACCTCTTGCCTGGAGATTCGTCATGAGGATCAGATTATCATTATCGATGCAGGGAGTGGCTTACGAGAACTCGGTGACACACTCCCGAGCTTTGCTACCATCCCTATTCTTATCAGCCATACACACTGGGATCATATCATTGGCTTTCCCTTTTTCGCCCCCGCCTATCAAAAAAACTGCTCTTTAAACATCTTTTCTCCTATTGGCTACCAAAAAGAAGCCGAAGAGATGTTTCACGATATGCTCTCTTTTGGGTACTTCCCTGTGCGATTAGAAGAGATGTGCGCCAAGCTGCAGTTTAAAGAGCTTCGCGATGGAGCTTCTCTCACCTTTGGAAAAATCAAAATCTGCTGCCATTATGCAAATCACCCAGGGCCCACTCTTTGTTTTAAGATTATTTCTCCAAATAAAGTGATCGGCTATGTCACCGATAATGAACTGCTCCTTGGCTTTCATGGTAACCCTGCAAGTGTTGGCAAAGATCACTATCTCCTAGAACCACACCTAGGACTGCTGGGCTTTTTGAGCGATTGTCATGTGCTGATCCATGAAGCGCAATACTCCCCTCAGGAGTATCACAAAAAAGTGGGCTGGGGACATTCTTCTGTCTCCAACGCTATCGCCTTTATCAAACACTTAAAAAAATGCCAAGAATGGATCGTCACACATCATGATCCAAGACATACTGATGAAGACTTAATGAAAAAAGCGCAACTGCACCAAGACATTATTGCTGAATGCAACGTCAATATACATTTTAAAATGGCCTACGATGGAATGATCTATCCACTCTAAAAATAAAAAGGTGCACTCACCCGCTCTTGGTAAGCAAGAGCAATCTCTACCTGATGAGAGTACGAAGCTAGCGCTTGTGTAGAAAAATTCAGCGCTACCTGTGGATGATTACACTCTTGAGATAAGTGCGCAAGATAGACCTTCTTCATATGCTCATGATAGAGCTCTTTGAGAAGTTCAGCGCAGCTTTGATTAGAAAGATGCCCTTGTTTGCCAAGCACTCTTTGCTTATATACCATAGGCCTTGCAGAAGCATACACCATCGACGGTTCATGATTCGATTCCAGATATAAACAGTGACAATCCCTTAGATGCACTTTAACAAGAGATGTCACGCAGCCAAGATCTGTGCAAATGCCTAGCTTTGTGCCTTCCATAGCTACAGTAAAAGCCACAGGATCGATGGTATCATGCTGAATGGTAAAAGGGTGAAAAGTAAGATCGTTATAGACAAATGCTTCTCCTGTCGCAAAAATCTTAAACTTTGGCATCACACTGATTTGCGCGCAAATTGCTCTAGCTGTGTCGCTATTGGCAAGTATAGGAATACTTGTCTGCTTACAAAGCACCTCCAAAGCGCGTATATGATCTACATGTTCATGGGTGATCACAACAGCATCAATATCTTCTAAACTCACCTGGAGCTCATGTAATCTGCTTTTAAGTTGCTTAACACTAAGTCCAGCATCAATAAGTATTTTTGTATGCGGTGTGCTGATGAGAATACTATTGCCTTTTGATCCAGAAGCAAGGGGACAAAAAAAAGAAGTCATGCTGAGCCTTGTACTAAGTTGGCTTCATTATATCTTTTTACTTCTTCCTCTCAAGATTTTTCCTGATCACAAAACACTTTTCAAAGACCTGTACAAAGCCCAATTCATCAAAAGTGCAACAAAAAAAACAGATTATTTCTCTCGCCTAATTCACGTTTAAAAAACAAGATCGTGAAATTTATAAAATTAAAAAAGTTTGACTTAATATTAAGCATTTTCCTATATCAAGAATTTTAGCAAAAATAACTCCCACAAGGAGTATTACACTATGATGCATTCACAAGAAGAAATCCTTGCAGAAATCGATACAACGATCAATCAACTGCTTGAAAATGCTAAGGCTCTCAAGAAAATATCTACAAAACAATCTTATCAAGAAGAAGCGCTTGCTCTGGAAAAAACACAAGAAAGTTTAATAGCGCATTTAATTCACATGGATGAAGTTCTTAAAAAAAGAGACACTGTCTCTGTGCAAAGACCTCTTCTTGCAGCAAATGTGCATGATAAGTTAGGGCGGTCTGGCTATCTCAACAAGATGTTAGATAAAGTGGACGCTGAAAGTCTCAACCTCCCTAAAAAACCAAAGATTCATAAAAGAAAAGCTACAGCTGCAGCTGCAAAAGAGTAAAATTACGAAGACTTTACTAGCTATCTACATGTACTCATAACCAATTAATGTCGTCGTGGTTGTGGTCGTTGTAACTATATCGTCTTCTTCAGGAACCTCCTTAATGGTTTGAAGGACCTTAAAGTACATAGAGTATCTTCTCAGGTCACTAAATTCTTCTGGAACTACGGGAAATGTTGAAAACTCGAAGAAATCTCCTTCTCTATCGATGAGTTCCCAACCTTCAGGGACTCGTAGGAAAGTAACAGAGCGACGTGCAAAAGATTCAGTAAGCAATCGACGGCACATAGGACAAGAACCTGAGCGCTCAAACCATTCTTGCAGACAAACCTCATGAAAAAGATGATTGCACTTCCCAAAAGAGACCTTGCCTACAGTTTCTTGAAAAGTGTCTAAACAAATGGCACACTGATCCTCACCAAAGAGCCTAACTATCTGATGGATATTGTCTTGACAGCACGTATTTGTTGTTTGATGTTCCTCAAAGCACTTTTCATGAAAAAACTGCTTACAAACACCTATCACACCTTGTGAAGACTCAGTAGAAAAAACGGGTTTAAGGCATTGATAACACTCTGCAAGATTTGCGCAGGTAACAGGGTGGTTTGATGCGCTTGCAGCCATATAAGACCTCTCTTGTTTTTTACGCAAGAGATCGTTTAAAGAATTTACCAATAATTGTAAATTTTTTTACACACTCATTCACAATCACTGCTAGCTCGCCACAAAAAAGATTAAAATTGCGCAAGCTCACGTATTGCGTTTTCGATATCTTTTTTCTGAGGCAGCACCGCATCTTCCAAGGGCTTGGAATAAGGAACAGCGCATTCTACACTACCAATTCTCATGATAGGAGCATCTAGATACTGAAAGGCTTTTTCTCCAAGTAACGCCGCAATCTCCGCACCAAAACCACAAGTTTTTGGCGCTTCATGGGCAATAAGAACTTTACCTGTCTTCTGCACAGAAGTAAGAATTGTCTCAAGATCTAAAGGAACAATGGTTCTCAAATCAATGACTTCCGCTTCAATACCTTCTTCTTTAGAGAGTTTTTCTGCGATCTCAAATCCCATCACAGCTGTCATACCCCACGTAACCACCGTAAGATCACTTCCCGCTCTAATCACCTTGGCTTTTCCAAGAGCTCCCACCTCATGAGATGTAGGCTCAGGCCTTGCTGAAAAGGCGCGCTGTCGATACAACCCTTTATGCTCTAAAAAAATGACCGGATTAGGATCTCTGATAGCTGCTTTAAGAAGGAGTTTTGCATCTTCTGCATTACTTGGTAGTACCACTTTAAGACCTGGACAGTGCGCTAAAAACCCTTCAATACTCTGAGAATGATAAGGACCACCTTGGATATAGCCACCTGTTGGCATCCGAACAACCACTGGGCAATTCCACTCCCCGTTTGATCTATAATGAATACTTGCAAGCTCATTAAAAAGCTGATTGATACCTGTCCATAAGTAATCGGCAAACTGCACCTCTACAACAGGGACATGCTCCCCATCAAAAGACATCCCAATCGCAGTTCCTACAATGGTTGATTCAGCCAAAGGAGTATTAAAACATCTCTCTACACCAAACTTTTCCGTAAGCCCTCTTGTCACACCAAACACCCCTCCCTTGCCAAAAGCGACATCTTGTCCAAAAACAACGATATGAGGATTTAACGTCATCTCTTCTACAAGAGCATGATTGAGAGCGTCCACCATGACAATTGCCTCTTGCTGAACACCAGGTGCTCTGACCTCTTCCTGAAGAGCCTTTTTAAACACATGAGCTCTACATGTTGCAGGATCTGGAAATGGAATCTTTTCTGCATGCTTTGCTGCTTCATCGATACCTTGCTTCACTTGCGCCTTGAGCTCGTCTAGCTGAGGTCTTTCAAAAAGCCCCATATCGATAAGCCAATTTTCGTAAGCTGTTATAGGATCTCTTTCCTGCGCCTTGGTAATCTCTTCATCACTTTTGTATTTTTTAGGATCATCACTGCTGCTATGAGCTCCTAGACGTGGTACCTTAGCCACAATCACAGAAGGGCCTTGCCCTTCTCTGGCTCTTTGCACAGCCAGCGTGCAAGCTTTTGCTGTCTCTTCATAACTTGTGCCATCCACTACATGAGTCACAAGGCCTTCATACCCAGAAGTAATCTTTGCAATACATCCACCCGTTGTTTGGTCTTTGACAGGAACAGAAATAGCCCATCCATTATCTTGGATCACAAAAACCACACCGAGTTTGTGTAAAGAAGCGTAATTGAGAGCTTCATGAAAATCTCCCTGTGATGTAGCGCCATCACCAGCAGACACATAAACGACCTCATCTTTTCCACTGTGTTTAAGCCCTTTTGCAAGACCTGCCGCCTGAAGAAACTGCGATCCTACCACACTAGATTGCACGGGAATATGCAAACCTTTATGAGAAAAGTGCTCAGGCATCATGCGCCCTGAAGAGTGGTGTTTTGTAGCTCTACCCATAAACGTGCCAAAGAGCTCTACAACGCAGCATCCAAGTCCAATTGCAAAACTTTTATCGCGGTAATAGGGAAAAGCCCAATCCTTACCAGAGGTCAAAGCAAGCGCAGCCACAGCTCCAATAAGCTCATGGCCAAGACCATTCATATGAAAGGTACCACCCTTGTTTTGTTTAACAAGAACTCCCATTTTCTCATCCATAAGACGGCTTTGATAGATCACCTCTAAAGTGCGCCAGCACTTCTCTTTTACATCTTCTTGCAAACAAGGTTTTTGATGATCAAGAAGCGTCTGTAAGATAGAGGCTTTGTCTGCCTTCTCTAGAGTTTTGCTGCTTTTTCCCATATGCTTATGCCCTATTTATTGCTCTTCTTTTTTTGTTTTGGATTTAATAATAGGTGTCACTTGCTTGATGCCAGCTTTTCTTTTCTTCTCCATAAGCTCTTGAATCTCTTCTTTGCCTCTAACAGGACGCCCTCTTTTCTTAGGCAACACCTCTTTGACAACACCAGACACTTTGGTCTTCTCTTCAGCAGGGGTCTTTTCAAAACCCTGACTTACTGCTTTAATGAGCCTTTCTTCTCCAGCGCTAGCTAGATCGTCTGTGTCTCTCAGCTTAGAAGAGAGCTGCTGCAAAGACTCTAGACGCTGCGACAAAGCTTCTAGCCTTGTATCAATCTTAGCTCGAGAGCTACCACGCAAGCTTGCAATAAGCTGCGCTTCCGTGTCGTATTTAGCAGAGAAGGTAACTGTGCCAGAATCGGTAAGATACAGAAAAGGTCTTGCAGCATTGGGAACCTTAGTATAAATATCTGCTGTCAGCTGAGGCTCGATCTCTACCTTTTGAATCTGCTTAGGAGGTCTCCCTCTTTTGGGTCTTGGATTTAAAGCTTCACTGGAATAATAGGTTTTTGATTTGGCAACAATTGCCTCCCTTGCTGAAGCAAGGTCTTTAGACACCTTAGGTTCAAAAAGATTCTCTTTCAGTTTTTCAACGATTTTTTTTGCAAGCTCTAAGTCTTCTTCAAAGACAAACCTTATCCCTTGATTTCTGAGCCATTCAATAATACGAATTCTTGATCTCTCGTGATAATACTGCTGCCATTTTTCTAGCTCTGTCAGATGGTCATAGATAAACTCTAGAAAGTTTTCTCTTGCCTCTTTGGATTGAATGACATCTAAAAGTTTTTCTTTGGTGTCAATGTCATACACTTTTTCATTCACAAATCCTTCCATAAACTTTTTCGTCTCAAAAAAAGTCATCTTAGGAAGCATACAAAATCGATCTCGACTCTCTCTTAGCTCTATCTCTAGGGCGTCTAGCTCTTCTTGTCCCTTGTCCAGATCAGCAAATAAGATAAACCCCTCTACCTTATCTAAATAAAAATCTCTCTCATCGTCTGATTTTGCAAAAGCGTCCATCAGGCGGTGAAACTGCAGAATAAGAGGGTTTTGCGCTTGCGCGTAGCTTCGAGTCATGACTAATAACCTGTTTTAATGTGTCAATTGTTTCTTGTAAAAAGTCGCAGGGTCAGCATGCATTGTAGCAAAGAAAGAAGTTAAACCCCACCACTAAAAAAGCCATAAATCCCCGGATTAGAAGACTTTTTTTTCTATTTCTCAAGTAAAATATTTTCTTTTTGCTAAACCAATTTTGACTTTACCATGTTTTTTCTTTTTTCTCCTCTTTAACAATACGACTTTCTTCAAGAAAAGGTATAACTCATCACCAGTTTTTACTTTTTATCTCTGTAATTGAAAAAATTGATAATAAGGGAGAATCTCTTCATAGATCGTAAAAATCTTTTCCCTATCGCTAGGGTTTTGTACTTCTCCAAAAGTAGGGAACCCATGCTGATCCACTTCATAGGTTGTCAAAGGCGTAAAGCGACGACTATTTATAGCATTGCCATGCCAATGAGTTACCGCATCTTTTTTCTTAGTTTCATGCCATAGTACATACAAATCAGCCTCTTCATCCAGCGACTTCCAAGTGAGCGACTCTTCCAAAAAAGGAATCTGCACATATTCGCAAAACTTTTTAATAGTAGATTCTGGAGATGAGGATAGTTCTTCAGAAAACAAGATAAGGGGTTTTTTTGATGAATTTGCTATAATCTTTTGAAATATATCATAAGAGGGCTTGTAGCCGAGCCACTCTGAAAAATCTTCTTCCATGATACTATGCTTCAGGTAAAAAGAAATAATAGTGTCCTGTGGCTTTCGCAAAAGAAACACGAAATATACATCGGGGTTTGTTATAAATTCCTCATCAATGATGTTGGCGAGCGCAAAGCTCATTTCTTTTACAAAAACAGAGATGTTTCTTGATAAATAGCGTTTTTGACCTCATCAAATGTCTTAAAAGCATCTTCCCTAAACCATTCAAGGGAAAATTCATATCCCTTCATGGCGTTATAGACACTTACACAAGGTTCATGAAAAATCGTGAAATCCCCTCGAGATTCCATCATTCTTGTAAAACCAACAGACAAAGATCTTGGAGGAGACAGAAGACAGACAATTTTACGAGACTCTTCTCCTGATAGCTGTAATCCCCCTATACATAGCACAATCGCTAACCAAAATTTACACATGTCGTCTTCTTCTATCGCATATAGCCCAAAAGTATTCTCTAGATAAGAATATCCTGTCTATCTACAAAAAAACCTTTACTACTTCTTTAGCGAGCAAGCATTGCAAAATACTCCCTCTCCTGCATATGATAGCTCTCTAGCTAGCCTCTTTTGGAGACATTCTCATGCTTGATATGAAACTAATTCGTGAAAACACTCAGGAAGTAGAAAAAAAACTACGCACAAAAGATCCTGAGATCTCTTTAAAACCCATCATGGTTCTTGATGAGGAGGTCCGCAAGCTCAAACAGGAAGTAGAACATCTTAAATCTGAGCGCAACCAGGGCTCCAAAAAAGTGGGTGAATACAAAAGCCAAAAAAAAGATGCTTCCGCCCTCATGAAAGAAATTTCTCTTTTGGGAGATAAAATCTCTGCTTTAGACCAGCAGCTCAAATCTGCAGAAGAGCAGATCCAGGCTCTTTTAGAGGTTTTGCCCAACATTCCTGATAGCGATGTAAAAATCTCCTTAGAACCTAAAGATAATGTATGCGTAAAGACAGTGGGAGAAAAAAGAAAATTCTCTTTCAAACCCAAAAACCATGTAGAGATCAATGAAAAACTCCACCTTTTTGATTTTGTAAGAGGAGCAAAAATGTCAGGTACAGGCTGGCCTGTATACCGTGGACTTGGCGCAAGGCTTGAATGGGCTCTTCTTAACTACATGATCGAAACCCATATCAAGAATGGGTTCGAGCAGTGGATGCTTCCTTTGCTTGTAAGACCGGAGATGATGCGAGGTGTTGGGCAGCTACCTAAGTTTGAAAAACAACTCTTTAAAATTCATGATGATGATTATCATCTCTACCTTATTCCCACTTCTGAAGTGGCAATTAACTCTTTGCACTATGATGAGATTCTCTCCAAAGACACCCTTCCTAAAAAATACATCTCCTACACCCCCTGCTTTCGCAGGGAAGCTGGCGCTGCAGGTTCCCAAGAGAGAGGACTGATCCGCGTGCATCAGTTCAACAAGGTAGAAATGTTTTGTTTCACAACCCCAGAAGAGAGTGACAACATATTTGCGCAGATGCTCGCTTCTGCAGAAGAGATCCTGCAAGGGCTCGAGCTCCATTACCGCAATATGCTCCTTGTCACAGGAGACATGTCCTTTGCAGCAGCCAGAACCCTAGATATTGAAGTTTATCTTCCAGGGCAAGAGCGCTACTATGAAGTCTCTTCCGTATCTAACTGCCGTGACTTTCAAGCTCGCAGATCTAAAATACGGTATAAGACAGCAGAAGGTCAGAATGCCTTTGTCCATACACTCAATGGTTCAGGGCTTGCCACCTCCAGACTCATGGTAGCTCTTTTAGAAAACAATCAACAAGAAGATGGCTCTGTCACTCTTCCTGCTGTTTTACAAAAATATCTCGGAGGGATTAAAGTCCTAAAACCATAGGTTAATATAGAGATAGGACCCTCTTATATGGTTGATGCGCTCGATGATTTTTTCAACTTTCTGCAATATTCTCCCTCTCCATGGCATGCCGTGGAACAGATTTCTCATAGATTGCTCCAGCATGATTTTTCTTCTTTGCAAGAAGAAGACTCCTGGTCCTTAAAACTGGGAGAGAAATATTTCGTGCAGCGTGGCGGCGCTCTTATCGCCTTTTCTCTTCCTAAGAAAAAACCTTCTCGCAGTGTCATCTGCGCCTCGCACACAGATAGCCCTTGTCTTAAGATCAAACCCCATGCAGAGTTTCGCTCGCATAATATGAACCTCTTTAGAGTAGAATCGTACGGAGGGCCACAACTGAGCAGCTGGTACGACAGAGACTTGAGCTTAGCAGGGCAAATCTTTGTCTATGATGGAAAAAATATAGTCCCTCATCTCATCTATGCAGAAGACCACCCCATGACCATTCCCTCTTTAGCTATTCATCTTCAAGAGAAAAATGACCAAGGAACTCCCAAACAATACATCGATAAGCAAGAACATCTATGTCCTTTGGTGTCTTTGTCCGACAAAAAAATGGACTCTTTAGAAAAGATTCTCAAATCCCATGTCAAATACCAGTCTCTTCTTGGTTTTGATCTTTACCTTGTGCCCACACAACCCCCTGCTTATTTAGGTCTTTCTGGAGAATTTATCGCTTCGTATCGCTTAGACAATCTCTCTAGCGCGCACGCTTCTTTAATGGGATTTCTTGATATAGAAGAGCCCCAAGATGATGTCATTAATATCTGCGTATTCTGGAATAACGAAGAGATAGGTTCTGATTCCAGAGAAGGAGCTGCTTCTCCTTTTTTACAAGAAACTCTAAGGCGCATTACTTTAGCACTACACATGTCAGAAGAAGAGTTTTTCAAAATCAAAAACACGTCTCTCTGCCTTTCCATTGACGTAGCTCACAGTTTCCACCCTAACTTTCCGAAGCGTTACGATTCCGAAGACCACCCTCTTTTTGGAGAAGGTCTTATCATTAAACATCACGCCTCCTTGCGCTATGCCACAACAGCTCATTCTACAGCAGCTGTGACAAGGCTTTGCCAAAAACATCAGCTCCCCTACCAAGAATCCTCCGGTCATTCTGAGGTAAGAGGAGGCTCGACAGTAGGTCCTATCACCGCTGCCTCTACAGGCATCACGACGGTGGATATTGGAGCGCCTCTACTAGGCATGCACTCCACAAGAGAGCTAGTCTCTTCTAAAGACCATCTCTCGCTGTGTAAATTTATAAAATTAGCTTTTGAACAGTTGTAGGATTAAATTTTTATAGACTATAACAAATTCATGAATGCTCGAGCGTAATCGTACGAAGTATGCCTTCATCCGAATAAATCTTTGGGCTACCTCGTTGCGAAGTAAGCTTTGCGTTCCATTTTTCTATAACATCTTTAGAAAACCAGACAGTAATACTTCCTCTATGTACCAAGGCTTTTAGTTGCAGATGCGGCGCTTTTTCTCTGCTTAATTGCTGGATTCAACTTTTTAACGCACCAGTGAGTTTTTCAAATTCTTTTAAAGGTGTTGACCAGTCCAATACTTTTCTAGGTCTAGTGTTCAAACGATCTTGAGCAAACTTAATTTGCTCTAACGTTACTTTTGTAAAATCGGTGCCTTTAGGAAAATATTGTCTAATCAGCCCGTTTGTGTTTTCATTCGTTCCTCTTTGCCAAGGACTATTGGGATCTGCAAAGTATACCTTTACCCCTGTCTGCTCAGTCAAAATTCTATGTTCAGCCATTTCTAAACCACGATCATAAGTCATCGATAACTTCATCTCAGGGTCTATCTCTTTAAATACCTCCGAAAAAGCTTCCCTTACTGTCTTAGCATCCTTTCCTTTGACAGGCACTAAAATAGTAAATCGAGTAGTCCTTTCTACCAACGTTCCTAACGCACTTTTATGATTCTTACCTATGATAAGATCCCCTTCCCAATGTCCAGGAACGATTCGATCATCTACTTCTTTTGGTCTTTCTGAGATAGGTGTGGCTTCGGGAATTCCTCCTCTTTGACTGTGTCCTCCTTGTCGATTTTTCCTGAGTCTTCTTCTAGATCTTAAATGCTGCATAAATAATTTCTTCAACTCACCCTTAGGAGTTGCATAGATGTATTTGTAAATGGTTTCATGTGAAATCCACTTCAGAGGTTCGTCTGCGTGTTCTTTTTTGAAGGTTTTACTAATTTGCTCAGGAGAGTAATCCTTGATAAGTTGTTTGATCGTAGCATTCCAGAGCTCAGGTCTCGTCTCTATAAGGGGTCTTCGACCTCTTTTAGCTATTTCTTTACCAGCTTTCCGATGGGCTTTTGAAGGGGAGTATTCAAAGCGGGTTGGAAATTTCCGAACCTCTCTAGAAACCGTGCTATGAGAGCGCTTTAAGTTCTTGGCTATCTCTCGGTTAGATTTACCTTGATTCACTAAAACATGAATCTTTTCTCGTTCTTCTATTGTTAGTCTTGTGTAATGCATAAGAAAATCATCCCATAACTTCCATTATGGTGCACTATTTTCTTGAACCCAGGATAGTCATGTAGAATCAATTTTATAGCAGCAAAAAAACACCTTTATACCTCTCGTGATTGAAGAATCAGCTTGATAAAAATTTAGCTTGACGTGCAAAGGGCCTTGTTGCGTAAATAGCTGCGGATAAAGGTTTTTCTTGTTCTTAGACAATTGATTCTATAAATTTTTTGTTACGACAAAAAATTTAGGATCAAATATGACTAACTGCACAGAGAAAAAGT
>Ga0172362_10000708_pt1 | contig 27969 bp, 26 predicted proteins | sample LakKivs1_kivu2a2_FD_114534 | JGI IMG/M metagenome (GOLD analysis project Ga0172362, IMG submission 114534) | Sediment microbial communities from Lake Kivu, Rwanda - Sediment s1_kivu2a2 | ecosystem: Environmental > Aquatic > Freshwater > Lake > Sediment | place: Rwanda: Western Province, Lake... | reverse complement strand
GGCCGTAGAGCACGTCCAGCAGCCGAACGGCTCCGGGTGACGCCGCGAGCCAGGCCAGCGGGCGCCAGAGGCTTCGGGCGTGGGCCAAGGCGCGCAGCACGGCCGCGCTCCGCAGACTCACGCGGTCGTCGCACTCGGGCTCGAGCAGCACGACGCTGCCGTCGCGCGCCGCGCTGCGCTCGGCCGGCGCCAGCCGCTCGGCGGCGAAGCGTCCCTGCAGGTGCGCGTAGCGCAGGCGACGGTCACGATCGTGGCGGGCGAGGAAGGCGACGCTGCGGTTGCACAGCGGACACTCGCCGTCGAAGAGGACCACCGGCCCGCGCTCGTCGCGCAAGGGCTCGCTCACGTGAGCCCCGCGAATCTCGTCGCGGGCGGGATGCCTCGGAGCGATGCGGATCCGGAAGAGAGCAGGACGGGGGGAGGGGTGGAAGCGTGACCGGGCGATCGAAGGTGCTGGTGTTCAGGGTACGGTTTGCGATGTGGGCGGAGAGGTCGGTTTGCTCGGGTGCGTGAGCGAGGATTTCGGTGTCCGGTAGATCGCCCGGTCGACGTACGCTCTGAGCAATGCGGGTGCCAGAAAAAACCTCGAGATATCATGAGACCACATCCCGCATCCGTGCACGACTTCATCCTGACGGTGCGCTTCCTTGCGTCTCCGTCATCGACTGTCCGACCGGATCCGGCACCGCGGTGGCGACGTCCCTTGATTCCGCATCCGCCGTGCCACTACAAGGTCGCATCGTTTCCCGCCGCATCATTCTCTTCGTCGCGAGCGGCGCGGGCCTGGGCTACGCACCGTTCGCTTCGGGGACCTTCGGCAGTCTGCTCGGCATCTGCCTCTACCTTGCTCTTCTGCAAGTGACGACGTCGGTGCTCCCGACGCTGGTCCTGCTCGCGATCTTCACGGTGGCGGCGATCGCCATCGCGGGTCGTGCCGACGCGATCCTGCAGGAGCACGACAGCGGCAAGATCGTGATCGACGAGATCGTCGGCATGGCGATCGCGCTCGCCGGCTTCCCGCCCACCTGGCTCAACGTGCTCGCGATCTTTCTGATCTTTCGCGTGCTCGACGTCGTGAAGCCGTGGCCCGCGAGCCACTTCGACCGCGCGGTGCCCGGCGGGGCAGGCGTCGTGCTCGACGACGTGGTCAGCGGCGTCTATGCAAACCTGATCGCGCGCGTCCTTCTCTGACCTCCGGACGCCCCGCCGGAGGGCGGTGGACCCGCGCGGCACGTCCGGGCAAGCGCGGCCGCCCGCGGCCGCTGGGAGAACGCGCACGCGATGGTGGAAAAGGTCGTCATCCTATCGACCGGCGACGAGCTCACGACGGGCAAGATCGCCGACACGAACGCCCAGTGGCTCGCCGACCGCTGTCTGACGCTCGGCCTCGACGTGGTCGCGGTCCTCGTGGTCGGCGACTTCCACGACCGCATCGCCTGGGCCTGGGAGCGCGCCTTCGAGCTCGGCGACCTCGTCGTCTCGACCGGCGGACTCGGCCCGACGAGCGACGACCTGACCACCGAGATCGTGGCACGGGTGCTCGGCGTGGGGCTCCGCTTCGACGAGCCGTCCGCCGCCCGGATGCGGGCGATGTTCGAGCGCATGGGGCGCGTGATGCCGGAGAACAACCTGCGTCAGGCGCAGTTTCCCGATCCGGCCGTGATCCTCGAGAACCCCCTCGGCACGGCACCGGGTTACCGTGTGAGCTGTGAGCGCGAGGTCCCGGCCGCCGGAGGCACAGGTCGCGTGCGGCTGCCCCGCCACCTGGTCGTGATGCCGGGTGTGCCGCGCGAGATGAAGCCGATGTTCGACGAGCGGGTCGCCCCATGGATCCGCGAGCTGCGCGGGACCGATCAGGTGATCGCGGTGCGGACGTTCCAGACCTTCGGCATGAGCGAATCGGCGCTCGACGAGGCGGTGAACGCCGTCATCCGGCCCGAGGAGGCGCGCGTCGGGTTTCGCGCGAGCTTCCCGATGATCTCGGTGAAGCTGCTGGTGCGCGACTTGCCCGGGCGTGCGGACGCGCGGCTCGACGAGCTGTCGGCACGGCTCCGCGGCGCGCTCGGCGCGGTGGTCTTCGGCGAGGGCGACGTCAGCATGGAGGCGGCGACCGGTGCGGCGCTGCGCGCGCGCGGTGCGACGCTGGCGGTCGCCGAGTCCTGCTCCGGCGGGCTCGTCGGCCACCGCGTCACCGAGGTGCCCGGCTGCTCCGCGTACTTCCTCGCCGACTACGTGACCTACTCGAACGGTGCGAAGACGGACGTGCTCGGGGTCCGGCCCGAGACGCTCAAGGAGTTCGGCGCGGTCAGCGAGGAGACGGTGCGCGAGATGGCCGAGGGCGCCCGCCGGCGCTCGGGGGCCTCGGTCGCGGTCGCGACCAGCGGGGTCGCGGGCCCGGACGGCGGGACGGAGAAGACCCCGGTCGGAACCGTCTGCTTTGCGCTCGCCGCCGACGGCCTGCTGGTCTCGCGGCGCCACCAGCTCTGGGGGACCCGCGACTGGGTGAAGCTCCTGACCTCGCAGCTGGCGCTGGACTGGGTCCGGCGGTGGGCGCTCGGACTTCCGGTGGTGGAATCCGGCTTCCGCAGGTGATACGAAGAAAAGGCGAAACAAGGGCTGGCCGGCGGGACAACCGTTGGGCGAGCGGAACGCCATCTTGTGGGGCGCGTACGCGAGGGCGCGTGGGCGAGAGAATCTGGACCGCGGTGCGAGAGATTATGTCGGGGAGGCCGGAGACGGCCGTGGGTGTTCGTGGTAGGCGCATCACGAACGCCAGCTCGAGCTCCCCGTCGAGCGGCAGGGAAACGGGAGAACGCCGGGCGATCGCCGGGTTGTGAGGTCAGGAGGACGTGATGGACGCGAACCGAGAGCGGGCGATGGAGCTGGCGATGAGCCAGATCGAGAAGCAGTTCGGCAAAGGCGCGATCATGAAGCTCGGCGCCGATGCCCCGGTCGCCGACATCCAGGCGGTGTCGACCGGCTCGCTGGCGCTCGACATGGCGCTGGGCGTCGGCGGCGTGCCGCGTGGCCGCGTGATCGAGATCTACGGGCCGGAGTCGTCGGGCAAGACCACGCTGTCGCTGCAGATCATCGCGGAAGCCCAGAAGGAGGGCGGCGTCAGCGCCTTCATCGACGCCGAGCACGCGCTCGACACCGGCTACGCCCGCAAGCTCGGCGTGAAGCTCGAGGACCTGCTGGTGTCGCAGCCCGACAACGGCGAGCAGGCGCTCGAGATCGCCGAGACTCTGGTGCGCTCGGGCGCGCTCGACATCCTGGTCGTCGACTCGGTCGCGGCTCTCGTGCCGCGCGCCGAGCTGGAAGGCGACATGGGCGACCCGCAGATGGGCCTCCAGGCGCGCCTCATGTCGCAGGCGCTGCGCAAGCTCACCGCGACCATCGCGCGCTCGCGCACGATCGTCATCTTCATCAACCAGATCCGCATGAAGATCGGCGTCATGTTCGGTAACCCCGAAACGACCACCGGCGGCAACGCGCTCAAGTTCTACGCCTCGGTCCGCATGGACATCCGCCGCATCGGCGCCATCAAGCAGGGCGACGAGGTGATCGGCAGCCGCACCAAGGTCAAGATCGTGAAGAACAAGGTGGCACCGCCGTTCCGCGAAGCCGAGTTCGACATCCTCTACGGCTCGGGCATCTCGCGCGAGGGCGAGATCATCGATCTCGGCGCCGAGGACGGCATCGTCGAGAAGTCGGGCTCGTGGTTCTCCTTCGAGGGCGAGCGCATCGGGCAGGGCCGCGAGAACGCGAAGGAGTTCCTGCGCGAGCACCCGGAGACGGCGCGCATCATCGAGGAGAAGATCCGCGCCAAGCACGGCGTGCCGGCGCGCAACGCGGCGGCTTCTGCGACGGCCGCGACCGGCGGCGCCGCGAACGGCGCCGCCGGCGACGACGCGTCGGGGCACGGCGCGCCGTCGCACGCCGCGGAGGCGAACGGCGCGGCCCGCACAGGGGCTGCGCTGGCGGCCGCCGCAGGCCGGGGCGACAGCGCGGCCGCGACGGCGTCCGCGCGCCGCAAGTAGGCCGATCTTCGGACGTGGCGGGTGCGGTGGCGCGCTCCGCTGCCCGCCCGCCACGTCCGCGTTCGACTCAAGCGTCTTCGCCCGACCGCCGACTCTCCAGACACGGGGGGCTTCCGGTGGGTCGTACGACACCTGCCGTGGTCCGCAGCACGAGGAGACCACGAATGGTCGCGATCGACGACATTCTGCGCCATGCCATCGACCGTGAGGCGTCGGACATCCATCTGAAGGTCGGCGCGCCGCCCTTCCTGCGTCGCTTCGGGCAGCTCGGCCCGGAGGACGCGTTCCCGACGCTCGCCGAGGACGACATCCGCGACGTCATCCGGCAGATCACGGACGAGAAGCAGCGCGAGCGCCTCGAGAACGACCGCCAGCTCGACCTCGGCTACGGCAAAGAAGAGATGGGGCGCTTTCGCGTCAACGTCTATCACCAGCGGGGCGAGCTGCGCGTCGCGATGCGCTCGATCCCGAAGAACATCCGCTCGCTCGAGCAGCTGCAGCTACCGAAGATCGTCGAGACGCTGGCGAAGGAATCCCGCGGCCTGATCCTCGTCACCGGCACCACGGGCTCCGGCAAGTCGACCACCCTCGCCTCGATGATCGACCTGCTGAACCAGGCCGAGGCGCTGCACATGATCACGGTCGAGGACCCGATCGAGTATCTGCACGAGGACAAGCTCTCGATCATCAGCCAGCGCGAGGTCGGCGTCGACGTGACGAGCTTCGCGGCAGGGCTGAAGGGCGCACTGCGCCAGGATCCCGACGTCATCCTGGTCGGCGAGATGCGCGACCTCGAGACCATCGAGACCGCGATCATGTCGGCCGAGACCGGTCACCTGGTCATGAGCACGCTGCACACGCTCGACGCCCCCGAAACCGTGACCCGCGTGATCCAGGCCTTCCCCGACCACCAGCGCGAGCAGATCCGGATCGTCCTCTCGTCGGTGCTCAAGGGCATCATCAGCCAGCGCCTCGTGCCGCGCGCGGACGGCAACGGCCTCGTGCCCGCGGTCGAGATCATGGTCAGCACGGCGCTCGTGCGGGACATCCTCAAGGACCCGCAGCGGAGCCCGCGCGAGATCACCGACGCGCTCGCCAAGGGCCACGTGTCGTACGGCACGCAGACCTTCGACCAGTCGCTGATGGCACTCTACCGGAAGAACCTCATCACCTACGACGAGGCGCTCCGGCAGGCGACCAACCCGGACGACTTCGCGCTGCAGGTCAGCGGCATCAGCTCGACCTCGGACGCGCGCTGGGACGACTTCGACACCGCCGCCGAGCCGCGGGCCGGGATCGGCGAGAGCAGCGCCGCTTCCGCGGAGGCCGCAGGGGGTAGCAACGCGTTCGGGCAGCCCCGTCCGCCCGCAGAGCGTCCGGCGGCGAAGCCGGCCGCCGCGATGCCGCGCCTCGTCAAGCGCTTCTGAGCGAACGTCGGCCGCGGCGTTCCCGCCAGCGACGTTGCCGCGAGTGTCGGACGAGCCGCCAGGCGGGCTCGTCGATGCCGTCGGGTGAAGACGCCCGGCGCGTTTCCGATCCTTCGTGGCCGGCCGAGCCGGTGGAACGTCAGACCGCCACCTCGTCCCAGAGCCGCAGGATGCCGGACTGGCTCGCGGTCGCCATGAGCGTGCCGTTCTCGGCGAAGACGTGCATTCGCCCGTGCACGAAGCCGGCGTTCACGCCGTGGATGCGGATGTCGCAGCACATCCACTCCGTCTCGCAGAGCTTGCGGATGCGGATCGTGTTGTCGAGGCTGTTGGCCCCGGCGAGGCGTCCGAGCGCGTGGCCGGTCGCCGACGGCACGTAGTCGGCAATGATCGCGAGCAGCCCGGACGTGATCGGACGCCCGGCCTTCGGCCGGCCCCACAGCACCGCGTGGCCGTCCTTGCTGAGCTCACCCTTGCGCGCATCGCCGTAGCGCCCCTTCGCGACGCGCATGTCGAACTGGTGGTGCAGGTCGACCGTGTCGCCGTCGAAGTGCGGCATCGCCTCGCAGTCGGCGGGCGGTGGCACCTTCGGCATCTCCGCCCACTGCGCGGACACGTCCTGCGGACGTGCGCCGAGTGCGGCGTTCACCGTCAGGATCTCGCGGTCGCCGACGTGCCCGACGACGCGCGCCTGGGTCACGTGCTTGCCCTTCATCGGCACGATCACGTCGACGTCGACGAACTCGCCGGGCTTCGCGTAGGACAGGTACTGCGCGGTCGCCCAGATCGCGGGCCGTCCGGTGGTGCGCTCCATCGCCTCGAGCGACGCGGCGAGGCCGGCGCCGCCGAAGAGGAACTTGGCCCCGGGCGGACCGACGCAGATGCGAGTCTCGACCGGCAGCACCCAGCGGTGCGGGTTGTGGGTCTCGCGCAGGTCGAAGAGCTCGGCGGCGGGTACCGGAGTAGCGAACGTCATGACGGTGCACAGCGTACGGGAACGGCGCCGTGAATCCAGCAGCGCCGCCGCGCGGGCGGACTGGTGCCGCGCCGCCGGACCGTGCCGACGCTCTCGGTGTGCGTGTCCGCTCGTGCTATCGCGTCGCCATGCGACGGAGCGCACGAGCCGGCGAGGACCGCCCGCCACCGACCCCCGAAGCGGCGCGCGATCGTGCGCTCGCCTGCGCCTTCCGCGCGCTGGCGCGCGGGCCGCGCACGCGGGCGGAGATCGCGGCCACGCTCGCGCGCCGCGGCCACGGCGCGGAGGCGATGGCGGCGACGCTCGCGCGCCTCGACGAGCTCGGCTACCTCGACGACGCGCTGGTCGCGGGCGCGGTCGCGCGCGGGGCCGAGCGCAAGCACCTGGGCAGCCGGCGCGTCGCGCTTGCGCTCGGGCGCCGCGGCGTCGCGCGTGACGTCGTGCAGGACGCCGCGCGCGCGAGCGGCACCACCGACCTCGAGCGGGCGCGCGCGTTTCTCTCGCGGCGCTTTCCGGCGGGTCTGCCGGTCGATCGGCTCGTCCGGCAGAAGGTCATGCGCCAGCTCGCGGCGCGCGGCTTTCCCGGCGACGTCGTGCGGCGCGCGCTCGGCATCGACCTCGACGTCGCCGACGACGCGGACGCCGGCAACGACGGGTGACTGCCACGCCTTCTCCGCCGGCGCCCCAGCCACGCGGCTTCCACTGGCACTACGCCTGGGTCGTGGTCGGCGCGTCGCTGCTGGTCGAGTTCTTCGGCATCGGCTTCGGCTTCTTCGCCCTGGTCGCGTCGTACCCGTACTTCGAGGCGCTCGGATGGGCGCGCACCACCGTCGTGCTGTCGAGCAGCGTCATGATCACGACCATCGCGATCCTGTCGCCGCTGACCGGCATCTACATGGACCGGCGCTCGATCCGGCATCTGTTCGTCGCCGGCGGCCTCGTCATGGCGGTGGGTCACACGCTGCTCGGGGTCGCCGCGACGCCGCTCGCGTTCCAGCTCGGAGCCGTGGTGCTCGGCGTCGGCATGGCGGGGGTGACGGTGCTGCCGAACCAGGTGCTGATCGCGCGCTGGTTCCGGAGCCGCCTCGGGCTCGCCAACGGTCTCATCAGCGCGGGGACCGTTCTCGGCGGCTCGCTCTCGACGATCGTCGTCACGATGGTCTCGGAGGCCTGGGGGCGTCGCACGGCATTCCTCATCCTCGCCGCGTGCGTCGGCATCGTGCCGCCGCTGATCGGGCTGCTCGTCGTCCGGGACCACCCCGCCGATCTGGGGCTCGAGCCGTACGACGAGGGTGACGTGCCGCGCGACCCGCACCGCGGCGGGCCGGCGCCCACGCTCCGCCGCGTCGTCGCCGACCCGAGCTTCTGGCTCGTGACGCTCGGCCTGCTGTTCGCGACCGTGCCCTGCTACACGAGCAACAAGCACCTCATCCTCTACCTGCACGACCTGGGCCTCGACGCGACGCACGCGGCGTCCGTCAAGAGCCTGATGATCCTGGTCGCGGGCGCGGGGCGGCTGATCGCGGGCGTGCTGTCGGACCGCTTCGACCGCTTCGCTGTGCTGATCGGCATCTACGCGCTGTCCGCGGCGAGCTTTCCGCTGGTGTTCGCGATGCCTGCCGAGCCGGCGCTGCTCGCCTACGCGGTGCTCTTCGGCCTCGCCTACGGGGGGATCATGCCGATGATGCCGATCATGGTGGTCGCGTGCTTCGGTACCGAAGCGCTGGGGCTGATCCTCGGTGTCATGAAGGTCGCCTACGACGTCGGCGCCGCCACAGCACCGCTCGCAGCCGCGTGGGCGCACGACCGTCTCGGCAACTACGACCTCGTCTTCGCGCTCAACTGGGCGTGCGCGATCGCGGCGGTGGTGTGCTCTGCGGCGCTCTGGCTCCGCGAGCGCCGCCGGCAATCGGCCGCGCAACCACCGCGCGCCGCCGCCGCGGGCTGAGCGAGAGCGCCCGTCGCCCCTGCGGCCCGGGCGGGGAAAAAAATCTGCGGGCCGGCCGCCGCAGCGGCGGGCAGGGCGCCGTCTGCGGCGTTCGGCACGGCGGGGCGAGGGGCGTCCGGCGCATTCTCCGCCATGGCGCGCCGCCGGACGGTCGGCGTTCGGTGCCACGCCGCGACTCGCGAAATCTGCCGGCGCCACGCGCTTCGCCGCCGCGACCGTGTGTACCTCTGCGGCGGCGTGGTGCGCGTCGGCACGCACGCGACGTCGCAGCGCGCGCGCGTTGCCGCGTCGAAAGGCGGGCCGGACAGCAGGGCGGAGAGCTCCGCTGTCCGGAGAGTGCTTGACGCGAGACTGCTCTTGTCACGGTGTCTCGAGTGTGGTGTTCCAGCGTCCACGCGGCAGGTGTATGCTTGACGCAAGCGCAGGACGGGCGGGGTGCCGACCGAGCCGGAGGGGCGACGGCGGACCTCCGGGAACGGCTTCCCTCGACAAGGGGTGATCGCGGCGCGCTGGAGGGTGCGTGCGCGGGGCGGGTGCACCGGGTGCCGGTGCGTCCGCGAAGAGCGGAGGGCCGAGTGGGTGTCCGGGCGGGAGTGGCGTGCGCGGCCCGGCGAGCGGATCGTCCGTGCCGTGCGTGTGCGTCCGGCCCGTCCCGGTGACCGGCGGCGCGCCGCTGGAGCAGCGGCGCGCCGCCGAAAAAGGGGGATCACGTGATGGACACAACGAAGAGGACACGAGTCGTCGCGAGGGTCGTCGCAGCCGGGTTGCTGACGCTGCTCGCGCTGGCGGCGCCGGGCGGGGCGCTGGCGTATCAGGTGCACCAGGACCGCCTCGACTGTCCGCGGGGTACGACGCTCGCGCGGATCGAGATCAATCCGCGCGTCTGTCGGGCGCAGCCGAAGCGCGGCATCCCCGCGACCCGGGGACGGCGCGCGTACTGCACGATCGACCGCGACCCGAGCAAGGAGCGGTGCCTGCCGTTCCCCGGCTGTCCGGCGGCGTCGGTCGAGTGATCGTGCTCGCGGTGGGGTGAGGGGTGAGGTGATGGCAATCTCGAAGCCGCGGGCGCAGGCCCGCGTCGGTCTGGCGTGCGTCGTGGCGCTGGTGGCCGGCGGCTGCAGCGCGCACCGCCACGACGAAGCCGGCCCGGCTTCGGCCGGGGGGGCGGCGGGGCCGGTGCCTGCCGCCGCCACCCGGAACGGCGTTTCCGCCGAGCCTGCCGGGCTGCTGAGCGCATCGGACCGCGCGCAGCTCGCGGCCGTCTGCGCGCGGCGCTCGGCCGCGGCCGGCGTGACCGAGGGGTATCGGCTCGGGCCCGACGACCTCGTCGAGGTGCGCGTTCCCGACCTGCTCGACGCGCAGGCGCCGGTGCCGCCGTCGTCACAGAACGGCTCGCTGGGCAGGCCGGCGGTCGCAGGCGCGCCGACCTTCCAGCAGGGGCTGCGCGTCGATGCGGGCGGCAACCTGACGATCGCCACGCTGGGCCTCGTGCCGGTCGCGGGGCTCACGCCGGGGGAAGCCGAGCGCGAGATCGCCGGGCGCCTCGTCAAGGCAGGAATCCTCGACGCACCGCAGGTCAGCGTGCTGGTGGTCGAGTACCGGAGCCGCGTCGCCGCGGTGATGGGCAGCGTCGAGCGGCTTCGTGCTCCTGCAGGTGCTGGGCTCGGCGCTGTTCGTGGTCCTGCTGTCGGCGCGGCGCACGTGGCAGACGGCGCTGCTGAACGCGCTCTGGGCTGCGGTCGTGCTGGCGCTCGCGCCGCGCGTGATCGCGTCCGGTGGCGCGCACGCGCTCGCAGTCGCGTACCTGTGGACCTACGGGCCGGTGCTCCTCGTGCTGTCGCTGCTGGTGGTGCGCGCGCTGCGCATGGCAGGCACCCGAGCGGTTGGTGGGCTCGAGCTGCCGCGTGGTGGCTCGGTGGTCGCGGTGCGCTGAATCCATTGCGTCGATCCGCCGCGTGGTCCAGAAGTCGCACGATAAGCGACACGAGAACGACGACAGGAGCCCGGTCGCGCCGGAGGGGCAGCACGAGCTGGTGCGGCACCTGCGCGCAGCCTTCTCCGACGACGCTCGGGTATCCGCGCTGCTGCTCGCGGGCAGCTTCGGCAGCGGAACGTCGGACGCCTGGAGCGACGTCGACTTCGTCGCGGTGGTGCCGCCGGGAGAGCGCGACGCGTTCGTCCGTGACTGGCTGGCGTCCCTCGAGGCGTTCGAGGCCGTCGTCTTCGTGCAGCGACCGCCCTCGCCTGTGGTTCTCGTCAACGCGATCCTGGCGAGCTGGCTTCGCTGCGACCTGCTGGTTCTCGGCGAGGACGAAGCGCTCTTCGGCCGCTCCCAGCAGACGGTCGAGATTCTGCTCGACCGTTGCGGGATCGCCGACCGGCTTCCGGCGGAGCTGCCCGACGTCGGACCCGACCGCCAGCGGGTACGTGGCATCATCAAAGAGTTCCTCCGGGTACTGGGTCTGCTGAGCGTGGTCGTCGGCCGTGGTGAGCACGCGGTCGGCGTGAGCGGTGCGGGAATCCTGCGCTCGCTTCTGATCGCGCTGCTCGTCGAAGACGCAGCCGTCGCGAATCGCGGCGGCGCGCTGCGCGTCAACCGCCTGCTGACGCCCGATCAGCGGACGCTCGTCGAAGGGCTACCCGCGGTCGCGGCGGATCGGGAGTCTGTCGTCGCGGCGCACGTCGCGATCGCAGGGGCGTTCCTGCCGCTCGCGCGACCGATCGCGGCGCGGCTCGACCTGCCATGGCCCGAAGCGTTCGAGGACGCGACCCGTGCGTGCCTTCTTCGTGAGCTCGGAGTGGCGTTGCCGGGCGCGTTCTGAGCGGAGGCGGCCGCTACCAGTACCAGGGCCGGTACCACGGCCCGGGGCCCCACGGACCCCACGGACCGTAGCCGGGCCCGACCCACACGCCCGGACCCCATCCCCAGTACGGTCCCGGGCCCCACGCGTACGGGTAGGCCGGCGGCAGGGGCTGCCAGAGGTACACCGAGTACGCGTCGACGATCGGCGCCTCGTACGCGTAGTCGCCGACCTTTTCGGGGCTCGAGCCTGCGAGCCAGCCGGCGACCGTCAGGAGCCGGTCGGGCGTGTAGACCTCGGGGTCGAGGAAGCCCTGCGCGCAGGCGAGGAAGCGTCCGCCGCTCCGGTCCACGCGCACCGGGCGCGCGATCTCGTCGAGCGGCATGTCGACGACGAGGAAGCAGGTCCGCTCCCGGCTCGGCCGGACCTCCGCGATCACGCCGCCCCAGCGCACCGGCTGCGCCGCCGGCACGCCGCGCACCGCCTCGGCCGGGGTGACCGGCGCGAAGTCGCCGCGCAGCGCGGCGGGCGGCAGCGCGCAGCCGCTCACCGCGGCGGCGAGCACGAGCATCGCGGGCACGAGCGATGTCGTGGAACGGCGCAGACCTCGCGCAGTCATCTCGGTGTCGCGTCGGTGTCGCGCCCGGAGCGTTGCGACCGCGGCGTTGCGGCGCGGGCGCGTCAGCGCGCGGCGACGCCCTCCTGGATCGCGCGCGCGCCCTCGGTCTCGGGCGTCACCTCGCTATGGCAGGCGTGCTTGCCGGCGACCACCGGCAGCTCGGCGCGGCGGCGCAGCAGGTCGCGTCCGCCGGCGGCGACGCCGGGACTCGGCTTCGCCGCGCGCTCGGGCTGGAACTCCTCGTCCTTGCCGCTCGCGAAGGCGACGATCTCCTTCGAGATACGCATGCTGCACCAGTCGTGGCCGCACATGGCGCAGAACTCGGTGTCGACCTCGAGGTCCTCGTCGTGCAGCGCGCGCGCGGTCTCGCCGTCGAACGCGAGCTCGAACTGCTTCGGCCAGTTGAGTGCTGCGCGGGCGCGCGACAGGTCGTCGTCCCACTGGCGCGCGCCGGCGATGCCGCGCGCGATGTCGCCCGCGTGGGCGGCGATCTTGTACGCGATGCACCCGTCGGCGACGTCCTGCGCCTTGGGCAGGCCGACGTGCTCCTTCGGCGTCACGTAGCAGAGCATCGCGGCGCCGTGGCGCGCGGCCTCCGTCGCGCCGATCGCGCTGGTGATGTGGTCGTAGCCGGGGAAGACGTCGGTCACGAGCGGACCGAGCACGTAGAAGGGCGCGTCGTCGCACACCTCCTGCTCGAGCTTCATGTTGTGGCCGATCTGGTCGAGCGGCACGTGCCCCGGGCCCTCGACCATCACCTGCACGCCGGCCTCGCGCGCGCGCAGCACCAGCTCGCCGAGCGTACGCAGCTCCGCGACCTGCGCCTCGTCGGTCGCGTCGGCGAGGCAGCCGGGACGGAGCCCGTCGCCGAGCGAATAGGTCACGTCGTACTCGCGCATGATCGCGCTGATCTCGTCGAACAGCGTGTACATCGGGTTCTGCTTGCCGTGGTGGATCATCCACTTGGCGAGCAGCGAGCCGCCGCGCGAGACGATGCCGGTGACGCGCGGGCCGACCAGCGGCAGGTGCTCGCGCAGCACGCCGGCATGGACCGTGAAGTAGTCGACACCCTGCTGCGCCTGGCGCTCGATCTCCTTCAGGATGACGTCGTACGACAGGTCCTCGATGCGCCGTCCGAGGATCATGCTGTAGATCGGGACCGTTCCGATCGGGATCGTCGCGTGGTCGATGATCGCCTGGCGGCAGCCCGTGAGATCGCCGCCGGTCGAGAGGTCCATCAGCGTGTCGGCGCCGTAGCGCTGCGCCCAGCGGAGCTTCTCGACCTCGGCGTCGAGCGTGCTCGCCACCGGCGACGCGCCGATGTTCGCGTTGATCTTGGTGGAGATCATCCGGCCGATGCCGGTCGGGTCGAGGCGCTTCGGCGCGCGCTCGCCGCGCAGGGTCGCGGGCTCGTCGATGACGCGCTGACGCTGCACCGTGGTCTGGTTCACCCACAGACGCGCGTCGGTGCGCGCGCCGGGATGGCCGATCGGCTCCGGATAGTCGCGCTCGGGCGCGTGGCCGTTCGCATGGCCGTTGCCGCTGGCGAGCGCGGTCGGCGCCGCGCCGCCGCTGCCGGCGAGGTGCCGGACGTTGGCGGGGATCACCAGGCGTCCGCGCGCGACCTCGTCGCGGACGAGCTCGGCGGAAACGTTCTCGCGGGTCGCGACGCGCCGCATCTCGGCGGTGATGGTCCCTCGGCGTGCGCTTTCGAGCTGCGTCATGGGCTGGTGATACGCCCGGCCTGCGAACCGTTCAAGGCTGCGCCCGCCGCGTGGGGCCGCCGGGCTTTCCCCGAGCGTGGCATGTGGCTAGGGTGCGCGCATGATCGGACGACGTAAGGTCCTGCGCACGGTTCTCCGGGCCGGGGCAGCCGTTCTCCTCGCCCCGGTGCGCGCGCTGGCGCTGGCCATCCCCGCCGCGACCAGGGAGGCGCTCGCGACCTCGAAGCTCATCTACGTCGCGACGCAGCGCAAGACCGGCGAGCGCAGCACGGCTGCGCCGGTCTGGTTCGTCTGGGAGAACGACGCCATCTGGACCACGACGTCGCCCGACAGCTGGAAGGCGAAGCGCATCGCCCGCGGCAGCCCGCTCTACGTCTGGGTGGGCAGCGAGAGCGGACCGTTCCTCGTCGGCACGGCGGAGCGCATCACCGACCCGACGGTGATCGCGCACATGGGCGAGCTGTACTCCGACAAGTACTGGATCGCGGCGCTGGGCTTCTTCCGGCCGCGTCCGGAGCGCGTCTCGTCGGGCAAGACGATCGCCTACAAGGTCACGGTCGCCGAAGGCACGCCGCCGCCCCCGCCCGCGAAGTGATCGGACGCGTCAGCGGTGGTCGAAGCGCGGCGGGCGCTTCTCGTTGAACGCGCGCCGGCCCTCCGCGAAGTCGTCGCTGGCGAGCGCGTCGTTGCGCAGCCGCGTGAAGTGCTTGACCTCGACGTCGCTGAAGCCGCGGCCCTGGCGCAGCGCGTGCAGCATCTCCTTGGTCGCCATCAGCGTGCGCGGGGCGAGACCGGCGATCTCTCTCGCGAGCGTCATCACCTGCTCTTCGAGATCGTCGTGGGCGTGCACGCCGTTGAGGAAGCCGAGCTCCTTCGCGCGCGCGGCCGGCATCGGACGCGCGGTGTAGAGCAGCTCCGCGACGAAGGTCGCGCTGGCGCGCTCGGCGAGTCGCGCGACGCCGGCCGCGTCGTAGACCACCGACAGCTTCGCGGCCGGGATGGCGAAGCGCGCGTCGTCGGCCGCGAACCGGAGGTCGCACGCCGACACGACCTCGCAGGCGGCGCCGTACGCGCCGCCGAAGATCAGACCCACGACCGGGTAGGGGAAGTGCTCGATCGCGTCGATCGCCTTCGACAGCGGGTGGCGCGACGCCTCGTCGCCCGAGCCGCCACGGATCGCGCCGATGTCGTAGCCCGAGGAGAACAGCTTCGTGCCCGCGCCGCGCAGCACGACGCAGCGCGTGTGGCCGCCCTCGAGGTCGGCGAGCGCGTCGGCGAGCCGACCCAGCAGGTCGGGGTCGAGCGCGTTGCGCTTGGCCGGGTTCGCAATGGTGACGATCGCGAGCGCGTTGTCGTGCTCGACGTGGATGCCGTCGGCCTCGTGCGCGGTGTCCTGCCTGGTCATGGGCGTCGTCCGCTCAGGGCAGCTGCACGGTGGCGGTGCCGATCACGCAGCGGTCGCCCTCCGCGGTCTCCATCCACACGTCGCACTCGACGGTGCGGCGCGCGTCGTCCTTCTCGGTGACGGTGCCGAGCAGCTGGATCGCTCCGCCGGCGAGCGCGAGGCCGCGGAACGTCGTTCCGAGGCGCAGCACGCGCCCGCCCGGAGCCCAGGCCAGCAGCTCGCGCGCGAGCAGCGCCAGCGTCATGTTGCCCGGCGCGATCATGCCCGGCAGGCCTTCCTTCCTCGCGCCCTCGTCGTCGGTGAAGCGTGGAAACGCCATTCCGATCTCGGACGCGTGCGCCCTCACGTAGTCCCGCGCGAGATCCACCGTGATCGCCGGCAGGTCGTCGCCGGGCTCGACCGCATCGAACGTCGCTCCGGTGCTCACGATCAGGCCTCCTTGGGGGCGCGGCCGCGCTGCATGATGCGCGAGTCGACGTCGGCCACGGTCTCGCCGTCCTGGTTGGTCAGGTGCTGGCGAAAGACGACGAAGAACATCGACCCGCTGCGCCCGGTCTTCTCGTAGAGCTCGGTGATAGTCGAGGTCGCGGTGAGGACGTCGCCGGGCCGGATCGGCACGCCGAACGCGATGTCCTTGCCGGCGTCGAACCCGCCGGCGGTCATCTCGCGTGCGACCTCCTTCGGCATGTGCTGGTTGCCGCGCAGCTTCACGACGAAGGTCGGAAAGGCGACCAGCCCACCGTACGGGCCCTTCTTCGCGGCATCTTCGTCGAGGTAGATGGGGTCGGTCACGCCGAGTGTCCTGGCGTAGGAGATCAGCTCGTCGGTCGTGACCGGCGGATAGGTCAGGCGGTCGTACTCGCGGCCGATGACGGCGCGGTCGATGTCGGCGAATGCCATGGTCGAGACTCCGGGGGTGGGTTCGACGGGACGTTTAGCTGGCACCTCCGGGCAGCGCACGGGCAAGGACCTCGGGCAGCTCGAGGGCGCTCCACGATGGTCCCCGCCGGATCGAATTCGGATGGCCGGTATGCGACAGGACCCGGATGCTCCCGTTCCGGATGACGGGGCACGAGGCCCCGCCAGCGTTTCCATTGACGGGGTCTCTCTGGGAAAAGGGCAGGAGGTTCAACGAGGCGGTCGGGCCGGTGCGAAGCCGGACGCCGGGGAAGCGAGCAGATCGATGAAGGCCAAGAAGAGCGGGAAGGGCGGCGTCGCCGCGAAGAAGCACGCGGGTGACGGCAAGGGCCCCGGCAAGAAGCACGCGAAGAAGGCGAATGCGAAGCGCGCGCCGAAGCTGAGAGCCGGGATCGGCCAGGTGCCCGAGATCGAGCCGGGCAAGTACGCCGACGGCATGCCGTACAACAGGGTCGAGTACGCCGAGTGCAAGCTCATCCTGCGGCCGAACCACTTCACGTCGCGCAAGAGCTTCTTCGACTTCGCGAAGCTGATGCGGCGTCCGGCGGTGGCGACCGGCGTCAAGTTCTCCACCGGCGAGTTCGTGAACGCGCCGCTGCAGATCCGCGAGGTGCTGTTCCTCGACACCAGGGACTTCCGCTTCTACAACAACGCGTTCATCCTGCGCCGTCGGATTCCGTACCAGGACGGCTTCCCGGTCGGTGATCCCGAGATCGTCTTCAAGTTCCGGCACCCCGACATCCAGAAGTGCGCCGCGACGGACGTCCGCCCCGACGTCCCGGGCGACTACCGGATCAAGTTCAAGGCCGAGGTGCTGCCGCTCAAGGACGAGATCGGTGGCATGCGCATTCTGTACTCGCACAACGTCGAGCTGTCGCTCACCTCCCTCGGGCACGAGGAGGACCGGACGTCGCTCGCAGCGCTCATGCGCATCTTCCCGCCGCTCGCAGCGCTGAAGAGGCACCAGAACGAGAAGGTCGAGCTGGTCAGCGACACGATCGTCGAGGAGGTGCTGCAGGACATCGGCACGCTCGACTTCGGCGACGGCGTCACCGCGAAGTGCAACGTCGCGCTGTGGCGTGCACGCGGCGACCACCGGCCTCTGATCGGCGAGTTCGGCTACCAGCTCAAGTACCGGCGCACCGGCAAGCTGAACGACCGGGCGATGAAGCGCGCCGAGGCCTTCTTCCTGGCGTTGCAGGACGAGGCCCGTGACTGGATCGCGCTCGGCGCGACCAAGACCGCCGTGGTCTACCGCCTCAAGGGCAACCCGCCAAAGGCCCACGAGTGACGCCGTCGCAGGCCGTCGCGCCCCCGGCCGAACGCGGGGGCGCCGTCGAGGGTGCGTCGTGACGAAGCCGCGCATCCATCTCGCCTCGCACGACCTGCTCGGGGTCCGCTTCGCGCTCAACGTCCTGATCGCGTCGGCGATCCTCTGGTACCTGCTGCGCCACGTCGCCGACACCAACCCGATCTGGGGCATCGCCTCGATGGTCGCCTCGTCCGAGCCGCAGGTGAAGGAGGCGCACCGCATGTTCGTGAGCCGCCTCACCAACGTGTCGATCGGCTGCGTGGTCGGACTGGTGCTGCTGGTGACCGGCGGCGCCGCCGAGTGGAAGGTGCCGCTTGCGCTCGCGCTCGCGGTGCTGGTGTCGTCGTACCTGATCCACGTGCAGACGATGTGGCGCCAGGCGCCGATCACGGCAGCGCTGGTGGTGTCGTCCGGACTCTTGCACGAATCGAAGGTCACGGGCATCGAGAGCGGCCTGCACAAGGTGGCGGAGGTCGTCGTCGGCTGCCTGATCGGCGTCGGCGTGAGCTGGCTGATGTCGAAGGTGTGGCCGCTCCGCGAGGGGGACTCCACGGTCTGACGGGCGGCGCCCCGGTCAGCCACCCTGTGCGGCCGGCAGAGCGCGTTCCGCTTCCGTGCGCAGGTGAGGGCGCGTTCCGCTTCCGAGCGCAGGTTCCGAGCGCAGGTATGGAGCAGAGCGGGGCGTGGTGCAGCCGGCGTGGCCGACGAGCGCCTGACGGCCGGTGGTCTGCACGTCGCCGTCCCTGCGGCGAGCGCGCGTCTTCCTTCCTGGCAGCATGCGACCGGACTCAGCAGGATGATTCCTCCCTGTGGCCGCGGGGCTGCTGCGGGGCCGTCGACGAAGGTGCGTCGGTCGACTCCTGGTCGGTCAGATGGGACGCTCTGCCGGTTCCATCCTTCGTGGTGCGCGAAGCCGGTGCGGACGTCAGCCGCCGGCCATCGCACGGGCAAGGATCTCCGGCATCTTGAACGCGGTCCAGCCGCGGTCGCAGTTGACCGTCGCGCCGGTCATCGAGCGCGACAGGTCGCTGGCGAGGAAGACCACCAGGTCGGCGATCTCCTCGGCGGTCTGGAGCCCCGTCATGTGGCCCGCGGCGAAGCCCGCGCGCAGCTCGTCGGCCGAGAAGATCATCGAGTTCATCGGCGTGTCGACGTAGCCGGGGCTGATCGCGTTCACGCGGATGCCGTGCTTCGCGCAGCCTGCGACCATCGAGCGCGTCAGGCCCGCGACGCCGGCCTTCGAGGCCGCGTACGCGTCCATCATGCCGAGCGGCACGTGCGCCATCGACGACGCGGTGTTGACGATGGCCCCACCACCCGCCCGCGCGAGGTGCGGGATCGCGTACTTGCTGCACAGGAAGACGCTGGTCAGGTTGATGCGGATGACGCGCTCCCACGCCTCGTCGGCCATGTCGGCGACGGAGCCGTCCTCGCCGACGGGCGCGATGCCGGCGTTGTTGTAGAGCACGTCGATCCGCGCGCAGCGTTCGGCGACCGCGGCGATCGTCGCCTGCACGCTCTTCGAGTCGCCGGCGTCGCAGGCGAGCGCGATCGCGTTCCCGCCCGCCTGCGCGATCGCGTCCGCGGTGGACGCGGCGCCGGCGGCGCTCACGTCGGTGACGGCGACGCGCGCGCCGGCGCGTGCCAGCGCCAGCGCGCCCGCGCGTCCGAGCCCGGAGCCACCACCGGTGACCATCGCCACCTTGCCGCCGAGGAGAGGGGTCGTCATCGCTCAGGTCCTCGTGGTCGCGCGCCCGGCGACGCGCCGCTCGATGCTCTCGCGCAGCAGGCGTTTGTTGATCTTGCCGCTCGGCGTGCGCGGGAACTCGTCCAGCAGCTCGAGCTGCTCGGGCAGCTTCTGCGGCGTCAGGTCGCGCGCGCGCAGGAACGCGACCAGCGCGTCGAGCGCGAGCGGCTCCGCGTCGCGCGCGAGCTGAACGCAGGCGCACGCGCGCTCGCCGGTCGCCGGGTCGGGGAGCGGGATCAGCGCGGCGTCGGCGACCGCGGGGTGCTCGAGGATCAGGTCCTCGACCTCGCGCGCGCTGATCTTCTCGCCCTTGCGGACGATGATGTCCTTGACCCGTCCGGTGATGCGCAGGTAGCCGTCCGCGTCGACGACACCGAGGTCGCCGGTGCGGAAGAAGCCGTCCGCGTCGAAGGCTTCCGCGTCGAGCGCCGCGTCCGCGTAGCCCAGGAAGCAGTCGGGGCCGCGCGCCCGGATCTCGCCCTCGGTAGCGGCCGGCAGCGGCGTGCCCGCCTCGTCGGTGACGCGAATCTGGACGCCACGCAGCGCGCGACCTTCCGTGTCCTGCCCGCGCGCCAGGGCGTCCTCGAGTCCCGTGGTGGCGATGGTCGGGAACTCCGACGAGCCGTAGGAGCGCTTGGTGACCAGGTTCGGGATGCGCGCGCGCCCGAGGCGCATCAGCTCCGGGGCGACGCTCGCGCCGCCGCACGCGAAGAGCCGAAGGCTCGACAGGTCGTGCTGGTCGAGCGACGGCTCGGCGAGCATCTCCTGCAGGAACGTCGGCGCGCCGATCATGTACGTCACGCGGTGGCGCGCGACGGCGGCGAGCGCCTGGGCGGGATCCCAGCGGTCCTGCAGAACGACGCTGGTGCCGAGCAGCGCAGGTGCGAGAACGCCGTGGATCACGCCGGACACGTGCGTGAGCGGCGAGGGCATCAGGACGCGATCGGCGTCGCCCAGGCCGTGCGCGTCGATCAGGCTCGCGAGCTCGGCGGCGAGCGTCTGATGGCTGTGCATGGCGCCCTTCGGGTCGGCCGTCGAGCCCGAGGTGTAGATGACCAGTGCCAGGCTGTCCGGATCGATCGCGCCCGGTGCGGGAGAGGGCGTCGCGGCGACGTCCTCGAATCGCTCGGCCCTGCCAGGCGGGGTCGTCTCGCCCGACCGTGCGACCACCAGCAGGGGATCGAGCCCCGCGATTCCGCCGAGCACCTCCCGCGCCTGGGCCACGAAGTCGGTGGCGCGGAACTGCGCCGGCAGTACGAGGACGGCTGGACGCGTCTGGCGGAAGATCACCGACATCTCGCGTCCGCGCAGGATCGGCACGACGGGCACCGCGTGCGCGCCGAGCGACACCGCGGCGAGCAGCGTCACCGCGGCCTCCCACCAGTTCGGCAGCTGGTAGGCGATGGCGTCGCCCGGGCCGACGCCGCGCCGCGCGAGTCCCGCGGCGAAGGTGTCGACGCGCGCGGCGAGGGCCGTGTACGACAGCGCGACTCCGTCGTCGAGCAGCGCCGTCGCGTCGCCGCGGCGGGCGATCGTCCGCGCGAGCGCGTCGCCGAGCGTGCTGCCGGACCACAGCCCGGTGTCGCGCCAGTGCCGCGCCCATGCGGTTCGGAGACGATGCTCGGCGACGAAGCAGCTCACGCGCGCGATGGTCTAGACGGCACGCGATCGGGCAGTCAAGGTCGGGCCGATCGCGAGCACTGCGCCGCCGTCGCCGCGCGCCCCGGCCGTAGCGCACGCTACACGATCACCGTCGGGCGCCGACCGTACGGTCGCGGCGCGCTGCGTCGCGCTCGCGCGGCCGTCTCAGGGTTGACACCATCGAACGGCGGACCCTATAAGCCCGGAATCACGCGCTTCTCCCCACGAGCATCGTCGCGGCGCCCCCCGACGCACGAAAGCGAGAGATCCCCCGAATGAGACGAATTCGTTGCTTGCGTGCCACCCTTGCGCTCGCCGCGCTGACCTGCGTCGTGGGTGTCGCGAGCGACGGCCGCGCGGCCCGCATCGTCGAGAACCTGTACGGCGCGAAGCTGCTCGATGCCCAGACGGGCTGGGTCGTCGGCGCGTTCGGCGCGGTGTTCCGGACGGGCGACGGCGGCAAGACCTGGGAGGCGCAGCAGACCCCCACCCTGGATTACCTCTTCGGGGTGGACTTCACCGATGCCGCGCACGGCGTCGTCGTCGGCAAGTCGGGCGTCGTGCTCACCACCGACGATGGCGGCAAGACCTGGACGAAGCGAACCTCGAGCACCGAGCGCAACCTGTTCTCGGTGGCGTTCGCGTCGCCGAAGCACGTGTGGGCGGTCGGCGACTGGGGGGCGGTGATCGAGTCGACCGACGGCGGCGTCACCTGGACCGACCGCTCGCTCGCGGACGACGTCGTGCTCACCTCGCAGTCGTGGCCCGACGCGAACACCGGCTACCTGGCGGGCGAGTTCGGGACGATCCAGCGCACCACCGACGGCGGCAAGACCTTCCAGAAGGTGGAGACCGGGACCGAGAAGACGATCTTCGGAACCGCGTTCCGCAGCCCGCAGGACGGGTGGGCGGTCGGCATCGACGGGCTCGTCATCCGTACCAGGGACGGTGGCACGACGTGGCAGCCGCAGCGCGGCACGCTCGAGTCGCAGTCGCTCGAGCAGCTCGGGTTCATGGAGGCCATGAAGAACCCCGGCCTCTACGACATCCGCTTCGCCGGCGACTACGGCTACATCGTGGGTGACATCGGCACGATCCTGGTCAGCGCCGACAAGGGCGAGAGCTGGCAGGAGCGCAAGCTTCCCGAAGACATGCGCCTGTTCTGGCTGCGCGGCGTGTCCGCCGCGGCGGACGACCGCGCGCTCGTCGTCGGTGCGAGCGGCCTCGCCGTCACCGTGGAAAAGGACAAGGTTCGCGTCGACGCGATCCTCTGAGCCGGGCGGATTTCGCCGCCGGCCCGGCCGAGGAACTCCTGGATGATCCCGCGACGATACATCGAAGGCTATCTCTTCTTCCTGCTGCGCCACAAGTACGCGGTCTCGGCGGTCATCACCGGCGTCACCGTGTTCTTCGTCTACTTCATGTGGGCGCACATGCAGATCGCGACGAACTTCTTCGATCTGTATCCGCCGGGCCACCCGTACATCCAACTCTATCAGAAGTACCGTCCGATGTTCGGCACGGCGAACGTGCTGCAGATCGTCGTCGAGACGCCCGAGGGCACGATCTTCGACGACCCGGAGACCTTCAAGAAGGTCGACCGCATCACCGTCGACCTGCTGCACAACGTACCGGGCGTGAACGGCGAGCAGGTCATGTCGGTCACGCACCCGAAGCTCAAGACGACCCTCACCGCCGGTACCGGCATCAAGGTGGTACCACTGACGTACCCGCGGCTTCCCGACAGCAAGGAAGACCTCGAGTTCATGCGGATGAAGGTCTACACAACCGAGAACGTCCGCGGCTTCTTCGTCTCGCCGAACGACAAGGCCACCATGATCTCGGCGGGTTTCTGGGAGGAGTACTTCGACCTCCAGGGGATGCTGCAGAAGATCAACGACATCATCGCGCGCGAGCAGATCGTCGACGCGAACGGCGGCTGCTCGGGGCTGCCGGACCCGGCGAAGTGCACCAAGATCTACGTCACCGGCTTCCCCATCCTTTACGGCTATTTCATGTCGATGAAGGCGCCGATGATGTGGGTGCTGTTCGCCAGCATCGGGACGATGATCGTCATCCTGTGGTTCGAGTTCCGTAGCTGGCAGGGCGTGTTCATTCCAATTCTCTCCGGTGGCCTTAGCGCGATCTGGGGACTCGGCTTCGGCGGGCTCTTCGGCCTGAGCCTCGATCCCCTGGTCCTGGTGGTGCCGCTGCTGATCTCGGCTCGCGCACACTCGCACTCTGTGCAGTCGATGGAGCGCTACCACGAGGAGTACGAGAAGCTGCAGGACAAGCACGCCGCGATCGTGAAGTCCTACACCGAGATCTACGCGCCGGCGATGGTCTCGATCGTCGCCGATGGCCTCGCGATCCTCACGCTGTACGTCGCGCGCATCCCGATCATCCAGAAGCTGGCACTGCTGTGCAGCTTCTGGATCATCTCGATCTTCATCAGCGTCGTCACGCTGCACCCGATCATCCTGGACTTCGTGAAGCCGCCGAAGCCGCACCCGAAGCCGACGAAGAAGGGGATCTTCGCGCGCGCCTATGACCAGTTCGAGCGCTTCCTCGTCTATCTCTCGACCGGCAACCGGCGCATCTGGATGTGCTCGATCCTGGCCTTCCTGCTGGTCTTCGGCTTCTACTTCGCCCACAAGGTGAAGGCCGGCGACATGACGCCGTTCGACGCGCTGCTCTACCCGGATCACCCGGCGAACGTCGCGTTCAAGAAGGTCAACGACAACTTCGTCGGCGCGAGCCAGCTCATCGTCATCGCCGAGGGCAAGAAGAACGAGGCGCTGAAGGACGCGAACACGCTGAACCAGCTCGACCTGTTCTCGCGCTTCATGAAGCAGAGCGACGAGACCGGCTCGATCGGCGGCTCGATCACCGCGACGTCCTTCCTCAAGCGCATCTACCGGACGTTCCACGAGGCCGACCCGAAGTGGGAGATGCTGCCCACGACGAGTGCCCACGTCGGTCAGCTCTTCTTCCTGCTCACGTCGAACACCGCGCGCGGCGAGATGGACCGCTTCTTCGACATGAGCATGACCAACGCGACGGTCACGATCTTCTACAAGGACTACAACCACGCCGTGATCGAGAACTCGATCAAGAAGGCGAAGGAGTTCATCGCGCAGAACTCCGGGCCCGACGACAACGTCCGCTATCTCCTGGCGGGTGGTCTCCTGGGTCTGCTCGCGGCGACCAACGAAGAGGTCGAGTGGTCCTACCGCGTGAACCTCGCGCTGATCCTCGTCGTGGTGTTCATCCTCAGCTACCTGACCTACGTGTCGGTCGTGGGTGCGCTGATCGTGATGATCCCGTCCCTGATCTCGCAGCCGCTGTCCGAAGCGATGATGTACTTCATGAACATCGACTTCAACATCAACTCGTTGCCCGTGGCGGCGGTCGGCATCGGCATCGGCATCGACTACGGCTACTACGTGCTGAGCCGCATCGTCGAGGAGTATCCGAAGGACCGCGACTTCGATCAGGCGATCATCCGCGCCTACAACACGACCGGCAAGACGGTGCTCTTCACCGGTCTCTCGCTGACCGCGAGCGTCATCTACTGGTGCTTCTTCCCGATGAAGTTCCAGGCGCAGATGGCGACGCTGCTCGTGATCCTGCTCGCCTTCCACCTGATCGGCGCGCTCATGTTCATCCCGCCGCTGGTCTCGCTGCTGCGTCCGAAGTTCGCCCTACAGTATGCCGACGACCACGATCGCCGGATCCTCGAGGAAGGCATCATGGACGACCAGGCCGCCGCCGGCGCCTGACGGCGGCGGCGCCCCGAGACGGAAGCGCGATCGCTCCATGATCGACTTCGCGACCTCGCCGGAAGAGGAGGCTTTCCGCGCGTCGGTACGCGGCTGGCTCGCGGCGAACCTGCCCGAGGGCTGGGGTACGGCGCGCTGTCCGAAGCCGCGGGGCGCGGCGGAGAAGGTGGCGTTCGCGCGCCGCTGGCAGCGCATCCTGCACGACGGCGGCTGGGCGGGCCTCGCCTGGCCGAAGGCGTACGGCGGGCGCGACCTCACGCCGCTCCAGCACCTGATCTTCAACGAGGAGTACGTCCGGGCCGGTGCGCCGGACATGATCGACGTCGGCGTCGGGCCAGGCCTCACCGGGCCCACGCTCATCCACCACGGCACCGACTGGCAGAAGAAGCGTTTCCTCGAGCCGATCCTGCGCGGCGACGAGGTGTGGTGCCAGGGCTTCTCGGAGCCCGGGGCCGGCTCGGACCTCGCGGCGCTCCGCACGCGCGGCGAGATCGACGGCGACCACGTCGTGGTCAACGGCCAGAAGGTGTGGACCAGCTACGCGCGCTTCGCCGACTGGTGCATCCTCATCGTCCGCACCAATCCGGACGCACCGAAGCACAAGGGGCTCACGTTCCTCCTGCTCGACATGAAGACGCCGGGTATCACCGTGCGTCCGCTGGTCGAGATGACGGGCGTGGCGTGGTTCAACGAGGTGTTCTTCGAGAACGTTCGGGTTCCGCGCGAGCTGGTGGTCGGCGAGATCGACCGTGGCTGGGAGATCTCGTTGACGACGTTGAGCCACGAGCGCGGCACGACCATCCCGTATCCGCGCATCCGGCACGAGCTCGAGGGGTTGCTCACGTTGAGCCGCCGCCGCAGCCTCGACGCCCCGCTCGCCGCCGACCCGATCGTCCGCCAGGAGCTCGCGCAGCTGGCGATCGAGACCGAGGTGCTGCGCATCGGCACCTACCGGAACGTCGGCGAGATCATGCGTACCGGACAGCCCGGGCCGGGCGGCTCGATGCTGAAGCTCTTCTGGAGCGAGCTCGAGCAGCGGCTGATGGAGCTGGCGACACGGCTCGAGGGGCCGTACGCCGCGCTCGACGAGCAGGCGCCGCAGTCTTTCGACGAAGGCCGCTGGCAGTACGGCGCCCTCTGGTCGCGCGCGGCCAGCATCTACGCGGGCACCTCCGAGGTGCAGCGCAACATCATGTCCCAGCGCACGCTGGGCCTGCCGCGCGGCTGACGCCGGCGATCGGAAGAGAGCGAGAGCAGCGATGTCTTCGTACGGGATCGTCGACGTGTGGACGCAGTACATCTCGCCGAACGAGCCGGGCAAGAACCCGGCCGGCGAGAACGTGTTCCGCAACTACGGCATGCTCGACGTCTTCTACAACGGCACCGACGCCGACAAGATGGTCGAGGCGATGGACGAGGCCGGCATCGAGATCTCGATGATGGCCGGCGACAACGAGCTGGTCGCGGCGGCGGCGAAGAAGCACCCCGGGCGCATCATCGGCCAGTACCACGCGAACCCGACCGACATCATGGCCGCGGTGCGCGGGCTCGAGCGCTACGTGAAGGAGCACGACTTCAGGTGCCTGCGCATCGAGCCGTTCATGTGGCGCAAGCCGCCGACGGACCGCTGCTACTATCCGCTCTACGCGAAGTGCGTCGAGCTCGACGTCGCGTTCCAGACGCAGGTCGGGCACACCGGACCGCTGTTCCCCTCCGAGACCGGCCGCCCGCTCTACATCGACGAGGTGGCGCTCGACTTCCCCGAGCTGCGCATCGTCTGCGGCCACATCGGCTGGCCGTGGACCGAGGAGATGATCGCGGTCGCGTGGAAGCACAAGAACGTGTTCATCGACACGTCCGCGCACCTGCCGAAGCACTTCCCGGAGCGCCTCGTCTACTGGATGCAGCGCCAGCTGCAGGACAAGGTCCTGTACGCTTCCGACTACCCGCTGGTGCCCTTCGGGCGCATCCTCGGGCAGATCGACGAGCACCTGCAGCTCACGCCCGAGATCAAGAAGAAGTACCTCTGCGACAACGCGCGTCGCGCGTTCAAGCTCTGATCCCGCTTCGCGCCCGCGCGAAGACAGCCCGCGAGAAGGAACCACGCCCATGGCCGACGTCGAATTCAAGGTCGAGAACAGCGTCCTCTGGATCACCCTCAATCGTCCCGAGCAGATGGGCGCGCTGACCTCCGCGATGCGCGACGAGATCATCGCGCGCCTCCTCGCCGCGCGGACGGAGCAGGCGGTGCGCGCCGTCGTGCTCACCGGCAAGGGCAAGGGCTTCTGCACCGGAGCCGACCTGTCGCGTCCCGCGGGGGCGCCGGCTCCGACCGAGCCGCCGATGGTCGGCGCCGGACGCGAGATGATGAAGTACGGCTCGCAGCTGCTGCTGCGCACGATCTGGGAGTTCGAGAAGCCGTTCGTCGCCGCGATCAACGGCACGGCGGCCGGCCTCGGCGCGCACCTCGCGTTCGCGAGCGACCTGATCCTGGTCGCCGACGGCGTGCGCTTCATCGAGGTCTTCGTGCGACGCGGCATCGCGATGGACGCGGCGGGCGGCTTCCTGCTGCCGCGCGTGATGCCGCTCGCGAAGGCCAAGGAGCTGGTGTTCTTCGGCGACGACCTGACCGCAGAGGAGGCGTACCGTCTCGGTGTGGTGAATCGCGTCGTGCCGGCGGACCAGCTCGAGACCGTCGCGCGGGAGTGGGCGGAGCGTCTCGCGCAGGGGCCGACGTACGCGATCGGCATGTCGAAGCGGCTTCTCAACCGTGGCACGGAGAGCAACCTCGACTCCTGCTTCGAGGACGAGGCGCTGACCCAGGCGCTGGTCACCCAATCGGACGACTCGAAGGAAGGCCTCGCGGCGTTCCGCGAGCGGCGCAAGCCCGTCTTCCGCGGGCGGTGAGCGGATCGCCCTGAATCGCCGGCAGAGCGGACGCGTTGCGCGCTGGTGCGCCCTCGCGCTGTGCGTCGTCGCGGTGCTCATCGCGGCGCGCGGCGTCGAGCGCCGCAACACCTGGTACCTCGCGTCGGACCAGTTCGCCTTCCTGACCATCGCGTCGGATCTGGCACGGGGCCGCGTGCTGCACGACACGACGATCTTCAAGATCGTCGCGCCGCGCGCGAATCCGACCCGCACGCACGACGCCCTCGTCCAGACGTATTTCTGGCGCGGCGACGTCGCCTACTCGCGCTATCCACCGGGATTTCCGGCGCTGCTCGCGGCCGCGGGGCTGATGGGCGGAGAGGTGGCGCAGCACGCGGTCAATCCGGTGCTCTACCTGGCGATGCTCGCGGTGGTGGGCTGGCTCACCTGGGCGCTGGTCGTGCCGCGCGACCGGATCCTCGCGGCGGGTGCCGCCGCCGCCGCGGTGTGGCTCGCGCTGGTGCTGCCGACCGACGTCCACCTCTGGGGCATCACGGTCGCGCGCGACCTGCCGGCGCACGTGCTGGGGCTGTTGTCGGTGCTGGCGGCCGTGGCGCGGCGGCACGTCTGGAGCGGGCTCGCACTCGGTCTCGCATGCACGGTCCGCCCCGATGCGGTGCTCTATGCGGCATCGCTCGCGGCCGTCCTGTGGATCGACGGGGTGCGTCTGCGCGCGCTGCTGCTGGGCATGGGCGCGTTCC
>Ga0172362_10000707_pt1 | contig 27986 bp, 19 predicted proteins | sample LakKivs1_kivu2a2_FD_114534 | JGI IMG/M metagenome (GOLD analysis project Ga0172362, IMG submission 114534) | Sediment microbial communities from Lake Kivu, Rwanda - Sediment s1_kivu2a2 | ecosystem: Environmental > Aquatic > Freshwater > Lake > Sediment | place: Rwanda: Western Province, Lake... | reverse complement strand
TTCCACACTCCCAGAATTATAAAGAGTTATACGCATGGACACATCTTCCCCCGGATCCATCTGACCGTTCAAATTGCCATCCCCCCCAACCCTCTTATCAGACACCGTGATGGCTCGCCGTGTGCCGAGGTTGGGACAGCTTGTGCCACTTACGTGGCCAACATCCACATACAGGGCATCAGGACAATTTTTCGTGTCAACCTGTGCCTTGACCAGATGGGGGATATTGGGGTCGCTATTGCAATCAAGGTCAAGCGGTGTCACATCAACAAGGACATTAGCAAGCGGCTTCCCCGTATCATCCATGGGGCATGTATCATATTCCCAGAGCTGATGCCCCACATGTTCCACATCGCCCGGAATACTGAATGCCACAAGGAGGGTGTTGGATTGGTTGACAATAGCTGGTAGATAGGAGGCGGCATTACTGCGGATATATAAAGGCAGATTATACGTGCCGGGGCTAAAGGTGTGGCGGTCAAGACTGATCTTGAAGTCGGTGATTCCACCCAGTGCCGCACCGGATGGGGGACATACACTCAGGGCTGGATTGTCTGAATAGAGAGACCAATAGATGGTCGCCGTTGGTTTGGTGTTGGTCACCTGGATAGTGATTTCATTGAGGTTGTTACCCAAATTGATATACCCCTCGCTGAACTGCAGAATACAGTTTCCGCGGGAATCCTCATTGGGCGCCGTCCACATTGCATTAGAATCTTTAATCAATCCCTCCTTGTTTATCGCACGGACAATATACTCATAGCGGACATGGGGAATGACAGAAACGTCGTTGTAATTAGTAGTGGATGTGGTTATCAGGGAGGAATTCAGGAGAACCTTTGATTTCCCCTCTTCCCTTCTGTAAATATCGAAACCAAAAAGATTCCAAGCGTCGGGTATTGACCAGTTAAGCAGGATATCGGTATCACCCGGCGTCACGACCAGTTGTGGCGGGATAAGCGGCGGCTTAGGCGTCCTGTAAACATAAAACCTCCTCGCCACATAGGGAGTTATGAGGTCTTCAAAATTTCTACAGCGCACTAAGAATGTATATTCACCTGTCGGAAGGTTTCTATAAATCCTCTTGGTTCCCTGCGTCCAGTCGCCCCATGTATCCTCATATCCAAGTAGTCTGGTTTGATAATCAAGTTGGCGCACGGGTATATTACCCAGATTAACGCCCACCGCCGCCGCCGCTGTGAATTGGAAGGTGACATCTGCATCCTGAATGACCTCCCCTTCATTCGGGCCAAGGATAATATAAACCGAGGGGCGTTCCTCCGCCACCAAAGCCTCACCCCAGAATGCCGTGGCATAAACCGGCGTCCTCACACATTGATTGTCCGCAACCATCACCACATCGCCATCAGAAACAAGGATGGCATTTTTATATGGCTTGCTGGATGAAACGCTGAATAGAATCTCCGAGCCATCCGCAACCATCTGTTTCGGTTCAAAAATACCAGTATTAGTTCCTGTCTCATAAACCGTCAGGTCATACCCCGTAGGGTCGGTCGTTGAGGAGAGTCTGACGGTGAACGAGTCCACCGACTCCAGGTCGAGATTCATATCCCCATCTTCAACAGTCAGTTTCGCGCCCGTTGCGGTGCCATAGTAATACTTATTACTAAATGCAACGTGAATTGGACTCCGACCCCAGAGCGCGCTTGATTTAAATGAATCAGTGGTGTTGGCGCGCGTATAGTTAACGTATATATGCCCGCCATCACTGACCTTGATCCTGCTCAGGGCTTGATTACTCGCTATCGGGCTGAATGAGAGAAGATGGGGCGCCTGAGTGTCGCTGAAAATTCCCGTGTTAACATCTGTTTCCGTCAGGGGCAATATTATTCCTACGGGGTCGACATCGCTTGTTACGGTAACATTCACGGTGTCGATAGCATCGGCACTTGAATTGGCATTAATATCATCAACTGTGATAAGGGCTTTTTCATGTGTTCCTATATACACTGGTTTGTTAATGTTAAGACTCACTCCGGCAGGAGTCAAATTCATCAGGGCTGTTGCGGTAATCTCAGAACCGCCAGTGGGGACATAATGAAGCGTGACCTCGTCACCATTTTTAACCTTGATCTGCCTCAAGCTCTGATCGCTTGCAACAAAGGAGAATTTCAACTCGTTGCCCGCACCACCGTTGGTAAATACGCCTGTATTATTCCCAGTTTCCGAAAGTGTTAAGGTGATGCCTACAGGGTCGGTATCGCTTGTTACCGTAACAGTTACAGTTTCAGCAACGGAGGTACTATTGTTTGCCACGAAATCCACAACCCGTAAAATGGCATGGTCATTTACATTGGAATAAACATCCTTATCAAAATAAACATTTCGATTATAAAGAATCCAGTGTTCCTTCAGATATTTATTATTAGCATCAATACCACCAAAGCAGTGAAAAATCCTGTTCCTTGCGGCGTTAGAGGCGTCTTCACCATAGGTGTTCGGGTCATAAATCATCACATGACCGCTGCGGTCCGAAGGTGACAGACTGGTAGATATTTGCGTCCAGTTATTCCCATCGAAAAACCAAAGGTCATTGACGCGCTTATTGCCAACTATTCCGCCAAAAAGTATAACACGGTTATTCAGCGAATCGGAAACCATTGTGGCATATATACGCGCTGAAGGAGAATTAGCGGTCTGAACTTGCGTCCAGGCGCTATTCTTGTATATCCATGTATCATTCCTTTGAATATTATTCTTATCCGCCCCGCCAAATAGAACAATCTCACCAGCAGGGCTGAGATATGCCATTGAATGTCCATACAGTTCTGCTGGTCCGTTACTAAAGCTCACCTGAGTAAGATTCCCATTTTTATATGTCCAGAAGTCCTTGAGATGGTTATTGCTGGTGCCAATTCCTCCATAAATATAAAGAGCTTTCCGGTCAGGGTCATAGGCAACAGCGTGGGAATGACGGGCAGGAATCGGGGCACCTGTGAGCTGTGTCCAGGTTCCACTTGAATATCTCCAGACATCTCCGACTGGCAAGTAAGAGGTGGAAAGACCGCCAATCAGGATGCCTCCATTTTCGGGAGGATAATAGGTGAATGTATGAAGGTAGCGGGAGGAAGGCATTGCTGTCGGATAGACCCTTACCCACGTGTTTGTCTGATATTCCCACATATCATTCAGCACGCCGGTTGAGCCATATCCGTCAAAAATGATGGGATGTCCTGACTGCTCATCATAGAGCATCCCGAATGCGGCGCGTTCGGGCGGGAGATTTCCCGGCTGGAGCTCATACCATGTATATACACCGGGGACTAACGGGGTGAGCATCAAAAAAAGGAGTAATGAGACAATAATATGCCAAGTTACTTTTTTCAAATACATGTTTTTTCCTCACCTTACGCTTAATAAGTATGAAAAAAGGCACAATTATACCTTCAAAAAATTTAAATCCTCTTTACCCTTCCGACAATTTTAAGTCAATATAAAAACAAAATGCGTAGTTATCGCGAAAGGAAGTCTTTGCAGGTGAGGTTTGACATTCAGGGTTACACAAAAATTTGGCGCGCCCGGCAGGACTCGAACCTGCAACCGACGGAGTCGAAGTCCGCTACTCTATCCAGTTGAGCTACGGGCGCATAATTTCACCTAAAAACCTCAAAAACAATCAAACCCGCATGTGAAAAATTTGAATTCAGACTTTGACGAATCGTCCTTTGCTGGCTTATTGCTCAATAAGCTTGCAACCTTTTTCAGCCAACTGATAGAAGAAATTCCTTTTGTTCCCCAGTAGCCTCATTGATAATAAGTAACTTACCCATGTCCTCGCGTTTCAATTGCTCATTTGCGTTTTGAAGTTCAATACCGTAGATCGTTCCATCCGGAGCCATATCTACTGTCAATTCATCGCTGATGCGGATAGATTCAACTTCAGTGCTTTTCTTATGGAGCCTGATGTAAGCGATATTATACCGAGGGTCATATGTGAATCTCATGGTGAACACCCCTTTCCAATGTTTAAAAGTAGCGTGTGAAAACCGTAATAACTACCCAGTCAGTATTTTCTTTAACAGCATAAACTTCCACCTGTTTGATTTTGTAATACCTTCCACGCCACTTACTATCAAACAAAAAGTTACGTCTAAACCCGATGCGGTTAAATTTTGCAGAAAATTGTTCGCCCTGTTCTACAGTTGCCTTCACTTCATCTTCAGTCGTGCCACGTTCTTTCATCCGTTCTTTAGCATGAGGATGAAACCGAATTACCATGATTTATCCTACTTACCTGCAAAAATCCATTCCAGCTTAATGTTGAGTTCACATATGCGAGGCATTAAACACGGTTGCCTGCCGACTATATCTCGCTACGCACCCTATTTGGTTGGTACTTAAGTTTTATATAATACCACCCCGAACAGACTACTTGTCAAGTAATTCGGGAGCAGCCGCTATAATTCGGTTCCAGACAAGGAAAGATTCCTCATCTCCTCTCCCCCCACCAATCGCGAAAACCTGGCGAATCTGACGTAACGCTTCATCCCAGCGTTCTAAATCGCATAATGCAGCCGCTCGCGAAGTTAGGATAGGTTTGTAACTGGAATCTCGAAAGCGATCTCCGACCTCAAGAGCTTCCTCAGGTCGTTGCGCTTTACGTAGGATACCCGAGAGAACAGCTGCCGTGCCCGGATCGTTCGGACAAGCCTGGAATGCCCTGCGTGCTAACCGGAGTGCACGTTCGAGCTGACCAGCTTCTCGAGTCTGCTTAGCCAGACTTATCATCTCCTGTGGCTTGGTGATAGCTTCATCCTGCGCGGCAAAGTAGGGTTCCATAAGCATATTGAGCTTACAAATAATCGATTCTGGTGGTTCAAGATAGTCCCTCGCGCCATACCAACGTCTGCCGTCCCACACGTAATCCTTGCCATTCAGGGTAATGGTAGTGTTTGACACGCTAAACACTCCCTGTGCACAACTTTCCTTACTCTATGACATACAAAAAAACTCATTACTCGTTGCCTTAACGAGTTGAATCCATGTTTAAATATCGCCAATCAGATTTCGTCAGGAACCTCATCACGCAACTTTTGATAAATCAGGTAACCAAGGACGAAGATGACTCCGCTTATCGTCGCCACAATCCCCATCCTGCTCCACTCTGGCATTCTGTTCAAATATATTATTGAGCGGTATATCTCAATAAAATGGTAAAAGGGGTTGAGCCGGAAAAATCCTTTAAGCCCCTCCGGCACCACACTTAATGGATAAACAATCGGCGTGAACCAGAACCAGAGCTGCATAACGATGTTCACCAATTGCCCTATATCGCGGAAGAAGACGTTTAAAACACTTGTGGCAAAACCCAGTCCCAAACAGAAAACCTGCTGGAGAATTAGCACCACAAGAAGGAGGAATAACCGCTCCGCAGGAATAACAATTGTAAATGCGCCCGTCAGATGAAGAACCGCAAGAAAGATGAGAAAGATGCCAAAACTGATGGCAAAATTTATACTGGCAGTCAGCATTGCCGCCACATGCAGAATCTCCTTTGGAAAGGAGACTTTCTTTATGAGATTGGCGTGTTCTAAAAAAAGATTTGTGTATCGGAGCATGAGCTCATTGAACATGTTCCAGGGGAGCATTGCCGCACAGAGATACAAGGTGTAACCATACCGTGTGGGGAGTCCGGGGAGTCTCGCCCTCATCACCTGAGAAAAAACCAGGATGTAAATCCCAATCATGACGAGGGGATGGATGATGTTCCACACGACCCCAAGGATTGAGCCCGCAAATCGCGCCTTGAAATCGCGATGGACAAAATCCTTAATGAGTCCCCAGTTTTTTATGACACCGTTAATCATTGACAGCATTTCAGCACCTGAACGCCCTTATCAGGAACAAAATTCCCCCCTGCTCACAGAACACACACTTCCCTGACTAATCCCGAAAAAAACTACATGTCAATATGAATAGAGAGCGGACGGTGAAACTTCAGGGCATTGTGAAATAATATTTCACGTCATAGACACGCCCTGGCGGGTAGAGCCCGCAGGGTGCGCATAGAGAAATTTCTCTATCATTTTTCCGCGGTCTCTGCGTTCTCAGCGTGACACATTTCCATTGGACTTTTTTCCGATTGACATGGAAAAGGGGGATTTGCGAGAAGGTTCTTTTGTTGAGCGGGAGTAGTTCAGTTGGCAGAACACTAGCCTTCCAAGTTAGTTGTCGCGGGTTCGAGTCCCGTCTCCCGCTCCAAATTTTTGTGGCTTGATTTGTGCGTTTAAATAGAAACCCCGCGGAGTTGCATTTTGCTTGCATCCGCGGGGCATTATTTTTGGTGGGTGATACAGGATTTGAACCTGTGACCTCCGGCATGTGAGGCCGACGCTCTAACCAACTGAGCTAATCACCCATGAAATCTTCTTGCGATGTAAAACATCTTCACATATCCCAATTCTGAAAGTCGGTTCAAGTAAAATTTTGCCAACTGAAAAAAGTTTGTACGATGTCATTTGTCTGGATGCTCATCTTTCGCGGAATTGAGGGATGTCTGCTCTTAGGATTTTTATATTGGCTGTTTTCCTTATATGCCTTTGTGCGGGTCAGACTCGCTGTGCCGGACCTGAAGGCGCTGAATCCGCCTGCTCCACCGCGCTTTCCCAGCCTCTCCGTAATCATCCCTGCCCGCAATGAGGCAAAAACGCTCGAGGATGCAATATCCTCCAAACTCACTGACGATTACCCGGACGCCGAATTTATACTCGTTGACGACCGCTCCATGGATAAAACGCCGGAGATTGCAGACCGCATCGCCGCGCACGACGCACGAGTCCACGTCCTGCATATCCATGAACTGCCAGAGGGCTGGCTTGGCAAGGTTCACGCCATCCAGAAAGGGATTGAGATATGCCATGGCGAGTGGTTTCTCACAAGTGATGCCGATATTCATTTTGCGCCCGGGACGCTCCGGCGCGCAATTGCATGGTGCGAGGAAGAAGGCATTGACCACCTCGCCGTGATACCACAAATGCTTTCTGCGGGATTTCTACTCGATGCAGTTGTCACAATGTTCATACGAGTCCTTTGTCTGGGCGGAAGACTATGGAAGATAAGGGATGCAAAATCAAAGAGGGCAGCAGGTGCGGGTGCATTCAGTCTTTTTCGCCGTTCAGCGTTGGAACGGACGCCCGGTTTTGAGTGGTTGAGATTGGAGGTTGTGGATGATTTTGCACTCGGTCAGATGCTGAAAAAACACGGGGCGCGCGCCGCCATCGTCAATGGGAAGGACTGCGTGACAGTCCATTTTTACCCTACACTCAGCGCTATGGCACATGGGATGGAGAAGAATGCATTTGCCACCGTGGGACAGTTTAGCATTCCGCGACTTGTGATATTTATAATGCTTTTTCTTTTATTTGAGCTCTCGCCATTTCTTGCTCTCATGCCATTCTGGGATTGGTGGCTGAGACTATTTGCGCCAATAATGACGGCGCTCGCCCTTGCCCTTTCTGCTTCCTTTGCGCATTGGGCTGGGAATCCAGTCATCCCCTCCCTTTTCACAATTCTGGGGACGCCGATTCTTGCCCTGTTCTGCCTCAGGTCAGGATGGCTGGCATGGCGTCGGGGCGGGATAATGTGGCGCGGGACACTTTATCCCACAAAGGACCTGCGCGCAGGCAGGCGCTTAATCTTGCCATAGGGATGGACGGTATGGACAGAGTGGGCGAGATAAAATTAAAGATGGGTTTATAAAAAAAGAATACCGTCCGCCCCGGCGGCTTGTCCCCTTCTCAAGCTCCCGAGCGGACGGTTCATGACCTTGGATTAGAAAAACCAGAAATTAGAAATTATTGCGTCCGCCGCCACGGGGCGACTCGCGACGCGGTCTTTCCTCGCGCGGGCGCGCCTGATTCACGGTGATGGGACGACCACCAAGTTCCTTCCCGTTCAGAGAGGCGATAGCCTTCTCTGCCTCTGCCTGATTGGGCATCTCCACAAACCCGAATCCCTTGGAACGACCGCTGTACCTGTCCGTGATGATAGTAACCTCCTCGACCGCCCCGAAGGCACCAAAGGCTGTGCGAAGCTCATCTTCTGTCATTGCGTATGACAGGTTTCCGACATAAATCTTCATAACTCTCTCCTTACAATTTCATCCGCCTCAGGCGTTCGCCTGAGGCGAATTGAGTTTCTGGGATACACTGTTAAGTCTGAATCTTTCCGCCAGAGGCGGATTACACTTACCCGGGATTTTATCCAGAGCGAGTGAAACGAGCCGAAGTGACGCATACGGAAGGGGAGCGGACGCGGTCTTTTTCGAACTTCTGCCTCAGTCATTTCCAGTCTTCCCAGCACTTGCGTTTTTCAGGTTCGGGACAACATCCGAAAAACGGCTCAATCCCTTTACCACGAAAAACACAAACCTTTTTTTTCATAACCTTCTTGAACACCCCTTGACAAGCAAAATCTTTAAAAGTTGAAAATTTATTTCGTAAACGGTTCATCCTCATATAACTATTGATTTTGGGGAAATGTGATTGCATCGGAATTATAAAATCTTTCGGAGGCATCTAAAAATGAAAACGCATCTCCAAATAATTGGAATAATTGTTTCCATTATCTTATGCCTTTACTCCTTTGCATCTGGGGCAACTCTCAACATCCCGCCTCGCCCTGCAGGCGCCCTCAAGGGGAGCGAGTTTGTAAATCTCGTCACGTCCATGACGCGAGTGGAGCGGGAGCAGAACATTTATAATCAGATTTCAATCGGCAACATCCCGAATTTTTACAGAAATCTGTGCGATGTCTCCACTACAGCCACTCTCAATGGTCAGTTACACACCGCCATTTATCATGTCACGCCGGATTATCTTGCCATCGGCTCCGATGATGATTATTTCCTGTGCCCCATGACACCCATTTTAGCGCAACGGGTAGCAGACCTCCTTCAGTGCAGTCTTCCCACGCGCAAGATGGTCGATGACATCTGGACTCATGCGGCTGTCAAGCTTGCCCCCGCCCCCATCCCTCCCAGCCCGCAAATGACCACCATCCCCGTCTTCAATCAGCATAACACCATGGTCTGGAACCAGCGTCAGCCGTTCCTATCGAAATATCCGCTCGGCTCGCTTGTAAGCGGCGACAAAAAGGACGTTGTCATCACAAACAGGATTTACACCGCGACCTCGCCATGCGTTGCCATCTATGGCTGGCATCGGTTGAACGGCGTTCCCATCCAGCCGCTCTACACAGGACACATCAACACATACGCCGACTACAGTCACGGCATACGCCTTGTGAATCTTAAACTCCTTGTGGATGGGCAGGAAAAAACGATTCCACAGGTCCTTGCAGACCCCGTCCTCTCCGCACTCCTCAGCGATGAGGGCATCATCTCCAAACCCGGATATCCCATACCCACAACTCAGCAGACCCCGACACAAGCACCCTCCAAATCTCATTAAAAATGGGAATTTTTAAGATGGGGAATTCCCAACATTTTTCCCTTATTCAATCAGGACAACTCCATAGTAATTTTCAGGACAAGTGTGCGTCCTGACAACATCAATGGGGAATCCATTCCCCCTCGCCGTGGCATAGACGTCAATGCCTGATGCCTCCATTGAGGGGCGCGCCTCCCCAGAGTGACGGCAGAACTTTGGACATCTCTCGCACAGATGGCATGGTCCCGCTCCCATCCCGTATGCCTTGTAATATCCATCCAGAAATATCTCCCGCTCCAGTGCGGCAACCATTGAGCGGATATCTGAGTATTCGTCCCCGTGGATAAGGAGGGCACGCTGATATTCAGCGAGCATCCGGCGCGTCACTTCTGGCGTGGGGGAATAAGGCGGACATGTCAGACACCGTCCATACCCATCACAGCCAAACTGACACTTCACCCTGACCCACTCGGCAGTGACGATACTTTTTGCCGTAATTATCTTTGCATCCTTCGCCCCAAGTTCCCGCGCCCTTTTAATATATCTGTCATCTGTCTCCATCCCTGAGCCCTCCCCCGAACAGAAGCCGAAAAATTACAAAAATTATAATTTGAGACTTCTGAAAAACCATGTATTTCTCTCTGCATTCGCTGCGTGCTCTGCGAGAACTTAAATAAAATCAATCTCACGCAGAGACCACAGAGTTCGCAGAAATAGAAAAATGACAATATTTCAGAAATCTCAATTTATAGAATTATACATCACTATATGGACAATTATGATCATCGTCAATAATAAACCATATTAACCGCCGATGAACGCCGATGGACATTGTTCCAGAGCATTACTTTTATCTGCGTTTATCGGCGGTTTTATGATCATGCGTTATAATCAGATTTTCATGGGAAACCATTAATATATACTTTTTTTACCTTGCAAATACGCACTTGTAACAGTCATATTTTGTTAAACTTTGAGGAAATTTATGGCATGGCTGGAAAGTTCAATCTCAAGTTCACACTGAACGGAAAATCTGTGGAGGCGGAAATTCTTCCGAATACGCTTCTTGTTGACTTGCTCAGAAATCACTTCGGGCTCACAGGTACCAAGGTGGGATGCGGGACGGGGGAATGTGGTGCCTGCACGGTTCTCATGGATGGAAAACCTGTGAATTCCTGCCTCATCCTCGCCATTCAGGCAGATGGTCACTCCGTCACCACCATTGAGGGTTTGCCAGATGGCACAAATCTGACACCCGTGCAGAAGTGCCTTGTTGAAGAGGGGGCAATCCAGTGTGGATTCTGCACGCCGGGCTTCGTCATCTCTGCCACGGCGCTCCTTCGGGAAAATCCCTCCCCCACTGAGGACGAGATTTGCACTGCTATTTCAGGCAATCTCTGTCGCTGTACCGGATACCAGAGAGTTGTTCAGGCAATAAAGAACACGACGAAAAAGATGTCTGGTTCAATAGATAAAGGCTAAGGATTGTATATCACCACAGAGCCACAGAGGACACAGAGATTTATTTCTCTTTTTCATGTCCAATAATGGACATGGAAAAAGGAATTCTCCGTGCACTCTGTGACTCTGTGGTGAATCTTCATTTTCTCAGAGTTTCTATGACCGTCGTGGTATCGTCGGTGCAGAGTCATGAATATTCCACTATCTGACATAGAGAGACTGGGTATTTTCCGGGAAGAGGTACTGGGGCGAGTCTTTGAGGGAAGTCTGCGCGACTCCCACCGACTTTTAATTGTGAAGGAATTTCTACCCCCGCCCACCCTTGATAAAAAGAGCCGTGTGAGATTACGTCTTAGATTTTTTGAAGAATCCAACGCCCTGAAGGGAATTCTAAATCCCTCAATCGCCATCCCCATTAGCATCATCGACGATGAAGAAAGCGCCTGCGTCATTTATCATCAGCCCATTGGCATCCCCTATTACAATTATCTAAGTTCAAAGGGAACCCTGCCACAACTCGATGCCCTTCATCTTCTCAAACGCATCGTCAACTGTTACGCCCTTCTGGCAAAAAATGGCATCCACAGGTTTAATGTCATTCCAAATGATTTCTTCATCACAGAAAATAATGCCGTCCAGATGGTTGACACCACATTTGCCGCATTTGACAGACCTTCCGGTCTTTTCGATGCCGGCTTTCTCTCCGGCGACCGCTCATTTTATGCGCCGGAGCAGATTGTAAAGGGTAAAGCCGGGGAAAGGACACTCATTTTTTCGCTCGGATTACTCTTTTTCCACATCCTGACTGGCGAAAGATTTTTCACCGCCCCATCGCCCATTGAGACCCTTTCTCTCATCCTTACAAAACCCTATTCTTCCCTGCCTGAGAAAGTTCATGCCTCTCTTGAACTGGAAGACCTTGTACGACGGATGCTCCATAAGGATGAGGCAAACCGGTTCGCCACTCTCGAGGAGCTGGATAAGAGAATAGATGAAGTAACAGAGCTGGGAATGCTGACAGAGTCATTACACCAGAAAAGACGAGAGGCAAGAAGGGAAGAGGTTATCAGGGAAAAATCTGCGGCGTCCGCAGAAGTCCTTTCGCCATCAAGGAGAGGCGCAAAACTGGCGGCAATTGCCGTCATTGCCATTATTGTATGTCTTATATTCTGGTTCACGTTCTTGAAGCCCTCTCCAAGAAAGGCGGTCAGTCATCCCTCTACCGACCTCAACCTGACAAGGGCGCGCCGTGCGCTTAATAACAGCGATTGGGACACGGCGCGTCTTTTGACTCAGGAAGTCCTGAAAAATGAGGGGAAAAATCCGGCGGCAAGTCTTATCCTTGGTGAGGCATATTTCGGCTCGCAGAATTATGAGGAGGCAATCCAGCATTTCCAGAATGCTGGCAAATCGCAGGATGAGAACTTGACTTTCCGAGCCGGGGTCTTCCTCTCCTATTGTTACATCAGGGTTGGGCGTTTTATAGAGGCGGAAAAACAACTCCGCCGCATGTCAGACCTCGCAACATCCGAAAGACGCGACACCATAATTTCCCTCCGCAAAAAATTAATCGCACTCTGCCTTGCCGAAGCGGAAAGACTCGTGCAATCAACCACCGATGAAAACCTAATGCGGACAAAACTGGGGGATTTTCAGTATGTGGTGGAAAGGATTGACGCCGGTGCGGTGGAACTGGATTTCTTCCGCGGCGTGCTCGCCTCAAAAAATAACGATTTAAAATCTGCACTTAACCGAATTTCCGCATATTGCGCCGCTCGCCCGAATGATGTTGTGGCGGCGAGCTTCCTCGAAAATCTGAAGTCACAAAACCGCTGATAGAATTTTAATCACCCTTTGCGTATCTTCCCCTCACTCAACCTCTTCCAGTTCACGATTGGGGATTTCAAGCTCACGGCGAAGCTCATCCATGTCCTTAGGTTTGACGGTGAGTTTCATATATGAGGCACACATGCCGTAAATAAGCCAGGTCAAAAGCCCCGGAGCGCCAATGGGGATAAAGCCGAAAAACCCGAATATGTATGGTGCCAGAAACAGGGCAATAAGGGCGGCATTGATGCCGTGGTAATAAGAAACCGGTGGCTGTTGACGCCATCCCTGATACAAGAGGACCAGGAGAAAGGCGGAATAGGAAAGAAATGCGAAAAATCCTGTCAACCCGGATTCTTGGGCAATTTGAAAATACCAACTGTATGGATGCGACCTTGACTCCAGCACCGCGCCCGGACGAATAAACCTGTAAACATTATTGAACTGCTTCCACCCGTAGCCGGTTCCGATTATGGGATTGCGTCTTATCAGTTCCCCGACAACTCCCCAACGCTCCAGCTGAAGCGAGACCTTGGAGTTGGGGTCGGCGTATGTAGCGGGCTGGACAATCTCCAGATAATACTCCTTCACCACACCAGGCATGAATAAGGCTAAAAGCACAAGGACTATTAACAGGGTCTTGAAATATTTCCGCTTGGTCAGGATAATCAGAGCCAGCGCGGTGAGAAGGACTGTGATAAAGCCACTCCGTGAGAGGGTAAAGAGGAGCGCCACGAATGTGATAATCGCCGTGGCGGCAACCCAGCGTCGCGATATCCGCCGCACAGTTATGAAATATTGCAACATTACAATCTGTAACCCGACCACAAGAAAAAAGGCAGTATTGTGATAATGGTCAAAGGGAAACTGCACATGATAAAGGGGATTCAACGTGCCGGGTGCAAAAAGTCGCACCGCCTCCTTCCGCACCAGCCAGTATTTAACCGCATAATTCCCCAATGGATAGGCAACACCCTGCACCACAACCACAAGGGCGACGCTTAAAACTGCCAGATATGCCGTCATGACAAGATTCTTGAAACTCTCAAAGGTGCGAAAGTTGTCGGATAGGCAGAGATATATTAGAAGATAGGTGGCAAGCCCTTTCCTCAGCTGTGAGAAACTATCATCCGGGAAATATGATAAAAAGGCTGAAAGGAGCACAATAAAACCATACACCCCCAGCATGAAATCAAATGCCCGTTTTGTCTTTAAGGTCGAGATTGTAGGGCGGAATGGATACTCCCGATTGATGATGAAAATTATAAAGAAGGCAAAAATTCCCATCTCCCAGGAAAAAAGGCGAAACACCTCGCCAAAGGGTCTGCGCCCGAAAAGGAGAGTCGCCAGCGCCGCAATTCCCACCATCATGAGATACTGCATCAGTGTCCGTATCCACTGGCGACGCGAACTCTGGAAGAAAATCTTTGTGAACCAAGCCGTGAGTGGAATAATCTGGGCGATATAATACACAATGAGTACATCCCTTTCAAGAAAGAGGGCAAAGAAGAGAAAACAGACGCCAATGCGCGCAACGGCATCGCATATCCCGAACAGTGTCTCCCTTCTGCTTCGCTCAGGCATGTGTAAAATTTCCTGTAAAAAAGATTTCACCACAAAGACACAAATACACAAAGATACTTAAAATGCGGCTCTGTCAACCTGAAGAATGGATTAACGGGCGGAAAATTCCTCATCAAGGCGATTTGCCCGCATCCACGGAAGCACATGGTACTAGCAGGACTATACTATTTGAAACACAAGTGGAACTGCGTGGACAATTCAAGATTATATTGTGGAGTATTCGGGGCGAAAAATCATCTACTCCAAATGAAGTTTGAATTCTATAACCTGCAATTATTTAACTTTGGGAACTTTCCCGGACTGACCTGATATTTTCATCAGCAAATTCGTTATAACAACACCTAAATCGTATATGTTCAATACTCCGTCCAAATTTGGATCATGGACATCAAGCGTTCCTTGTGTCTCGTGCATTTCATAAGCAAGTTTTAGAAACTTGGACAGAACCAGCTCCGGAACCTCATCAAGCCGGTCCAATCCATACCACTCGAAGATATCGCGACCGCCTTTACTTGAATTACATAATTTGCATGCACAGACACAATTGTCCGTCGAGTTTAAGAGTTTCACAATCCTCTGGTCCACGCCTGCTCTTGATATGGGAATAATATGATCCATGCTGATTTTCTCTGCAGAGCCGCAATACACACATATAATTCCTTTGTCCAGCTCCTTCTGATGGTCCCGCACAGAAGATGACCATTTCATATCACCCGAAGCCAGCTTCTTATATCGTGAAACAACAAAGCCCCAGTTATCTTTGAACCCAGCCGCCTTCGCAATAAGCTGAGCATAATGCCAATAAATCAACTGACGAACCGTTGTAATGTATTTGGGAGGATTCAAAGCCATAAGATTTCCTTATCATAACAATTATTATTAGATTGGTTCATATAAAATCTTTAGTATGGTGTTTTAGATTTATATATTCATTCAAATCTTGGAACCTTGTCAAGTGCGAAGGTCGGAGAAGTCAATCAACGGATTCCACAGAGTTATTCAGATGGAACTGATAAGAATCATTATCTGCGAAAATCTGTGAAATCTGTGAATTGGAATAAAGTGTTTCTGTCCTTGTCAAATATGCCAGATGGGACTTGACGGCGCATCTGCGTGACGCAATGGATAAAAATAATTTGTGAAATTCCGCTGGGATGCGATTGTGAAGCAAGGTCCGAATCTGTTCGGACGGCTCAAGTCTGAAAAAATTTCATGAATGAAAAAGAAATAAAACTATGGCATGAACGAGATTTCAAATATTTTCTTTTTGCCATCTTTCTCATCGGAGCGTTTTTGCGTTTTTACAAGCTCGGGGAAAAGAGCCTCTGGTTTGATGAAATACGCACCTATGACGACGCACGTTCCACCACGTATAACTTCTGGGGAAAGACCCACATGCTATATTTCATCATGGTGGGTTTTTTTCTTAGGTTTGGCCACAGCGAGTTCTGGCTAAGGTTCGTCTCCGCCCTTTTCGGAGCGCTTGCGGCGCCGGTCATGTATATTGCCGGTAAGGAGACGTTTGATGACAGACGCATTGGACTCCTCAGCGCATTATTTATTGCGATGTCCAGCGTGCACCTTGGCTTTTCTCAAGAGGCACGCTTTTATTCCCTAATGTTTTTCCTCTCAGCTCTGTCACTTTTCCTTTTCGTGAATTTTTTAAAAAGACAGAAAATCATCAGTCTTCTCCTTTTACCACTCGTCTGCTTCACAAATTATCTTATCCATCCCACGACCCTTGTGTTTTCGGGGGTGCTCCTTACGTGGGTGCCTTTCTCCCTTGTGACCTGCGCGCAAGGCAGGGCAATGCTGATTACGCTCTGGAAACGCGCAATATCACTCCTTTCCTCACCGGATAAACTGAAGGTAAAAAAGAAAGGAAAGACTCTCAAAAAAGGGGGCGCCAGAAGAAGCATGACCTTCGGACGGGCTTTGAAAATTGCCCTGATGTCCGCAGTCATACTCTGTTTCCTCATCATTGCCTTGTGGAGCCTCAGGCACATATTTCAAATAATCCTCAGCCAGAGCAGGCAAATCAGATGGTTCAAAGCACACGCCCCGGGCGTCACGGCAACCTTTGATTTCTTTTTCAAAGAACATTTTATCTATTATGGACCCGTTATTCAGCCAGACAGTCTGCTTCATCAATACATCTTGTTTTTCTTCATACTATTTTCCATTGCGGGTTACACTCGGGCACTCATTAAACAATTCCCCTTTGCAAGTTTCGCCATTGCCTGTATCCTTATCACATTTACCCTGCTCTTCTCCTTCCCTATAGGACAGGCCTATGAGAGCAAATACATTATTTTCATTTATCCCGCCAATATAATGTGCATCATGTATGGTTTTGTTTCAGTTGTAGATTACTGTAGAAAACGACTTGCCGGCAGATTGGGTTTGAATCCCCGTCTTGCCGCCATCCTGCTTTTCTCCCTTTTTCTTGTACCACAGACATATAAGGACATCCGTCTCCTCAATGATTATTATCTCTGGATGAGAAGGGACGTCAAGGGTGTGGTGCGGGAGGCGTCGCATCGTTTCAAACCGAAGAACATCATAAGCGCATACGGGTTGGTAGCCACCACGGTGCGCTATTATGCGGATTACTATGGGATTCCCCCTTCCCAATACAAGGAACTGAAAACAGAAAAGGGCGATGGCTCACGCGCCGTAAACGTCCTACTCAATGCGGCGCTCTCCGGCAGTAATGTCTGGTTCATATTCGGCTGGCCTTATGACACACGTTCTTACTTGGAAGACTGGGTGGAGAAAAATTTTGAACTTGTTTACAGATACAGGACACTCACTAATCAGCCCGAATATGATATTACCCTCTGGAAGTGGAAATATCCCGGCATGGTGCTTTCCGAGGAGACGCCAATTCCACTGAAGATGTCCTTCAAGCCTGACGATGGTGAACCCGGCTGGACTAAAACCGAAACAGAATTCTTCGCCCACCATGAGATTGACGCACTCCTGACATTTGCAGGAACACCCAAAGACATTCCCACATCCGCAACGCTTAAAATTCTCTTGAATAATAAGCCAATCTCCACCGTTTATAAAACAGACAACGCCTCAACGGAAAACCTCCGCGGCTCTTTTTCCATTCCCATCGGCGTCAACCACCTCTCCATCTTCATCAAGCCCGCACCAGAGATACCCGTCCTCAAATTCCTTCTTGCCGCCGCCCATCCTGAAAACCGATATTTTCACGCCGCAGGATTTGACTCCAGCACCCAATCCTATGACATTGAATGCCGCTCTGAGGATGGCGCCTCCTATCTCCTCATGCCTTACAATGCCTTCGCTTCGTATAGAACCTTTATCCAAAAACAGGGCGTATATGAGTTCGGCATAAGGGCGAAAAATGACGCCCCGGGTCCAATATGTTACCAGATTGAAGTCGACGACTCCCCTGTCGGGATTCTGACCTTCCCAAAGGGGAATGACTCCTGGGAGGTGAGAAAATTTCCCATGAAATTCCACATCGTTGGCAATCATGTAATCACCGTCTACTTCTTCAGCGACCTTGTGACAGGGACAAAGGGCGCCTCTGGGAATAATGACTCTTTTATCTCCCATTTGTTTCTTGAAAGAGTGCATGAAGGGGAGATGGTGCTCGACCAGCGGCTTGAAATTCCCGACAGGGCACTTGTGCCCGTGTCAAATTATACCTCGGATTTGTGCCACGCAACTCCTCATGGTGGTGTCCCGTGGCGTTACACGGGTTATGAGAACACTTCAATTGAGAGAATTGAGGTCGGCGGAAGAAAGTATGACGCCTTCAGAGGCGATATTCCCTATAATTCCACAGGCGCTAATTTATTATCTCCACCAGTTCCCATGCGACCAGGACAGTTATTATACTTCACCATCAAGGGACAGGTTAAAAACCTCGGAAATCACTCTGCTAATGTCCAGCTGATTTATTTAGATGAAAATCAGCAGATAATCGGCAAAGAATGGGCGAACGTACAGGGACTCACAGGCACCACGGATGAGGTCAAATTCATCTTCCTAAAAAGTGTGACGCCGGTGTTTTCTTATGTGGTGATTAACTGCGCTGTATATTTAAACGGCATAAGACCCTATAATTCCACCGGACAGGTCTTCTTCTATGACTTCCAGTCAGACAGGGAGTTAACGAAGAATTTTTAAGGCATGTGCTGATGTCATCATCGGATGATGTCACACACCTTTAAACCCTGACTCTATTCAGCCACTCTTCCGTATCAGGTCCGACGTGAATGATTTCAGGCTCCGGGGGCGCCTCCTTCAGGAGGTCCTTGCGTGCGTAAATCAGAAACTCTGTCTTATCTATCGTGTTATTCGGGCACAAAATCCATCGTAGCTGATAGCGCTCCTTGAATGCGGGCTTTTCAAAACTATCTGCAATCGGACGGAGGAGCGGTCGCTTTTCACCCAAAAGCCCCATCAGCACAAGGTAATCTGGCTGGGGCTTTCTGGATAAAAGGAGTTCAACCGAATATCCTTTGCGGGCAAACTCCGGGTCTGTGAGTCCAAGAAGGTCAAGAATCCTCTGCCCGGAATAATAACCCAACTGACCTATCTGGTCAGCACCGATAAGGGCATCTGCGGGCAGATGCTCCCTGCACCATATTCCCGCCTCCGCATTCATCAAAGTTGGTTTCTCATCAATATACCACTTGAGCCGCGCGGGAAAATTCCAGCTTGATAGAAACTGAAACGTTCGGGAATGAAGTCGTGAGCGTGGGGCGTCAAGATTGTCGGAGGTATAAAAGTTTAACAACTGAAACATGACAAAAAATCCGATGATGAGCGGGAGATTATCCTCCACACGCATCTTCATCGCCCGCAGAAATTCCTGCACAAGAATAATCAGTATCGGCACAAGGGGCATGTAATGCTGGAATGGCTCGCACTGCACCTGCCCGATGGCAATCGTGAAAAATAAAACACCGCCACCGAGCAGCATGGGAATCACGAGTGAGCGCTGAAGCTCCCACTCCTCCTTGTGATAGGTAAAAACCGCAAGAAGGGCAAAAAGCGGAATATACGACCATGAAATGATAAACTGGAGAAGCATGTGCAGACTGGGATGATACAGGAAATTCAGCGGGTCGGTTTTTGCATATACGGAGTTGGGAAAAAGGGCTCCGTAATAGGCAAGCCGCCAGATGATAAACCCAATCACAACGGTCAGATATGGCGCAAAAAATCTAAAGCGCACCCAGGGCAATGAATACGGAAATTTCTCCGTCCGGCTGTATGCAATATCTAAAAACAACATGGGAACAAGTAGCCAGAAATAGATGAATCCCTCTGGACGCAATAGCGCCATGGCGGCAAAGGCGAAAGAGGAATTTGCGTAATTGCGCCGCTTGAAACTGAACGCCGCCCAGATGAATAAAAAGGTGTAAAAAGAGGTCTCAAGCCCGCGCCCGGCATGATAATGCAATATCGGGTTGAAAAAAAGTAAAAGCGGTGTGGCAAGATATATCCAATCTATCTTCCGCTGTAACTTCTTCAGACTGTAATACGAACCCACCCAGACAAGCAATACAGTGCTCACAAGCCCCAGAACCTTGGACATGAGAATTGGTGAAAAGCCCATCCATCGGAAAAGCGAAAGCATCATCACCCACAAATAATCCGAATACCCCTCCACACGCTCGCCGGGATTATAGACCAGACAATATCCCGAAACAAAATTTTCCACATACCGAAACGAGATGAAGCAGTCCTCGCCTATGTGATTGTGCGTGATGACAATATAGGGAATGAGCAGGATGCAGAGAAAAAAAATGATGGTGTTATACAGCGGTCTTTTCAACATGGGCGATGCGCGTCCTTTCCTTTACCAAACACGCCAAAGAAAATTGGTGATTTAACACACATGCGTCAAGCTTTTTAGATGAAGAATGCATGACATCAATATCATGTATTAAGAGCCACTAAAAATTGAAACTGATTCACCACGGAGTCACAGAGATCACTGAGAATTATATATTCTCATTTCCACCTTAACCGGCGGACATGAGGATTTTAAAACTCTGTGACCTCTGTGACTCTGTGGTGAACTACATGTTTTTAAAGGTTATAAGCTATTCGTGCTGTTGATTCATTTTGACAGACGCTCTGATACCCGCCCGCGAAGGACGATGTCATCAGTGATTATAACCATCTCGGTCAGATTCACATCATCCATCTGAAATACGAATGCGTCCTTCTCCGGCTTTAAAATGACAGGATGCACTGAAGGATATCCAACGCTGAAGGCATCAACCGGTTTCAGTCAGGGTGGTGTTCGAAATGTGACCGTTGCCTTCTTTATCGGTTCGAAATATGTTCCGGTCTTGTCAGAGACGTGGTCGCGGTTGATAAAAACCAAGATAGCGGTATGGACACCGCAAAAAAGAGTCCTCGCCATCAACCAGGGGGGTCTTGTGCTTGTAAAAGGGTCTTTCATCATACTGCCCCACGCCGCGGGATGTGAGGTTGCGAGGAGTAGCTCCACGGAGCGCGCCTCGGCATTGAGCATCCTCATCTCATTCATCATGGCAACGGCGGCGGGGTCATCCGAACCGCACCCCTTAAATTCACCATAAGGTGTGAACCACCAGTATGATATTCCCTTTGCACCGGTGGCAAGGGCGAAGTAAAATTCAAGCCGCTTTTCCTCCGGCGTCCCATAACGAAAGGCGCGGTCTTTTTCAACATGACTAACCGAGTTCAGAATCACGTGCAGGGGATTCGGTTCACAGGCATGACGTGCAACCTCGCTCGCGGCAAAAAGGCAATACGGCGTGAAGAAGCGGCTCATCGCTCCGGGTCTCTTCCAGTAAACATAAACGAGATGTCCCTGATAATACGGGTCAATGGATAAGATGTCCGCCAATTGCCCGAACATGAACCAGTTCTGCGGCTTGTAGGTCTCATCCACATTGAGAAGCGTGAGCGTGCGCGGGTCTGTGGCAATCCATTTCCCCTGCCGCTCCGCGAGTCCCTGACCATAAGTCCCGAGTCGCTGGTTATCAGGCAAGTTGTTTACCATATACTCATGGGCATCCGGTTCGTCCAACAAAAATCTCGCATATAATACAGGATTGCGGCAATCCGCCTTATTCGGGTCACGCGCAAGAAAACGAAGCCCCATCTCCCCCATGAGTTTCAGCCCATCCGCCCCCTCAAGAAATCCCGTGTGACTCCCTGCCATGCCCATGTGCGTGTTGAAGAGATGGTTGCGAAAAGCGGCGCATGTGTCGCGCGCCTGTTCAGGCACCGTTGCACCTCTGTTTCTATACCCCCACATACCGAGGGCAAAAAAGGCATCTCGCGCTCGGATAACGGCGGCGGCTCTCCGCCCCAACCGGTCGGTTACGGCGACATAATGAAAAGAGCCAAACTCCCACGGCTGGGGTAAAGAAATCTCAACGGGCAGGAACCCGGCGCAACTTGCCAGCGTCCCCGTGCTTTCAGCATCCATCTTTTTACCATCAATGGAAATCTCCTTCAGGATAAAATCTGCGCCAGCCCTGTCACGGATATACTGGAACAGGCGGTCTATTTTATCGCTGAATGATATGGAGGCAATGGTGAGCGTGGCGGGGGCTATTGAAATTTCCACCGGCGGCGTCAAGCCATTACCAGTCTTCAGTCGCAGTGCGAGACCCTTTTCATCTGTCACGTGGCGAAACCTGATGGTCGCCTCCCCGAATGCGCCCGCGGGAATTGGATTCGGACGAACCTGAAACCAGACCGGCTCTCCGAGTTTGTCCAGCCGAGACACAACATCGGGCGGTGTGACGGATGATTTATTCAGATGATAGCTCGTAGCACGGATTCCCATGTGTTCGCGGTGAATCGGCAAGAGATGTTTTGCAAGGTTAATCTCATTGACGAGGACGCCATCAATAGTGGCTTCACGGGACGATTTATTCTGAAAAAAGATGTGCAGTGTTGCGCCTAAAGGCACAATCTCATTATATGCCTTCCCCTCGCCCATGCCATATTTCAGATCATACCCGTCAATAATCCAGGGCAGGAGTTGCGGAAATTCCGTGTCGGGCAAAAATTCAGAAGAGATTACCCTGACTTGCGCCGGAGCAGGCGAAAGCACCGCAATCACCATCAGGGCACAATATGTGACAAAACTGTAATTTCTCATTTGAAAACCCCCTGCATATAATGTAACAAATTTTTCACAATCATCCAAAAAATAAAGAAAAAACCGCGCGGGAATGGATGAAATTGATTAATCATTAAAAAAATCCGCCCTGTATAAGCTTATCGCCCATCCCGCGTGTCTTATTTTATGAACACCTCATGAGGTGAGGAGACATCCTGTGGATGACGCAACGCTGGCGCAGGCGGTGGCACACGGCGAGCAGGACGCCTTTGATACTCTGTTCGAACGTTACAGACGTCTTGTCTATTCCATCGCCTACAAGATAACTCTCAATGTGGAGGACTCGCTCGATGTGACACAGAATGTCTTCGCTCGCGTTGCACAAAACATCGGGAGGTATCAGGGACGAGGTTCATTCCGTTCATGGCTCGCGACAATTGCGGCAAACGAAGCGGTCAACATCATCCGCCGTCCAGAAAGGCGCATGGAAATATCAACCGAGCCCGAAATTGTCACATCCATCATTGATGAAAAACACGAGGTCAATAATCCCATGAAGACCATCGAGAAACGTGAGCGGCGGGAACTGGTTGAAAAAGCCATGGCAAATCTATCACCACAACAGCGCGCCATCTTCACACTCAGGTGGCGCGAGGAAATGACGCCATCTGAGATTGCCGAACAGCTCGGAATTCCCGCGGGACAGGTCAGGTCGCAAATCTGCCATGCAATTGCAAAAATCCGCAGTGCGCTGTCACCTGAAATACTGGAGGGAAAAAATGAATAAAGGGGGAAGTCACATGAACGAGCGTGAGGAAAAGATAGCGGCATATATCGCCGGTCTGATGACAGAGGAAGAAAGGGGAAACTTTGAACGTCTCCTCAAGAGCGATGAGACTCTCAAGCGCGAAGTGGAGGCGAGCCGCAAATCACTTGAGACTGCGCGCGCATGGGTCACAGAGGAACCGCCGGGGCTGGAGCATGTGGACGCCCTGAAATGCCCACACATTACTGTTAAGCAACTTGTGAGGCGGACAAAAATAGTCATAATGTTCAGACGTGCAATCGCCGTTGCCGCCATCTTCCTCCTCGGCTTCCTCATCGGAAAAGGATTTCCCCAAAAGGTATTGCTGGGAAAAACCGTCACCCCGAAAACAAACGTGGCGGAAGTGAAACCAACGCCCACGCCATCACCGGCGGCAAAGGAAACTCCCAGAATCCCACAAGAGGAAAAATCCGAACGCCGCATCACTCGCGAAGATGGGCGCATTATTATAGAAACCACGGGGGCAAATACCGAAACGCGTTCCATCTGGGTTGTGGACGGTTCCATCCGTCTCGCCCAGGCAAAATAATCCGCCTGCGCCAAGGCTACGGCGGACAAGGGAGGATTTTTAACATGAGAAAATTTCACGCAATGCTAATTCTGGTGGTCTTATTGAGCGCGCTGTTTATCCCAGCTCTGGCGGCAGAGGTTGAACGGCAAAGCGCAACCCTTTTCCCCGGACAAACGGTCACTGTCCTCGGAATAAAAATCACCTGGAATTTCAAGGAAAATCGGGGCGCAACCGGGACATTTGACATCGTTGGTCCGAATAATTCCATCAAAGACCTGCCAGCGGGAAAAGTAACTGTATATATTGATGGGGTTGTCATCATTGTCACAATAAACGAAGGTGAAGATGCAAGTATTCGGTCAAAATTCTATATAACCGCCGAAAAACACCCTCAAAAATATGATATGGGAGGACGACCTTTTGACCTCACTTGCTATGTCTCCAATATTTGTCCCATCTCAATCAATGAGTTTAATTTCCGGGTATCCGATGAAAAAAAGGTATTTCCCAACGGAACCAGCTTTTATATGCTGGAAATTGAAGATTCTAAAAGTGGTGAAAAAACATCCATTCCCCTGAACGTAGGCGCTCAGGGACTAGCTTCTCGTGCGAGTGTTCAAGTTGGAACAGTTTATGAAGATACGAAAACAGCTTTATTCAGAGTATATGCCAAGCCGGATTATTCTGTGCGGGGCAAAAATGCCTACATTGAAAAATTCGAGGTGGGGAATTATCTTCATCACCCGATAAAGGACTTTCTTGATGACTTTGGGAAACAATATGGTTTTGAGGTGAAATGGATTCCTTATCCCGGTCATCCTGAGTCTGTGGAGTTAGCACAGAACTTTGGATTGAATCTTTCATACAATGGATTAAATAATATTACCGTCGAGAAAATCATCGGTGACTTGGCGAGAGATAACTATCTAACACTTGACTGGGAAACACCCACCATTCTTGCTGTTTCCTACAAAAATTTTGATAAATATCTTGAATACCAAAAAAGCGAGAGCGAAAAAAAAGAAAAAGACCAAAAAATAAGTGAGGAATTTAAAAAGGATTACGCCCTTGAAACAAAGGCTTATGCGATTAAGAACGTCTCCGTGCAGACAGCAAAATCGCTCATCGCACCGGAGCTGGACACGTATTTTCTGGCAAAGGTAGGGCGCGATAGTAATCTGGAAATCATCCCGGGCCACAAGAACAGCGACCCACCGGCTAAAGTTGACAAGGTCGTGGAGAGCGCCGAAGCGGATGAAAAAACGGGCATGCTCTTTCTGACCGCCACGAAAAAAACCCATGAGAAATTCCAGTCGATGATGGCGAAGATTGACGCATGGGTAAGCCATACGACCCAACCCACCGAGGCGGAACCTTACAAGGTGATTGTGACCCTGCTCGAGGGCAGCAAGGTAAAGGCCGGAGTTATGCCGGGAGTTCCAACCGCTCCGGATTTGCCATGGATTGATGCCGCAAAAGCCGTCGAACAATATGGCATCAGTAAGGATGACCTCAAGGTTGCCGGCATTGATTTCGTCAGACCAATCTCAACGGGAATCATCTATCTTGTTCCTGAAAAAAACTGGGCGGGACAAACAATGCTATCTTTAACGAGCGATTTCACCTGCCGTCTTGAGTATATTGACCGGCGTGAGCCTTACCTGATTGTTCGTGTTGCCTTAGAAGGAATAGAGAAAGACAAAAATTCAAAACGGGATGTAACATATTTCGAAAACACCCTTTACCTTGTCCCCGGCAAATCTACGCTCGTGGGCATCACCAACCTGAACGGCGCACAAATTGTCATCCTCAAACTTGAACCGGCTGAAAAAGAACAGGGCAAGTGAGACAACTGTTCATTTAATTATTCTTCACTACATTGTCTGACCTTGAGCTGTGAGAACGAATTTTGTTCGCACAATGCCTTTCGCCCCAAGATTGATCTCCATTTCGTATTCTCCCAGAGGCAGTGCGAATGACCCCACACGAGAACTTCCTGTAAATAGGGGGTAATCCAGCCAATCACCCGATGGCATTTTCAGTCGCCAGGACTGGATGTCCTTTACCATGTCTTTGTCGAATTCGACTGACACTTTCCCCCCTTCGGGAATTTTAATATCGAGCCGCCGCGATAATACTTCCCGCACTTCAATTCCCGGAATCCAGACAGATGGCATATTGGTAGAAAATGAGACATGAATAAAGATTCCATACATCCCTACGGGCAGATTTTTGAGCCGATACCGCCTTGTCGCTTTATCCATCTCCGCCCAATACCCATTGCCGAAATCATAGCCGAGATTATCTATCTGATAAGCAGAAACATACAAATACTCATGTTCGGATAATTTCAACTCGCCGGAAATGCTGCCTGATATCTCACCCGTTTTTTCAGGTTTTTTCAATTTCACCTCAACCCGTGAGTTGTTATCCACAATTTCTGCTTCGGCTTTGCAGTCATATCCCGTGATGGTGTAAAGCGCCGGTGGCAGATATCGGACTTCAAAATGTCCCTTGTCATCAGCGTCAACAAATACGCCGCGATTGCCAAGCGCAGGGGGCACGCCGCGAGGTCTGACAAATATTTGCTCATTTCTCCTATTCGGCTTTGGCGGTTCAGGAGTGATTCCAACCAATTGCCCCGACAGCTTGCTTCTCGGAAGGTCGATATCGAAAATCAAATCGTGTTCCTTGAGCTCGATAGAGAACCGGTTCGGCATCGCGTTGTCACCTTCAAAGGTCAATCTATATCTGCCGAATGGCAAACCCTCAATTTCATATCTGCCATCATCGAAGAGTGTCGCGCCACCTTGAAAAACACCAGCCGGTTTTGGAGAAAGGAACCAGCTTAAATACTTTTTCGCAGGCGGCGACTCTCCCCAATGAATGACTCCATGAATGCGTCCGGGACCTTTATGCAGCACCGCCTCCTTAGTCTCGCCCGTGCCGACACGAATATCCTCACAATAAAAAAACGGGCTGCTTCTTCCCCATGTTGTTATTCGAAATGTGCCGGGCGAAAGATTCTTGAATTCATAAGTTCCATCCATCCTGATTCTTTCGCACCTATAGGCTCCTTGATCAGGCGGTCGTTCGTCTGTGGGAAAAAGATCAAAACTTGGATATTTATCGAACCATTCTTTTGGGGGCATTTCCGCGAGACGCGCCTTGATGGTGCATAGTCCTTTATCAGTCTGATTGCCGATTTCGACAACATCGCGCTTTTCCTCTTTCGCTTCGCCCTTTTTTTGAATACTCATTTCGATGATTGGATATGATTTGTCCTTAGAAGGATATACCCTATATCCCGGCGACGTCCAGTTTCCGCTATCAACTTCAAGATAAACAACGCTCCCTTCATCAAGTCCGACAAGGCTGAGGTCGGCGATGTGATGAATCTCAAATTCTCCTTTTTCATTCGTTATCGGGTTCCAATCGCCCATAGACCGATGACTCAGAGCCGTTAATCCGGCAATAATCGGGACATTGGCAATGGGCTTGCCCTGATATAAAACGCGACCTTTGAGATTCTGCCCCTCACGAATGATGAAGGTATGCTCACCCGATTTATCCCTCGTATCGACAAGTTCGATAAGCGTTCGTGCAAATTTCGGGTGGTCGAGAAGCAGAGAGATTAAGCCAGGACGAAGACGCACCAATTGAAAACGCCCATTTTTGTCCGTGTGCGTCACCTGCAAATCACTATCCAGATGCCCCTGAACCGGCATTTCGGAACCCTTAATCCATTCCCGAGCCAGAGTAACCTCGACATTAGCGACGGGTTTATTCTTTTCATCCACCACTCGTCCCTTCAGCGTGTGGGGCGAAAAGAGCTGGATTTCCAGCGGGAGTTTTCCTTTATCAATCGGTATCGACACACCCCGTTCATGGTCCCATTCTTTCGCAAAATCGGGAGCGTCAACCGTGAAAAACCAATAGCCCCCTTTCATATTTTGAAAAACAAAGTGTCCCTCACTGTCCGTCTTTGCCATGCGTTTTTCAACTATTTCTTCCGCTCCCAGAATCGCAAGGACGGGCGCATTCGGAACTCCCTTCCCCGATTCATCCAATACCACGCCCAAAACCGTGGAAGTTGGCGGCTCTTCAGGTTGAATTGGGACATAATCCTGCCCCGCAAAGGAAATAATACTCAAAGACACCAATAAAAAACAGAGCGTCTTTACTTTCATGGTTCTTATTTTTCCCCGGATTTCAGATTTTTCGAAATTTGACGCACCTGCGTGAAGA